>Ga0316187_10002708_pt1 | contig 15431 bp, 16 predicted proteins | sample CroRivburrow1_MG_FD_204927 | JGI IMG/M metagenome (GOLD analysis project Ga0316187, IMG submission 204927) | Coastal sediment microbial communities from Maine, United States - Cross River worm burrow 1 | ecosystem: Environmental > Aquatic > Marine > Coastal > Sediment | place: USA: Maine... | reverse complement strand
TTCCGGCCTTGGAATCTGCCACTCGCGTGCCATCCGCTCGCAATGCTGGCCCATGGACAGCCCGGTGCGTGGTTCGCCGTTGGCCGGCAATACCGGCTTGAGCTCCGCCGGCCGGAATCCCTTGAATGCCCGAAGTCGCTGCTTGGCGCTGCGGGCGGCTCCGGCCTTGACCAGGCGCTGCGAAAACTTGCGGCCGAACGTGATCGGTGGGTCCGAAGTCGTGTCGCTGCCCGCGGCGATGCCGCACTCGATTTGCCCGCTGGCGATCTTGGCCCCGATCATCAGGGCGCCCTGCAGACTGGTGCCGCAGGCCTGTTGCAGTGTAATCCCGGGGGTGAGGGGTGACAGCGAAGTGGACAGCAGGGCTTCGCGCGCCAGGTTCCAGTCCTTCGAATGCGAGGTGACGGCGCCGGCGACGACCTCGTCCATTTGCTGGCCATCGAGCGCGAAACGATCGACCAGGCCCTGCAATGCCGCCGACAACATGTCCAGGTTGGTTTGCTCAGCATAGATGCTGTTGGAACGGCAGAACGGGATGCGGCTGCCGCCGATGATCGCGATTTTGCGCAATCCGCCGTTGCTGGGCTTGCTCATGACGTGGCTCCTTCTTCCGGCCTCGATTGCCTGGACAAGTAAAAAAGTGGACCGCCGCGGAATGGCGCGAAACCGGTACCGAAGATCATGCCGGCATCAATGTCATTGCGGCTGGCAACGATGCCGTCATCTAGGCAGGCCTGGCATTCCTCAAAATAGGGTTGCATGAGTTCCTTGGCCAGCGACTGCAGGTTGACGCCCTCGATGGCCGCGCGGTCTTTCACCGGCTTGCCGTTTTTCCACTGATAAAAGCCCTCACCGCTCTTTTTGCCAAGCTTACCTTGTTCGACGTAGGACTGAAGTACCTTGGCGTCCTCGGCCGTCTCTTCGCTGCCCAGTGTGTTCATCACACCGAGGCCGACGTCCAGGCCCACCGTGTCGGCCAGTTCCACCGGCCCCATCGGCATGCCGAAGTCGACCACGGCCTGGTCCAGTGCTTCCTTGGCCAGGCCACGTTCGCGATGGAGTTGGAAAGCCTTGAGCATGTAGCGGGCCAGCACGCGGTTGACCAGGAAGCCGGGGCTGCTGACCACGGGCAGGGGAAAACGGTTGATCTGGTTGCAGAAGGCCGCCCCGCGCTCTACCTCGTCCGTGTCGGTGGCATCGTCGTACACGACTTCCACCAGCGGCATCCTGGCGACGGGGTTGAAGAAATGCAGCCCGATCAGCCGCTGCGGCCGGGTTAGCACGCTGGCGATGTCGCGCAAAGGGATGGCCGAGGTGTTGGTGGCCAGGAGGGCGCCCGGTTTGACGCGGGCCTCGAGGTCGCGAAAGAGCTCCTGCTTGGCTGCCAGGTTCTCAAAGATGGCCTCGATGATCACATCCGCGCGCGCTGCGCCTGCCCCCTCAACATCGGCCAGCAAGCGGCTCTTGGCGCCGGCAATGCGGTCCGGGGTCTTCAGCCGCTTGCGGAACAGGCTGCCGGCCCGTTTGAGAGCCGGCTCGATGTATTTCATTTCGCGGTCCTGCAGCGTCACTTCGAGGCCCTGCAGCACGCACCAGGCGGCGATGTCTCCACCCATCACGCCGGCGCCGACAACGTGCACACGGCGTGCACGAAAACCCGAATCCTTGCCGTTGGCCTTGAGGCTTTCCATCAGGTGAAACACTCGCCGCAGGCCGATCGACGTGCTGCCGTTGATCAGCCGCGCCACGCGCCTGGCTTCCTCGTCCAGCATCTGCCGCGGATCGTCGCCGTAACGTTCCCACGCTTCGATCAGCTCGAACGGGGCAGGGTAGTGCGCGGGGTTTGCCTTGGCGGCGGTTTGCTTGCGCATCTGCCCGGCGAGAAACCTGCGCGCCGGGCCGCTGTTGCTGAGCTTGGCGAGCCAACTGGGGCCGCGGCTCTTGCGCCCGGCCAGCACCGCGCGGCGCGCCGCCCAGCGGGGGCTGCCATGCGGGCCCACCAGTTGGTCCACCAGGCCCAGTGTCCGGGCCTGGTGGGGGCGCAGCATGCGCCCGGTGAGCATGATCGGCAAGGCCTGGAAACCGCCGATCTGGCGGGTCGTGCGGGCGCTGCCGCCGAAGCCGGGGTAGATGCCCAGCTTGACCTCGGGGTAACCCAGGCGGGTGCTGTCGTCGTTGCGGGCTACCCGGTAGTCGAAACAGAGCGCCAGTTCCAGGCCGCCGCCGAGACAATACCCTTCGATGATCACCGCGGTGGGGAAGGGTAGCGCCTCGATCCGATCGAGCAGTGCGTGGGCCTCGCGGATGAAGGCTTCGGCCTCGGCCGGGCTTGTTACTTCGTCGAACTCACGCACGTCCGCACCCACGATGAAAGACTTGCTTTTGCCGGACTGCAAAATCAAACCCCGTGGCGGATCGTCCTCGAGCTTCGTGACAATCTGTTCCAGTTCGCTGAATACGTCGCTGGACAGGCTGTTGGCGGACTCGCCCTCGCGGTCGATGGTCAGCCAGCAGATACCGTCGAGATCGAATTCAAGTCGCCAGTTACGGTAATCGGATGGGCTCATCATGGCACTCCGTACGCTTAAGTATGGTGAGCTCAAAAAAAAGCTCAGGGGACCACTGATTATGCCAGATCGATCCGTCCGGGACACCTGCCCGAGGTCATTGGCCAACGGCGTTTCAGGGCACCTTGAAACCGGCCTGGCGCAGGGCCTCGGCGACACTGATCAGCGGCAGGCCGACGATGGCGGTCGGGTCGTCGGAGCGCATCGCCTGGAGCAGGGCCGTTCCGCATGCCTCGGACTTGAAACCACCGGCGCAATCGATGGGATGGTCGAGGGCGACGTAGCGCCGGATCTCCGTAGCTGAGAGGGTACGGAACCGCACTTCGGTGGTCACGGTCTTTTCGAAACGGAAACCGCTGTCCGCGCAGCGGATGGACAGGGCGGTGAGGAAATCAACCCGGCTGTTACTGAGGGCGGTCAACTGTCGCCGGGCACCCGCCGCACTGCCAGGTTTGCCCAGTACCCGGCCCTCGTGTACGGCGAGCTGGTCGGAGCCGATCACTACCGCGGCTGGCCGGCACTCGCAGACGGCATCCGTCTTGGCGGCGGCAAGGCGTTTGACCTGCCGGGCCGGGGTTTCCCCTGGTTGCGGCGATTCGTCTACGGACGAGTATTGCACTTCGAATGGCAGGCCCAGGCGCTCGAGCAGCAGTTTCCGGTAAGGACTGGAGGATGCGAGGATCAGCGATCTTTTTTGTGACTTTGCGTGCATTTTTGTAGTAAAATAACCTGTTTACTTGGGGCGAATGACCCCCGGGGATTCTGAAGCGATGTCGCGTGAATTTCCAGACCTGCTCAATCCCTGGAAGGCAGCGGACGGGCGCCGGACCTTCGAAGGCACGATGCCGCTGCGCCGAATGCGACGTCTGCACGAACTGCTGGCGCCGCAGGATGGCTCCGGGGTTGCCTGGCAAGACCCGTGGTTCCGTGCCGATTTCGGGCACGACAGTCAGGGTAACGTAACCGTGGAACTGTGGGTCGAGGCCGAGCTTCCGCTGATCTGTCAGCGCAGTCTGCGGCCCTACCTCGAGCCGGTCAAGCGCCACAGCCTGCTGGCCGTGGTGGAAAGCGTCGAAGAGCAGGAGCTTCTGCCGGAAGACTACGAGCCGGTTTTGGTCGAGCAGGGCCACATGGCGTTGCTCGAGGTGGTGGAAGACGAGTTGTTGCTGGCCGTGCCACAGGTGCCGCGCAATCCAGGGGTGGCGGAGGTTGACCTGTCGACCGACGGTGCCGCGCCGGCCGAACGTACCACGGAGCCGACCCGGCGACCGTTCGAAGGGCTCGCAGGGTTGCTCAAGCAACGTAAGGATTGATGATGGCTTGCGACTGAATTCACATCCAGTTAAATATTAAGAAAGTTTTATATCGTATTGATTTTATTGATTTGGAGGACCAACCATGGCTGTTCAGAAAAATCGCAAGACCCCGTCCAGGCGCGGCATGCGCCGGTCACACGATTCACTGCAGGCACCCACGCTGTCCGTGGATTCGACGACCGGTGAAACCCACCTGCGACACCATATGACGCCCGAGGGGTACTACAAGGGCCGCAAGGTGATTGACACGCCGGTTATCGAGTTCGACGAAGAATAATTCGGCGGCCCGGGCGCTGGCCCGGCTGTCCGGATGGACTTGGCGATTTCGACCGCACCGGCAGGCGCTCGGTGAGCGACCCTGGCAACATCGTACTGGCCCTGGACGCCCATGGCGGCGACCAGGGCCTGGCTGTTTCTGTGCCGGCCGCGTTGGCCGCTTTGGACCAGGATGCGGGCCTGGAGATCGTGTTGGTCGGTAATCCAACTGAGCTTGCGGCCACCCTGGACGCCTCGTCCCGCGCCAGGAGCAAAGCCTTTCGCGCCGCTGCCGGCGATGCCCCGGCCCGCGTTCGCATTCACCCCGCTGATTCCGTGATCGCCATGGACGCCAAGCCGTCGGCCGTGCTGCGCCGCGGCCAGGGCAGCAGCATGTGGCGGGCTTTCGAACTGGTCGCAGCAGGGCAAGCGGACGGCTGCGTCAGCGGTGGAAACACGGCTGCCATGATGCTGATTGGCGTGAAGCTGCTGGGTATGCTCCCCGGAATACAGCGTCCGGCGTTGATGGCCTACGTGCCCAACGTGCGCGGGCACACCGGTTTGCTCGACCTCGGCGCCAACCTGCACGTCAGTGCCGGACAGTTGGCGCAGTTCGCGGTGATGGGAGCGGTCACGGCCCGGGAAGTGGAAGGCATTGCCAATCCACGCGTCGGGCTGCTGAACGTCGGGCATGAAGACGGCAAAGGGCACCTGGTCGTGCGGGAAGCGCATCAGATGCTGAAGGCGCTGCCGCTGAACTACGTGGGATTCATCGAAGGACACGACATATTCGACGGCACCGTCGATATTGCGGTCTGCGACGGTTTCGCCGGCAACCTCGTCCTCAAGTCCACCGAAGGGCTGGCCCGCATGCTGGTTGGGGAATTCAAGACGGCCCTGGCGCAAAACCTGGCCAGCCGGGCCGGGGCGCTGCTGGCTGGTCCTTCGTTGCGCCGGATGCTGGCACACCTCGATCCTGCCGCGCATAATGGTGCGCCATTGCTCGGCCTCAACGGCGTTGCGATCAAGAGCCACGGCTCTTCCGACCGCAAGGGCCTGACGCGGGCCATCCTGGAAGCCGGGCGCGAAGCGCGCAGGCAAGTGCACCTGCGAATCGCTTCATCGATCCGCGAGTACCAACTGGAGGCGTCAGCGTGAAGTATTCGAGAATTGCGGGAACGGGCAGCCAACTTCCCGACAAGGTCGTGACCAACCATGACCTCGAAAAGACGATTGAAACCAGTGACCAGTGGATCCGTGAACGAACCGGGATCCGTGAGCGCCGTGTTGCTGTCGACGGTGAAACCACCGGGACGCTGGCCCGGGAGGCATGCCGCAAGGCGCTGGAGGCAGCGGATGTCGATCCGGCCGAGATCGACCTGTTCGTCATGGGTACAACGACGCCGGACCTGGTGTTTCCCAGCACGGCGTGCCTGCTGCAGAAGCAACTCGGGTTGCCCGACTGCGGCGCGATGGACGTCAATGCCGCCTGCTCCGGCTTCATGTATGCCCTGAGCGTGGCCGACAAGTACGTCCGTTGCGGCGACGCAAAAAAAGTGCTGGTGTGCGGGGCGGAAACGCTGTCGCGAATCGTCAACTGGAACAAGCGCGAGACCGCTATCCTGTTTGGTGACGGCGCGGGAGCGGTTGTGCTGGAAGCTTGCGATGATCCCGGTATTCTCTCCACGCATATCCACGCCAATGGCAACTACGTCGACCTGCTGACCACGAATGCCGGCATTTCCGTGGGCTGGGACGCCGTCGAAGAGAACGACGGCAAGCCGGAAATCATCATGCGCGGCAACGAGGTATTCAAAGTCGCCGTGCGCACGCTGGGACGCATTGTCGAGGAGACCCTCAGCGCCAATCAGCTCGAAAAGTCGGACTTGACCTGGCTGATTCCACACCAGGCCAATTTGCGCATCATCTCGGCCATGGCCAAAATGCTGGATATGAACATGGATCACGTGGTGGTGACCGTCGACCGGCACGGTAACACGTCGGCGGCCTCGGTCCCGCTGGCGCTTGACGAGGCCATTCGGGACGGCCGTATTCAGCGTGGAGACCTGTTGTTGCTCGAGGCCTTCGGCGGCGGCTTCACCTGGGGTTCGGCCCTGATCAGGTACTGAACGATCGTGCAAATTCTGCAGAAAAACGGAGCGCACAATGAAACTGGATCTTAGCGGCCAGGTGGCCATCGTCACGGGCGCCAGCCGCGGCATCGGGGCGGCAATTGCCGACACGCTGGCATGCGCCGGGGCGCGGGTCGCGGGCACGGCAACGACGGAGCAGGGTGCGGCGGCCATACGGGAGCGGCTGAGCTCGATTGCGCCGGACTGCGCCGGTGAAGTGCTCGACGTCAACGACCCCGCGGGCGCAGAAGCGCTGGTTTCGCGGGTCGCTGACACGCTTGGTACGCCCACTGTCCTGGTGAACAACGCCGGCATCACGCGCGACCAGATCCTGATGCGCATGAAGGAAGACGACTGGGATGCGGTGATCGAAACCAACCTGCGTTCCGTATTCCGTCTCAGCAAGGCCTGTCTGCGCGGCATGATGAAGGCGCGCAGCGGCCGCATCATCAGCATCGCCTCGGTGGTCGGCTCCATGGGTAATGCGGGCCAGACGAACTACGCGGCGGCAAAGGCGGGTATGATGGGGTTCAGCCGGTCGTTGGCCCGGGAGATCGGTTCCCGGGGCATTACGGTCAACGTCGTGGCCCCCGGCTTTATCGATACCGACATGACCCGGGCACTCGACGAGAACCAGCGCGAGGCGCTGCTGCGCGATATACCGCTGCAACGCCTGGGTGAGCCGGAAGACATTGCCGCGTCCGTTTTGTTCCTGGCCTCGGCGCAGGGTGGTTACATCACCGGGCAGACTCTGCATGTCAATGGCGGGATGTTCATGATTTAAACTGGAATCGCGGCCGCATATTAACTAAAATTGCGGGCTTGAATCCCCTGAAGAGGAAATTGGTTAAATGAGCAGCATTGAAGAGCGCGTCAAGAAGATCGTAATCGAGCAACTGGGTGTCAAAGAAGACGAAGTCACGGCCAGCGCGTCGTTCGTCGATGATCTCGGTGCCGATTCCCTGGATACCGTCGAACTGGTCATGGCGCTCGAAGAAGAATTCGAATGTGAAATCCCGGACGAGGAAGCCGAGAAGATCACCAGCGTCCAGCAGGCGATTGATTACATCACGGCCAACGTTTGAGGCATTTCATTTCCTGAGCTTTCAGTCGGCCGGCATTTTGCCGGCCGACGTTTCTTCGGCAGTGTGAATGTCGGGCATTACCCGGAGCTTCCAGCGAGATATCCATTGTGTCAGCACGTCGCGTAGTCATCACAGGCATGGGCCTGATCTCCCCCGTCGGCAACACGGTCGATTCGGCCTGGGACGCTATTTGCAACGGCCGCAGCGGCATCGGCCCGATCACGGCTTTCGACGTCTCGGAACTGGGCACCCGGATCGGCGGTGAGATACGCGATTTCGAGGTGACCGATTACATCTCCGGCAAGGAAGCGCGGCGCTACGACCGGTTCCTCCACTATGGCCTGGCGGCCGCGAAAGACGCCATGACCGACGCCGGCCTCGCCAGTGACGATCACGGTGTGAATCCGGAACGCGTGGGCTTCGCCATCGGTTCCGGCATTGGCGGCATTTCGTCGATCGAAGAGAACATGCTCATTTACCGGGACAAGGGGCCGCGACGCGTGTCGCCGTTTTATATCCCCGGTTCGATCTCCAACATGGTGGGCGGCGTCCTGTCCATCAATTATGGCTTCAAAGGGCCCAACATCTCCGTGGTCAGCGCCTGTACCACGTCCACCCACAACATTGGCATCGCCGCGCGACTCATTAAGTATGGCGACGCCGAGGTCATGATCGCTGGCGGAGCCGAATTCGCAACCACGCCGACCGCGCTGGCGGGTTTTATCTCCGCCAAGGCGATGTCCGAGCGCAATGACGACCCGACCGGCGCAAGCCGGCCCTGGGACCGCGACCGTGACGGTTTCGTGCTGTCGAACGGGTCCGGCATGGTGGTCGTCGAGGAACTGGAGCATGCGCGGCGTCGCGGTGCCACGATCTACGGAGAGATCACCGGTTTCGGCATGAGCGGTGATGCCTACCACATGACGGCGCCACCGGCGGACGGTGAGGGCGCCGCACGCTGCATGGATATTGCGCTGCAGGATGCGGGCATTGCGCTCGATTCGGTGCAGTACATCAATGCCCATGGAACTTCCACACCCCTCGGCGACCGTGCGGAGTCCGATGCCATCAAGACGGTGTTCGGCGATCACGCTTACCGGATGGCCATCAGTTCAACCAAGTCGATGACGGGGCACCTGCTCGGCGCGGCCGGCAGCACCGAGGCGATCTTCGCGCTTTTGGCGATGCGCGACGGCATAGCGCCACCGACCATCAACCTCGAGCACCCCGGTGAGGGTTGCGACCTCGATTATGTCCCCAATACAGCGCGAGAAATGCAGATTGATGTCGCGATGTCGAATTCCTTTGGGTTTGGCGGCACCAATGGAACGCTGATTCTCTCCAGGTTACGGGACTAGCGACAGCGGCGGGCATGCCGATGCCGGCATACTTCCACCAGTGGCTCGATCGCGTACCCGACCTGCTCGGGTTGTCACGATCGGACCCGGTCCACTTTCCCTTCCTGCTGGAAAGTACGGCCACAGGGGCTTTGGGCAGCCACAGCCTGCTGCTGCACGCGGCGGGCCCGGCACTGGTCGCGCAACCGGGTGGCGCGGTCTCCGGTCCCGGCGAGGGCGACCGTTTCTTCGATCGGCTTGACAGCTGGTTCCGGCAGGAATCGGAAAGCGACTGCCACGGTCCTGGATCCCGACCCGACGGGCTGCCTTTCGCAGGCGGTTGGTTCATCTATCTTGGATACGAGATGGCGGCCGAGATTGAGCCGACGCTGAAGATGCCGCCCGCGGTAACAGGCCTCCCGGACGCCGTCGCCCAGCGTTGCCCCGGTGCGGTAATCGTCTTTCACCGTGACGGCCGGCACGGAGGCGACCGGGCCGTGGTGGTGGCCGAGACCGCGGGCGTTCTCCGGCACTTGTTGGAGCGTGTCAGAACCGTTGCCGCTTCTGAGGACCTGAGCTCACCGCAGACCGACCCCGGTCTCGAATGCGTATTGGAAGAGGACCCCGTCCGCTTCAAGACCTCGGTACGGCGCATCCATCAGTACTTGCAGGCGGGTGATACGTTCCAGGTCAATGTTTCACGGCCCTGGAGGGGGAGTTTCCGGCACGCACCCGACCCGTATCGGCTCTATGAGTCGTTGCGGCGCGCCAGTCCTGCGCCGTTCGCCGGATTGATGCGGTGGGAAAACCGCTTCCTGCTGAGCTCGTCCCCGGAGCGGTTGGTGCAGGTCCGGGGCCGCATGGTGCAGACTCGCCCGATCGCCGGCACGCGTCCGCGCGGCAGAGACAGCGAACACGACCGCGCCCTGTCCGCCGAGCTGATCAGCAACCTCAAGGAGCGCGCCGAGCACGTCATGCTGATCGACCTGGAGCGTAACGACCTGGGCCGGGTATGCCAGCCGGGCACCGTCGAGGTCAACGAGCTGATGGTGGTGGAGACCTACGCGCAGGTGCACCACATCGTCTCCAACGTGCGCGGTCGGCTCGTCGCCGGGGCGACGCCGGTCGATGCGATGAAGGCGGTGTTCCCGGGTGGTACCATAACGGGCTGCCCGAAAGTTCGATGCATGGAAATCATCGCGGAACTGGAGGGCGAAGGGCGGGGCTTCTACACCGGCTCGATGGGATACCTTGGCCGGGACGGGAGCACGGACCTGAATATCCTGATTCGAAGCATGTTGGTGGATGGCCGGCAGTTCGTATTTCGCACCGGCGCGGGCATTGTAAGCGACTCGGACGCGGAACTGGAGGTGCTCGAGACCGCCGACAAGGCGCGGGGAATGCTGCTGGCCCTGGAATCGCACGGCAAGGAGAAGATCTATGCTTGACTGCCTGGTTGAAGGTGAAATCTCCGAGCGGGTTTCGGCCATGGACCGTGGCCTGCAATACGGTGACGGCCTGTTCGAGACGCTCGCCGTGGTGCAGGGCACTCCGCGCTTCTGGCAAGGCCACATGGACCGGCTGGCCGTGGGCTGCGAACGGTTGGGATTGCCGACGACCCCACAGTCCGTGTTGTTGCGGGAAGTGCAGACCGTGAGCGCTGGACACCGCCGTTGCGTCGTCAAGGTGATCATTACGCGCGGCAATTCCGGGCGAGGTTACGGTGCCGATGAGGACGTTCGCACCAACCGGGTGGTGTGTGCCTGGGCCTGGCCGGAAGATCCCGGGCACCTGGTCGAAACCGGCATCAGCATGCGAATCTGTGATTTGCGGCTGGGTATTCAACCCGCACTGGCCGGGCTCAAACACCTCAATCGGCTTGAACAGGTCATGGCACGTGCGGAGTGGCGTGACCCTTCGATTCACGAGGGCATTCTGCTCGATGCCGAGGATTACGTCATCTCGGCGATTTCATCGAATATCTTCCTGGTCCAGGGCGATCGTCTGCTGACGCCGCGCATGGACCGCTGCGGCGTTCGCGGCGTCATGCGGGCCGCCATTCTGAACGCGTTTCGCAACCGCTGCGAACAACGGCGCATTACGCTGGACATGCTGCCCGAGGCCGACGAGATCTTCGTCTGCAACGCCGTTCGCGGTATCTTCCCGGTGACCCGTATCGATCACTGGGAGTACGACATTGGTCCGGTGACCCGCGAGGTGCAGCAATGGCTGGAGCAGCAGTGAGCCCATCGCTCGATGGCTGAGCGCGTGGCAGTGCGCGGTTTTTTGCGCATCGCGCTCGGCTTGGCGCTGCTGGCGGGCGCCTTGGCCGGATTGCTTTGGGTACGCTATCAGCAGTTCCTCGCCCAATCCCTCGACATCCCGTCCACCGGTTACGTATTCGTGCTGGCGCCGGGCAGCAGCGGGTCCGACATCGTCGATAAACTGGCGGCAGAGGGTTTGACCCGCACCGGTTGGCAGTGGAAATTGCTGATGCGGCTGGAACCGCATGTCTACCGCTCAGGGGAGTACCAGCTCGCGGCCGGTATGGTGCCGCAGGAGGTGTTGGCGGAGTTGGCCAGTGGGCGGGTCATCCAGTACCGCCTGACCCTGGTCGAAGGCTGGGCCTTTGCGCAGCTGGCTGCCTTGCTCGACAGCAACGACATCCTGGAACACCGCTTCGATTTGTCCGACGCGGCCCAGCGGGCCGAGGCCTTGTCCAAGCTGGACATCGACCATCCAGAGGGTTGGTTTCTGCCGGAGACCTACCAGTTCACCCGAGGTGACTCCGACCTGGATATCCTTACGCGCTCGCACCGTGCCATGCGGGCCGAGCTGGAGCAGGCCTGGGCATCGCGGGTTGAAGACCTGCCGCTGAATTCGCCCTACGAACTCCTGATCCTGGCGTCGATCGTGGAAAAGGAGACAGCGCTCGATTCGGAGCGAGGACAAATTGCCGGTGTTTTCGTCCGGCGCCTGAAAAAGGGCATGAAGCTGCAGACCGACCCCACGGTGATCTATGGCCTGGGCGCAAGCTTCGATGGTGATATCCGGAAACGGGATTTGCAGGCCGACACACCTTACAATACCTACACGCGTCATGGCCTGCCCCCCACCCCGATCTCCATGCCGGGACGGGCGTCGCTGCAAGCGGCGGCGCAGCCGGCGGATGGCGAGACCCTTTTCTTTGTGGCTGACGGCAACGGCGGGCATACGTTTTCGGTCACCCTGGAGGAGCACCAGGCCGCGGTGAACCGGCTTCTGGGCAAGGAATAATACGAGGCATGTTCATAACCATTGAAGGCGGCGAAGGCGCCGGCAAGAGCACCATGATGGAACGCATGGTGACCTGGCTGGAAGACCGTGGCCACAAGGTGGTACCTACGCGGGAACCGGGCGGCACCGAACTCGCCGAAAAGCTCCGCGCCATCCTGCTGGACAAGAACACCGTCGGCCTGTCCGACCAGGCCGAGCTGCTGTTGATGTTCGCTTCGCGGGCGCAACACCTGGCCGAAGTGATCCGGCCGGCGCTGCAGCGCGGTGAAACCGTATTGTGCGATCGGTTTACCGACGCGACCTGGGCCTACCAGGGCGGTGGCCGGGGCTTGCCGTTGGACGATATCGCGATTTTGGAGCGTTTGGTTCACGGAGACCTGCAACCCGACCTCACCGTTTTGCTGGACCTCCCGGTGGCGCAAGGCCTGCGGCGGGCGTCACGACGCGGCGAGGCGGATCGTTTCGAAGAGGAATCCAGCGGCTTCTTCGAACGCGTGCGGCAGGCGTACTTGCGGCGGGCCGAATCCGCGCCTGGGCGTTTCGCGGTCGTGGACGCGTCCGGGTCGATGGAAGAGGTCTGGTCCCAGGTCGACGGCATTCTGCAAGCCAGGTTGCCCGCGTGACGTATCCCTGGCTGGAACCGGTCGCCGCCGAGTTTGCCGAGCGCTTGCGCGGCGGGCGCATGGCGCATGCGGTCCTGCTGTCCGGTCCCGCCGGGCTCGGCAAGACGGAGTTGGCGCGCGCTTTTCTCGCCAGCCTGCTGTGCCTGGAGGAGTCCTGGCCCGCATGCGGCGCCTGCCGGTCCTGCCAGCTTTTCGGCAGTGGCGCCCATCCCGAGGGCCACGTCCTCAGCTTTGAGCCGCATCCAAAAAAGGAGGGCGAACTGCGGAAGGAACTGGTCGTCGACCAGGTGCGCCGATTGACGGCTTCGTTGCAGCTGACCAATACCGTGAGCCGGCGCAAAGCAGCGCTGGCCTATCCGGCTGAGAGTCTGAATGCCAGCGCCGCCAACGCCCTGCTCAAGACGCTGGAAGAGCCGCCCGGGGATGCCGTGTTGGTTCTTGTTTCGCACAACCCCTCGCGACTGCCGGCCACCGTGCGCAGCCGCTGCCAGGGCCTGTACGCCCGGCTGCCGGACTCCGAAGTCGCCGTGCCCTGGCTGGTGCAAGCAAGCGGCCGGCAGGAAGTCGAGGCCGCCATGGCCCTGGAAGCGGCCGCAGGCAGCCCATTGCGGGCTCTGCGGATGCTGGAAGAGGACGGTATCGGCGCGTATCGGATCCTGGCCGAAGTACTGGATGACCTGCGCTCCGGACAGCGCGATGCCCTGGCTGCCCTGGCTGCCCTGGCGGATCTCGATCCCGAGCTGCTGTGGTCCTGGCTGTCGCTGCGAGCGGCCAGTGAAATCCGCTCCCGGCTCGGCGAGGGTTCGCTGGCGCGGGCCCTGGCGCGGCTGCAGCTCGAAGCCGACCGTAATCGGCGTCTGCTGGCCACACCGGTCCGCAAGGACTTACTTCTGCAGGATTGGCTGATACAATGGTCCCGGCTGTCCGCTTAGGAGGGAACCATGGCACAACAAGGGATTCTGTCGCTCTCGATCAAGGACCGGCAAGCACTCTATAAATCCTACATGCCGTTCGTGACCGGCGGCGGGCTGTTCGTGCCCAGCACCAAACGCTTCAGCCTGGGCGACGAAGTGTTCCTGCTGCTCACCGTGATGGAATTCGAAGAGCGCTTGCCCATCCCTGGCAAAGTAATCTGGATCACGCCACAGGGCGCGTCGGCCAACCGCAAAGCGGGGATCGGCGTACAGTTCGCGGATACCCAGGACGGCGCTCATGCCCGAACCGTCATCGAGTCACACCTGGCCAGCATGCTCAAGAGCAACCTGGCGACGCACACCATGTAGGAGCGTTAACGACCCTTTCGAGGCTGAAGCCGCTCCCACACTTCCGGGCTGATTCGGTTTTATCGCAGCGCGTCCGCGAGGTGCCCGACAAAGGCCTCCAGCACGCTTTCCTCCTGGTAAAAATGCGGTGACAGGCGTACCGCATTGTCCCTGACCGCACAGGTGCAACCGGCTGCCCCGAGCTTGCGGTAGATCTCCCGGGCCGGCATTGAATCAGACTGGAAGCTGACGATTCCTGAGCGACGCTGCGGTTCACACCGGCTGACGATGCTGAGGTCGCGGACCGCGCGCAGGCGGGATACGAGGTAGTCGGTGTTTTCCAGGACCCGGGTGGCGATGGCGGCAGGCCCCTGTTCCAGGAGCAGGCCGATCGAAGCATGCAGGGCCGCCTGGCCGGCCGAGTTCGGGCTGCCCGCCTCGAAGCGCCGCGCGCTGTTGGCTGGCGTCCAGTCTTCGCGCTGGAAGTTCCAGGGATCATCGAACATGTGCCAGCCCTGCTGTCGCAGCGCCAATTGGCTGCGGGCCTGCCCGGCGGTGTAGAACACGGCGATCCCTTCGGGCCCGAGCAGCCACTTGTGCGCGTCCGCGGCGAGGAAGTCGATTCGGCAGGCGTCGACGTCGACGGGCAGTGCGCCCAGTTGCTGAATGGCATCGACGAAAAAAAGCACGTGCCGTTTGTGGCAGGCATCCCCGAGCCGCTGCAAATCCAGCCGGAATCCGTCGGACCACTGCACAGCGCTGACCGAGAGCAAGCGGGTGCGTCCGTCCATGGCCGCAACCAGGGCCGCTTCCGCATCCGGCGCGGTCCGGATATCGACTTCGCGCACCTCCACACCCTGCATCGCCTGCGCCAGCCAGGGCAGTCGGTTGGATGGGAACTCGAAGCGCGGCAGGACAAGATTGTCGCCGGCGCGCCAGTCCAGCCCCCAGGCGACCGTCGATATGCACTCCGAGGTGTTTTTCAGCAGCGCGATGCTGTCGGCGGAATGGGCGCCGATCAGCCGGGCCAGGTCCTTGCGCAAGTCATTTTCGCGGCGGATCCACGTGGGATAGGCAGCCGGCCCCCGGAGCAGGTTCTCCTCCGCGAACGCCTGCATCGCTTCGGCCGTGCAACGAGGCCAGGGTCCGATGGCAGCGTGGTTCAGGTACGGCCCGGCCGCCAGGATCGGAAACTCGTCCCGCAACGCGGCTGCGGATCCTACAGGGCGGTCAGGTGACGACATGCGGATATAATGAAGCTGAAGCCGGCCGCGGGCAAATGCGGCCTTCGTGTCGCCTCTTGGACCGTTTGGAAACCGCTTGCCTGCAATCGAACAACGCATCATCGTTCACGTCGACATGGATGCCTTCTACGCATCCGTCGAGCGGCTCGACGACACCACCCTCGAAGGCCAGGCCGTCATTGTCGGCGGACTCGGGGCTCGTGGCGTGGTGGCGACGGCCAACTACGAGGCCCGGAGGTTCGGTGTGCATTCGGCCATGCCGATGGCGCGCGCCCGCCGCCTCTGTCCGCACGCGCGGTTCATTCGGCCCCGTATGGAACGCTACCGTGAAAAG
>Ga0316187_10002707_pt1 | contig 15431 bp, 19 predicted proteins | sample CroRivburrow1_MG_FD_204927 | JGI IMG/M metagenome (GOLD analysis project Ga0316187, IMG submission 204927) | Coastal sediment microbial communities from Maine, United States - Cross River worm burrow 1 | ecosystem: Environmental > Aquatic > Marine > Coastal > Sediment | place: USA: Maine... | reverse complement strand
GTTCAAGCTCCAACAACCGCTTGAACCGCTTGGCAGATACAAACCCGTCAGCAACCGGGCGCAGCAACAGACCTTTAGCGCGTGTACAGATCGTTGATGGTAATGCGAAATAGAGCGTGACACCACCCGAAATTCCGACGTATCTGCAACAACTTGCCCCCCCCTTTTTATGAATTTGACGCGATTGGATAGGCAACGATTGACGCAAATCAAATACACCCGGCCCTTCAACACGCATCATTGTGCTGTGATCAAAACAAGACCGATGAGGAGAGTTGTTATGAAGTTGGAGTTTATATCGAAACCCTTATTATTTTTGAAGCGGGTGAGTGTCCCGCTTTTGGGTATCGCTGGATTAATTGGATTGAGTACGGTTAATTTGCCGTCTGTTGCTACTGCAGCTCCGATTAACTTGGGCGTGAGCAGCGTGAACACTACGTTGAGCTCGAATATGTTGGGCGATCTAACATTGGTTCATTGTTGCCATAATCATCCACTTCCTCCGTATGACGCTTACTGCTGTCATTCAGCAGGTGCTTACGTGGTTGGAGGTGCTGTAGCTTATGGAGCCTACCGAGGCGTCAGACGCGCAACAGTACATCATCATCGCAAACACCATAACAGACCAAGACCAACCCCCAGGCGTCGCCGCTGATATCTTCACACCAATAATCGATTGAACAACTAATTGAAGGAATAGCACGATGACCAGTGTTGTGAATTGTAAACAGTCGCGTAAGTCCATTTCGCTTTTTGCTTTAGCCGCAATGCTCATCCCATTGCATACAGCAGCAGGTTTGGCGGCCGACGAAAAAGGTATAATGGATGAAAAGGCGCTCAGCGTTCTGCAGGGGATGTCTGATTATCTCGGAGCCAGTAAGACACTTTCGTTCGAATCCATGACTTTTTTTGATATCGTGTCCAAGTCTGGCGTCAAAATCAAGGCAGGACGCCAAAGTGAGGTCCTTTTGGAGCGACCCAATCGCGTTAATATAAATGCGCATGGGGATGACGGGAGTGGCGTGACGATCTGGTATAATGGAGAGAAACTGACGTACTGGCGACGCGACAAGAACGAAGTTGCGAGCATCGATTTCAAGGGCAGTACCGATGGCATGCTGAACGAGATTGTTAAAGAGTACGACATTACATTGCCGCTTGCCGATCTGTTTTACTCGGATGTCAAAAAGATGTTTGCTGATGACATACTATCTGCTCAGTATGTCGGTATCCGGATTGTCAACGGCGTGCCGTGCCATCAGCTTTCATTCGAAAGCGTCGGTGCAGACTGGCAGATCTGGGTAGAGGCTGACGCAACGCCGGTACCACGACGGTTCGTTATTGACTTCGTTGCAGATGACAACAAACCGCAATACATGGCAAGCCTGAACAACTGGAGCATAGGCGGCGAAATTGGAGAGTTCAATTTCGTTGAGGCTGTTCCAGACTCAGCAAAGCGTGTTGAGTTTAAAAAACCCGAATAAAACAAACCTTGCCTATCCGGTTGTTACCCACCCTACATTTAGTGGGTGTGGGTAACAACCGGATAGGCAAGGAAAGTTGGAAATGACCTACAAACCAACCCGCGAGAACTGCTTGTCACAGGAACCGCAATCGCTTCTATATCTTCAGTCGGCACATCATGAGCTATGACTGAATCTGGTGTTTTGAGGGTTTGAAGGTTGGCGGCGTATCTGGTTGTTTTGTTGTTGTGAGACAGCAACCCAGCCAGATCGCCGCATGACCAACAAAACTCAAACACCAGATTTGACAATAACTCGCACATCATTGATTGCCGAATCTGCCCTTGCTCAGACGCCTGCTTCCAGCGGTGCAACAGCGGCCCCGCAGATAGATACCTATATGGGCGCGCCGGTTGAGTTGGTTAAGGCTCACAATGGAGCAATTGCCAGGAAAAAGCTTGTGGACGGCATTGATAAAGTCGGCTGTTCCAAACCAACAATCGAGCAACCGGCAGAGGGAATATGGGTGTTCGGTGGTTAGCGAATCCTTACCTGGCGGCCGTCCGGGCCACCTTGTTTTCGATGCAAGATTGCCGTCCACCAAAGAAACAGAGCTTGAGAAAACTGGAGAAAAAAATGAAACGAAAAGGATTGTTACTTGCTGCATCGACTGCGTTCGCAGTCCTGGCAGGAGCGCAGGCCCAAGCGTGGGATCATCCTGCACATATGACAACTGCAGCAATTGCCTTTGAAGAGATCGAACGATTGCGACCGGATTTGATCGATAAGATTGGGCTGCTACTGATGAAGCATCCGGATTCGGCTCCATTTTGGGTCGCTGCCACGGATGAGACTGGCAAGGGGCGGGCACGCCGCATGTTCATTGAATCTGCCCGCTGGGCCGATGATGCCAAAGGAACAGGTCATGATCGTCCAACTTATCATACCGCGCGCTTTCCAATCGTTGAGGAGGATGCTCCCGCAAAGACCAAGGAGCTAATCGCTGCCCGAAGGGGGGAGCCAGTCGGCGATGCGATCAAATCTTTGGAGCTGCATGCTCGGGTTCTTGCCAATCCCGAAGCCAATGTACAAGAACGCGCGCTGGCCCTGTCTTGGGTCATGCACATCATCGGCGACATCCACCAGCCAATGCATGTTGCGGATCTTTTCAATTCTGAGTACCCAACGGGGAACGCGGCGGGATCTATGTCTTATGTCTGGGATCCGCTGAAAGATTCGGCGATGCCACTGCACATTCTGTGGGACAGCAACTCTTTACGCTCAACTCAGATCGAGGATATCAACAGCAACACCAAGGAATTAATGAAAAAATATCCTAGGTCTTACTTTCCTCAGCTTAAAGCGCCGACTGTCAAACCTGATTTCAAAGCCTGGGCACTCGAAGGCTACCAGGTCGCAGTCGACTTCGCCTACGGTTCGGGGATCGAAACGGTCAGCGATCCTGACCAGGGTCAAGATACCGACCAACTGGTCAAAAAAATGGTGATGTATATTCTCGAGGGCGTTTCACCTGTAAAGGAGGCACCAAAAGTGCCTGCCAAACACTGGGAGAAACTTCAGGACATCGCACACAGCCGGATTACTCTAGCTGGCTACCGGATGGCGGATCTGATTGTCGCAGCCGGTGACCAGATCTTCGCAGATCGAAGTCTTGCAGGAAAAATCCTGGACAACATGCAAAGGCATGGAACGCCAGACAACTAGGATAGGAACCGGCAGTCGCAAGATTGCCGGACACCAAAGAAACAAAGTTTGAGAACACTGGAGGAATACAATGCGTTTACCCATCTTCTTTGCCGCATCGGCGGCACTTCTAGCGGTCGGATTAACCACGGCGGAGGCAGGGGACCGCCCTGTCCGTCTCGTGCTTCAGATCACTGTCGATCAGTTGCGCTCCGACTTGATTGACCGCTATTCAGCGGGCTACGGCAAGGGTGGTTTCCGCCGCTTGCTGGACGAAGGCGCCTTCTACGTCGATGCGCATCACCGCCACGCCAACACGGAAACGGTTGTGGGTCATACCACCCTGGCCACGGGAACTGATCCCGCCATCCATGGCATGGTTGCCAATGTCTGGCTCGACCGGGCTAAGGGCGAACTCGTCTACAATGTTGAGGATGGCGACTATCCGCTGCTGGGGGACGGCGGTGGTGTCGACGCTTCAACAGAAATCGATCCGACCCAAAAAGTTGCCAAGACACAGGGCCGGTCTCCGCGTGGTATCCGAACTACTACAATTAGCGACGAGATCAGACTGTCTCTTGGTGCCAAGGCCAAAGTTTTCGGTGTGTCGGTCAAGGACCGGGGAGCTATCACTATGGCGGGACACGCAGGCACAGCCTACTGGTTCTCGAAGGCGGCCAGCCAGATGGTAACAAGTAGCTATTACATGGATGCCTACCCCGATTGGGTGAATGACTGGAATGCAAAGGGCCTTCCGCAGTCCTATGCAGGTACTTCCTGGGAGCTTCGAGCAGAGCCCTCCACTTACCTTTTCGGCGACGCTGACGACGCCAAGTGGGAAACTGATTTCCCAGGCTATGGCCGAACCTTTCCACATCCGTTCGGCAAGGTTGATGGGAAGTACTTCACCACCTTCTTAACCCTGTCGCCGGCGGGCGACGAGATCGTTGCGGACTTCGCCAAGGAATTAATTGTGACTGAAGACATCGGCACTGATGACGTGACCGATTATTTGTCAGTCAGCTTCTCATCAACGGACTACGTCGGCCATATCTTTGGTGCCTCCAGTCTTGAGGCAGAGGACAATTTGCACCGCTTGGACCGTACGCTTTCAGACCTCTTGTCATATGTTGACAAGACAGTTGGACTAGACAAAACACTTATAGTGTTGTCGGCTGACCACGGTGCCTCAGAGGCCCCTGGATATCTGAATTCGCATGGGATCGGTGGGCAGTATTTCAACTTTGATGATATCGATCGAACTGAGGCAATTGCTAATCTCAAAACCAAATTCGGAATAGCGGGAGAGCTGGTTGACCAGTTCTTCCAGCCCTACCTCTATCTAAACAGGGACGTCATCGCGGCAAAGGGGCTCGATCTGGCCGAGGTTGCGCGCGGTGTGGCAGAGGAACTGCGCAAAATGCCCGGCATTGCCTACGCTGTGTCCAGTGAGGACTTGCGAGCAGGAGCCGTGGCAAGCACTCCGGTCACTGACGCAGTACTGGCGAATTTCAACGAGGATCGTTCGGGCGACATATACGTGGTGTTTGAGCCGCACTGGTTCGTTGCCGAATTCGATGGTTTATCAGTCACGGGCTCTCACGGCTCACCTTGGCGCTACGACTCTCACGTGCCTGTAATCTGGATGGGCCCAGGCGTTCCCTCAGGCCGCATCGAACGCCGTGTCGAAACTGTGGATGTTGCATTGACGATCGCCGCCTATCTTGGTGTTCGGCAACCCAGTGGAGCACGTGGAAAGGTGATGACCGAAATCACCGAGAACGAGGAAAAGTAAACCACGCTGATGCGTTCGACTAAAAAGCCATAGGCATCACAGAACCAAGTTGTCATGCTGAGTGCAGTACAGTGTGGCGGGCAAAACAGGTGTCGTTGTCGAAGGTGATTGATTGACGCAATATCGGATCAAGCCTTTTGAAGATGGCCATGATTGCACCGGCTGTCTCTGCAGCAGACTTGCCGGTGAGCTTGGTGGCAAGGGTTACATGGGACTTGCGTAGCACAGGCCTGGTGGTGCGCTGGCAGATGATCAGATCAGCTTCCCAGTTGCCGATCTGTGAGCGGTTATTCACGTTTTCCGGGCGTTCGTGGATGGAAGTGCGGTTTTTGATGGTGTCACGAGAAGGCCTGGTACGCAGTGCATGGCGCGTCCTGCGGCGGCGTGTGAGATAACGCCACAGTTCATCGGCCTTCTGGCCGACACGGTAGATGAAGCCATAGATGGTCTCCATGGCCACAGCGCGCAAACCTGTCTCGACGCCGGAACGAAGCCAACCGGATATCTGTTGTGGGGACCAGCCTTCGGCAAGCCAGTCACGTACGAACAGTGCAAGCCGTTCATCGCGTTCGATCACTGCATTGCGATGACGGCGCTGCATATAGCCCCCATCGGCAATCCGGGCCGAGTATCGGCCGCTTTGCAGTGAGTTGCGTTTCAATTCCCGGCTGATCGTTGAAGGGGACCGCCCGAGAATGCGGGCGATGGATGTATTATTATGTCCGGCCACCAGTAAAACGGCAATCTGATCCCTGTCTTCACAGCTCAAATGACGGTATAGGCCCCATCGGCAATCCGGGCCGAGTATCGGCCGCTTTGCAGTGAGTTGCGTTTCAATTCCCGGCTGATCGTTGAAGGGGACCGCCCGAGACTGCGGGCGATGGATGTATTATTATGTCCGGCCACCAGTAAAACGGCAATCTGATCCCTGTCTTCACAGCTCAAATGACGGTATGTTTCCACTGCAACACTCCTCTGGTTCTTCCAACCGACCTGATATCATATCAAGTCTGGGGTGTTGCACTTCGTTCTGGAATTCAAGGGGAACCTCGATGGCATCATATTCACCAACCACATCCCCCGTCAGATCATCGCCAAGTTGGCCGTGGCATTGTGGGCACTCATCAGGCCGATGATCGACAATCTCATCCGGGCTCTCATGCAAACTACGCGAATGGCCCAGATGTCCGGGCTTCGCACCGCCCGGTTTGGCATGCTCCCGGCGGGCCTTACGATCGGTAGAGGGCGGTTTGGAGGACGTGCGAGACGTCTTTGAAGGACGTTGCAATTTCAACACCAAATCAACGAGTGCCTGCTTGCTCAGCTTTTCCAAATCATCACGATCCATGCACACATGGATTCAGAGATTATGGCCGTTGGCAAGGGGGTGAGTAATTACTATCCGGTTGTTACCCACACCCACTAAATGTAGGGTGGGTCCATTCTCCCGAGTAGAGCCCGTCGAAGGTCGGCGCTGCGGCCCCGCCGGCGATTCCGAGCAGTGAGCGGAACGAGTTGAACGGATAGAAGCGGAACGTGAACTCGTTGAGGTAGGCTTGCAGATGCTTGGCACTGACGCCGTGATGGATGCCATTGATCCAAGTCTTCAGATTGGCGAAGACCAAAACGTTAGATCTAGTGGGTATGGGAGTCAACCGGATAGGCAAGGAAGTAGATTCTATTTTCACTATAGCCATCAAAAATTGGCAATTCCAGCAAATTGTCGTGTTTGGATAGGCTGCGATTCTTTAAAGGTATTGTGCTGTTTGGTGCAATCGGTAAGGTTAATTTGATAAACACAGTCGAGCTTGAGCTAGATTCGTTCGGATGCTCGAGCTTATGGGTCATTGCTATAAATATTTGAAAAATAAGATCTCAGGGGAATTTCTGGAGCTGTTTCAGCAAATGGGGCAGGCAGGTTCGACAGGTTTGCAATGTTAATTGAGGGGTGAGAGCATGATTACGAAATGGATGGGCGGCAGCAAGTCAGGTGCAGTGGCAATCGGGGCTGCGATGGCTGGCCTTATGGTTGCGGGTGTCCAGACTGCCTCGGCCATGGAGGGCGGCACGGGATTTTATCTGCTGGGCTCTCGGGCTCACTTGTCAGGCGTAATGCCCGGCCCTGGTGGCTACTTTTCCAACGACCTTTATGTTTATGATGGTTCCGCGTCGGTGAAATTTCCGATCGGCGAGCTCGTCCTGGACGGCGGCTTGGAAGCCACAGCAGTCGTTGATCTGATGACCGCGCTCCAGGTGTTGCCGGTACAATTCCTCGGTGGCACGCTTGCTGTCGGCCTGACCCTTCCCGTCGGTTGGCAGGAAGTCAGCGCGGCGGGTAACGTTCTGGATCCTAATGGCAATCCGATTGTGGGTTTTGCCACCTCTGACGATGACTTTGAGATCGGTGATCCAGTCCTGGTTGCCTCGTTAGGGTGGCACAGCGGGAACTTCCATTGGCAGCTGGGGGGCTTGCTCAATGTGCCGATCGGCTCCTATGGCGAGGATGACCTGGTTAATCTCGGGTTCAACCGCTGGGCCTTCGACCTGACTGGGGCGGGAACCTATCTCGACATGGTAACCGGCTTTGAGATTTCGGCAGCTCTCGGTTTTACCTTCAATGGCGAGAACCTCGACACTGGGTATGAGAGCGGCACCGAGCTACATCTAGAGTTCGCGGCATCGAAGCTGTTCGCCAATGGCATGTCGCTCGGCGTGGTCGGCTATCATTATCAGCAACTGACCGGCGATAGTGGTGGCACACCTGAACAGCAGACGCTGATCAACCAACTGGGAGGCTTCAAAGGGCGCGTCACGGCAATAGGCCCGTCGGCCGGCATGACATTGCCGCTCGGAGACCGTGCCCTGAGCATGAACCTGCGATGGTATCACGAGTTGGATGCCAAATATAGGATGGAAGGCGACGCGGTATTCTTCTCGGCGGCTGTGCCGTTGCAGGCGGACCCCAGGTTTGCGACCTCCAAGTAGGCTGCGACAAAGACGAGAGGTAAACGAGATGTTTAATTCGTTCAACAGGCTTCGAGCCCGACTTGGTTTACGTGCGGCATGGCTTGCTCCAGTGCTTGTGGCAATGTGGGCTGGTGGCCCGGCACTGGCTGACGATGCGCAAGACCTGGCAAAGCAATTGTCAAACCCGATTGCGTCGCTCATCAGCGTTCCGATCCAGGGCAACTACGACACCCATATCGGACCGGGCGAGACCGGAGACAGGCTGCTGTTCAACGTGCAGCCTGTGATGCCCATCTCGTTGAATGATGACTGGAACATGATCTCGCGTACCATCGTGCCGATCGTCTACCAGGACGAGATATTCCCCGGCTCGGGTGAGCAGTTCGGGCTGGGCGATACGGTACAAAGTCTGTTCTTCACGCCGAAGGTAGTCGGGCCGAGCGGCATCATATGGGGGGCTGGACCTGTGGTCTTGCTGCCCACAGGCACCGAGTCGTTGCTGAGTGCAGGTAAGTGGGGCGCAGGCCCGACCGCACTTGTGCTTAAGCAAACGGGGCCACTGACCGTGGGCGCGCTGGCGAACCACATCTGGTCATTTGAAGGCAGCGACAGGACTAAAGACATCAGCAGTACCTTCATGCAGCCATTTGTGGCGTATACCACAGCGACTGCATGGACATTCTCGATAAACACGGAAACCACCTACAACTGGACAAGTGATGAATGGTCTGTGCCGGTCAACCTGGGCGTCAGCAAGGTCGCCGCGATCGGCAATCAACCCATCAGCCTTTTTGGAGGCGCGCGTTGGTGGGCTGTAAGCCCGGACACAGGACCCCATGATTTCGGCTTCCGTTTCGGGATCACATTCATGTTTCCAGCGGGCGGCGGGCAGTAGCTCACAGACCCTGTCAGTAAGGAGACATATGGCTCGCCCCGCATGCATGTTGAATTGTGTGAGGACGGTGTGCCGGTTGGCCGGCACCGTGTAGCGCGGTTGATGCGCGATAACGGGTTGAAAGCCCTGCAAAAGCGGCGCTACAGGAAGACAACGGACAGCGACCATGGTGGGCTTGTTGCACCCAACCTGCTTGAACAGGACTTTGGCTGTAGTGGCCCCGACCAGAAATGGGGTGTCGACATCAGTTACATCTGGACCCGGGAAGGATGGCTCTATCTGGCCATCGTGCTGGACCTGTATTCCAGGCGCATTGTCGGTTGGAGGCGGGTGAATTCAACACCGTTCAGGACCTGGCCGACGCCGAAGGGATTTCAGATCGGTTCATCAGCCGGATGATGCGGTTGAGCTATCTGTCGCCCGATGTCCTGCATCGGCTGGTCACACAGCAAGTGCCGCTGGCATTGTCACTGAATGAGCTGATCGCCGTGACGGAGTTACCGTGGGCCCAGCAGATGAAGCAGGTCTTCGATGGTGGCAAATCGCAGATTGGCTGACTGACCCGAACTGACGCCCAGCAGGCAAACGTCTGGTTGTTTTCGTGGGCCAGAAGAAAGCGGTTGCGATCGCCGTTAAAAACGTATCAGGGCGACGGCGTTGGTCTAAACTCGAGGAGCGGCTGATTGCAGGCAGCTGATCATCTCATGTCTGCTACACACCCGAAAGCGGACTCACTGGGAGAAGGTTCGGGGAGTCTGCTTTGTGCCCAGCCACCCATCCAGTTTCCCGTCAACGGCAGCTATGCGGACAAACCTGCCATCCAAGATATCGAGATGGATGGCGGCTTCTGACCCTGAACCGACCTCACAAACCAAACGCAGGATCTACCCAGATGGCTGTAGAAGGTACGTAGCTTCATCCGCATCCCGTCAATATCCAGGAAACGATCAATCTCGCGGAGCATGTGATTGTCAGGCACATGACACTCCAGATCGAAGTCATAAAACAGCTGCGCCGGTGCCGATTGCGTTCCCATCATGGCCAAGTCCTCCTTTCAGCACCGTGGCGTCGCCACACAACAGCCGGTGTTGGCCAAGCTGCCACAGATCACCGGGTCTGCTCACAGGCTGGGTCGGTACCTCGGGTACATCGTCCTCGTCGGTCAGTCCCTCATGCGTCGCTTCGCGCCGTCATACATGACCCGCGTCCTGCGCCTTACGCTGCTCGCGCCCGAAATCGTCGAGGCGATCCTGGACGGCACGCAGAGGCCGGGGGTGATGCTGGCGTGCGTGCTGGAGACGTTTCCGGTGGAGTGGGGAGGGCAAGTCGAGCAGTTCAGCTAAGATTTGACTCTTCTCTAATTGGGTCCCTTCAGCATCGGCTTCGGCTTCGGCATCGTCCAATCGCCATTTATAATTTCCGGCTCTGGGAGATAATAGCGTGCTGCGACGTCGAACGGCCCGACGGGAACGTCGAGGCAATTCTGGTCGCCGTCTTCGCATTTCACCTTGAACCGAAAGGTGAAGGTGCCGTCCTCATTCTTGACGGCGGTTGTGTTGTTGATGTGGTAGCGGTTGTTGTCGTTGGGGTGCAATCGACCGCTCGTGGAATCATAAACGGTAATCGACCAGAAGGCTTTGACCGGAGGCGCCTCAGTTACCAGCACGTATTCGCCCTTCGAGCCTCCGAGGGTCTCACCGGAATCGGCAGTAAACATCGAATCGTAGGCGCTGTGAGAGGTTGACGGTCCGCCCCAGCCTTCCTTGGTGCCGGCGGAGTGGTAGAGATAGGGGATGTCCTTGCCCGGTTCCTGGCCGGGTCCGACGATCATCTTGGAAAACGGCACGACCCCCTTCAACTCATCCATTCGCCTGTGGGCTTCCTGCGCCACCTGCTCGTCGAAACCACTCAGGAGATCAACCACGGGCATCTCGCTGATGGTCGGCCCTTCAATCGTGATGCCGTCGAAAACCGCTTGTGCACCAGCCATGTCGGCAGCGTCATTCTTGTCCTTTACTTCAATCCGCGTGATGACCGCGGACAGGAGCGACGGCACTTCAACAGCCTCACCTGTGATGGTCTCGGGTTTCTCGCCATGGTAGAGTGTATAGTTACCGTTCGGACCGATGATGTTGCGGTAATTCACGTTCCGGTCATCCTGTAGCTGAAACGAGCTGAATCGCTCCTTCGACGGCGAATCCGAGCGAAGCACCACTGGCCCATCCCCGAGGTAGACGAACGCCGTCTTATAGAGAGTGTCGTTGTTGCTCCGGACGATCTTGTCCTCACCGGCCTTAAGCAACTCCCGTGACGCCTGACCCCATTTATTCAGCTTTTCGGCATCTCCGCCCGTGAGCTGTATGGCGTAGTCATAAGTGTTCTGGTAGGGAAACTTTTGAATGTAGTCCTCCACCTGTTTCTCAAAGTCATCCTTGGCAGTGGACCTTTCCGGCGAAAGGGCGGTGATCATTATGCCGCACATTGTAATCACGAGGGCTCGATATAGGCTCTTCATTGTCAGCATCTTCATCATCCCAATTCTCCTTTTCCGGTTCTGTCGTTCTCACCCGATGATCTGCTACTTTGATGCCACAGGTTTCACCTCCGGGAACTTCCAGCTTCCATCGAGAATCTCTTTTCGCGGCTGGTAAAAGCGCACGGAATAGTTCCAGCCCTCGGCAATCGGCAGATTGTTGACGCTTTCGGGATCACCACCAAAGTGGATGGTATAGGACCCGTCGTCATTGGCAGTCCCGGTCAGGCTGTTCACGCTGTAAGCATCCTGATCGTTGGGATCAATGAAACCGTCCTTATTGTACACGGTGACCGACCAGAACGCATCGACCGGGACATCGCGAAAGGTAAGTTGGTAGGCACCGACCGGGAGATTGGGCTCGACGTTCAGGTAATAGGCTTCTTCTTCCGGCAAGCCCCCCCAGCCCCACGCCGTTCCCAGCAGGTGGCGAATCGGATCTACATCCTCCTTGCGCCCAAAGGTGGCGTCGGCACCTTGTTCTGCAACGCCGCGACTCAGCACAAGCAGGGCGTCGTAGGTGGTCTTGTAGCTTTGCTGGTCATAGTCCGGGTGGGTGTAGGCCTCCGCGGACGCTGCTTCGATCTTCAACTGGTCCTCTAAGGCGTTCGCCTTCCGGATGTCGGCTGGATCGGAGGCATCAACCAGGGTTCGAACGGCCAGGGCCACGTAGGGCGTCCCAAGTTCCTTGACGGTCAACTCATGCTCGCCCGGTCCGTGAATGACCTTGTTGACGTAGTGGTCCTCGTTGACCACCATGATCGACATGTAGCGGTCTCCCGCATCAGGCACGATGAGCGTGGCGCCCTTGCTGATGTCCACCACCGCCCCACTGTAGATCGTGTCCCGGTTCATGCGGATGACGATCTGCTTGTCCAGCGGCGCCGGTTCGCGCAAATGAAAGAAGCGATTGACCTCGCCGGCAGTTTCCACGATCCGATCGAATTGGGCGGCCGTTTCCGCTCTGACGAAGTTTTCTACATTGACGATGACGGTTTCGGCCTGGGCATGGGCGTTTGAGGCGAAAGCAATGGACAAGATTGCAAGGCAAGTCCCGATCGCGCGCCGGGCCATGAGATGAGGCATCATCTTTCTCATTGGTCTTTCTTCTTTCTGGTCTATCATTTGTCGTGCATTGCGGGATCCGGCCTACGGTGTCACCGGCTCCGGTGCCGGAAATTTCCAAGTCCCCTCGAGGATCTCTTTGCGCGGCTGATACATGCGGACGATATAGTTCCAGCCCGGCATGATCGGGATAAAGTTGTCCTGGTCCGGGTCGCCCCCGAAATGGATGGTGACGCTGCCGTCCTCCTTCCTCTTCGCGGTGACACTGTTGTAGGAATAGGCATCGTATTCATTGGCGATGAGCATCCCCTTGTCGTCGTAGACGGTCACTGACCAGAAGGCGTCCACCGGCACATCCTTGACCGTCAGGGCATAGGGGGTCTTGCCATCATTCTTCTCGGGAACACCGTTGTCGTAGGCGACGTCCTGCACCGGTAACCCGCCCCAACCGCCGGCGGCGCCGAGTAGCCAGTAGATCGGGTCGAGGTCTTCCTTACGGCCAAACGTCTTCGTGTTATCCGGTAGCAGGGCGGCGACGACATTGATCTTGTCCCGCATCGCTTCGACCTCCTCCTTGTTCCAGCCGGGATACTCGAACTTGCCGTTGTCAGCCTGCTGCACGGTGACCGCGTCCTGCAGCGCGTGGGCTGCCTTCACGTCCTCCTCGTCGTTTGGATCAAAAAAGGTCCGGAGCAGGAGAAGCGCGTATCGCGTCCCGACGGTCTCCTGATCGAGGACAACCTCCTTCGGTCCGTATTTTGACCATATCGAATGGTCCTGATTGACGATCATCAACGACTGGTAGCGATCTCCCGGGTCGGGCAGGCCGATGGTCAGCGGCGAGGTCACGTCGAAGACCGACCAGGAATAGAGCGTGTCCCGGTTGGGACGAATCGTGTCCCTGCTGGTGACATCGGTAGCCTGCCTAAGGTGAGCGAATCGCCCAAACGCGTCCATGTTCTCGACATAGTTCCGCATCTGGAGGTCGGTCTCCGCACGGACGTAATTCCGAACCGTTACCTCGGGAGAGCCGTCGGCCATCGCCGAGGAACCGAGAGCGATCGCCATTGCGATGATCGCTGCTGTGACAGTCAAAGCTGCTTGGATTCGCATGTTGTCTCTCCGTTCATCTTGATTCGAAAATCTTCGGAGCGCATCAGCACCACCGGGAAAAATCCTCATCTCTCAGTCCACGCGCACCACACCCGGCATGTCGTAGCTGCCGTCGATCAGCGGCGTGGCTGCGCCGTAAAAGCGGGCGGTGAAGCGGAAGCCGTCCTTTGGTGCGGGCAGCCAGTTCCGGCGCTGGTTGGGATCCGTCGGCTCGTCGTGCTGGACGTAAATCACCAGCTTGTCATCCTCGGTGTGCAGCTTGCCGCGCTCGAGCATGAAGCTATTGAGCGAATAGCGGTCGATCGGATTATCGTAGAAATAGCCCTCGGTATCGTAGAGCGGCATTTCCCAGAACTCGGTGACCGGAGGCAGGTTGTTCAGGTCGAAGGTAATCGTGTAGCGGTGCTCGCCCGAGAGAGGCCGGCCATCGGAGTCGTCCCAACAGTTTGCGGCCGTGTGTGACCGGGACGGAACGGGGGCCAGAACGGCCTGCAACCCGGCCCATGCCCGCCATTGCCAGTTGGTATCCTTGTAGCCAAGGTCGTTGTCGAACTTCCAGCCATTTTGGCCTTCGGTAAAGTTCGCGGCCATCCCGTCCAGCACTTCCTTCTTGCCATCCTCTATCCCGGCCTCTACCGAGGCCGCGATCTCGGGTGTCAATCCGGCGGGATCGAAGGGCGTGCCGGACTTGAGTCCAAGGCGCTCGAACCGCGCAAAGGCGGTAACTTCACGATGGCTATCGGTCTGTTTGGTGAAGCTGGGATCGTTCAGCACCAAGCTGACCCATCGCAGAAACTCCACGCCGGTGAGCTTGCCCGGTTCACGGACCTTCTCCATCCCAGGATAGGTGGGATAGTCGGCTTTGGTCAGCGGCACATCCTCAGCCCTCACCTCCTTGCGTCCAGCAGCAATCCACTGGCTTAGCGACATGGCCGTGATGCGGTCCTGGATGCCATTGACAGTCTTGAGCTCTTCCGCGGTGTCGTCGGTGAGGGCGACACGTGCTAGTACCCCGGCGAAGTCGGACTGAGACTGCACGATATCGGCCCCGACGAACCCTTCGGGCAGCTTGCCGCTCCAGTTCGGGCCGATCAGCAAACGCCGAACGGGGCCGGGCGCATTGAACTGGCTGCCGATCATGTGCCACCAGCGGGCGTAGTTATCGTGAAGTTGGATACTCCAATAATGATCCTTTATTTCGGGAACAATAATGACCGCGGGTTCCTGTGATAGGTCAAACATGCCAACGCCATAGAGCGTAGTGGCATTGGGTGTCGTGGCGACGCGCGGCAAAGCTTTCAGCGGTGCGCGGTTCCAGCTCAAGCGGTTAATGCCCGCAGCATGCGGGTTCAGTTCATTCTGCGCGTAGTTGTAGCGCAGATGATAGATCGCGACCGGATGCATGCCCCAAAGGAATGCTTCCTTGGCGATTTCCTTCGCCTCGGCGGCAGTGAGTTTCTCATCGGCACCCGCTACTGCAAGCGGCGTAATAAGGGCTGCCAAGAACAACGCCACCTGGACCAGAGTTGGTATTAAACGCATGGTATCATTCCTTTTGAACTCAATTGCAATCTCAGCTGGCATCTCCCGATGTCCAGGGCTTTGCGCTCGGGAGCGCCTGATTGTCATAGGTAAATTCGGCAGACATAGCGGGGCCGACGCTGACCCCAATCGACAAGGCGAACAGCAAGGTAGAAATGATCCCAGTTCGTTTTTGTATCATCGCAAACTCCAAATACGTTTGAAACTATAGGTAGAAGATAGCATCGCCGACCGGCAGTAATCTTGACTCAGGTCAAGACAAACCAATCGCATCACGACAAACTGCCGTCCTTCTTGAAATGAAAGGCCGAATCGTAATACCAACGTCCCTCACAACTGACCTGTATGCGGCCA
>Ga0316187_10002706_pt1 | contig 15433 bp, 14 predicted proteins | sample CroRivburrow1_MG_FD_204927 | JGI IMG/M metagenome (GOLD analysis project Ga0316187, IMG submission 204927) | Coastal sediment microbial communities from Maine, United States - Cross River worm burrow 1 | ecosystem: Environmental > Aquatic > Marine > Coastal > Sediment | place: USA: Maine... | reverse complement strand
CCTGAATGTCTTCAGGCATCTTTTCGCCGTAAACTTCACGAACCGCCGCTTTAAACGCCTCAACGCTACCACCTTCGGCGGCCCCGGAAGCCTTTTGCCCAAAGGAGTGAAAGAGGTCCCACTCCTTGGGGTTGGTCAGGTCAGGACCGAGAAAGAAGGATTGAAAATCCCGGTTATCTCCAGAGAGAGAGACCATAATCAGTGAGCCCTGATTCTGTCCGTCAACCATGAAAGGATTCATAAAACTACGTACTTTTACCGGCTTCAGGCCAGGACCTCGCAAAATAAAATCGACTGCAGGGCCGATATCCTGAAATTTTTTCGCCTGCCCGGGCGCTGCCATGTTCTCGACATTGAACGGTTTAAAATCGGTGATCTCCATGGAGATACCGCTCTCACTGTCCGTATAGGTCTTGTAAACTTCACCCTTGGCAACATCAATGCGCTTGGAACCATCCAGACGGAACAGCTTCAAGCCCACTTTTGAGCCACCATCGCCGAACGATGCCTGATAGATTCTTACTCCCTTGTATAAGAGGGGCTCATTTACGATGATGTCAGAGGTCACAACCTCTTTACCCTGATCAATAATGGTCAGGTTGCTGCGAAACTCTTTCGGTGCACCTGTCGGGAAGAAATCGATCTCAAAATTGTTGCAACGCACCTCAAACGGCATATCAAGGGACTCGACACCGGTTCCCTTCACATAGCTTATTTGGCTCTCCATACCACCTTCCGGCACAGCCATATTACCGCGGAATCCAAACTGAACACTCATCCAACCGCCAATCAGTACAATCAGCAACGCGGAATGAACAAGAATATAGCCCCATTTGTGGTAACGCCCCTTGTCTCCGCGAAGGTAGGTGCGACCCTCCTCCTGGTACGAAAGCCATTTCCATCCGGCAACCTTCTCAACCCTCTCGGTCACCACACTCATATCCATATCTGGAAGCGACAACTCATGCGTATGTTGCATCCGCTTCCATGCATGCTCGGCGAGCGTGATCTTGCGGGAACGCATCTCCTTGAGCATTCGGGGTACATTGTGCCAGAGACAGAAGGAGAGGGAGACCATCAGGAACCCGAGCAGGCCGATAAACCACCAGGCATGGTACATATCGAACAGTCCCATGCTCCTGAAGACCCAGTACCAGACCGGGCCAAACTGGTTGAGATAGTCCGCCTGTTCCTGATTCTGAAGAAGCACCGTGCCAATGACGGATGCAATGGCCAAAACCATCAACAGAACAATGGCTAATGGCATTGATGCCATGCGAAGAAAAAGAGGTTTTATGCTCTCACGATAATAAGACATCAACAGTTCCTATAAATGTAGATAAAAAGGAAGATTACAGGTCGCAAACACCGGCAATCAACCACGGAAATTACAAGGTCTTAAGATAATCGATCACAGCCTGGCGCTGAAGAGGATCCCGCATAGCTCCATATTTCGGCATACGTGTTTTCGGCTTCAGTGCCTTGGGGTTTTCCAGCCACTGGTGCAGACGCTCCTCGGTCAATGCGCCGATACCACTTTCAGATTCGCGCCCAAAAACTTCCTGTAGTCCGGGGCCAATTTTGCGCTGATGGGTCATTGGATTATGGCACACTTTGCAACGCGCCTTGAAGATTTTCTCTCCCTCCGTGGCATCTGCCATTGCTGAAGTTGGCATGGCAAAAGCCATCATTATCAAAGCCAATAGTGAAATACGCATCATTTCTCCTCCACGTCAAACCTGACGACTGGCGCATCATGCCATATCACCAACAAAATATTAAGGCGTGGTTTTTACATCTGTTTAGCGGACTTTATGCATGCCCCTGTGGTCAATCCGAAAAATTGAGGAGGCGTGACCACTACTCCCCCCCAGATTGCACCGGCCAGAGAGAAAACGGTGCCAGCGCATCTGCACAGCGTAGCAGGGCCTGCGCACAATCCCACCCCGCCTGTTCAGGCTACTGGAGAGCAGTACGCCGCCACAGGCACGCGCCAATCGTCTGCAAGCCCCGTCCGCATCAACCCGGATCGCCAGCATGCCTCTCTGGTAGCAGCTGGAAGGGAGTCCGGGACGACCTGAAATCAGCAGCGTAGTCGCTCCCGGCCATTGGGTTTTAATCAGCTTTCGAAGCCCATGTGGATACCAGCGGATATAACCTCTAGCCGTCTGAATGGAGTCCGCCAAAAGCAGAAACGGGCCTCTGCGCTTCTTGAAGCGCTGCATCTGTTTAATGCCTTGAGCAAACTTCGGAGAACAGGCGACGCCGGGGAGCGTGGAGGTATAGTGACCGATCAGCCCGCCCCGCTGTAGCACACCGGCCTCGCGAAGCGCTGAGAGCTTCTCTTTAATTCTCAGCGAGAATGGCCTCGGCCTGTGCCTGACGATCTTCTTTTAACTTCTGGGTCAGCCCTTCATCTGTCTGAGCCAACATCTGGACAGCTAGCAGCCCAGCATTTTTTGCACCGTTAATGCCTACAGTGGCCACCGGCAGACCCGGAGGCATCATCACCGTTGAAAGCAGGGCATCTTCACCCTGCAATGCTCCGGAAGCGATCGGCAGGCCAATCACAGGCTTGACAGTTTTAGAGCAGACAACACCTGCCAGATGCGCTGCCATACCAGCCGCACAGATAAACACCTTGCATCCAGACTCTTCCGCTTCCTTTACAGCCTGAACAGTGGCTTCCGGTGTACGGTGTGCAGAACGCACCATGGTTTTAAACGGCACACCGAACTCCTCAAGCACGGCCTCTGCCTTCGCCACTACGGGACGATCATTCGCACTTCCCATCAAGATCAATACCTTTATCTCTTCCATTACCAAACTCCTTCCCGCACATGGATGTGCGGCTTTAGCGAGCGGAATAAAACCACATTTTGTTCCGCATCCCAAGCAAAAGGCACGATAGCCTTTTGCGTATCAATCAATTTGCCAGAAAAGGAACTTTCCTGGCTCCCACTCTGAATGCTGTTGCCCACGAATCAAGGGAATCGCATAAACAATATTCCAGATGTCCCGTTCGGTGAGCTCATCATGCATCTGCGGCATGCCGCCCCCGCCATGGTAGATCTGCTCAAAATAGAGTCTGGGTGTTGCATCTGAGGCTGCAAGCAGCACCGGCAGACTCGGGTTGATATCCTCACGTGCAACACGACTGCCACGTCCGTCATCGCCATGACATGCAACACAGTAATTGCTGAACATCTTCAGGCCGCGCCCTCGATCAAGCTCTACAAATTCAATCGCAGAGAGCTGAGCAGGAAACATCAGGCCTGCTACCAGAGCAAATAGCTTAAGACTCTCTCGCAACAGCCCTGTAACCAATATCCTTGCGATAGAAGCCGCCCGGCCAATCAAGCTTCTCCAGCGCCTCGTAGACAACATCCTGAGACTCAGAAACAGTCGACCCCAGAGCCGTGACACCCAGCACACGGCCACCACTATTGATGATCTTTCCATCTTTCTCGGCCGTGCCCGCATGAAAGACTGTAGCGCCGGCCGCCTCAACATCATCAAGACCTCCGATCACCTGCCCTTTTTTGAACGAGCCCGGATAACCATCAGAGCTTACCACAACACAGAGTGCCATGCGCTTGTCCCAATCCAGCTTCACACCATCAAGTTCTCTGTTGGCAGCCTTGAGAAGAACCTCGCCCAGATCCGATTTCAGACGGCTCATCAATGGCTGACACTCCGGATCGCCAAAACGGACATTGAACTCCAGTGTTTTCGGCCCCTCTTCAGTCAACATCACACCAGCATAGAGTGTGCCGATAAACTCAGCCCCGCGCTTTTTCAGTGCTGCAATGATCGGACGTGCAACCTTCTCCAGCACCTCATCAGCCACTTCGTCAGTCACACACGGAGCCGGAGAGTAGGCGCCCATACCGCCGGTATTTGGCCCCTTATCGCCATCAAGCAGCGCCTTGTGATCCTGACTTGATGCAAGCGGAAGAATCGTATCCCCGGACACCAAAAACAGGCATGAAGCCTCTTCCCCCACCAGGCACTCCTCAATCACCACCTGCGATCCGGCATCGCCAAAGCTGTTCCCAGCCAGCATATCTCGTGCAGCATGCACTGCCTCATTCACAGTCTGTGCCACAATCACGCCCTTACCCGCTGCAAGACCGGAAGCCTTGACCACAATCGGAGCGCCCCACGAGCGAATCGCCTCTTCAGCCGCATCGGCATCGGTATGAACTTCAAAACGCGCTGTTGGCACACCTGCCTCATGCATCAGCCGCTTGGAGAATGTTTTGCTTCCCTCAAGCTCGGCCGCCGCCTTGCCGGGTCCAAATACAGCAACACCTTCAGCCCGAAGCTGATCTGCAAGACCAAGCACCAGCGGCACTTCAGGGCCGACCACAACCAACTCCGGCTTCTCAAGCCGTGCCAACTTCATCAGACCATCAATATCTTCTGCACCGACATTCACGCAGCGCGCATCACTGGCAATGCCGGGGTTTCCAGGTGCACAGACAACTTCGGAGACAGATGGGGAACGTTTCAACTTCCAGCACAACGCATGTTCGCGACCACCGCCACCGACAACTAGTACTTTCATTGACATGTCTCCTTAATGCCTGAAGTGGCGAATGCCGGTAAAGATCATCGCCAGTCCATGCTCATCGGCAGCCGCAATCACCTCTTCATCACGGACAGAACCACCCGGCTGGATCACGGCTGTCGCACCGGCATCAGCCAGTGCATCAACACCATCACGGAATGGGAAGAAGGCATCGGATGCGACGGCCGAGCCCTTGATCGCTTCGCCGCCATGATGAGCTGCAATCCGGGTTGAGTTCACACGATTCATCTGACCGGCACCGACACCCAGTGTCACGCCGCCCTTGGCAAAAACGATGGCATTGGATTTCACATGCTTGGCCACGGACCAGGCGAACATCATGTCTGCCCACTCCTCCTCAGTCGGAGCGCGTTTGGTCACCACCTTACAGGCATCGCGACTCAGAATGTGTGCATCTCTCTCCTGAACCAGCAGGCCACCATTCACACGTTTGAATTCAAGTCCGCCTGTTACAGGTGTGGCAGATGGAGCCAGCAGCAGACGCAGATTCTTCTTCTCAGCCAGTGCAGCCTTGGCCTCTTCAGTGAATCCCGGTGCAATCACCACCTCCATGAAGGTTTCAGCAATCAACTTCGCCGTTGCCTCTTCCAGGGGTTGGTTAAAGGCAGCAATGCCGCCAAAGGCAGAGGTCGAGTCCGCTGCGCGGGCACGCTCGTAAATCACTTCCTGAGCTCCACCCACTGCCACACCGCAAGGGTTGGCGTGTTTGACAATCACCGCAGCATTTTCGTTGAAATCACGCACACAGGCAAAAGCCGCATCGGCATCGGCGATATTGTTATAAGAGAGGGCTTTGCCCTGCAGAACCTCGCAATCTGCCAGTGAAAGGCCTTCATCCTCGATGTCAGCATAAAACGCCCCATTCTGATGCGGGTTCTCGCCGTATCTCAATTCGTCTGCTGTCTTGATAAACTGACGAGTGAAGATGTCCGGGAACTTCCGCTTGGAGCCGTCCGCATTGAGTGCCGAGAAGTGATTGGCGATAGCGCCGTCATAAGATGCAGTATGGGCAAACGCCTTCACTGCCAACATACGGCGGATATCTTCACCAACTGAGCCGTTGGATGAGCTGATCTCCTTCAATACCAGCGCATAGTCGGATGGATCAACAACAATGGTAACAAACTTGTGATTCTTGGCCGAAGCACGAACCATGCATGGGCCACCAATATCGATGTTCTCAATGGCATCATCAACGGTGCAGCCCTCTTTCGCTACCGCTTCACGGAACGGGTAGAGGTTCACGCAGACCAGATCAATGCGATCAATGCCGTGCTCTTTCATCGAGGCGAGATCGCCCTCATTATCGCGACGAGCGAGAATTCCGCCGTGCACTTTTGGATTGAGGGTCTTTACACGACCATCCATCATCTCGGGAAATCCAGTGTAGTCAGAGACATCGCGGCAGGTGATGCCCTCATCACGTAACAGCTTGGCCGTGCCGCCGGTGGATAGAATATCAACACCGCGATCGGCCAGTGCTTTGGCAAAGTCTACAACGCCGGTTTTGTCTGATACGCTGATCAGCGCTCGGGTAATGGATGGCATAATTGTCTCCGAAACGAACTATTGGGAAGAGGCGCCAAGCTACGCATAGCCCGCGCTGGCGCAAGAATTCCGCTCGCTTTCGGACAAAATCCATTTGATTCCATATCCCGGCCACCGCATCATCACCGGCTAATTTCCTTAAGGGGGACAGATGCAGAGACTTTTAATGTTGATCACTGGACTACTACTGGCTTCAACAGTGACTGCCAGCCTCAATGCAGCCGAGCTGCAGCAAGCCACATTTAAAAATGGTGTGAAATTGATTGTCGAAGAGGATCACTCAGCCCCCGTTGCCATGGTCCAGATCTGGCTGAAGGTCGGCGGCCGGGACGAGCTGCCGGGCAAGACAGGGCTGGCACATGTTTTTGAGCATATGATGTTCAAGGGTTCAAAAAAGCTCGAGCCCGGTGAGTACTCCAGAAAAATTTCGGCCATGGGTGGCAATGACAACGCCTTTACCAGCCACGACTATACGGCCTATTTTGAAACCGTTCCGGCCAAAGAGGTTAACAACGTACTGCATATGGAGGCGGAACGATTTGCCAATCTAAAACTGCGTGATGAGGATTTTCAGAAAGAGATCAGAGTAATTATGGAAGAGCGGCGCATGCGCACCGAGGATGACCCCAACAGTCATATGTTCGAGGAGCTCTCTGCTGCATCCCTTCGGCTGCACCCTTACCGTAATCCGGTCATCGGCTGGATGCAGGATTTGAAACGGCTCACCATTGAAGATGTGCGCGCCTTCTACAAAAAACACTATGTTCCCGGCAGTGTGACAGTTGTTGTTGTCGGTGACGTCGACTTCGGTGAGATGAAAAAGGTGACAAGGAAGAGTTTCGGACGGATGAAGAGCCGTCCCGTACCGGAGCGCTTTAATCCGACAGAGCCGGAACCGTTCGGGCCCAAACGGATTGATGTAACACTGCCTGCTCAGCTCCCCCTCTTTGCAGTGACGCTTCCAACGCCTGTCTGGAACCCGGGTGTGAACGACCGCGAAACTGCTGCCATAGCCGTGGCGACACAGATTCTGGCTGGAGGCCGTTCTGCCGAACTGACCAAAGAGCTGGTGGATCGACAGCGCAAGGCCTTCTCCGTGGGTGCCGGCTACAATCCATTCGGCATGGGGCTTGATCTCTGGTATGCCTACGGCGTACTGGGACCTAAACAGACGCCTGAGGCTTTCGAAAAAGCACTCTGGGAAGCGATGCGGAAAATGAAGAACCACCCGCCTGCAGAGGCCAGACTGGCCACAGCTAAACGGCAGATGATCGCCTCTGAGGTGTTTGCCCGCGACTCCCTCTACTTGAGGGCCAAACATATCGGCATTCTTGAAACTGTCGGCATTGGCGCGGCACATCAGGATGAGTGGCTTGATGCCATTCGCGGGGTCACCGCTTCCGATGTTCAGGAGGTGTTCAACAAATGGATCAGGGCCGATCGCGCCACAACCGGACTGCTAACGCCAGAGAAGAGACCGGAGCAGAAGTCATGAGAAAAACCGCCACACTGCACCTGACGATTCTGCTGCTTGGCTGCCTGGGTTTCATGAACGCTGCTCACGCCGTGCCTCCCATTGAAGAGACAAGACTGGACAATGGTCTCCGTATTCTACTGATGGAGGCAAATGCTGTGCCGATGGTCTCCATGCAACTGGTCATGCCTGCCGGCAGCCGTTTTGACTCAAAAGGCAGAGGTGGCACGGCAACCCTGCTGGCGACCATGCTCACCGATCATACTGAAAAGCGTGGCCGTGAAGCGTGGGCAACACTGCTGGATGCCAGTGCGATTCAGCTTGGTGCAAGCGCTGATCGTGACGGGCTTAGCCTCTCCATGACCGTACTTAAGGAGGTGCTGCCGGCCGGAATCAATGCCTTCTCCGAGGCCCTGCTGACTCCGGGGTGGAGAAGCAAACGGTTCGCCATCATCAGGGAGAATGCCGTTTCCTCGGCCAGAAAGTCACTGGAAGAACCCGGCGTCCGTGCAGCCGAAGCGACAAGTCGCCTCCTGTTTCCAAACCACCCCTATGGCCATCGACCGGATGGCACCCCTGAGTCGCTGAGCAGTGTCACGCTTGCCGATATGAAAAAACTCTATGCTGACCAGGTGAAACCCAAAGAGGCGGTTTTGGCGGTCAGTGGCGATATCACCATGCAGGAGTTGCTGAAGCTTCTTAAGCCTGCGCTTGCCAGCTGGAAAGGCGCGCCTAAACAGCCCCTGTTTGAGATCAGCAGGGCGGATGATGTGCATGGAGCCACACGGCAGGTTGAGATGCAGACATCGCAGACACTTTCACAGCTGGTGCGTCTCGGCCCTGCCCGCAGGGATGCCGACTTCTTTCCGGCATTTGTGCTCAATCATATACTCGGTGGTGGTGGCTTCGGCTCCAGACTGATGGAGCAGGTACGTGAAAAGCGAGGCCTGGTTTACGGCGTTTACTCCTATTTTATTCCGCTGGCCACATCCGGTCCGTTCATTATCACGCTACAGACACGTGCCGATCAGGCTGAAGAGGCTGAAGAGGTGGTTCGATCGGTTCTGCAGAAGCTCTTCAGTGGAGAGATTACCGGCAGAGAGTTGAAAGATGCCAAGGCAAACCTGATCGGCGGTTTTGCCCAGAGAATGGACTCCAACCGGGAGCGGGTCGGCCTGATGTCGATGGTTGGACTCTACAATATGCCTCTCAATTATCTTCAGGTCTGGACGCAGAAGGTCGAATCCGTCACGCTTGCTGACATAAAGTTTGCAGCCAAAACCTATCTGGATCCGGCGCAGTGGAACCTGCTCCGTGTCGGACCAAAAAACAGGGTAGAGGCGAGGGAGAAGTAGCTCCATGAAAACGGTTCTTGTTGTTGAAGATTCAAGCTCAAGTCGGGATATTACCAGCCATTTTTTGCAACAGGGTGGGTTTCGCACTCTGGAGGCGACAGACGGTGCCGACGCACTCAATGTTCTGAAACAGCGTCATGTTGATCTGGTTCTGACCGATATCATGATGCCTAACATGGATGGGTGGGCATTTTATAAAGAGGTGCGCAAGGACAAGCGCTATAACCTGACCCCGTTTGTTTTCCTTAGTGTACTGGATGAGCTTGATGACCAGATCAAGGGGCTGACACTGGGTGTGGATGACTACATCACCAAGCCTGTCACGCCGCCTCAGTTGATCGCCCGCGTGAATACAGCGCTGATGCGCAGTGAGCGGCTGGAGCAGTACTTTTTCCGCAACCCTGTCACTGAGCTGGAGACCTCCAACTACTTCCGCCACAGGCTGCCGCTTGAGGCAAAACGGTGCCGTGAAACCAATCAGCCACTGAGTCTGGTCGTATTCGGTATCGGAAACTACGTATCCCTTGTTCGTGGCCATGCCACATGGTTTGCAGAAGTTGCCGCCAGAGAGGCGGGCCAGAAGCTTAAAGGGCAGGCACGCGAATATGATGTGGTGTCAGATATGGGTGTCGGCCGTTTTGCCGTCCTGATGCCCAATGCATCGATTGAAAATGTGAAGAAGTGGGCAGAGAAAGTCATGGGCAGCTGGAAGCTCTCTCTTGTCTGGCCGGAGACTGAGCAGAATATCGGCATCGATATCGGTTACAGCTGTGATGCTATTGCACCGGGTGATTTCGACGCCATTGAGCTGCTGAACAAGAACCTCGAAACATTCGAACGTAAGTGGTAACGGCCCTGGCCTCCTGACCACCCGCTCACAGAAGCAAGATGCGAGTAACTGCCGGTAATCTGCGTGGCCGGATTCTCAATGTCCCGGATCTTCCGGGACTGCGCCCCACCCCGTCCAGAGTGCGCGAAGCGCTTTTCAACATTCTTGGTGATATCGACGGCTGGAAGATACTCGATCTCTTCTCCGGAACCGGCATTATGGCTATTGAGGCGCTTTCGCGTGGCGCAATATCTGCCAGCTCCATTGAACAGAGCGGCAAGGCGTGCCAGTTGATGAAAAATTCTCAAGAACAATTCAGTCTGAATGCATGGGAGATCACAAAAGGAACACTGCCTGCTGCACTGAACAGGTTAACAGGCAGCTCATTTGATCTGGTTTTTGCCGACCCGCCCTACGATCAGGGTATTGGGGAAACAGTCCCCCAATGGCTCGATGAAAACCGGATTGGCTGTCATCAACTGGTGATTGAGGAGTCGTCCCGTGCCAACCCGGTATGGCCGGCAGATTGGACAGCTACCCGGTCCCGACGTTATGGTGACACCACGCTACATTTCTTAACATCCGAAAAATGACCTTCCATGGCATTTTTCTTAATCGGAAAGCCAAATTGCGACAATTGAACTTGGATGATTCAATTGGACGCCAACTGGGCGCAACGCAGTTGTACGAGGCAGGATGCCGAGTATCATTTGCCTTTCCTTACAAAATGGAAGACAACTCCCATTTTGGCGACACATCCATGTGCCGCAAACTGGAGAAGAAAAAATGATGAAACAGACAGCCATCTATCCCGGCACCTTTGACCCAATCACACTCGGCCATGTCGATGTGGTTAACCGTGGTCTGAAGCTGTTTGACCGTGTCGTAATCGGCGTGGCTGAAAACCCGAAGAAAGAGCCGATGTTTGATCTTGCAACCCGTCTGAAGATGGTGCGCGAAACCTTTGCCAATGAGCCCAATGTAGAAGCAGTCAGCTTCACCGGCCTGCTGGTCGGCCTTGCCCATGATCAGAAAGGCGGCGCCATCCTGCGTGGCCTGCGGGCGGCATCCGACTTCGAATATGAGTTCCAGATGGCAACCATGAACCGACGTCTGGACGAACGCATCGAGACCTGCTTTGTGATGGCACGCGAGGACTACACCTTCGTCTCATCCCGCTTTATTCGTGAAATCTCCGGCATGGGCGGCGATGTCTCCGAGCTTGTTCCCGCGGCCGTTGTCCCTTACCTCAAATAGACCGTCTGTTTTTGTCATGGTATGTGCACTTGGAACTCAAGACGGGCTCTCCTGCCTTGTGAACTTCTGTATTTAACAGCCTAAGTTATCTTAAACTGGATAGGCATATTAATTAGCAGGTGAAGAAACACTCTTTTGTTCGGTGACGCCCTCTCCATTCGCTGAAACACCTCCAATCCGAATCGTTGTATCCACCTGCAGGGCATCCGGCATCTGATGGGTGATGAAGAGCATGGTGATCTTACCCCTTAACTGATTCACCGTAGCTGCAAACACCTCAGCCGTTCCTGCATCAAGACTGCTGGTTGCTTCATCAAACAGCAGGATTTTCGGATGTTTCAACAGTGCCCGTGCAATCGCAAGGCGCTGTTTCTGACCACCGGAAAGGCCGACACCCCGCTCGCCGATCTCGGTCTGATACCCTTCCGGAAGCGCTTCAATCGCATCATGAATTTCCGCCTGCTTGCAGGCCTGCACCACCTGCGCGAAGTTGGCATGCGGATTGGCCAGAACCAGATTCTCATAAATGGTGCCGGAAAAGAGAATCGTCTCCTGTGGAACCACACCGAAATACTGACGAAGTTCATTGGCAGAGAAGTTGCGGATATCACGACCATCAACCTGAATACTGCCATCGTTGGGCATATAGAAGCCCTGCAACAGTTTGGCGAGCGTGCTCTTGCCCGAGCCTGACGCCCCCATGATGGCAACACACTCTCCGGGCTCAACAGTCATGCTGAAATCGCGATAGAGATAGGGGAGCTGATCGGAGTAACGGAAACTGACATCACAAAATTCGATCCTGCCTTTGCCGCCGGCCTCACGGGAGGGCAGCAGGGAATAGGGCTCCTGCGGCGCATCCATCACATCACCCAATCGTTTCACGGCAATGTCCGCCTGCTGGAACTGCTGCCAGAGGCCAACCATACGCAGCACCGGTTGCGACAGACGCCCGGCAAACATCTGGAATGCCACCAGCATACCGATGGTGAAGTCATCCGTGGTCATCACCAGCCATGCACCAAGGCAGAGAATAATCAGTGTCAGCAGTTGCTCGAGCGTATTGGCCGCCACGTTATAGCTGTTGGAGAGCTGGCGGGCATTAAACCCTGCCTGCAGATAGGTCGCCAGATAATCGCTGTATTTTGAGGTCACCTGCGGCTCCATCTGCAGCGATTTCACCGTCTCCATACCCGAGACATACTCGGTGGCATAAGCCTGATTGCGTGCGCCGAGCAGGAACTGCTGGTTCAGCCGCTTTCTGAGCAGGGGGGTAATGGCCAAACTCAGCACCGCGATCACGAGCAGAATGCCAACAGCCACCGCTGTCAGCATCCAGCTGTAGTAAAACATGATGGCAAGAAAAATGAACAGGAACGGCACATCGAGGATCAGGGTCACAGCTGCCCCACTCAGGAATTCACGGATACTCTCAATCCCCTGAAGGCGGGCGACCAGCGTTCCGGTCGAACGGTGTTCAAAGTAACGCACCGGCAATCGGAACAGATGGGCAAAGACGTGCGAGCCGAGCACCGAGTCGATGCGGTTGCCGGTATGGTTGACAAGATACTGGCGTATCCAGCTCATCACGGCATTGAAAATCATGAACATCACCATACCGATACCGATCACAATCAATGTGCTCTGGGTATGGTGAACAATCACCTTATCGATAATCACCTGGGTAAAGAGCGGTGTGGCCAGAGCCATCAGCTGAATGGCTAGTGACGCCAGCAGCACATCCCGCCATATTTTCCTGTGTTTCAGCAGCTCCGGAACAAACCAGCTGAATCCGAACGGTTTCTTCTCATCCTCGACACTCTTGCCTTTGGGTGGCGAAAAGCGCAGCAGGAACCCATCAAAGAGCTCTTCAAACTCGGCGATCGGCAGCGCCTTGGGTTGCTGGTCTCCCTGTTCAAAATAGAGAACGTTGCCCTCTTCAATTTTAACCAGAAGAACGATTCGGCCGCACTGCTCTGCCTCATCATCCTCACTCGCCTCTGCTCTGATCAGTGCAAATGCAGGAGACCTAAGTTTCAGTTTGCCGATATCCTTAACTGCTCTCCACTTACTCTTCATCTCCAGAGAGTGGAGCACCTCCTGCAGTGAAGCGGTGCTGTAGGGCGGTGGAAACTGTTTCAGCGCGATTTCGCCGGAGAAGGGGACCCGATGCACCTGACAGGCACACTGCAGCGACCAGAGCAGCATCTCCGGCGCTAATGGAAGTGGCCTCTTCCTGCCTTCCGAATCAATGCTTGTCGGTCCGCTCATCGTTCCCTTCCCGCCTCAAAAGCGGCCTTCTGAACCGGTGAGAGCAGATACTCGATCACACTGCGGCTGCCGAGATGAATCTCGGCTGAGACCTGCATCCCCGGCGTCAATGCATAGCGTTTGCCGGTATGGCTCTCCAGCTGACTGCCAACCAGCGAAATGACCGTCTTGTACCCCTGAGTTCCGGAACGCATCGCCTCTTCATTGTCGACGGCATCCGGGCTGATCTGCTCCACCTCACCTTCAAGCATACCGTACTTCTGAAACGAATAGGCCGTTAGCTTAACCCGTGCCGATTGGCCTGCCCGCACAAAACCTGCATCGATATGGCTCACCCACACCTCAGCCTCCAGCGGATCTTCATTGGGTACCACGGTCATCAGAACCGTTCCTGAGGAGACCACCGTTCCCGGGGTATGTGTCGAGATATCTTTGACGATACCTTTTTGGGGTGCACGAACTTCAAGCAGCCCGTGGCGGTGGGTCTGTTTCTCCGTCTCCTGTTTCAATCGGTGATAGTCGCTCTCCGTGGCAATGCGTTCGTTCTGCAGCTCTTCACGGTAGGATGAGCTGATCCGGGCGACCTGCTTCTCCGCCTGAATAATGGTTGCCAGCAGGCTCTTCACACTGTGCTGCTGCGCCCGCAGATCCTGCTCCCGCTCGATCAGTTCGCGCTGCTTCTCATCAGCCATCAGCTTGGAGACATAACCCTTCTCAACCAGCTTTGTGAATGCCTCACTCTGCTGGCGATAGCTGGGCAACGTCCGTTTCAGTTTCTGCTCGATCTCCAGAGCACTCTTCAGGTCCTGATCCGCCTTGCTACGTGTCGCCTCTGCTGAGGCCAGCGCATCCAGATAAGCCTGCCGATGCGCCCAATACTGCGCCTGTACCTGCGCAAAGAGTTCCGCCGGGTCGCTCTCAACCCTGAGCATCTCCTCGCCAGCCAGCTCGGCATCGATGCGCCTGAGTTGCAGCCCCTTAAGATGAAGCTCACTCTCAATGGTACGTCCATCAGCTTCGGAGTAGACAGGGTCCATGCGTGCCACGACCTGGCCTTCAGCCACCTCATCACCCTCGTGAACCAGCAGCTCTTTGACGATTCCGGAATCGGCTGCCTGCACAATCTTCACTGCACTCTGTGGAACCAGTTTTCCGTGGGCTTCGGCGATGATGTCGAGACGCCCGAACAGCGCCCACAGCAACAGGCAGAGCAACAGCGCCAGCAACCCCCACAGCACTGCACGAGGCAGCGGTGACGGGTGCTCCTGCTGCAATCTCAGAATATCAGGATCAAAGTCATATTCATCCGATGTCTGGAGCTTCTCTCTCCACTCACTCCACTTCATTTCGATTGATGGCTACCCTTCCAGTTTCATCTGTTGGGGTTTGGCTCCGAACTTCGAACTCTCCAGAACATCCTGAATGTTACCCGCTGACATCGCATCGAGTGTACCTGTCAACGCATACTGTCCGGCCATGGCGCCACCGACTGCATCAGCATCGTCATTGGAGTGTTCCAGATGTTTGTCCAGTTTCGCATTCACGATAGACCAGCGGTCAGTTGCACCACTCTCGTCGAACTGCTCAACCATCTCACCAAAATCGACCGCCTGGACATTGGCACGGAGTTTTGAATGTTTCAATTTGTGATGATGATGATCATCGTCATGACCATGCTCGATGCTTTCAGAGATGATCTGGAGCTTCTCAATACCCTGGTTTTCTGCTGAAGCGTACCAGTCACTGAAGGTGATGCTGTCAGAGAGACCAATATCCAGAATAAGATCATTGCCCTGCTGACGCAGTGCCAGATCGGCGAAGTTGATGCCACCACCGAGAGAGATGGTGTTCTCTGACTCAGCAGCAGAGACCACTGTGTCTCTGCCATCACCGAGATTAAAAGCGATGACATTCGAGCCGCTGCCGGTCCGGATCAGGTCATCTCCTGTTCCACCAATCAGCATATCGCTGCCACCACCACCATAGATGATGTCGTTGCCAGCACCGCCATCGAGCAGGTTTCCTGAAACGCGACGATGCTCTTTGTGGTCACGTTTACCACGCTTATGATCATGGTCGCCATCGTGTTCACGGTCACAATCATC
>Ga0316187_10002705_pt1 | contig 15435 bp, 12 predicted proteins | sample CroRivburrow1_MG_FD_204927 | JGI IMG/M metagenome (GOLD analysis project Ga0316187, IMG submission 204927) | Coastal sediment microbial communities from Maine, United States - Cross River worm burrow 1 | ecosystem: Environmental > Aquatic > Marine > Coastal > Sediment | place: USA: Maine... | reverse complement strand
GATCTCGGGGCCACGGCCTTCGGGCTCACCGTCACCAAGAAAGGAGACTCCTATGTCTGGGAGTGAATGGTTCAACAGCGGCCAGAAGCAGAGGGACGCGGGCTTCATGTTCACGTACTCCGGCTCGGGCTACAACCTCGAAGCGCCTGGGCTGGTGAGCCTGGCCGATATCGCACACGCCCTCGGGATGCAGTGCCGCTTCAACGGGCACCTCACCCATTTCTACAGCGTGGCGCAGCACAGCGTCAACGTGGCCCGCATCCTCCGGGAGCGCGGGGCCAGCCTGGAGACCCAGCTCTACGGGCTTCTCCACGACGCCGGTGAGGCGTACGTCGGCGACGTCACGGTCCCCGTCCAGCGTGTGCTCGGTGGCGTGCAGCGGCACAAGGATCTGGAGCACCGGGTCATGGACCGGGTCGTCGAGATGGCGGGGATCGACGAGGATCTCGTGGACTTCGCCGCCGTTCACAAGGCCGACAAGGACTGCGGCCGACTGGAGATCCGCGACCTGATCTCCGACGACCACGGCATGATCTCGTACGACGACCTGCCAGACTTCGAGATCCGGCCCAGTAGTTGCATGTCTCCTGGTGACGCGACTGACCTTTTCCTCTACCGCTACCGACGAATCCAGGAGGCCCGCAAGTGCGCTACCTAGCAATCGACACCGAGACCACCCTGATCCCGCCGACCGGGACGGACAAGGTCAACACCCGCTGGACCCACCCCGACCTGATCGTCACGACGTGGTCGCTCGACGAGGAGGAGGAGGGGCTCTGCATGTGGCACGACGTGGCCGAGCACGAGCGCCTGATCCGCCTGGTGGAGGACAACGAGGACATCATCCTCGTCATGCACAACGTGGCGTTCGACCTCGGCGTGCTGTCGAAGGAGTTCCCGCAGTTCGAGGAGCGCCTGCAGCAGCTCGTCCGCGACGGCAAGGTGCTCGACACCAAGGTCATGTACCTCCTCCGCCACCCCGACCCGGGGCCCGGCGAGAAGGCCGCCTCGCTGGCCATGCTGTCGCAGAAGCTCCTGCACACCACCATGGAGAAGGGCGCCGTGCGGACCAGCTTCCGCCGGGACATGCCGATCTCCGACGCGCAGCGGGAGTACGCGGTGAAGGACGCCGTCATCACCCGGAAGATCGCCGAGCAGCTCCGAGCCCTGCCCCTGGGCTGCTTCCGCAACCACTGGGGGGCGGTGCCACCGAACCGCATGATCGCCACGTCGCCGGACACGGACTTCCGCCACCCGGACGTCGAGTACAGCTCGGCCGCCTGCTGGATGGCCTGGAAGCTCAAGCCCGTGGGCATGGCCGTCGACAAGGAGAGGCTGCGCGAGATCCACGTCAAGTTCGAGGATCAGTTCGACCGGCTCCAGGCCCAGCTCGTGGGGGAGGGTCTCGCTCGTGTCGTGCGGATGCCAGGCGCGGAGGTGCGCCACATCGGCAAGGCTCCCGAGGGCTGCGAGCTGGAGCGCCGGTGGATGCCGACGTCCGTGACGCCTCCCACGATGCAGCGGAAGTGGAAGGGCAACATCGAGCAGGTGGCCGGCAAGGTCACGAAGAACATGAGCGACCTGGAGGAGAGCTTCCAGAAGTTCGCCGAGGATCTCGGGATCGACTGCCCCACCTCGAAGAACGGCAAGGTGTCGCTCCGCCGGGACGACTGGAAGGACTACACCAACGCCATGCCGGCGGGGCTGAAGATCTTCATGGAGTTCCAGAAGTGCCAGAAGTACCTGACCGCATTCCTGCGCCCACTGACGGACGCTCGTGCGACCCAGGTGCTCGCCGACTACTGGGTGCCGGGCGCCGCCACCGGACGGTGGGCCTGCACGAAGCCGAACCTGCAGCAGGTGCCTCGCACCGGGGGCATTCGCTCGATCTACAAGGCGCGCGAAGGGAAGCGTCTGATCTATGCCGACTACCCCACCCTCGAACTCTATACTCTGGCTCACTCCATGCACTGCATGGGAATCCGTGGTCCGCTCATGGAGTCTCTGTACTCGGGCGATGACATCCACACTCGCACTGCCGCCCTCATGTACGGCAAGGAGCTGGGGGACGTCACGAAGGAGGAGCGCCAGGGAGCTAAGGCCGCGAACTTCGGGCTGCCGGGAGGCATGGGAGTCAACCGATTCCACATCCAGGCGAAGGTGATGGGCCTCGGCTGGGACCGCAACCAAGCGTACGACATTCGCAACCGCTGGTTCGCCGCGTACCCGGACATCCGTGAGTTCCTGAACGCCTTCGAGCTGAACCCCTACAAGCAGCTCAAGCCGCCGGGCATGGACACGCGGGAGTGGCTGGAGCGCCTCGGCTTCGACCCCGACGACACCTGGCCGCGTTCCTTCGACGTGACCCGCAAGATCAACAACGGTGGCGTCTACACCGTGGTGCTGCCCAGCGGCCGGACGATCCCCGACCGCCAGTACAGCGCCGCAGCCAACTGCTTCTTCCAGGGCCCGGGAGCGGACACCATCACGAGGGCCTTCAGTAACGTCTGCGAGAACGAGCGGCTCAATCCCGTCGCCGTTGTCCACGATAGCATCACGATCGAGCAGCCGGAGATCGACGCCTACGCCGACGCGCAACTCCTCGCGGCGTGCATGGCCGATGCCCTGGTCACCGTGTGCCCCTCGGTGCCCCGGCCCAAGATCGACACAGAAATCCTGGAGGTGTGGAAGTGAAGACCATGCGAGACATCGTCGTCGTCGGCGCCGCCGGCTACATTGGAGCCAGACTCCTGGAACATTTCAGTCGGAACGCGGTCGATTGGTACACGGGCTTCGACCTCGGTATCTTCGGCCAGGCCAAGATGCCCAAGCAGACCTACGTCAAGGACGTCGCTGACATCCCGGCGTCGGCGTTCAAGGACAAGGTGGTGATCTACCTGGCGAGCTTCCACCGCGAGCCGGACGGCACCGCACACCGCGAAGCCTGGAGACAGGCGTACGACAAGCTCATGGTCAGGGAGCCCGCGAGAATCGCACGCGCCTGCCACCAGCTCATCTACGTCTCCTCCATGCGAGCCATCACAGACCGCGTCTCCCTCTACGGCGAGACCAAGGCTCGGGCAGAGAAGGTACTGCTCGACATCCCCAACACCCGGCAGGTCCGCTTCGGCACGATCTGGGGCGACCTCAACAAGCGCCTCCCGAACCGCCCGAACACCGCCGTCAACTACGCCCTCACCCGGGGCCAGTTCTCGGGCGACCACTGGGAGGCATTCACCACGCACATCGACGACGCGATCGACTGGCTCTCGGACACGGCCTTGGTGGCCTCGTCGCCGTCCTGCCCGCCGGACCCGATCATCTCAGACATTGTCAACATTGTGGACCTTCCCGTTCCACTTACGGCCGACGACATGCGCTCCCTGCTGAAGCAGCAGCACAAGAATCGCGCCCTGCAGCAGCAATTCATTTGCGAGCGGTCACCTACGTCAACGGCCCTGGATCTTCGGGAAGACCAGAAGGCGGCACGCTGCTTGCAAGACTACTATGGACTGGAGACACCGAATGCGAAGTAAGATCTGGGGAGCCATCAAGCTCTCCATCATCATCAACCTGGTCTGGTTCACCCTCGTGGGCACATGCAAGCTCGGCATGGACTACGAAGACAAGCTCCGCGAGGACAAGGCGAACGCCGACTTCGTGCGGAGCGTGGAGCTGATGAAGTTCCAGGCCGGCATCGACGAGCAGCGGGCCGTCGCCGCCTTGGGTCGGGACGCACAGCGGGCGGACTGGGTGTACGCCATCCTCCGCTCGAACCTCGACGCCCTGCTGGAGGAGCTGGATCAGATCCTGACCGAGCCAGGCAAGAAGCTGCAGCGATTGGAGCGACGGTGAGCAACCCGAAGAAGCACAGCTTCTCCAGGATCAGCACCTTCTCGGAGATCTGCGAGCGACGCGGCGCGTTCGACTCGCTGATCCCGAGGGAGTGGGACTCGGCGCCGATCAAGCGCGGCAACCACGTCCACGACATGCTGGAGCGCATGGCGCTGCTCATGATCGAGGGCGACACCGCCGTCCAGGCAGCCGAGGCCGTCGCGGAGAGCAAGCTCTGCACCGAGGGCTACCTGAAGCCCAACGTCGCAGCGAACTACCTCCAGCGCGCGGTCCCGGTGTTCGAGCACCTCAAGCCCAGGAAGGAGGGCGTCGAAGCCTGGTTCCGGGACGTGAGCGGCCTGCCGATCGTCGGCAAGATCGACCTCATCTCCGAGACCACCCCGCTCGTGGACCCCTCGGGGTATGTGATCGGCAGCGTCGACAAGCTCTGCATCCTGGACCACAAGACCATCGGGAACCCTGCCCGCATGAAGGGCACGTACGAGGCGAAGAAGTCTCTGCAGCTCAAGATCTACTGCCTCGCGACCGGGGCACGGAACGCCGGGTTCATTTACTATCTGCCCACTGGCGCAGTCCGCGTTGTAGTGGTAGAATTTACTGAGGCCGAGCTGGACATCGCACGAACGTGGCTCGACCTCACTCTCAAGACGATCAACCGCCGGTGGGAAGAAGCCGCCGCACTCTCCGGGCGCGAAACAGGAGCGCCGGAAGTCGAAGGATTCAACCTGCTTCCCTTCTCTCTCGCAGAGCCGGGCCACCCGCTCTGCAACGCCAAGTTTTGCGATCACTGGGATCGCTGCCTCGGCCGTAAGGCTGACAACTCATCGTCCGACAAGGACTAGAACGGTAGTGCCACCATGGCCAACGCATCCTCTCTCGCCCAGCAGCTTCCGGGCTTCTTCACCGTCGCCGAAGCCTCCGAGCTTCCGGCTGACAACTCTTTCACCATCACCTTCGCCGAGGTGGTGGAGGTCGGCCAAGGCGCCAAGGCCGAGGACAAGCCGGTGATCGGCTTCTCCGAGACCAAGAAGCGCCTCGTCCTCAACAAGGGTCGGTGCAACCAGCTCACCGCCCTCTTCGGTGCTGACGACCTCGTCGGCAAGAAGGTCCGCCTCGCGGTGGACACCATCATGTCGCGCGAGCAGATCGTCATCGTCTCGCCTGAGTAAACCGGGTAGGGTGGGCGAGTCTGACGAGGCTATGAGCCCACCCGCTCTCCTTTGAAAGGGAGCACATGGACAACATCGAGAAGGAGATCCGGCAGCTCAAGCGCCAGGTCGACATGATGCACAGCCAGTCCGTGCAGAAGTTCACGCAGATCCGCGCGAAGCGTGAGCAGCTCACGGAGTTCCTGGGCGGCACCGTCGTCCAGTTCAACGAGGCCCTCGACAAGATCAACGAGCGGCTGGACGCCATCGAGAAGGAGCTGGGCATTGAGCAATCGTAAGCTGATCGGCCTCGTTGGTCTCGCCCGCTCGGGCAAGAACAGCGCGGCGGACTACCTCTCCACGAACCACGGCTTCGCTCAGGCACAGTTCGCGGCGCCCCTGAAGGAGGCCGCGCGCCACGTCTTCGGGCTGTCGTGGGCCGAGGTGAACGGGGTCAACGTGGACCGCGAGACCCCGCATCCGTTCTGGGGGATCTCGATCCGCGAGATGCTGCAGAGGCTCGGCACCGAGAGCGTGCGGGACGTCTTCGGGGAGGACCATTGGGTGCGCCTCATGGACCAGCACCTGAAGCACAGCACGGGGAGCACCGTCATCACCGACGTGCGCTTCGAGAACGAGGTCGACCTGATCCGCGAGCACGGTGGCGTCGTCATCGGCCTCGTCCGCACTGACGGACAGCCGGAGATCCGCCCCCACGCCTCGGAGAACCTGGCGGCCTTCCATCTCGACGAGGTCACCGACCACGTCATCTACGCCTCGAACCTCCCGGAGCTGTACCAGGGGATCGAGAACGTCATCTCAGTGGAGGGAGCGAATCTGTGAGACCGGAGGCTAACCTTAGCCCTCCGGCGTTCAGTCCCTCCACGACTCAGCGCGTTCACGAGGTTCTCTTGTCCGGTCACTGGGCAAGGGGGCCTCGTGCTCTTGAGCTGGAGAGACGGTTCGCCGAGCACCTGGGCGTACCGAAGGAGAATGTCGTTGCTACCACTTCCGCGACTACGGCCCTTGCCGCAGCAAGTCACGTCCTGTTTTGCCGTGATAGCCTCAGTGTCTCGCCGCTCACCTGGCCGGCTACCTATCTCGGCTCGCATCTGTACCCTAACTGGGTCGACGTGGGTGCGCGCACTACCGACCCAGTGTCCCGTGTGGACATCGCTGTCGAGCTATGGGGTCGGCCTGTATCCGGGGGAGGAGAGCTGGTAGACTGCGCTCACAACGTGCTGGGGGAAGGGCACGCCGAGCTGCTGGCGGAGGAGGGGGAGGGGCGGACGCTGGTCTACAGCTTTGCGCCGCAGAAGGAGATCCCTGCACCGAGCGGGGGGCTGCTGGTGAGCCACTGGACATGGGTCGCGCAGGAGGTGCGCGAGCTACTCTCCGGTGGGATCGTCGACCGGAAGTGGACTGGAACCCTGGGCGGGTCGAAGGGGCTCATGGACGACGTCACCGCCGAGATCGTCCACGCGGGCCTGGATAAGCTGACACACCGTCGCAATATCCGACGTTATCTGCTTTCGGAGTATCGGTCCCACCTCGGGGAGATGCTTGTCACCAACCCGGAGGACTCTTCGGGACACCTGGCCATTGCCCGTGCCCCAACGGGGGCCATGAGGGATGCCTGGCGTGTGTCGCTGGACTCCGCTGGGATCGCTCATGGCCACCACTACCCGCTCAACGACGGCCAGCGCGCCGCTTGCCCGAACGCCGCAGCTTGGTCAGACACGGTGCTGACTCTTCCTCTTCACGTTGGGATGGACGCCGCGTCAGTCGGTCGGGTTTGCAAGCGGCTTCTAGCGAGCGGGCCGCACGGAGCACTCTGATCCCGATGACCATGCCGAGAGGAATGGTCTTCATGCCGCCGACCGTGCCGTCATCCTTGTGGGCGTCCTCGAAGAGGCTGTCCATGAGCATGATGGCGCGGTCGTTTTGTTTCATGAAGTAGCCTACCGTGATGCAGCGCATCTCGGGCCACTCGATACTGTCCTTCGTGGTCCACTCGCTGCAGCCAGTAGCATCGTCCCAGATAACCTCGACGACGCTGCCCTCCTTGATTGGCTTCAAAGCTCTTCCTCCTTGGAGACCCGCTCCATGACTCGAATCCGTACTTCGTGATCCATGACGGCCTGGTCGAGCTTGTCGACCTTCCGCCCCACGCTGTCGACGCTGTCCTGCAGATGGTCGAGCCGCGCAGCCAGGATTTTCAGATAAGCAATCACAACGACGATGGCTCCGCCACCGGCTCCTGCTGCGTAACGAAGAAGCTCTTCCACCTTACTGACCTTTCGCTTGTTTCAGTACCTCGTTGGCCCGCTCGTACTTCTCGACCGTGATGGCCTCGATCTCCTCGCGAGCTTCTGCCATGGCTTCCCAGGCTTCGATGATCTGGGCCATGGTCTCCAGTCGTTCGACGTTCGTCTCGGTGATGTCGGCGCGCACGTCGAGGACGCGGTCGATCAGCTCCCTTGCCTGCCCCAGCTCGTCGCTGTTCGCCGGCCCTCGTAGCCCGCCGCTCTTCGTGAGCAGGAACTGGCGGAAGAGGTTGTCCATCATCTCCTCGGGCACGTCCTTCGTGACCGCCATGCGCGTCACGATCCCGGTGCGCCGGAGCACGCTGAACGTCTCCAGTGCCTCGTCGTAGCCCTCGCCGAGCTTCATCATCCGCACCACGATGTTGCGGACCTCGCGCTCCGTGGCCTCGCGTCCGACCTCGATACCGAGACCGCTCGCCTGCTTGCGCGTCGTCCGCAGCTCGATCAGGTTCGCCTCGGCCTCCTTGAACATCTCTCGCCCGCGCTGCACCTCCTTCGCGTTCTCGTCGCCGAGGAGGTTGATCGCTCGGCGCATCTTGGTGAGCGCCTGCTCGTTCGCGCCGGCCATGTCGACGCCGTTCTGCGGGTCCAGGTAGCTCGACGACGCGACCACCAGGGCGAAGTAGTCCTCCATGGTGAGGCCCTTCGACTGGCCGAACACGCGCTGGTCGGGCACCTCCTCCCACAGCGACATCCACACGGCCGCCTTGGTGCCCCGCAGAGCAATGTCCTTGAGTGGGTCTCCGAGGCTGTCGGGCAGGGCGTCCAGGAAGGCCGCCGCGTCGCCGCGCACCTTGAAGCCGCCCAGCTCGAACATCCGGTTGAACAGCGAGTGCTCCCGGCCCGAGTAGGCGTGCTTGAAGGGGTCGCGGGTCTGGCGGAGCTTGTCGCTGAAGCTCCCGTAGCGCGGGGTGTAGGGGTGGATCATGGGCTGCATGAAGCGGCGCACGTTGTCCTTGAGCAGCGAGTAGCCGTCCCGGTTGATGTCGCCGGTCAGGCTGTCGCGCTTGGACATCATCCCCATGGCGAAGTTGAGCAGCGGGTTCGTGAACGCGACGTTCGAGGTGAGCGTCGTGCCCACCCGCATCGTCGTCGCCAGCGGGGTCTCGTCGCCCGCGTCCTCCCACGCCGACGCGAGTCCGTTGACCACGCCGTAGCCGTTGAAGATCTGGCCGAAGATGTTGAGCGCCGGGTTGCCGATGACCAGACTCTGCTGGTTGGGGAGCGGAATGAACTGATGGCCGACGAGGTTCAGCGGGCCGCCCGGCTGGCTCATCATGAACTCCATGGCCTGGTAGGGGTCTTGACCACCGGCGCCAATCGCCATGAGGTTCCGCGCCAGGGAGGTGCCGAACATCGCGGCCACACCGGCGGGGTTGTGGCGCAGGAGGTTCAGGGAGATCCGAGACAGCTCGAACGGGAAGCTCACGATCGGAGAACCGAGCGCGCTCTTGCCGAACTTCTGCACCTGGCGGCCGACCGCGTTGGTGCCGATCGCGCCGTAGGTCTGCATGTAGCGGTTGATCTGGGCCGACGCTGCCTCCGGCGTCATGCCCTTCTCCCGGACGAGCCAGGTGTAGGCGCGCAGCCGGTTCGTGTTCCCGATGTCCTGGTAGAAGCGGGAGGACATGCCCTCGATGTCGCCGGCCCGACCCCGGTGCTTGCCGACCAGGCCGTCGAGGATGTCCATGGCGCCAGCCTGGAGCTTCGCCATCTTCCCTCGGTTCTGCCGCGTCACGCGCTCCAGGGCGAACCGCTCTCGGAGCAGGCGGACCTCCTTCTCGGGGGAGATGTCAGGGGTGCGGAGGAGATCCTCCACTTGGTCCCGACGCTCCAGGGCCTTGCGGACGTTGTCGTCCTTGAGCGGCGCCAGGAAGGCGTCCATGGGGGACTTCTTCTGTCCGTACGTCGCCTCGATGTCGAACACCCGGCGCGAGTTCTCCAGGCCGGTGACCTCGAAGATGCCCTCGTCCACGACGCCCAGCTCGATGCCGCGCCGAATGTCGGGGTCGAGGTCGTCGAGGGTGAGCTTGCCGGCACGCAGGCCCCGGATCGTCTTGAAGGCTTCCGCGCCCATCTTCCAGCCCCTGGCCGTGAGGTTGATCTCCGAGCCGGCAGCCATGCGCGTGAAGAACAGCATGTCGGACAGCGCGTTACCGATCGCGGTGGCCGGGTTCCGGGAGATCATGTTGTAGGCGATCCCCGCCTTCTGCCAGTTGACGAAGCTGTTCACCATCCCCGGGGTCTGGTCGATCAGCGCGTTGATGTCGCCGGCAGCAATCATCGCACGGCTCTCCACCGCGTCGCCGATCGCGCCCATGATGTCGGTGACCTCGGAGTAGTGGTCCATCTGCCGGAGCACCGATCGGTGGACGTGCTTGCCCGACAGCGTGCCGAGCTTCCGCGACTTCGGGAGCTTGGTGTACTGATGGCGTGCCTTGCTGGGGTGCTCGCGAGCGAAGTCCACGAACTGCTCCGGCGTGAACGCGATGCCCTTCCGGTCGAAGGCGTTGAAGTAGCGGACCTGCATCATGTCTTCCATGAGGTTCCGCATCTGGATGAACATGCCGTCGCCCGCACCAATGAAGTCGGCGCCCAGCTCCTGAGCTTCCTTGCCCAGCGGCTTGAGGATCGCGTACTTCGAACCGGAGCCCGTGGAGCCCGTCGACCCCGCTCCCTCGTCCAGGAAGGTAGCGTCGCTGCGGAAGCCGTAGTTCTGCTCGATCCACCGCTCGGCGTCCTGCACGCTGTCGAACTTCTGCGTGATCGGCCGGCCACCCTTGGGGTAGATCTGCGCCTTCACCTTCGAGATGTGGCGCTGCGACATCAGCTCGCCCACCGACACGCCCCGGATCTTGGACTCCCGGAGCGAGAGGTCGACACCGTCCGTGCCGTACAGCTTGGGCATCTCGGTGCTGCTGAAGAGGCGCGGGGCGTACGGGCCGATCAGCTTCTTGAACGTCTTCTCGTCGATGAGCCCGACGTCCGCCATGTCCTTGAGGAAGCTCTTGCGGAAGCCCTCGCTCTCGTCCCACAGGCGCTGCACCGCGATGTCGTCCGTCTCCGGGGAGATGTCGTCGAAGTAGTCCTTGAACGCCTTGCGCTTCTTCAGCATCTTCAGCGGGCCGACGATCCCCTCGTCGCGGGCGATGGTGGCCACGGCGTTGAAGAGCTTGCGGTCCTCCGGCGAGAGCTTCGCCAGGCGCCGCTGCATGTTGTCCACCTTCTTGTGGTACGCCCGGGTGAGCAGGCGCTGCTGCATCCCGTAGCTCGCGGCGTCCTGGACTGCCTCGCGGGGACGGCCGGTGCCCATGCGCTGCGAGATGTCGGCAATCAGGCCCCACTCTGCGGCGCCCGAGATCCCCTCGACCACGCGGAAGCGGTTCGCTCGCTCGGTGGTGGCCTTGCGCTTCACCTCTTCCCACTCGGACTTCAGGCCCTTGCGGGTGATGAAGTCGCCGTCCAGGGCGGACTGCTCCCCTCGCACGAGGCGCGTGAACTCCTCGTCGTACTCCTGGAGGAAGTCGTCGAGGAAGGCGTCGTCGTCGATCTGCTCACGCAGCTCGTCCAGCTCGTCCTCCAGGAAGGCGCGGCCGATGTTCTTGCGCTCCCGGATATTCCGACGCAGGCGGCTCGGGGAGATGTGCCCGTCGCGGATGTCGATGCGAATGGTGTCGTCCAGGCCAGGCTGCTCGAACCCTTCGGCGATGATGCGTCGCTTCATGCGCGCAGCAGCGGCGTCAGAGGCAGCGTCCTCGGTGTCGAAGCGCGTGCCCATGTCGGACACCCGGCCCCAGAACTTGCCCTCGGACTCGAAGTCGTCGCGCAGCATGTCGTACACCCGGTGACGCCCGTGGCGCACCGAGAGGAACTGGATCATCTGCTCGGGGGTGTAGTCGTCGAAGATCGGGTTCTCGCGCAGGCGCGTCTTGTCGATCGGGCCGCCGCTGTCGATCAGCTCCTGGCGCACGGCACGAGCCCGCGACACCCGGTTCAGGCTGGCGGCGCGCAGCTCCTGCAGGGCAGCTACACGGTCAGCGTCACCGGCGCCGTTCGCTGCGGCCTTCATCATGGCGATGCGGCGCAGGCGGTTGGACTCCACGACGCGGGTGAACTTGGTGAACTCCTCCAGGTTGCTGCGGTTCATGGCGCCGAGAGCCCGGCGGTCCATGGTGTCCTTCTGGAACTTCGCCATCCAGCGGAGCGCGTCCTGCTGGTACTGCGCCTTGAGGAACTGCTTCTGCCGGCCGGGGAACATGCGGGCGAGGAAGCCCATGTTGCGGGAGTTCATGGCCTCGGGGGAGATCGGCAGGTCCGAGAGGTCCACGGAGGGATCGTTGGCGATGGTGTCGAAGAGGTCGCGACCGATGCCGGACTGGAAGGGCACCTTCGTGTTGCCGGCACCGAGGCCCAGGCGGAAGGACGCAGCCTCGCGGAGCGTCGAGAAGGTGCCCGCGTTCTTGATCCAGTTGCGGGTCACGCCGTCGAGGTCCAGGGTGTCGAGGAGCTGGTCCGCTTCACGCGGGTCGATGTGGCGCATGACCTCGCTGGTCTTGCGCGCCGTCTCCTTGAGCTGGCCGTCGTAGAATTTGTTGAGCCGCTTGTTCTTGAGGTCCGGCGTCAGCTCCAGGACGTCCTTCCGCATGGTGGAGACGTACTCCAGCGCGTCGGTGGCGCCCTCCAGGAGAGCCTGCCGCTGCTCGGGGCCGACCTTCTTCTTGAGGACCGGGACGTCGTCCACCTTGCGGAGCGTCTTCGACTGCATGAGCGTCATGGTGCGGCGCATCTGGTCGACCGCGTCGGGGCTGTTGCGGAGCGCCTTCTGCACGGCGATGCGGGCCCGGTGCATGGTCTGCATCCGGGCGACGCGGCCCAGGGTCTGGTTCTTCAGGCCGCGCAGGAGCTGGTTGCCGATGTACCCGCCGCCCACTCCGGCCGCCGTGATGACAGCCAGGTCGTCCGGCTCCTCCATCAGGAGCTGGGTCGTGGCGCGGACGTCGCGGCCGACCTGCATGGCGGCAAGGCCGAGCGTCTCCTTCCAGGACTTCATGAGTCCCGTGGCACCGCCGCCGTTCTCCTCGCGCACGTTCTTCAGGGTCTGGACGTACGTCTGGAACTCCTCCTCGGTCACCCCCTTCAGGATGCTGTCGTCCAGCCGGCGGCCGAACTCCTCGGAGCGCAGCTCGCGGAACGCCTGGCGAATCACGGAGGGATGGAAGCCGAGCGGGGCGAACTTCTCCACCGTGGTCGCGGCGACCTCGTCGGCCAGCCACATCGCACCCTGGCGCAGGCTGTTGCCGCCGGGGTTGAAGATCCGCTCGGAGGCTTCCTTCGTGAGGCCCAGGCGAACGCGGTCGCCATCGGTGACCTGCTGCGTGAGAGCGCCCGTGTCGGAGAGCCATTTGTTCTTGTGGTGGGCGAGCTGGTTCGGGGGCACTGCGAGGGCTGCGTCCTCTTCGCCTTCCGCGATCCCCTCATCCATGCGCTTCGCCGCCTCGGTGGCCATGGCTCCGATCGCCAGGTTGGTCGACCCGGCCATCATCTCACCGGCGCGCGCCTCGTCTTCTTCGCCGAACAGCAGCTCCCCGTAGAACTCCTGGGCCTTGCCGATCGCGTCACCGGCGACGTCGCTCCCGGTCATGGCGTACGCGCCGATGCCTTCGAGGCTCTTGTCGATGGCGTCCTTGGTGGCGTCGAGCCCTTCGCGCAGGGACTGCGAGGTGTCCAGCTCTTCCTTGAGCTGCATCAGCGGGGACATGCCGCCGTTGAACAGCGCGTCGGCGATGTCCGCCCCGTGCTCCTGCTTCCACTCCTCCACCTTCTCGTTGAAGGTAGCGATGGGCAGCGGGCCCTCGGCGTTCTTGGCGACGTACTTGCGCGCCTCGTTGTCGGCGAGGATCGCTCCGGCACGACCGACGACGCGCGGGTGGGTGAACGCGAGCATGGACGCAGGGTCGAGGGCTTCCGCGAACTCCTGCGGGATGTTGAGCATGTGCAGGCGCTCCTCCTGCAGGGTGCCCCGGAACGAAAGCTCCAGCGTCTTCTGCAGCGCGAACGCCTTGGCCTTCCCGGTGGTCTTGTCAGTCAGGTTCAGGTTCCTCTCCAGGAGACCCGAGAACCTCTCCGCCAGCGGACCATGTCCCCTCGCAATGTCCGGCCACCCCGCCTTCAGCGACTTCTTGTACGGGGCGTCCATCATCCCCTTGAAGATCTGGTTCCTGTCGAGGTCTTCGGTGTCGTCCGACGAGAGCATCGCGAGCTGGTCGGCGGCGCGGTAGACCGTGCCGAAGAACCAGGCGTGGATCTGCGGGTCGTCGCTGCGAGCCGCCAGCTCCTGCGCCATAGCGAAGTCCTCCTCGGCGCCCTTCCGCAGCGCCTCGGCTTCGTCTCCGGGCGCGTCGGCCCGCGTCCCCACGGCATTCAGTCGGGACAGGGCGTTGCTCTTCAGCGACTCCGAGATCCGTACAAGAGCACGCTGCGTCACCTTCAGCTCCTCCTCGGGAGTCATGTCGGCATACAGCACGGTCATGTTGTTCAGGTAGGCTCCGGTTAGATCGGATACGAACTCCTCGTCCACCCCGGCCAGCGCACCGTTCTCGTCCACGAGACCGGATCGCGCCATTTGAAGGTACGCCATCCTCGACGACAGCTTCTCCAGGTCATCCGAACTCTCGGGGTTGGGTCGGTACGAATGACCGTGCGCTTTCATGGTGCCCGCGATAGCCTCGGTGTACGACCGGGGCGTCGGCAGGTCAGCGATCTCCGGGGTAGCCTTCGCGGTCTCCCGCTCCACGTTCGCGTTCGGGTTCGCCATGCGCTCGTCTTCGAGGGCGTCCTCGTTGAGGCGCCGCTCGGAGTCGCGCTGCAGGAGGTCAGCGTCGGTGGGCCCGTTGACGGGACGCGGCTGGAACACAGGCACGTCGGCGAAGAGGTCGTCTTCTACCGGCTCGGGCGTAGGGGTAGGCTGTCCCAGGGGAGGGATGTCGTCGAAGAGGTTGGGCATTTACTGTCCTGTCGCTTGGCGGCTGCGGAAGGCTTTGTACTCAGCGCGCAGGTTGTCTTTCTGCTCGTCGTTGAGGTCGTTGCTCACGTCGTTCAGGTAGGCGCGCAGCTTCCTGTCGGCATCGGGGGTGAGACCGCCTTGCAGCTCGTCCATGACGTTGTCGAAGAACATATCACCGTTGCCCTTGAGCAGGTTGTCGAGGGCTGCGCGCTGACGATCCTCGGGCGTGCGACTAAACTGGAAGACCGGCGTCCTCGGCACAGCGTCGGCGCCCACCGAGATGGCTCCCTCGAAGCCTGGGAAGAACTTCTGGATGACAGCCTGTCGGGTATCCGGGCTGGGCCCTTCGAGGTCGTGCGTGTCCCGCAGGGTCTTGAATTCGTCGGAGGCGATCACACGGTTCAGGAGGTTGAGCCTGTCCTCCATCTTATCGATCTCCAGCTCCTGCCCGTCGCCGAGCTTCTCGTTGAGGATCTTCGCCTCCTGTGCGCTCTTCGAGGTCTGGAAAGCGGAGATGGCCTGCTGGAGTCGCCGACGCTCGGCAAGGTAGCCCTGGGCCGTGGAGTGGCGCGGCACGTCAGCACCAAACTTCTCCTCCAGCCCCGAGGCCATCCGGCTCATCTCTACGCTGCGCGCCCGCTGCTCTACCTCTTCGGTGAGGCGGAGCTGCTGGTTCGGAGTGAGTCCTCGTCCGCCGCCGGGCTGGGGACGGAGTGCCGCTGTGGCGCGAGCGTCGAGCAGCTCGATCTCACCCTGCGTCTTCTCGATCTCCAGCTCCGCCTGCTTGACGCGGAACCCTTGCAGACCCTCGGCTCGGACGGCCTGCTCTTCCTGCACCTTGATCGCCCGGTCTCGGAGGTCCAGCTCGCGCTGGCGGAGATCGAAGTTCTTCTCCGTCTGCTTGACCTGCTCCTCGAACTGCACCAGCCGAAGCTGCATCTGCTGCTGCTGCTGCTGTTGGGCGACAATGCCCTGCGCGGCGCGGAGGATGATCTCGCCGGCGTCTGCCATGTCTTACTCCTAACCGAATACCGTCTTGAAGAGCGGGTTGCCTGCGATGAACTGAGTGCCGCTGAGTGCGCCGGCCTGGCCCTGCTGAGTG
>Ga0316187_10002704_pt1 | contig 15436 bp, 18 predicted proteins | sample CroRivburrow1_MG_FD_204927 | JGI IMG/M metagenome (GOLD analysis project Ga0316187, IMG submission 204927) | Coastal sediment microbial communities from Maine, United States - Cross River worm burrow 1 | ecosystem: Environmental > Aquatic > Marine > Coastal > Sediment | place: USA: Maine... | reverse complement strand
AGCTCGTGGCGAGCAGGGACCGCGGCGAAGTCGCTCCGATCGTGCTCTGGATCGAGAACGGACTACCCACATATCCACACGCATGCTCTCGGTCCTTGTGCCCGCCGCTGAGTATGCCTAATTGGGAGCTAGCCGGAGGCAGTCACTTGCACTACAAGCGATTCACTCTCTGGGCCATAGGACGACCGGAGATCTTGATTGGAGCGTTCCACGCCACGGTGGACATGGTGTCCGTCGAGGTGTGCCAGTTGAAACCAGATTGGGGGAGATCCGGCGTGCCCCGAGAACCTGACCCAGCCTTCATCGGATTCCTGGATGCGGACGTCCCAACCCTTCCCACGAAGGTGATCGGCGATAGCGTCCAGAAGCGTCTCTTGGCGGAGATCGGCGGCATCTGCCCGATGAGCAGGTAGAGCGACTCGGCTTCCGCTGCAATGTCGCCCCCGCCCGGACCCTCCATCCCCGGCCACGAGTCGATCAATATCACGCCGTCCGGCCACGGCTCAAGGCGCTCAGGGGAAGACCCATCCAGGGTCAAGGTGTCGGGGCCGCGTATGTCTCGCAAGGCCGCCGCAACCGACCGTTCGAGTCCTTCGACCTGATCCTCGAGCGCCCGGCGGCGTACGTCGACGCCTCCGTGCCGGTTCGGACTCACGCGGCCGACGCTATCGGTCGGTGTGAGAATGACGAGCCCCACAACGGACACACCCGGCACACCGCCAAGGCGTTCCCCCCGGGGTGCCGGGTGCGCCATACCCGATGCTACGGAAGGAGTTGAGGGTGGTCTACGGCCGAAAGGCCACAAAGCGGTCTGCAGATCGCTGCAACCAATGCGGGCGCATCCGTTTCACGAACGCACTCGCATCGTAGGCGCCGATGGGCACGAGCGCAGCGGCGGCGGTTCCACGGTTTGCGCGTCGCTGGGCCGCTCAGGCTGCCCGATGCGGTCGCCGAGTATGTGGCTGCGATGGCCGGGTAGCGCGGCCGGCGCCTCAGCGCGCTCCTCGCTCGCACCGGCCCGCACGATCGCGACCCAATCTCAGGCCCGAGGTCGCGAGGGCGACGTTCGTTTGGCTGCGTTCGTCGGTCGCTCGACTGCCGGAGTGCTAGTTTCGATTGCATCTGCTGAAGGGAGCATCGTGCCAGGTGGATCAGACTATCGGGGGCCGGCCGACGCTCTGAAACGGTATGCCGCCGTCGTGGAGGAGACGGGTGAGGTCGTAAAGGGCGCAAAGAACCCCTACACGTCACGCAACGGACACATGTTCAGTTTCCTCGATGTCGAGGGAACGATGGCAATCCGCCTGTCCAACGAATTGGCCGAAGAATTCCTCTCCACCTACGAGAGCGGCCCGGTCATTCAGTATGGGAGCGTCATGAGAGGCTACGTCTCAGTGCCCGACGACCTTCTGAGCGACACTGAAGAAGTCGGCTTCTGGTTGAGCAAATCGCACGAGTGGATAGGAACGCTCGAGCCGAAAGCGACGAAGAGATAGCCCGAGCCTCGGCGCCCTTCGAATCAGGTACGTGTGGGACGCAAGGGCCGACGCCGCATGGAGCCGTGGAACGCCGGAACGGACCCAACCGGGCTGCTCGAATCAGCTCGACCGGAGATCTACCGCCCAACCGGGGCGAGCGACACCACAAGAGTCATCCCACGCCGCCGGCTATGCGTTCTCCTCGGGGATCGTTCCGTCGCTCATCGTTCCGCCGGGTCGGGCGTAGTTGCTTCCCTGGCTTGAGTACGTGGCGGGTAGATGGAGGAACTTGGAGTAGGTGCGGATGGTCCACGAGACGGGTCCGCGAAAGAAGTAGCACTCTGGAGCTGCGATCTCGTCGATATCTTTCTTGTACTTTTCGGCGGTGCCCTTGGAGAGGTGGAACTTGAGGTCGTCGTTGGTTGCGAAGACTTCATGGATGATCAGGGCGTCTTCGCCGATGGCTCGGTATGTCTCGAAGCGGAGCAAGCCGTCTTCAAGGTCATGCGCCTCGGTGCCCACTCGCTGCCACCAGTACTTGAGATCGTCGAGGGCCGTTGGAACGTCTTTGTTGCCCGTCCATTTCGCTGTCACGTTGATAGCTGTCGTCTTGCTAGGTCGCTGGTAGTCGTTCCTCACGTAGCCGAAGAGCAGTTCGCCGAATGTTGCGGGTACGCCCTTGGCCGTCACCGCTTCCTTGACGGCGTCGGGTATGTGCGTTCCACGGACGAGGTGTATCTCCGGCTTGGCGACAGCAGTGAGCGCTGCCATGTGTTGTGTGGCGGTGGTTGAGAAGTAGTGGACGAGGGCGCCTGGGTCTTCGAAGACGTGGTGCACAAGCACAGCGTCTTCGCCGACGGCGTGGTTGATCTCAGTCGAGAGCACTCCGTTGTCTGCTTTGGCGCCTGCGTGGATGTCTTCCCACTCGTTGAGCATGTCTTTGGACTCGACGGATTTGCGGAAGAGGCCACCGGGTTTGGTGGGGACCCACTTGCCGGTCACACTGATCTCCTGGCCGATCTTGGAGGGCTCGGCGAGGAATGGGGCAAGGGGCTGGGTGGGCTGTGTCATTGTTGCTCTCCTATTTGATTTCTGTACCGAACGGTACAAGAATAGAGTTCATGAGTCCGAGTCGTCAAGCGGTGGGTGCAAATGGTGCCGAAATCACGTGAAGAGATCGGGAAACGCCCGAGAGGGCGCCCGCGGTCGTTCGATCGAGACGAAGCGTTGGACGCGGCTGTTCTCGTCTTCTGGGACAAGGGCTACGACGGATCCTCCGTCGAGGACCTCACCCACGCCATGGGGATCAACCGGCCGAGCCTCTACGCCTCGTTCGGCAACAAACGCGACCTCTTCATGCAGGCAATCGACCGGTATGCCGCAACCCACGGCAACAGAGCCTTCTCGGCGTTCCGCCTCGAACCCGACAACAGGAAGGCAATCGAACGATTCTTCGACGCCAGCATCGATTGCGCCCTCGCCGAGGACACACCCCGTGGCTGTCTCATCAACACGGTCGCTACGGAAGCTGCCGAGAGTGATGCCGAACTCCGAGACAAGCTCGCTGGCATGTTCACACAAACCGACGCGGCAATCGCACGACGCCTCGCCGCCAACCACGACGCCGACGCGTCGCCAATCCACGATCCCGAAGGACTGGCCCGCATGGCGCACTCGGTCACGCACAGCATCATGACCCGAGCCCGAGCAGGAGCCAGCCGCACGGAGTTGTCACATATTGCGGACGCATTCATGGCCGTGCTCTTCCCCCAACCACAGGAGCGACCAATTCGTCGCCGCCCATGACCGCACATGTGGGCGGCAATGACCGCCGGAGATCCACCGCCCAACCGGGGAGCGCAACACCAACCACATCATGCCCGCCAGCCGGATATGGGCGGCCTGATCGTGATCTTGCGCCTGTCGAGTTCGAAGTCTCCTGATACGGGTAGCCAGTTCACACCTGCTCCTGTCCATACGAACTGGGAGTCAGCGTTGCCCTGCGTCAGGGTGTGGCTGAAGTTGAACGTGTCGTTTCACGATCGGAACATCGCTCCCACCACGACCAAATGTCAACACCGTATGAAGGGAAGCACTCTCAAGCGGCTGCCGCAACCCGCCACAACGGCACACATGGGCAGCAGAACTTACTGTTGGGGCAATCTGACGACCTAGGAGAGCCAGATGAAGGCGATCGTCCAAGATAGGTACGGGTCACCTGATGCTGTCCCAGAGCTCAAGGAGATCGACATGCCGGTGGCTACGGACGATGAGGTGCTGGTTCGCGTCCGCGCTGCTACGGCGAGATGGGCCTGGGACATTCCGGCAGTCATTCGATACATCGGACGGATCGGCGTTCGGCTACGCAAACCAAGGAACGATGTTCCGGGATTGGAGATGGCCGGCCAGGTTGAAGCTGTCGGTAGGAACGTGAAGCAGTTTCAGCCGGGGGATGAGGTATTCGGATGGTGCAAGGGCGCTCTTGCCGAGTACGTGTCTGTTCCCGAGGACAAGCTGGCACTGAAGCCAGCCAACTTGACGTTTGAGCAATCCGCAGTCGTACCCATATCCGGATTCACCGTCCTCCAGGGTCTTCGGGACAAAGGAGATCTGCGACCGGGCCAGAAGGTACTGATCGTCGGTGCATCGGGAGGTGTGGGCACGTTCGCCGTGCAGATCGCCAAGGCGTTCGGAGCGGAAGTGACCGGGGTGTGCAGCACGCCAAACCTGGACCTGGTCCGATCAATCGGCGCTGACTACGTCATCGACTACACCTAAGAAGACTTCACCGAGAACGAGCATCGCTATGACCTGATACTCGACATGGCTGGAGACCGTTCGCTGTCAGAGTATCGGCGCGCCCTGAGCCCCGAAGGGACCCTCGTGATGGTCGGAAGTTCGGGATCAACGTCGGGTCACCTGTACCTGAGAGGATTCAGTCGTTGGTTCAGAGCGCTGGTGATGTCAGTCTTCGTGCGCCAACGGTTGCGCTCGTTGATGTCAGCGAAGAACCAAGGCGACCTGATTGTTGTCAAGGAACTCATTGAAGCCGGGAAACTCACGCCGGTCATTGGCGCGCGCTACCCGTTGAGCGAGTTCCCCAAGGCGATCCGACACTTCGAAGAGGGACACGCTCGAGGGAAAGTAGTAGTCACCGTGTGAGACGGTGGGCCCGTCGGAACTGGCCAGAGAAGCTAGAGGCAGGCGCGATACCGAAGGCCGCACATATCGGCGCACGCGCGGTCGGTTCTGCGGTTCGCTAGATCGGGCCGGTCTTTCACTCGTCCTCGGACTCCCAGGCCGCTTCTGCTTCGCGCTCCATGACTTCGAGCCGGTCGTAGTAGTCAGGGAACTCCCGCAGGTGAGCGAGGGCGATCTTCGCCGTGATGACCGGATCGTCGCCGGTCACGTCTAGATCGGGAAACCGCTTCCCGTGTTCGGATTCGACGTTCATCCCCTTCGCAACGTCCTCGACGGTGTACCGCTCGTTTGAGATATCTATGCCGGCTCGTTCGAGAGCTTCGCTCGCATCATTGGCATCGAACACGCATGTTCTCCTTCTCGATACGTCAAATTGTAGCCAACGCCTCACAATGGTCATATGGGCCGATACTTCGGGTGGCGTGTTGCGTGCCGACGTCTGAAGGCGCCCGACTCGCTACGGGCCGCGCTGTGCAGAACGAATGGGCTTGTGTGTCCCTAGTACGACCACGGTTCTCGGGCGCATTGCGATGTCTGGCAGCCATGGTGTCAGCGGTTCGAATCTCCTCAGGTCTATCGGAAGACAACTGCAGGAACTCCAAGCAGTGCTTGGAGTTCCTGCAGTCTGTAGAGCACCAGGCGATGTGTCATAGCGTCGCTCGGCGACGGCCACCCGCTACGCCGAACGAACGCTGGTTCCGCGGGCTACGAGCACCGCGAACTCCTCACATTGGCATTTGGGAACTGTGCAGGCGTCGCGACCGAGGTGCTCCCGTTTGGGATGACCGCAGCCGCTGCAGCGCCGTCGCTCGGCGACAGCGACACGAGGCGGAGAGGTCTTCAGCGGGAACGCTCCTTCGCGATGCTCACGGTAAGGTCGCGACCGTCGAGGTCGGTGCCATTAAGAGCGGAAATAGCCGTGTTGGCGCCTTCCTGAGACTCCATCTCGACGAAGCCGAAACCTCGTGATCTACCGGTATCGCGGTCGTTGATGACCTGGGCCTTTTTCACATCGCCATGTTGCGCGAACAGGGTCTCCAGGTCGGTCGTTGTGGTATTGAACGTCAGGTTTCCAACGTAAAGGTTGCTGGACATAAGGGTGCTCCTTCAGAAGCGTCGGGCCGCCGGGGGCTGACGCCCCGCCAGAGGTGCGTTCCGAGCCGGGCGCATTGCGTCGACGAGAAGCTGCAGGTCCTGCGGTTGCCCCGCCGGACGGATGTGGCGGGACAGGCGCTGTACGCGTGATACGTACGCTGTCAACATGAGGTTAGCAGCCGAAGGGCGGTGGCGACTCGAAACCTTCCGCTGATCGGCAGTTCTACTTTCGTCTCCTCACCGGCTTGGAGAACAGCAGCCGCATCATCAATCAGGCACATAGGGCGGTGGGTACGGACGCCGGAGACCGCCCATATCGCAGGTGATGAGCTCGGGACTAGAGGGGCTGCGGTGTTGGTGGTCTCCAGGTCTTGTCAAGAACGGCGGGTTGTGGCCGGTACAGGCGCAGGACGTAGTTCCATCCGTCTGTCACGTACAGGTGATTGGTGAGGCCCTCTCCTCCGGGGGCGAGGTTGAGGGTTACTGAACCGTTGGGGTCGGCCTTTGCGGTGACGCTGTTGAGGCTGTAGGAGTTGTAGGGGTTGGCCTCGAGGTAGCCGTCACGGTTGTAGATGGTCACCGACCAGAAAGCGTCCACCGGCACGTCTCGGAACGTGAAACTGTATCGCCCGCCTGGTCTCGGTTCGGCTTCCATGTAGTAGTAGGCCTCGGTCTCTGGCAGCCCGCCCCAGCCGGTCGCCGTGCCAATCAGATGCCGGACCGGGTCGACTTCCGACCGTCTACCGAAAGTACGAGTGGTGTCGGGCACACCTTCGCCGAGTACGAGTAGCGCGTCCTTCGTGGCTTTGAAACTGTCCTGGTCGTATGCGGGATGGGTGTAGGCGTTCTCCGAGTTGAGGTTGAGGATGACCTGGTCTTGGAACCGGTTGACTTCGGCGATGTCATCAGGCTCGTTGGCATCGACCAGGATTCGTGCCACGACGTTGACGAACGGAGTCTTGTGGTCCTCCACCGACAGTTCATAGGTGCCTGGTTCGCTGAACACACGATTGATGTAGTGATCCTCGTTGATCACCATCAGCGTCACATACCGTCCCCCAGCATCCGGCAATGTCACCGTACCGCCGCCGCTGATATCGACAACCGCCCCGCTATAGAGCGTGTCTCGGTTCATCCGAATGACCGGCTGTTGGTCCACGGGAGTCGGGACTCGCAAGTGAATCCACCGGTTGACACCGCCCGACATCGCCAACTGGTTGTCGAACATCGCCGCCGTTTCCGCCCGGACGTAGTTATCAACGTTCACAAGAGTCATATCGAGTCCCTTCTACTCCAAACAGGTCTTCAACGATGAATCCGAGCCGAAATGGGTGGTGTTCTCGTTGGCCGACTGCGATCGTGCACGAATGCCGACCGCGAGTGAAGGCTACATTGAACTAGTGGCGATTCCCGAGACTTATCAGACTCCCCATGGATTGAGCACGGGGCTACGCACCGAGCTATCCGAGCAGAGCCGTCTGGTGCTCGGAACCGTCAACCCGGACGCCTCTCCTCACTTGACTCTCGTCTTGTTCTCCATGGACCGTGACGATTGCCTCTTCGTTCCGACACCTCAGTCAACGAGGAAGATCAAGAACGTGCGGGAACGGTCGTCCGTGACCGCCCTCATCCCTGTCCGGAGTGGCTGGGTGTCGTGTTACGGGGAAGCGGCAGTCATCGAAGGCCAAGAAGCCGAGCGTATCAATCAAGGCGTCCGGGAACGGTTGCTGACAGATACGGGCATGGCGACCATGGGCCAGTTTCTCGCTGCCCACGAAGACATGACCATCAAGGTCACCCCGACGAGGTGGCTTTCGTGGAGCCACGACGTGATCGGACCGTGGATGGATGCCAACAACATCGATGCTTCCAACTCAGATGATTGGTGGAAGGACCTCTCCACCTAGGTGCACACATCGGCCATAAGGGCGGCACGGACGAACGGGGCCGATCTTCCATGTTTCCGGATATGGCGCAGGGGATTGGGCCCTGGCGTGTCATTTGCCCCGGGTTGCTACTGTCCCCAGCCCGCTTCTGAGGAGTCCCCGGCGTGACCGAAGACCGCAGCGCAAGTTTCGTCGAGCTCTTCTTCGATCTTGTGTTTGTGTTCGGAGTGACGCAGGTCGCGGCTTCTATCCATGGCCATCTTGACTGGGTGACTCTGGCTCGGGCGGCCATTGTTCTGTCGCTGCTCTGGTGGGCATGGACCCAATTCACTTGGACCGCCGGAAACGCGGACTTCGACGAACTACGTCCGCGGATTGTCCTGCTGGTGGCCACGGCGGCCACGTTCGTCTTGGCGACGGCTGTTCAGGGAGCGTTCGGTTCCGAAGGCGCAATCTTCGCCTTGGCCTACTTCGGCGTAATGAGCCTTTGGGCGGTCTTCTATGTGTCCCTCATCTGGGGCACCGACCAGGTGTCCGGGTTCTTGGCCTATGCACCACGAGTGATGGCAGGCTCGGTTCTTGTGCTGATCGGAGGGTTCGTCTCCGAGGACGTTCGAATCTGGTTCTGGGTCGCGGCGGTGATCGTCAACATTGTCAGCACGCTCGCGGTCGAAAGGAATGAGTACCCAATCGTCCCGAGCCACTTCGCCGAGCGACACGGGCTCTTCGTAATTATCGTTCTCGGTGAGGCACTCATTGCTATTGGAGTCGGCACCGTTGGTAGCACCGGGTCACTCGCCTTCTACGCCGCAGGCACGGTCATGTTGCTCACCGTCCTCGCGATGTGGTGGTCGTACTTCGACTGGCTGTTTCAGGTTGGCGAGAAGGCTCTCAAGGCTGCTGGCGGGATCGCCCAGGGCCAACTGGCGCGTAGCGCTTACTCGGTAGCTCACTATCCGCTCGTTGCGGGCGTCATCCTGTTCGCAATCGGAACCGAAGAGATCCTCGCCCATCCGGAGCTCGCACTTGACAGCGCGCCGAGATGGGCGTTCGTAGGTGGGCTCATGCTCTTCCTGGCGTCAGAATCCGCCATGGCTCGCCTCTTCACGCACCACACGGCGTGGGAGCGGCTCATCGCCATTGGTGTACTGGGCATCGCCGGCGCCGCCGGAGGCGACTTCAGTGCCGCCGCACTGGGTGTGGTGGCTTGCGTCATTCTCATAGCGATGCTCAGCGTCGAGACGGTCCGACATCGGGACGCTCTCCGTCAGCTTCGGTGAGCCGCACGGCCCAAACCCCGCCCATGTCACCTCCGGCGAAGGTCTGAAGGCCCTGCAACCCGTTTGTGCGTTCGGATGCATGGCAGACGCTCCCTCTCATCCCGAGGTGCCTGGCTCCCTAGGATCGCCGTATGAGGCGATGGATCGCGGTTGGGGCGGTTGGTGGACTGGTGCTCGCCGGCTGCGCTCCGGACGGGGCCATTCGGCAGACAACTCCCGACGCGACCTCGTCGACGGCGATCGCGGAATACCGCTCCGTTTCCGGGTCCGTGACCTTCGAGAGTGCGTGGACGTTTGATCCTGGAGACTTCCCCAGGACGGTCCACAACGGTGAGGCATGCCAACCGACCGGGAAGGATCGCGGCGATGGCGACCTCGCACTGCAGCTCGTTGTGGAGACAGGAACCGGAGACGTGATCGGTGAGGCCGACCTCAGGGTGGGGGAGATCTCGGGCCTCGGACTCGCAGGCTTCGAACTGCCATCGCAGCTCGAGACCGTTTTGATTGCGAGTGAATCCCTGATGCGGCGCGCCACGTGCTCCTCCACCTTCTCCGTCGACCTCTCCGGGACTGCTCCGCTGTACTCGTTTGTCGTCGACGGCCAACCCGGCGTCGTGTACACGAAGGAAGACCTCGACGCGCTCGACTGGGTGGTGGAACTCGAACAAGGTTGACGTACGGTTGCCAAAACGGCGCGTGCTCCGGTCAGTTGCCTGCGGAGCGTTCTGGCACCGCGATCCTGTGGGTGCTATGGCGTTTCTGCTCGGCTGGGAATGACACGTCTCTGCTGCAACTGAGGCAACGCAGTGTCTGTTCTTCGTAGCCGATCCAGTCGTAGCCCCGTATCCACGATTCGTCGTCGGCGACGTGGACCGCACCCTGCGGCTGGTTTCCGGCGGCGTTCGGGGCGACGTATGAGGTCGGTTGCGTCTCGTGCAGGCGCTCTCCGACGCTGCGGACCATTCGGGCTCCTGCAATGCCGGAGCCGGCGATTGCCACAAGTCCGCAGGCCAGAATGACCGTGGCTGTTGCGTAGCCCGAGACTGTGGCCGATGCGGGGGTCGCGGTCGTCACGTCGAGGTAGGTTTGCCAGTTCGAACCGATCGCCGTCGAGAGCGACCCGAGGACGAAGAGGGCCCACCACATGTCGGAGGACTCGAGACGAGGGAGGGACCTCCATCGATCTTCAATTGGAGGATCACCTGCCTCCGGGTTCGACATGCGGTCGACTTCATTCATCACGAGTTTCGGGATCACGAAGTTGGCGAGAGGAATGAACCAACCACCAATCGTCCATCCCGAAGCCCATGTCCGCCTGGTCGCGCCACGGGACGCTGCCGCCCGATAGACCTTGAAGAACCAAATCATGAAGAGCACGCCGGTGATGGTGTATCCGACGAATCCGATCCCGAGGAAGCCGAACGCAACGGCCTCAGCATCGAGGGCGTTCTGGGTCGCTGCAGCGGAAGGGGAACGTTGTCCGGCCCAATCGCTCCATACGAAGAGGTACCAGACGAACGCCCCAGCCGCAATCACGTAGAGGCCGGCGGTAGCCCGGAGGGATGCGCTGGTTGCCTTCGACAGGCCGAGGTTGACGGATTCTGTCGAGGCAGGTTGATGAGCGGGACCGTCCGACGAGGCGGCCGCCGCAAGGGGGGAGCCGCAATGGAGACACGACGGACCCTGGTCAGAGACCTGTCGGCCGCATTCAGGGCATGAGATGAGCGTCAAGCCGCATTCCTTCCGAGATCCAGGGAGTTGAGTCGTGACCCAGAAGTATTGCCGAACCGCTGGATTCCTTGAGGATTCTCGCTCCGGTCGTTCGCGGTACGCCGGAGCGTCTGCCCGTGTGTTCTCAGATCCGCACGAGGCGTACCCTGGCTCCCCCGTAGGCGAACAAGGAGTCACACCGTGTCCGATGTCCGGGTCGCAGTCGTCACCGCCGCCGGTAGCGGCATGGGAGCCGCGGTGGTTCGCAAGCTGGTCGCTGATGGGTACGACGTCGCAGTGCTCTCGTCGTCCGGCAAGGGTGAAGCGCTCGCCAACGAATTCGATGGACTCGGAATCACCGGCTCGAATCAGTCGGTTGGTGACCTCGAGCGCCTTATCGATGCGGCCATCGAACGGTGGGGCCGCATCGATGCCGTCGTCAACAGCGCTGGTCACGGCCCCAAGGGTCCGATCCTGGAGATGACCGACGAGGAATGGCACCTCGGCATGGAGGTCTACCTTCTCAACGTCATCCGAATCGCACGCCTTGTCACCCCGCACATGCAACAGCAGGGTGGGGGGTCGATCGTCAACATCTCGACGTACGCCACGTTCGAGCCCGAGGCCCTATTCCCCACGTCCGGAGTGTTCCGGGCAGGTCTGGCGGCGTTCACCAAGCTCTACGCCGACGAGTACGCGACCGACGCGATCCGAATGAACAACGTGCTCCCGGGGTTCATCGACAGTCTCCCCGAGACGGAGGATCGGAAGGCCCGAATTCCGATGGGCCGCTACGGGCGCACGTCCGAGGTCGCCGAGACGGTCGCGTTCCTCGTCTCCGACCGGGCCAGCTACATCACCGGACAAAACATCCGCGTCGATGGGGGAATCACCAGAAGCATCTAGGTCGGCGATGGACGCACGGGTTCAGGTGGCGGTCTCGAGAACGAAGACTCGGATCTCGCGGTGAGCAGCGCGCTTTCGATAGGTTGGGAACGCGGCATAGATGGCGGCGGCCGCGTCGAAAGCTCGGTCGGTTTCGAGATCGTTGGCGCGTTGTGCCGTGACGTAGACACGTCGGTCGCGATAGGCCACCACAGCTCCAGGATCTGCCTCGAGGTTGTAGACCCACCCGGGCGTTGAGCTGGTGCCGTAGTTCGATCCGATCACGGCCAGGTCGCCAGCCATTGGGATCCCGATGAGTGGAGAGGTTCGGAGAATCCCTGTCTTTGCTCCGGTCGTAGTCAGCATGATCACGGGGATTCCGGCAAGCAGGCTCGCAACCGTGTGACGCCCACCCGTGACGGCGTGCACCGACTTGTCCAGTGGGTACAGTGTCTTCTGGAGCATCGCGCCGACCCGCTCACGGGCCGCGGCCCGCCGCAGCGTGCGATGCACGCGATTGGGCGGCTTCACGGCGTAGCCCAGTTCTTCGAGCAGACCCACAGCACCTCCAGCTGGGGAGGCTACCTCTGCCTCAAGGAATCGGGGTCCGGCTCGTGTGAGCCGGACCCCGATCGGTTGTTCGGCACGGCACGCCGCCGTGCACGCACTGCTGCTACTTGCTGAACGTTCCGGCCACAGGAGCATCCGTGCTCCCACCCGCAACGAGGGCGCTTCCGTCCGCGACGCCTTGGGTGTTGGTGTTCCGCCAGTAGAACGTCGAATCCGAGTGACGGAGCAATCCGACGGTATCGGTCTTGTCGCCGTTCCAGTTTCCTGCGAACACGATGTCTGCCGGGTCACCCCAGATGAACGAGACGTCGGCAATGCCGGTCGTCAGCGTATTCCGGTAGTAGACCAGGCCGGTTGTGTCACGATGCAGACCGACTTCGTCGATCCCGTCACCGTTGAGATCCCCGGCGAACGGCTCATCGCCCGGGTCACCGAACATGAAGCTGAACTCGGCAGCGCCGAGACCCGCATCACTCGAACCGAGCTCATTGATGATGTAGAACGTCTGGTTCGACGGTCGATAGATCGACACGGTGTCGAACCCGTCTCCATTGAAGTCGCCGGCGATCGGGACATCACCAGGATCACCGAAGAAGAACTTGATGTCCGCAATACCTTGCGTGTTCGAGTTCCTCAGGTAGACGTACCCGTCCGACTGCCTATACAGCCCAGGTGTGTCAACACCGTCGCCGTCCCAGTCGCCCACGAACGGGTAGTCGCCGGGATCTCCGTAGTAGAACGCCCCTCCGCCGACCTTCCAGAGGCCGGTCGTCGTATCAACAAGGCCGAGTTGTGACTCGAACAAGGAGATTCCGATGCGACCTTCGCCGCCCTCGGGGTAGTCAGCTGCCGTCACGGTCTTAAGATCCCGGAGGTAATTCTCCAGGGCCTGCTGGTACGTCGCTCCGAGCACGGTGAACGGCAGATCGCGGTACGGGTACTGATCCCCGCCTCGCACCAGGAAGTCGATGGTGGCGATAGTCACGGTCGGCTTGCCTGGGACGACCGCGCCGTCCTTGATGAGCACTGTGCCGTCGTCGAGCGCCACGGATCGGATCCGATGGCCCGGCGTGAGCACGTACCCGTCGTCGTTGACGACCTGAGCCGTCTCGTCGGGGTTGTAGAGCATCGAGAATCCGGCGATTTGAGCGAAACGCCCACTCGAACCGTCGATGTCCGAAACTGCGTTCTCCAGGAGTTCCTTGAAGTGCGCGATCGGCACGTTCTCGACCACCGTGAGGAAGTTCGGGAACGGAACCATATCGAACGTGTCGAGTACGGTCAGATCACCCGCAGGGAGGATCGTGCCGTTTCGAATCCCGCCGCCGTTGGTGATCGCCACATCGGGAACGGCGACACCGAAGTCGTCAGCGACTTGGGTGGCCTGCCAGATGTAGGAGTCGGCGATGAGGTTCCCCTCATTCGTCTCCATGAATCGAACCGAGTTGCGGCGACCGTCGAGATCTACTTCGCTTGTCGCGACTTTGTCGGCTTTCAGCACAGCCAAACCTTTGACAACCGGGTCGACGACGTACATCTGCATGTCGGCATCGTTCCCAGCAGCGGTCGAAACCACAAGGGGCCCGCTGTCGTCGCCGATCCCGACGAGATTGCCCGAGCCGTCGAAGCCGGCTTGCAGCTGTCCGAGATACTTGTACTCACCGGACGTGGTCACGATCGGGACATAGACATCGTCTTTGTCCTGTACCCACTGTGGGTAGGTCCCGAAGACGTCGTCATCGCCTGGGATCAGCGTATCCCCAGAATTGGCCAGCAGTTCGTCACCACCGCCTGCGATGACGATGTCAACTCCGCTTACCTGCGCGACGAGTGCCATCTCGTTGTCGATCGACTGGAGATGGCTGGTGAGGATGATCTTGTTCACGAGTGCCGCTTGCAGCGCGGTGACCTGATCCTTCACGACCTTGACGACATCCCTGTCGACTACAACACCTCGAGGGCTCGAGATAGATGCAATGTTTGGCGTCTCAAGTCCGATGATCCCGATTGTCTCGCCGCTGACCGTCACCACGGTGCTCTTGGCGATCGGCTTGAGCGGATCGACCACAGTCGTGATCGGTCCGAGCGGATCAACAAGAGCCGCCAGATTCGGTTCTGCCGACATGTCGAGGTTCGCCGAGACGTACGGCGGTGTGGTCCACGTCGTACCCGCTATGGGAGCCTGATAACCCTCGATGAAATCCGCCAGCACGTCTGGACCGAAGTCGAAGTCGTGGTTGCCGAGATTCACGGCGTCATATCCGATGAGGGCCATGGCGATGGTGTCGTACATCGGCTCGCCGGTGTCGGTGTTGTGTTTGAGTCCAAGGTTGAACTCAGGCCCCGCCAGGAAGTTGTCTCCGGACGAGAGCATGAGCACATTCGTACCCGCGGCCGCCTTTTGCGTATCGACCAGCGCTTTGAACCGCGCTGCCCCACCGTAGTCCGCGATGCTGCTGCCTGCGTTGACGAGCTGTGATTCGCCGTCGTTGTTGTGCAGGACCGTGACCTTGAAGGGTGCGCCGGCGTAGTCGTCCGGTGGATCTGCTTGAGCCGCTGGAATTGCGACGACCATGAGGGCCGCCAGCATCGCCAGCACAATGAGGACAACCCTCATGCCTGGTCGGCGAATGGATCGATCGTGGAACATGGTTCCCCTTTCATACGCGTGTCGCCCGAGATTCGACCTGGTCAGAAGCGTCGGCCAGCCCGTCGACGTATTCCCCTTTCCTCTGCGTGCCAGCAACAGACACAGCCCGAGGGCGTCGGTCCAACACTACTCCCCGCGTTCCACCCGCGCGGCGGCGGAGAGAAGGCAGCCCGGTGGTTTTGTACCTTGCGAAAACGAAGCGTCAGGGCGACTCTCATGGGACGCGGATTCAGCGCTTCGGCGGGCAATCCGTGTGCATCGCGAGGTGTACGGTGAACCCCGCCAACTACGTCGTTGGGGAAGGCGAGTTGACGGGGTTCACCGATTCTGGCGCGGCGGCTTCGGTCATTGAGGCCGTCACCGTCGCAATACTTCGCCCGGCGTTGGCGCGGCCGTAGTGGGCGTCGGCGGACGCGTCGGCCTCACGCGCCGATCGCGTGAGGCCCTGCGAGTGTCGCCGATAGATGTCTTCCATTCCTGGCCGCATCATGGACGCATGTCCGGTGCAGGTCCAGAAGGGTTGTGCCGACTGGCGTTCGGACTAGTGCGGCTGGATGGGGCCCGCACGGGCAGCAAGCACGACGCGCAGGAACGAACGCCCGTGCCGATCTCGAGTGACGCCGCGAGCCCGGATCCCGTCCAGGTCGCTTCGCCGTCTATTCGGCGACGGTCGATACCGCT
>Ga0316187_10002702_pt1 | contig 15438 bp, 13 predicted proteins | sample CroRivburrow1_MG_FD_204927 | JGI IMG/M metagenome (GOLD analysis project Ga0316187, IMG submission 204927) | Coastal sediment microbial communities from Maine, United States - Cross River worm burrow 1 | ecosystem: Environmental > Aquatic > Marine > Coastal > Sediment | place: USA: Maine... | reverse complement strand
CTCGAGGAAACGCTCGACCATCTCGTCGTCGACCTCGACCAGCTTCTCGATCATCTCGGCGCGACGCGCCTCGACCAGCTCCAGGGCCTCGGCCGGGATCTCCATCTCCTCGACGCCAGGACCGTCGCCCTCGACGAAGCGCAGTGCCTTGCGTTCGACCAGGTCGACCAGGCCGTAGAAGTCCTTCTCCGTGCCGAGCGGGATCTGCATGCGCACCGCGTTGCACTGCAGGCGGTGCAGGATGGAGTCGAAAGCCTTGTCGAAGTCGGCGCCGATGCGGTCCAGCTTGTTGATGAAGCAGATGCGCGGCACGCCGTAGCGGTCGGCCTGGCGCCACACCGTCTCCGACTGGGCCTCCACACCCGCGACACCGTCGAACACCGCGACGGCGCCGTCGAGCACGCGCAACGAACGCTCCACCTCGACGGTGAAGTCGACGTGCCCAGGCGTGTCGATGATGTTGATCTGCGTGCCCTTCCACTGGCACTGCGTCGCGGCCGACGTGATCGTGATGCCGCGCGCACGCTCGTCCTCCATGTAGTCCATGGTCGCCTGGCCGTCGTGCACCTCGCCGATCTTGTGGGTGATGCCGGTGACGTACAGGATCCGCTCCGTGACCGTGGTCTTGCCGGCATCGATGTGAGCCATGATGCCGATGTTGCGGATGTTGCTCAGGCGCTGCTGCTCCCCCTTGGAGGGTTCGGGAGCGGTGAGGGTCTCGGAGGTCATGACTAGGTGGTGCGGATGGACGGGTACCCCGGTGCGGGGTCGGGCCGGCGGCGGGTATTCCGCTTGCTTGCGGCCTGACGCCGCCACCGGAGCCGAGTATTTTAACGCGCCGGAGCCCAATGGTCAGCCCCCGTCCCGTGCGTCTGCAGATCCCCGCCTCCACGAGCAACGTGGGGCCGGGCTTTGACGCCTTCTCCATCGCCCTGGACATGGCCATCGAGGTGCGCTGGGAAGCCGCAGAAGCGGACTCCCTGGAGCGCACCGGCGGCCTGGCCGAGTCCCCTCTGAGCCGTGTCCAGGACCCGCTCACACGCGGCATGCGGCGTGCGGCGCGGCTCGCCGGCAAGGAGCTTCCGACCGGCAAGGTCACCGTCTCCGCCTCGTTTCCGCCGGGTAGAGGCCTCGGCGCTTCGGGTTCGGGCCTGGTCGCCGGCCTGATGCTGGGCAATCGGCTGACCGGCGGCAAGCTCGAGGACAAGGACCTGCTCGACGAGGCCATCCAGATGGAGGGCAACCCCGAGAACGCCGTCGGTGCGATGCTCGGCGGCGCCCACTGGTCGATCCGGCTGGAGAGCGGCCGCTGGCGCCACGTCCCGGTGCAGCTGCACAACAGGCTTCGCTTCCTGCTGGTCGTGCCCCCCTATCCGCTCGACACTCGCCGCTCGCGGGAGGCGCTGCCCTCGTCGGTCGCGGTCGGCCGCGCCATCCGCCAGGCGCAGCGGACGCCGGTCCTGCTGGAGGGTCTGCGCGAGTTGGATCCGGAGCTCATCCGGGTCGGCGTGCAGGACGAACTGCATGTCGCGCCGCGGCTGCGCCTGATGGCCGGCGGCCAGGCGATGGTCGACTTCGCGATGGAAGCCGGCGCGCTCGGGGCGACGCTCTCGGGGGCCGGCTCGGCGCTGCTGGTGCTGACCCGCACCGGCGAGATGCGCGACCTCGAGGCGCGGCTGCGCAAACGCGTCGACCGACTGTGGGGCGCGGACGGGACCGTGCTCTCCGCGAGAGTGCAGCCGAAGGGCGCGTCCTTCCTGCGCTGAGCCCCGGGTTCGCCGGTCGGCAACGACCGGACGCTCGCTCAGCCCAGCCAGGACTGCGGCAACGCGGCGCGCAGTTCCTCGGCGGTGCCCGCGTGGCAGGCCGCCTCGGCGACACGCTCGCAGGTGTCCTGGTCGAACGAGGCCAGGCGCGCGTGCACTTCGCGCAGCGCATCCGAGCGGACCGCGAAGCGCCTGACGCCGATGCCGACCATCAGCTGCAGCACGCCGGGGCGGTGCAGCGCCTCGCCGTAGACCCCGATCGGCTTCTCGAGTCCGTCGGCGATATCGACCAGCTTGCGCACCGCCCGCAGCACGACCGGGTGCGGACGGGCGAGCCGCTCGCAGACGTCTCGGTAGGCGCAGCGCCGGTCGGAAGCGAGCAGATGCATCGCGAGCGTATCCAGCGAGATCGACGCGAAGTCGGAGGCACGCAACATCTCGCGGCCGAGCAGTGCCGCGGAAGGTGTCTCGACGATGACGCCGATCTGCACCGGGTGCGACACGTCCGCCCCCTCCAGTCGCAATTCCTCGCGCGCCTGGTCGGCCGCGCGACGCACACCGCGCAGGTCCTCGAGATCGGTCGCGAAGGGCACCGAGATATTGACCGGCTTGCCCTCGCAGGCGCGCAGCATCGCGCGCAACTGGGTCAGCAAGAGCTCCGGGCGGGCCAGCAGCAGCCGCACGCCGCGCAGGCCGAGCGCCGGATTGGCCTCCGGCTCCGGGTGCAGCGCCGAGAGCTCGCTGTTCGAGCCGAGGTCCGGCAGCCGGAACACGACGTCGTCAGCGACCGCCGTGACCTGGCCGTAGAGCACCGCGAGCGAATCCTCGCGCGGCGCGCCCTGGCGCTGGATGACCGGCAGTTCGGTGCGATACAGGCCGATGCGCTTGACGCCCATGCCGACCGCCTGCTTGGCCTCGCTGGGGCTGCCGGCGGTGGCCCGCAGGTCGACGCGCGTGCCGTCACCGAGCGCTGCCGGACCGAGCGTCTCGAAGCCGCCCTCGGGACTGCGGCCCTGCGCGGCGCCGACCATCTCTGGCGGCGGGTTCAGCACGACCTGTCCGCTGTCGCCGTCGACCAGCACGTGGTCACCCTCGCCGAACACGCCGTCCACCGAGCCGACGCCGATGACCGCGGGGATGCCGGCCGCCCGCGTCAGGATGGCGCCGTGGCTGCCCAGGCTGCCTTCCTCCGCGATGAGCCCGGTGATGCCGTGGTCGAGCGCGTCCGTCAGGTCGGACAGCGACAGCTCCTTGACCACCAGGATGCCGCCCTTGCGGTCGCTCCCGCGACGGCGCTCACTCGGCGGCTTGGCGAAGCGCAGCAGACGCAGCGCGACGTCGCGCATGTCGGACAGCTTGTTGCGCAGGTTCGACGACTCGACGACATCGAACAACCGCTCGTAGACCGCCAGCACGTCCTTCAGCGCGGTCTCGAAGGTCAGTCGATCGTTGACGATGCGGCCGCGCAGGTCAGCCTCGATGACCGGGTCCTCGAGCATCGCGAGGTGCGTGTCGAAGATGCGTCGCTGCTCGGGCGTGAAGTGGCCGCCGAGCTCGTCACGCTGGTGCACGAGCGAGACGCGTGCGGCGCGCGCCACCGAGTCCACGCGCGCGAGTTCGGCGTCGACCTCGTCGTCGGCGAGCCGGCGCTCGTTGCCCTGCCCCATGCCCGCCATCGACAGGAAGGCCGGACCGTAGGCGACGCCCTTGCTGGCGCTCGTGCCGTCAAGAGTGACGGTCCGTGTGGAGGTCGAGGTCTGCTGCACGGCTGCGAGATGCGGGGTCTGCGCCCGCCGGGGACGCCTCCAGGTTACCGCGGCGCGGCGGCGCGGCGAAGCACCTCGGTGACCAGCCGGCCGATACCCAGGTCCACCGCGGCGATGTCCGGGCCGAGGATATAGGCAGGGCTCGAGACCACGTTGGCGGCCTCGTCGACGACGATCTCGTCGACCGCGGCGGCGACCAGCTCGTGGCCGGCCGCCGCGGCGGCCACCGCCGCGCCGTCGGTCGCCGGGCCCAGCGTCATACGCAGGCCCTGGCCGCGAAAGGCCAGCGCCAGGATGGCCGGCGCGATGCAGATCGCGCCGATCGGCTTGCCGGCGGCGCGCATGCCCTCCAGGAGCCGCTGGAGCTCGGGCAGGACCGTGCCCTGCTCACCGTGCTCGGCGAAGCTGCACAGGTTGCGCGCCGCGCCGCTGCCGCCGGGCAGCACCAGCGCGTCCAGCACCGCCGCATCGGCCTCGGCCAGCGGACGCACCTCGCCGCGCGCGATCCGCGCCGCCTCGGCGAGCTGGTTGCGCGGCGCCTCGGCGGTCGGCTGTCCGTCAAAGTGGTCGCAGGTCGCCCACTGCGGCGCGTCTGGAGCGAAGCACGCCACCTCGGCCCCGCCGCGCCGCAGGTGCAGCAGGGTCAGCACCGCCTCGTGGATCTCCGAGCCGTCGAAACGCCCCGCCCCGCACAGCACCACAGCGACCCGTGTCATGCCACGATTCTAGGGCCGGCAGCGATTCCCGCTTCCGCCGCACGCCGCAGGCGACGCCGCCGCTACCATGTTCGCCCGGTCCGGGGAGTAGCTCAGTCTGGTGGAGCGGCGCGTTTGGGACGCGCAGGTCGCAGGTTCGAATCCTGTCTCCCCGACCATCCCCAGCGCAGGCCGGCGCGAACAAACAGAAACCGGCCACGGCGTGGAGGCCGCGGCCGGTCTCGGACTGGAGCCAGAGACGAGATTTGAACTCGTGACCGCCGCTTTACGAAAGCGGTGCTCTACCCCTGAGCTACTCTGGCAAGTGCACCTGGCCGGCAAGCCGACCAGGTGCATAAGGAGCAGGCCGGGATTCTACTCGACCGCGACGGCGGCTGCGACGTGGCCCGTGCCAGCCGCACCGATGAGCGCCGCACAGGCGGTCGCCAGACCCTCGCTTCCGCTCGTCATGGCGGCCTCCACGACCGAAGCGTCGATGCTGGCGCCACCGTGGGTCACGAGCGCCAGCAGGCCCTCGGCCGCAGCCATGCGCGCATCGTCGCTGCGCGCGCCGTCCGCGAGCACGTCCATCAGCGCCGGTGCCGCTGCGGTGACGCCGGCCATGCCGAGCGCCCAGCTGCAGGACATCGAGACCGCGTCCTCGCGGTCGAGCGCGCCGATCATGGCGTCCGTCGCCGGGCCGGCCTCACCGCGGATCGCGCACATCACGAGAATGGACGCAGCCTCGGCCGCCATCGTCGCGCGGGCCTGTCGCTCGCCGTCGATCTCGCCGAACGAGGCGATGACGGTCTCAGCAGCCAGCTCCGCGACCAGCTCCACGCTGTCGATGGAGGTCTCCTCGTTGCCGTATACGAACACCGGGGTGTCTGCGAAGCGGCCGAGACGCAGGCCGCTCACGAAGCGCGACGCGTACATGTCCGGCAGCGGGTCGGCGACCACGAAAGCGTCGACCGACATGCCGAGGTGGGTGTTGACGATGCCGTCGGCACCGGAGTCCGCGACCACCGCGACGACGCCGTTGGCGTGCAGCGCGTCGGCCAGGGCCTGCGCGCGTTGCGCGTCCCCGTCGACGATGTGCACGATGCGGGTGGCCTCGAGGGACAGCGCCTCACCGAGCGCGCGCACGATCGGCTCGGAGTGGTCCATCGACTGTGCCAGCACCAGCGCGGCGCCGAAGCGCACGGTCGGGGCCGAGGACTCCAGCGCGCGGGTCACGCTCGCCGGCGGCTTGGCGCCCCACATGTCGAGTGCCTCGAGAAGGACCTCGGCAGCCAGCACGTCGTTCTCGTCGAGCACCGCGTCGAGCGCGGCGCCGACCTCGGCGTGCGGGATGGTGCGCAACGCGTTGAGCTGCGCGGTGGCCAGGTCGGTGGTCTCGACGACCACGCGCAACGCGGCGACCTGCTTGGCGTAGACCTCAGCGAGCAGCGGGTAGGCCGCGTCGCTGCCGTACTCGATGGCGCCCATCAGGTGGTACTTGGCCAATTCCAGGCCGACCACCGAGGACGGCACCTCGTAGGGAATCAAGTCCCGGCCGTCGGTCGTCCACAGCACGCCGTAGTTCTCCGCCGGCGCGAGGCCGCGGTGAAGGTCGTTCTCCATGTAGGCGACCGCCTGCTCGACGTGCAGCGCGGCGACGTCGCCGCCGGAGATCATCTTGCCGGCCAGCGCACGCACCGAGCCGTCCGGGTCGTCGGCAGCCATCTGCGCGACGATCGGCTGCGCACGGGCGTCCCCCAGTTCGTTCAGCACGTGCAGCGCGCCGAGGCGCACCTGCGCATCGCTCGAGAAGCACGCCGTGACGACCGGCAGGAACACGCGCGAGCCCATCCGGGACAGCGCGTAGACCGATGCGAGACGGCGGCTCTCCTTGTCGGAGCCCAGTTCGCGCACCAACGGCGGCGCGCCGAACGGGCCGAAGCGCTGGCCGAGCTCGAAGATGGTCTGCTGGCGGGTCGCGAAGTCATCGGAAAACGCGCCTTCGGCAAGTGCCGCGGCGGCTTCCATGTCTCGCATCGCCTCGCGCGAGCCGGCCGACGCTGCGGCCAGGATCTCGTTGGCGAAGGCTTCCCATTCACCGCCGGCTACCAGCAGCTCGAGGAGCGCGTCCTCGCTGTTGGTCAGCAGCTGCATCGCCTCGGCGTTGCTGGGCTCCGCGGACAGGATCTGGCGGAACTTCGACTTCGCAGTCTCGTAATCGCCGGAATCGTAGGCCGCGATGCCCTGGTTCAGCAGTTCCTGCGGGCCTTGGGCAAAGGCGGGCAGCGCGAGGAGGGCGGAGGCGACCGCACCCGCGAGGATGCGACGAGCCGAGGTCCGGATCGGGTTCATGCGGGGTCCCGGAAGTTGGGGCTAGGGAAAAACAGGGCCGAAGCGACCCGCTGATAGCGGACGCTTCTGGGTCGGCAACATCATAAGAACGGCCTAGGTCCGGTCAAGGACGGGGACCGGAGACCAGGATCCGAGCACCGCAGGACACCGCCCGCCGGTCGTCGAGGGCCAGGTGACCGGCTCCCCCAGCAGCAGCGCGTCGCCGAGCAGCGCGAAGACCGCGGCCTCGCGGCTGTCGCCGTCGACCCCGCAGGCCTGGAAAGGAGTCAGGCGCGCCTCAGGCAGATGCCGCTCGAGGGCAGCGACCAAGGCCGGATTGCGCCTACCTCCGCCGCACAGCAGGACCTCGCTTCCGCTCCAACCGACCTTCCGCAGGCTCTCCGAGACCGCCCAAGCGACCAACTCAACCAGCGTGGCGAGCAGATCCTCGGGCGTGCGGTCGGGCGCCAGAGCACGCGCCTGAGTCGCCAGGACACCACCATGGGCCTCCAGGCCGGTGCTCTTGGGGGCCGCCAGCGCGTAGTAGGGGTCGCCCTGAAGCACCTCGAGCAGCGCTGCCACGACCTGGCCGGCAGCGGCGCGGCGCCCGTCGCGGTCGCAGGGTTCGCCGAGCGCCTCGCGGCAAAGCGCGTCGAGCGGGCCGTTCGCCGGCCCAGCGTCCCAGGCCTGCGGGGGCTTCCCCGGCTGCAGCCAGGTCAGATTCGCGATGCCGCCCAGGTTGAGGACGACGCGCTCCGCAGCGTCGCCGAGGAGCGCGCGGTCGGCCCACGGCGAGATCGGTGCGCCCTGGCCGCCGACCGCGAGGTCCGCCCAGCGGAAGTCCGCAGCGACCGCGGCGCCGAGTTCGGCGGCCAGCAGCGCCGGCGCGCCGAGTTGCAGCGTCCCCCCCGCCGGGTCTCCGTCGTGGTGGAACACCGTTTGACCGTGGCTCGCGGCCGCGGTCAGTTCCGCGGGTGCGACCCCCTGTGCCTCCAGGAATGCGCGGGCGGCCTCGCCGAAGAATCGCCCGAGGGCGCCGTGCAAGCGCGCCAGCGACGGCCAATCACCGCCTGCGCGCACGGCCTGCTGCAACTCCGGCGGCAGCGGTCGGCTACCGAAGGCGCGCTGGCGTATGCACCGCGCCGCGCCGGCACCGGCGACTTCCAGCAGGACCAGATCGAGCGCATCCGCGGAGGTGCCGGAGTTGAGCCCCAGCCAGAGCCGCGGCACCTCCGGGTCGACGCGCTGCACCCCTACTCGGGGATGACCAGCACCCAGCCGAGCATCAGCGTGGTGTCCACGCTCTTCAGGCGATCCGGGTTGGCCTGGACGATGCGCTTCACGGTCGCATTATCGCCGTTGCCGTAGAAGTCCATCGCGATCTGCCAGAGGCTGTCGCCAGCCACGACCTCGTGGGTCCGCACGCCAGCCAACTCGGGGCGACGCTGCACCGGCGAAGCCGGACGGGAGGGCTCCAGATCCGCCTTCGAGGGCATCACCAGGGTCTGCCCGGCATGGATGTTGTCTCCATCCCGGCCGACCTGCGGGTTCAGGTCGATGATCTTGGTCATGTGGCGCACCGAGCCGAGCTTTCGCTGCGCGATGAGGCTGAGCACCTCGCCGGGCTGGACCACGTAGTCCCAAGTGCCGTCGTCACGGATGGCCGGGCCGGTCGACTCGGGCTCGGCTGGCTCGACGATCGGCGGCGCGGGCTCCGGGCGCAGCGACGCGGGCTCGACGACGCCTTCCGGCGTGCCGCTCGCCTCGGTCACAGGCTCCTCGGATTCCGGAGCCAGCGAAACGCTGAGTCCGCCAGGGTTACCGAAAGCGCTCAGTGCCGGCGTGCCGCCACTCTCCCATTCTCCAGGCGCGCCGAGGTCGACCGATTGGTCGTCGCGCGGCTGCAGGCCCTTCAGGACGACCACGGTGAGTAGGACGCCGACTAGTGCCAGAGCCCCGATGATGATCTGCTTCTCAAGTCGACCCATGATTTCCTCCCGGACTCTGGCTCAATATATGGAGCCAAGTTCGGAATCCAAGCAAAATCTAGTGGTGGCACATGTTGTGGCGGATTGGCGCATGGCCGCTAGCCATCTCGCAGTCGCCGCCGCACCGCCGCCCCTTCGCCGTGGTCGTGGAAGGGCGAGAAAATCCACAGGCGACGCCAGAACCGCGAGCGCAGATAGGCGCGGGCCTCGGCCTCGCTCATGGCCTGTGGTGCCCATCGCGCCAGGTACTTGAGGATGGCCTGCCGGTCGACCCGCGCCAGCACCGGGCCGAGCACCCACCGCAGCGGACCGCGCGGCGCGGCACCGGCACCGAAGTCGATCACGCGCAGGCGGCCGTCAGCGTCCACGAGGAGGTTCTGACGCTGACGGAGGTCGAGGTGATAGACGCCGCGAGCGTGCATTGCCGCGACCCGTTCGCGCAGCTGCGTGGCCAGGCCGCGCGGGTCGGCCTCCACGTGCGGCCGGTCGAGCGGCTCACCGGCCAGCAGGGAGCAGGCGTAGGCATTCGCGTCGATCCGCGCGACCAGTCGCGGGAAGCCGTCCAGGCCGTCCAGGCGGCCAAGGAGCGCCGCCTCACGCCGCATCAGCCAACGCGCCAGCGGCCGGCTCCAGGCCGGTACCCCGGCGCAGTCCTTGATGACCCAGTTCGTGCCGTCCGGGCCCGGGGCGGCGAAGACCGCCGGCTTGAAGCGCGAGCCGCGGCTCAGCAGATGTCGCGAGGCCTCCTCGTCGGCCTGCCGCGGCCAGGCCGGCAGCCCGCGCAGGGCCCGCGGCTCCATGTCAGCTCTTCTCGAGCAGGTCGGCGAGCGGCGACCAGGCGTCGACCGTCCAGATCGCCACCATCACCAGCGTCAGGACGACACCCCAGGAAATCTCGTGGTTCTCGCGCACCTGCGCCCACGAGAAGCGCCGCGAATCACCGCTGCGCCACGGCTTCAACTGCGGCCAGAAGTCCGGCACGTTGGCTGCGTGGCGCGCCACCTGGTCGCCGAACAGGCGCTCCAGGCGCGGGTACTCGCGCTGCATCTTGCGCGGCAGATAGAAGACGAAGAAGGCCACGCACAGCAGCGCGGCGAAGGCCCACACCGCCAATCCACGCGAGGACTCCCAGTTGCCGGCGGCCAGCGCCACGCCGATCAGCGCCAGGAAGCTGCCGAAGTAGGCCGGATTGCGCATGTGCGCGTACGGCCCGGTGGTGACCATGAGCTCGTTCTTGGCGAGGTGGCCGAAGGCCCAAAGGCGCAGGATCCAGGCCAGCGCCACACAGACGCAACCGATCGCGAAGGTCACCGGACGCGGGTCGGCGAGCGAAACCAGCAGCAGGCCGGAGAGATAGACGGAAACCTTCCGCCAGGTCGGTTTCTTCGAGGCGCGGGGCGATCCAGTCATCGGACTTGCGGGCCAGGACGCCCTGGGGGAAGATTGTCCTTTCCCGGGCACCCCGGTCAACCGTCCAGATGCGATTCCTTCTCCTGCCACTCCTCCTCGCCGTCTCCGCCTGCGCCACGCCGCCGTCCGGAGGGTCCGATCCGGCCCCCTACGCGGGGGCCGACGCGAGCGCTTCGCTGACCTCCCTCGAGGAGGGCGACCGTCGCGCCGCCGCCGAGGAGCAGGAAATGTTCGCCGAGCTGGCGCGACGCGGCATCTATCCCGAGACGCGGCCCTGCCAGGTGACCGTCAAGTACCACAACAGCGGCCAGACCATCGGCCTCTACAACGAGTCCTACGTCGACCAGTCGGACTACTACTCGCAGGCCAAGCGCTCGGCCGACTACAAGGTCGTCAAGGACATCGAGATGGGCGCGCTCTTGAAGCAGCTCGACGAGTTCGGCTACTTCGAGCGCGCCGACCCCGGCGTGGTGCGCCGCGGCGGCGTGACGATGTCGCTGCTGGTGCGGCGCGGTACCGACGCATGGACCGTCCACCTGCCGCGCTACGTCGGCGACCCCAAGGACGAAAAGCGCATCGCCGAGCACCGCGAACTGCAGGAGTTCGCCTACGAGTGCGCCGACGCGGTGCGCGCCATCTACAACACGACGCGCGCGCTGCAGTTGATCGAGAACGAACTGGGCGCGGAGTACTTCGACAAGGAAGCCGAGCGCATCCGCGAGGCCAACGCCCGCAGCCGCGGCGGCTCGGGCGACGGGCGTTGAGCGGCGGCACGACCGTCGTCGTCCCCGCGCGGTCGGCCTCGACCCGGCTGCCGCGCAAGCTGCTGCTCGCCGAGAGCGGTCGGCCGCTGCTGGCGCACACGCTGGAGCGCTGCCTGGCGGCGCGGCGGCCGGACCGCGTGGTCGCGGCGGTCGATTGCCCGGAACTCGCGGAGATCGCCCGCGCGGCCGGCGCCGAGGCGGTGCTGACCGACCCCGACCTGCCCTCCGGCAGCGACCGGGTCTGGGCGGCCGCGCAGGCCTTTCCGGACGCCACCCGGCTGGTCAACGTCCAGGGCGACGAGGTCGAGATCGAGTCCGAGGCGATCGACGCGGTCTGCGCGGCGCTGGAGGGCGGCTCCCCGGCCGTGACGCTGTCCGCGCCACTGCCCGAGGCGGCCTTCGAGGACCCGGCCGCGGTCAAGGTCGTGACCGCCCTCGATGGCGGCGCCCTGTACTTCTCGCGCGCCCCGATTCCCCATCCGCGGACCGCTGGGGTGGCTGCGCCGCGCCTGCACGTCGGCGTCTACGGCTACGCCCGCGCGATCCTCGAGGCCTTCGCCGCCTGGGCGCCGACGCCGCTGGAGCGCGCCGAGGGCCTGGAGCAACTGCGGCTGCTCGAGCACGGCGTCGCCCTTCGGGTCCTGGAGTGGCCGCGCGCGTTCCTGGGCATCGACACGCGGAAGGACTACGATGCGTTCCTGCGTCGGCTGTCTTCCCGCGGCCGTACGTCCTCCCCATGACGCGTTTCATCTTCGTGACCGGCGGCGTGGTGTCTTCCCTGGGCAAGGGACTCACGACCGCCGCCATCGCCGTGCTGCTCGAGAAGCGGGGCCTCAAGGTCTCCATCCAGAAGCTCGACCCCTACATCAACGTCGACCCCGGCACGATGTCGCCGTTCGAGCACGGCGAGGTCTACGTGACCGAGGACGGCGCCGAGACCGACCTCGACCTGGGCCATTACGAGCGCTACTCGCGCGCGCCGCTGGGCAAGCACTCGAACGCGACCACCGGCTCGATCTACTCGGAGGTCATCCGCCGCGAGCGCGCCGGCGACTACCTGGGGCAGACGGTGCAGGTCATCCCGCACATCACCGACGCCATCCAGGACGCCATCCACCGCGGCGCGCCTGCCGGTACCGACATCGCGATCGTCGAGATCGGCGGGACCGCCGGTGACATCGAGTCGCTGCCGTTCCTGGAGGCCATCCGCCAGTTCGCGCTCAAGCAGGAGCCCGGACACGCGATGTTCGTGCATCTCACGCTGCTGCCCTACCTGTCGGCATCCGGCGAGATGAAGACCAAGCCGACCCAGCAGTCGGTCGGCAAGTTGCGCGAGATCGGCATCCAGCCGCACGTGCTGGTGTGCCGCTGCGAGAAGCCGATGAACGACGAGATGCGGCGCAAGATCTCGCTCTTCTGCAACGTGCGCGAGAAGGACGTCATCCAGGAGCAGGACGTCGCCACGACCATCTACGAGGTGCCGCTGGACCTCAAGCGCGAAGGCCTCGACCGCGCCCTGGTCGAGCATCTCGGGCTGCCGAACACGGAGCCCGAAGACCTCTCCGACTGGGAAGACCTCTGCGAGCGCGTGCGCAACCCGCGCGGCGAGGTCGAGATCGCGGTGGTCGGCAAGTACATCGAACTGCACGACGCCTACAAGTCGATCTACGAAGCGCTCGCGCACGGTGGCGCCGCCCACCGGGTGAAGGTGCGCTTCCGCAAGATCGCCGCCGAGGAGTGCGCGGACCGCGACCCGGCCGCCATGCTCGCCGGCGTCGACGGCCTCCTGGTGCCCGGCGGCTTCGGCGAGCGCGGGCTGGAAGGCAAGATCGCGGCGCTGCGCTGGGCGCGCGAGAACCGCGTGCCGGCCTTCGGGATCTGCCTGGGCATGCAGGCGATGGTCATCGAATACGCGCGCCACGTGCTCGGCCTGGCGGACGCCGGCACCACCGAGGTGTCGCCTGACTGCCCACACCCGGTCATCGCGCTGATGGAAGAGCAGCGCGCCGTGGACGACCTCGGCGGCACGATGCGGCTCGGCGCCTATGCCTGCCGACTGCTCGAGGGCACCCGCACTGCCGAGATCTACGGCCGCGACATGGTGCTCGAGCGCCACCGCCACCGTTGGGAGTACAACAACGCCTACCGCGCCCGCCTGGAAGAGGCCGGGCTGGCCTGCGCCGGCGTGCACGAGCAGAAGGACCTGGTCGAGATCGTCGAACTTTCCGAGCGGAGGTTCCACATCGGCGTGCAGTACCACCCCGAGTTCAAGTCCAAGCCGCTGCAGCCGCACCCGCTGTTCTCGGCCTTCGTCGCGGCCGCGGTCGAGCACCGCGCCGGCGAGGACGAGGAGGACGCCGAGGCGGAGGGCGAGGAGGCCCGACCGCACGCGGCGACGGAGGTGCAGGCATGAGCGGCCCGCTGCCCGGCGGCGACTTCCGCCTGTTCCTGCAGAAGATCGCGATGCAGGGCTTCTACGCCCTCGGCCTGGTCGAAATCCCAGGTGCCCCGCGTCAGGAGCCGAACGTCGAGCTCGCGCGCTCGGTGGTCGACGACCTGACGATGCTGCGCGAGAAGTGCGCCGGCAACCTCGACGACGGCGAGCGGCTGACGCTCGACAAGTACATCGCCGACCTGCAGTTCCAGGTCGTGCAGCGCGAGGGCGGGTCCGGCCAGGGATGACCCGCTGGCTGGTCACCTCGGCCCTCCCCTACGCGAACGGGCCGATTCACTTCGGACACGTGGCCGGCGCCTACCTGCCGGCCGACGTCTGGGCACGCTTCCTGCGCATGCGCCACGGCCGCGACCGCGTGCTCTACGTATGCGGCACGGACGAGCACGGCGTCGCCATCACGCTGGGTGCCGAGCGCGAGGGCGTCGGCTACCGCGAGTACGTCGATCACTGGCACGGCGAGATCAAGGCGCTGTTCGACCGCTTCGGCATCTCCTTCGACGTCTGGTCGGGCACCGCGCGCTGCCCCTACCACGTCGAGGCCAGCCAGCGCTTCTTCGAGGTGCTGCACGACGGCGGATACGTCTTCGAGCGCACCGAGGAGCAGTGGTACTCCGAGGAGGCCGGCCGCTTCCTGCCCGACCGTTACCTGCAGGGCACCTGCCCGGAGTGCGGTCACGAAAAGGCCCGCGGCGACGAGTGCCCGTCCTGCGGAAGCTGGATCGACGCGCGCAAGCTCGGCAACCCGGTGTCACTGGTCGACGGCTCGCGACCGGTCCTCAAGGAGACCACCCACTGGTACCTGGACCTGCCCAAGCTCAAGCCCGCGTTGGCCGCGTGGTACGGCTCGCAGGACCGCGCCGACCACCTGCCCTGGAAGCCGAATGTCGACGGCTACGTGCAGTCCATGCTCGACGACCTGCGCGAGCGGCCGATCACCCGCGACCTGCCTTGGGGCGTGCCGGTGCCGGTCGACGGCGCCGAAGGCAAGGTGCTCTACGTCTGGTTCGACGCCCCCATCGGCTACCTGTCGGCGACCATGGAATGGGCTGCGGCAGCACCCGATGGGGAACACCGGGATTGGCGCGACTGGTGGCTGCAGCCGGCGGACGGCGAGCCGCCGCGGCTGGCGCACTTCATCGGCAAGGACAACATCGCCTTCCACGTGGTGGTCTTCCCGTCGATGCTGCTTGGCCAGGGCGATGCCTGGCAGGACGCCGAGGGTGTCGGTCGCCCCCTCGTGATGCCCTGGGCGGTCCCCGCGAACGAGTTCTACAACCTGCAGGGGCGCAAGTTCTCGACCTCCGGGGGTTGGTACCTCGACAACGAGGACTTCTTCTCGAAGTACTCCGCGGATGCCGCGCGCTTTCACCTGGTGATGTCCGGGCCGGAAACCGCCGACTCCGAGTTCACCTGGGAGGGCTTCCAGGGCACCAACAACACGCTGCTGGCCGACAAGCTCGGCAACTTCGCCAGCCGCGTGCTGAAGTTCGCCGCCAAGCGCTACGGGGGCCGCGTGCCCGACGGCGCCGGCGCTGCGCCCTTCGATGGCGAGGCGGCGGCGGCCCTGGCCGACGCGGATCAGCAGTTCGCGGCGGTCGGCGAACACCTGGAAGGCCACGCTTTCCGGCAGGCTGGCCAGGCCCTCATCGCGGGCTGCGCGGCGCTCAACCAGTTCTTCGACGGCTGCGCGCCGTGGAAGTTGGCCAAGAGCGAGGATGCCGCGGACCAGACCCGCTGCGCCGCGGTGGTCGAACGCTGCATCGCCTACCTGGAGCTGTTGTCGCGGCGCATGGCCCCGTTCTGCCCCGATGCCGCAGCGCGGCTGCGCGCGATGCTGGGGGCGGAAGTCGCGACTGCCTCCGCCGCAGAGCACTGGGGAACGGACGGCCCCCCCGCGGGCGCACCGGCCGACGCGGCGCTCGGGGAAGCCGGAGTGCTGTTCGCGAAGATCGACGACGACACCATCGCCGCCGAGATCGCGCGCCTGCAGGACAGCGCGCAGGCCTAGGGCAGACGCGGCCGCCCGCCGCGCGCTAGTTCAGCGCGTCTTTCCAGGCCTTGGCCGGCTTGAAGCCGACGCCGGTCGAAGCGCGGATCTCCATCGCCTCGCCGGTCTGCGGGTTGCGCCCGGTGCGCGCCGCGCGCTCGCGCTTGGTCCAGGTGCCGAAGCCGGCGACCGACACTTGCCCATCCTGCTCGACACCGTGGCGAACCGCCTCGAAGACGACGTTTACGGTTTCTTCTGCGGCGGCTTTGGTGGTCT
>Ga0316187_10002701_pt1 | contig 15438 bp, 14 predicted proteins | sample CroRivburrow1_MG_FD_204927 | JGI IMG/M metagenome (GOLD analysis project Ga0316187, IMG submission 204927) | Coastal sediment microbial communities from Maine, United States - Cross River worm burrow 1 | ecosystem: Environmental > Aquatic > Marine > Coastal > Sediment | place: USA: Maine... | reverse complement strand
GTTGATGAGTCGATGAAGATAGCAGATGACCTGGGAAAATGGAATGTGGAGTTTATCGAACAGCCTTTTAACGCAGATCAGCTTCAGGAGTCCAGAAAATTGACAATGGATTGTTCATTACCAGTTCTAGCTGATGAAAGTTGCCGGATGATTGAAGATATTGAGAAATGTGCGGGCAATTTTGACGGGATCAATATTAAACTTGCCAAATGCGGCGGCCTGACCCCAGCTCTCCGAATGATAAAAATGGCCAGGGAGGCTGGACTCGATGTTATGATAGGTTGCATGACCGAATCAACTGTGGGAATATCCGCTGCGGTACAATTACTGCCTTTTGTTGATTATGCTGACCTGGATGGCCCCCTTCTTTTATCAGAGGACGTGGCAACCGGTTTGACTTATCGAAAAGGATCTGTTAAGCCAGGTAAAGCTAAAGGGCTCGGATTTGATTTTAAATCCAGGAAATTTTCAACTTCTTTGCCTGAATAATTTTTATTAATTGAATTACAGGTAAAAAGGAATTCGAGTTTAAAAATTGTTACTATAGCTACATAAAATCTGATTTGCCTGAGGATTTTGAAGCCAAGATCTAGTGTTATGAGAAAGAATTACCTGATAGCGGTTATTGTTTTGATCCTGATTTCATGTACAAGCAATGAAGAGAAGGATCCATTGGGAGAAATAATGAACTCGCTTCATGGGAAATATAATGAAATAATCGCTAACCCCAAGGATTATGGACTTCAGGTATTATATACCCAAATTGACAGAGATCAGAATAATAATCCTCACTTACACACATGGTCTTACAATGTAGATTCCAGTTTCTATTTCTATCCGGCAAGTACCATTAAGCTTCCAGTCGCCTTGCTGGCCCTTGAAAAGATCAATGAACTCAATGTGCCGTTTTTAAGCAGTGATTCAGAAATGTTAACCGACAGTGCGTATTCAGGTCAGACAAAAGTCTTGATTGACAGCACATCAGAATCCCTGAAGCCATCTGTAGCACATTATGTAAAGAAGATCTTCCTGGTAAGCGACAATGATGCTTTTAACCGCTTATATGAATTTCTTGGGCAGGAATATATAAACAATGCCCTGGCCGAAAAAGGTTTTCGGAATTCAGGAATTGTGCATCGCTTATCCATTTTCCTTTCATCGGAAGAAAACCGGCATACCAACCCGATAAGATTTTATGATCATGACACCTTAGTGTACCAGCAGGCTCAAAAGATTGGGCCACCCTTATTTAGGGAAAGAAATGGTGTAAAACTGGGGAAAGGATATATGAATGGCGACAGTCTGGTTGAGGAACCTATGGACTTCTCAGGTAAGAATTTCATGTCTTTGGAGGATCTGCATAATATCCTGATTGAGACTATTTTCCCGGGACAACTTAAAGGAAAGCCTCTATTTAACCTTACGGAGGAAGATTATAAGCTATTATATAGGTATATGAGCATGTATCCTGCTGAGAGCATTTGCCCTCATTATGGAGATAAGTATGATGATAATTATTGCAAGTTTATCATGTACGGAGATTATTCCGAACCCATCCCCAGGAATATTCGCTTGTTTAACAAGGTCGGGCTGGCTTATGGATATGTGATTGATGTGGCATATGTTGTTGATCTTGAAAAAAAGATTGAATTCCTTGTAAGCGCTGTTTTAGATGTTAACCTGAACCAGGTCTATATGGATGATAATTATGCTTATGATTCTCTTGCTTTCCCCTTTTTTGCTGATTTAGGGAAAGCAGTCTATAGTTATGAATTAAACAGGGACAGATTATACCAACCCGATCTTAAAAGATTTAAATTTGAGTACTGATTTAATTTTTAATATATGGTTAAGATTAATGTCTTAAGGAAATTGGCTATCATACCTTTTCTATTTCTTCTATCCTGTTCTTATGAGGGTCCCGGAATTAATGGGATACTCCTGTCTGTAAAAGAACACTTCGTTCCTGATTCCCGTGTAGGAATTTTTGATGTTAAATTAATTAAAGACGGAAATGAGTTTGTTTTGGAAGGTGAGACCGATAATTCTAATGCAATGAATGCTGTAATTGACAGCCTTGCCCGCTTAAATATATCATATGAGAATAATGTGGAGATGTTGCCACAGGAACAGTTAGAGGGCAGATACCGAGCCTTAGTAAATATTTCGGTATGTAATATAAGGAAAGAGCCCCGGCATTCTTCTGAACTGGTTACGCAGAGTATATTGGGAACACCTGTTAAAGTATTAAAGGAAAAAGGAAGCTGGTATCTTATTCAAACCCCTGACCAATACCTGGGATGGGTAGATGGAGGAGGCATTGAATTTCTTTCCCAGGAAAATTCTGATGCCTATTTTGAGAGGAAGATGATAATTTTTACCGGAATCTATGGTTTTTCTTACCAGAAACCGGAGGAAGTTTCAACAATAATATCAGACCTTACATCCGGGAATGTGCTGTTTCTGGAAGAAATACTTGAATCTTATTACAAAATATCCTATCCCGACGCGCGAATTGGATATATTAAGAAATCTGAATCAAAACCTTTCGATATTTGGCTGAGTGAAAGTCAATTTGATCCTGAAAAATTAACATTCAGGGCATTTAGTATGTTGGGTGTTCCTTACTTATGGGGAGGGACCTCATCAAAGGGCATGGATTGTAGTGGTTTTACTAAAACCGTTTTTCTTATGAATGGCTATGTGCTTCCACGTGATGCCTCTCAGCAGGAAAATATTGGCACTCTGGTTGATGATAAAAAGGCCTTTGAGAAGCTTCAGATGGGGGATTTGCTGTTTTTTGGTAGACAAGCCACAGATTCTACCCGGGAAAGAGTAGTCCATGTTGGAATGTGGATCGGCGATATGAAATTTATACATGCATCGGGCGATATTCATGTGAGCAGCATGGATCCTGACTCTGATATTTTTGATGAATATAATCTGGAGAGATACCTGCGGACAAAGAGATTGGCCGGATCTGAAGATGAAGACAATTTGACGATAGAAAAACGATATTTTTCCATATGGTAGATAAATTATTAATTGAAGTAATATTACCTAAATAGCTGTATATCAGGCAATTTAAAAAATATTAAAAAAATGCAATTTTCTTACTTGTGTGATACGGCCCTACTTTTTAATGTGTTATTCTGATTATTAATGTGGTTCTTTCCACTTCGAAACACTAGAAATTTGTTCAACAATTAATAATGTGTTATGGAAAAGACCGTAGAAAGAACTGAAACAGCCTATGAATTTTTACAAAGAAAAGGTATAAGTAAAGTACACCAACCAAATAAGCGATATAATCTGACAGTGGCGGAATTGTTAGATTTCCTGAACGAATATGCTGAAATATCTGGTCAGGAATACCAGGAATCAGGATATTTTAATGAAACTGTGAATTTTAGGTTCAGTGCAAACAATGATATCGTAATCTAACGTTATATATTAGGTTAAACCTAATTCATTAGATTCATGAAAAAAATATATTTATTAATCGCACTGCTTGGTTTTTGCACAGTATCCATGGCCGGACCAGGTCTTGGTATTAAAGGAGGTGCAAACTTTGCCACACAGAATACGAATTCATTATTACCAGCTGTTGAAATCAGTACATCCAATATTACCGGATTTGTTGGCGGGGGCTATGTGAATTGGTTTTTTGGGGATAAAACAGCAATCCAGCTGGAATTGCTTTATTCCAGAAAAGGATCTGTCAGTGAAATTGTTGGTATGAGTTCCAGCTCCCAGGAAAATCAGTTAACATATTTTGATATTCCTTTATTAGTAAGGTGGCAATTTATAAAATTCCTTAATGTTCAAACGGGAGTTCAGTTCGGTGCTTTAACTAAAGCGGTAACTGATGATGGCACGGATATAAAAGATAATCTAAAAAACAGTGATTTTGGACTTGTACTTGGCGCAGAAGCCAATCTTCCATTACGATTAAATTTAACGGCAAGATATATTTGGGGATTAACAGATGTTTCTGAATTAAGTACAGTAGAAATAAAAAACTCGACATTTCAGTTGACCCTGGGAATCAGGTTAATCGGCAATTAATTTTTTAATTTAAACTGTCTATAGGTAGGTCCCGCCTTAGGCGGGACCATTTTTTTTGTTTTCTAATAACTTCATACTTAGTAATTCATACATAATATTATCTTTTCCAACTATCCGGAACCTATCTCCATGATTTTTTTTTAAATTACAGGTGAAATTTTAAACCTGTGATAAATATAACGTTCTGAATTATGAAAAAGATGATTATTACTTCGGCTATCCTGCTCATGGTCATTGGCTCCTTTGCTCAAAACCAATCTGAGGAAAACTGGATCCAACTGTTTAATGGTACAGATCTTAATGACTGGCATGTAAAGATCAATGGATATGAACTGGATGATAATTTCGGAAATACTTTCTATGTGGAAGATGGTTTGATGAAGGTTGGATATAGTGCATACGATAAATTTGATGACAGGTTTGGACATATTTTCTACAGGCAGCCGTTTTCATACTATAAAATAGTAGTGGAATACAGGTTTGTAGGTGAACAGGCACCTGAAGGGCCAGGATGGGCCTACCGGAATAGTGGCATTATGGTGCATTGTCAGCCCCCCAATACCATGCAGAAAGATCAGAATTTTCCAATATCTATAGAAGTCCAGCTACTTGGAGGTGATGGGGAAAATAAAAGACCAACAGCCAATGTATGTACACCGGGAACTGAAGTAGTAATGGATGGGGAAATGTTGAAGTCACATTGCCTGAATTCAACTTCAAAAACCTATCACGGTGATCAGTGGGTTAAACTGGAGGTAGTTATAATGGGTGATGGTTTTATAAGTCATATCATGGAAGGTGAAGAAGTGCTTTATTATACTGCCCCACAGATCGGTGGTGGAACGGTAAGCAATTTTGACCAGACTGTAAAGGAAGATGGCAAGCCATTGACTGGAGGATATATTTCTCTCCAGAGTGAATCACACCCTATCGAATTCCGGAAAGTTGAAGTTCTCGACCTGGAAGGCTGCATGGATCCCACCGCTAAGAACTACAAATCTTATTATGTTAAATCCAATAAGTCGAGGTGTGTTTACGATTAGATCCGATTCGAATTTTTAATATATATAATCCTGTGATCGGGATTCGTTCTTATTTTTTTTATATGCAAATGCGTTCCTTATTATATAATAAATAAAATGAGATAATTAAAAAAAATTGGATTCTCAGGGGATTCCTGGTCCTGTTTTTAGGCGGGGCTGAATTTATAGCGATTAGCAAGTCTTCAAAAAACATTATCTGAATAATCATATGTGGCGATTAACTTTTTATCTATTGGTTATGTTATCGGCCTCGGTAATATCCTGTGTTCAGGAAACTCCCATTGAAACTGATTTTAGCGAGGCTTTGAAAAATGGAAAACTGGCAAATGAAGGATATATTCGATGTATAGCATATCGTGATGCCTGGTTGAAACATGCCGATACAGAAACCGGATTGATCCCCAGGAATTTAAGTAGTAGCAAAGACATCTGGAATGCGCAGGATGCCGCCGCAGATAATTACCCCTTTATGGTGTTGACAAGTGCTATTCTTGATGAGGAAATGTACCATGGATTGATGCTGGACATGCTCAATACTGAAAAGGAATTAACCTCCAGAGTTAATAGTCTACCTGATACCTGGTCTTTTTCAAAGAACAATTTTTGGAATGATACCACAAATATGGATCAAATTGTTTTTGGAAGCTCCGAATATATAAAAGATGGATTATTGCCTCTAATGGAATATTTGGGGCGAACTCCATGGAATGACAGGATGCTGGAAATGCTTGACGATCTGAATAAACAAGTGGATGTGGTCACTTCTATTCAGGGGAAATATGGTCGTGCTCCATTGGACGAAGTGAATGGGGAATTATTACAGGTTCTTTCCAGAGTTTATTGGCTAACAGGAGATAAAAAGTATATGGATTGGGCCCTTAAGATTGGAGATTTTTATCTTTCAGAAGAAAAATTGCCTACAAACCAGGAATACTTGCGTCTGAGAGACCATGGGTGTGAGATTATTTCGGGATTGTGCGAATTATATGTAATGACCAGTTTAACTGATGAAGTTAAAAAACAGGAGTATAAATCCCCTTTATATCAAATGCTTGACAGGATCCTGGAGGTTGGAAGAAATGATAAAGGCATGTTCTATAATGCCATCAATCCAATAACCGGGGAGGTTATTGAAAACCAGATAGCTGATACCTGGGGATATACCTTGAATGGTTACTATTCTGTTTACTTGATTGATGGAACCGAGCGGTATAATGAGGCAGTTTTGATGGCACTTGCTAATATCAGCCACTATAAAAATTATCCCTGGGAAGGGGAAAGTGCTGACGGTTATGCCGATGCAATTGAAAGTGCTTTGAATTTGTACAACAGAGTTTCATCTGATCCGGTGGCTAAATGGATAGATAGTGAGATGCTAGTGATGTGGGGAAAACAGCAGGATAGCGGGATAATCGAAGGATGGCATGGTGATGGAAACTTCGCACGTACGACAATTATGTATTGCCTGTGGAAGACCCAGGGCATGAAAATACAACCCTGGAGGGAAGATGTTATATTTGGAGCAGTAAGAAAGGATAACCGGTTATTCTTTGTTCTTAAATCTGAAAAGGAGTGGTCTGGTAAGATTCAGTTTGATATTGAACGTCATAATAAAGTACTTTATATGCCCTTGGATTATCCCAGGATCAACCAGTTTCCGGAATGGTTCACCGTCGAGGAAAGTAATTCTTATACTTTAAATGGAATAAGTAATAAGATATCAGGTCAATATTCAGGAGAAGATCTGATCAAAGGCATAGAGCTTGAAATTGATAAAGGAAAAATATACGCATTTGAATTAATTATCAACTAATTTAGCAGTAGGATTACCCTGGTTTTTTAATATATTTTTTGACTTTTAAAGCAATAGCAATGAATGCAAAACATATTCTGATCCTTAGTCTGGTATTTTTGATTTGTACAGAAATATCGAACGCTCAAAACAATACCAATACCCTTTCGGATGAGGAAAAATCTGAAGGCTATACCCTTTTATTCAATGGACAGAACCTTGACGGCTGGATTGGAAATAAGAAGAATTATATTGTGGAAGAAGACCATATCGTGATATATCCTGGAGAAGGAGGTGGCGGCAATCTATACACAGAAAAGGAATATGCAAACTTTATATTCCGTTTTGAATTCAAGCTAACTCCAGGGGCGAATAATGGGTTGGGTATCCGGGCACCTTCAAAAGGAAATGCAGCGTATGGAGGCATGGAGCTTCAGATAATAGATAATACAGCGGAAAAGTATGCTGAGTTGGAACCTTATCAGTACCATGGATCATTATACGGTGTTGCCCCCGCAAAAAGAGGTTTTTTAAAACCCGTTGGTGAATGGAACCAACAGGAAGTTGTTGTCAAGGGAACCAAAGTAAAGGTTATTTTAAATGGGACTACTATTTTGGATACAGATTTTCAAAAAGCCATTGAAGAAGGTACGATGGATCATAAAGAGCATCCGGGACTGTTGAGGGAAAAAGGGCATATTGGCTTTCTTGGTCATGGTGATGTAGTAAGGTTCAGGAACATCCGCATCAAGGAATTATAAGTATTTTGTTAATCCCGGTAAATTTTTTTTTATAATACCATAGACTTGGACAGTAATATCCCCTCTTAATAATTAAACCAGTGGTTAGAAAACCAATTCTATACCCTGGCTTTTACCGTATAATAACTGTTAATCTTTGTATTAAAACCTGGCAGAATCAAATCTTACTCAAAAAACTGGCACATATAATTTTAGCACAGAAATATCATATTGGTTAAGTAGGTTAAAATCATACATTCTATGCGTCTGCTATATTTTAATACAATTAATTTTATAATAGTTCCCAGAATCTTAAATATTTAAAATCTGTTTACGATTTGATTCCAATTTTTTATCTTATATTTTTATAAAATCAAGGGTATTTAACAGTTAAATTTTTCAAATGTCAGTCGATGTTCACATTGATGAGAAAAAGATAAAACTTCAGGTTTCTCGTATATTGGATACCAGATCCTTCAGAAGTTCAAATATTTTGTCCAAATTTTTGTACTATATAGTCTCAGAAACTTTAGAGGGGAATAAGGAATCATTAAAAGAATATGTCATTGCGACAAACGTATTAAAAAGAAATACTGATTTCGATCCTCAACTCGACGCAATAGTACGAATTCATGCCAGAAGACTACGTAACCTTCTAGATCAATATTATGTTGAAGATGGCTCAAACGATCCCATAAAAATTTCAATCCCCAAAGGCCGGTATATACCCATTTTCGAAAAAAATAATACAAATAAACCCGTTAAACTAAATGGGGGGAAACATTTGGAGCATAGGATTGTCTCAAAACCAGTAATTGCCGTACTGCCATTCAATAGTCTATTTAAGGATGAGCGAACTAAAATTGTATGTTCTGTATTATGTCAGGATATCTGCGTTGCACTTACCCGTTTCGATGAAATCAGTGTCGTGTCCAACTATTCAACTCAGATTGCTTTAGAAAAACTAAATGATTTGACAAGTATCACCAGCCACCTGGATATTGATTACTTAGTAACAGTAAGTTGTCTATCAGATGAAAAGAATGTGAGAGTGACTATTGAGTTGCATTCTATTCATAAAAATGAACTGATATGGGCTGAATCGTTTGATTTTAATGATTACGTGGAAAATAAGATAGCCAATTACAATATTGTAATTCGTAAGGTGATGGCGAATATTGGTGGATTTTTTGGTCTGGTTTACAGGGATTCCCTTAACACACACAAACCGAATGGAATTAATCAAATGTATGCCATCTACTGGCATAACCGGTATCATAGAAAATTTTCAGAAGAGGCTTTTTACGAAGCTCTAAATGCGATTAATCTAGGTCTTGAAAAAAATCCTGATAATTCTCTTTTAAATGCCTTTAAAGCTGAATTGTATTTAAATCTCAGGGCCATGGATATCCGGGGTGATGTAGATTATCACGGTGAAGGGTCTAATCTGGTATTAAAAGCTTTGGATCTGGATCAGAAAAATCAACATGCCTGGCAGGTTTATGCCTGGGCAAATTTATTGGATCATGATAAAAAGGAATATTTGCGTTCGGCAGAGAGATGTTTAGCCATCAATCCAAATAATACTATGTATTCTGGATCAATAGGTTTTGGATATGAATGTGCAGGTGAGTATGAAAAGGGCCTTGAATTGATGTCTGAAGCTATAAACCTAAATCCATATTATCATTGGAATATAAATATAGGATTCTGTTTTTATTATCTGTCTCATAAAGAGTATGATGAAGCATTCCTTTGGGCCGAAAGGATAAATCGCCGCGGATTACTTTGGGATCCTTTGCTGCGGGCCAGTTCACTGGCACAAATGGGAAAGAAGGAAGAGGCTGCTGAAGTCGTCAAAGAGCTAATTACCCTCTCCCCAAACTTTGCTGAAAGAACCAGTTCTATTGTGGGGGCATTTATATTGGACAAAGAATTGCAAAATACCATCATTCAAGGTTTAGTGCTGGCCGGTATAGACGTCCAGGACTAATCTTCTTGCCAGTTTGTAAAAATATCATTCTACTGTATAGGGCTTCCGCCCCAAGTAATCTATCATTATAGAGCATTACTCGCATCTCAATTATCCAATTAAAACATCCTCTTTTGCCTACTTCAGGACCATTCCAGGGCACTTTCCTTTTATAGGTTCATTTAACTGTTAACTGATTGAATTACTTTAATGTTCTTCATCAAATATTTAGTTTTATCTTATACATAAAATGTTCACTACCTAAAACTTTTTTACAAATGAAAAATATATTTTTTACCTGTTGCATTTTAGTGACTTCACTCATTGTAAAAGCGCAATCTTCCGATGATATAAACCTCGTCCAAAGCCTGTGGGGTATGGAGAAAAAGGCAATTGTTGAGGAATATATGGACCTTTCTGCAGAGGAAGAATCTTTGTTTTGGACAGAATACGATGTATATGAAACATCAAGAAAGGAATTGGGAAAAGAAAGGATCGCCATCATCAATGCATATGTGGAGAATTTTGAATCACTTTCAGATGAGAAAGCCACAGAGCTCATGAACAAGGCAATAGCCAATAACATTGCTATTCAAAAACTGGCTAAAAAAACCTTCAAGAAACTATCCAAATCAATATCACCTGTAAAAGCAGCTCAATTCATTCAACTTGAGAATTATTTCATCATTTCTATTCAGATGTATCTGCAGGAGAACCTCCCATTTATTGGTGAGTTGGAGAATCTGATGGAGGATTAACAATGAAGCAGAAATTTCTACTTGTGCAAATCTAAAATGTATAAAAATTAATCAATTATGAAAAATTTAATGTCACTATGTACCCTATTGGTTGTTCTCACTTGCTTTTATGGTTGTGAACAAAAGGCTGTAACAGAAAGTGATCCTGATGTCCCTGACAGGACGATCCTGCCATTAAAGGAACCAACACCTCCAACTTATACTGAGTTGGATGTACGAAATGCAAAAGCTCCTCCACGCTTTGAAGTAAAAGCACCAGAGGGAGCGCCAAACGTGGTTGTCGTTTTGGTTGATGACCTTGGTTTTGCGGGTACGAGTCTGTTTGGCGGACCGGTAAAAACACCTACATTCGACCGGATGGCTAAAGAAGGGATTTACTACAACAATTTTCATACTACTTCAGTGTGTTCCCCAACCCGTGCTGCAATTAAAAGTGGACGTAACCATCATGTCAACAACATGGGTGGAATCATTGAAACAGGAACAGCTTTTCCAGGAAACACAGGACAAATTCCGCAAAATGTTACTCCGGTTGCGGAAATGTTGCGACTTAACGGATACAGTACTGCTGCTTTTGGCAAGTGGCATGAACTTGCTGCCTGGGATGCCAGTATATCAGGACCATTAGACCTATGGCCAACACACCAGGGATTCGACAAATTCTATGGATTCCTCGGAGGGGAAACAAACCAATGGGCACCCTATATTTATGATGGAACACATCCTGTTGAACTGCCTGACGATCCCGATTATCACTTTCTGGAAGACATGACCGATCAATCAATATCATGGATCAGATACCAGAAAGCACTCACACCTGATAAACCTTTCTTTGTTTATTATGCACCAGGTGCCACGCATGCGCCGCATCATGTTCCCAGAAAATATATTGAAAATCATAAAGGCCAGTTTGATCAGGGATGGGATAAAATGCGCGAAGAGGTCCTGGCCCGGCAGATCGAGTCAGGTATTGTACCTGAAGGAACCAGGGCTACTGAAAAACCAAAGGCAATTCCTAACTGGGATGACCTTTCAGATGCAGAAAAAACACTGTTTAAACATCAGGCTGAAGTATTCGCCGCATACATTGAAATGGTGGATTTTGAAATCGGTCGCCTGATAAAAGGGATTGAAGAAACCGGACAACTCGACAATACACTGATATTTTTTGTATATGGCGATAACGGCACAAGTGCTGAAGGAGGCCGCAACGGCATGTTCAGTGAAATGACTTATTTCAACGGAGTGCATGAGAAAGTAGAGGATATGCTAAAGGTAATGGACAAGTGGGGAGGGCCTGAAACATATCCTCACATGGCTGCAGGCTGGGCAGTAATGTTCGATACACCCTACAAGTGGACGAAACAGGTAGGCTCTGACTATGGCGGAACAAAGGTTGGTATGACTGTCCATTGGCCAAAGGGAATAAAGTCAAACGGCGAACTCCGCACTCAATTCCATCATGTGATCGATGTAGCACCGACAATCCTGGAGGCTGCCGGGCTGCCTGAGCCAATAGAAGTGAACGGGATCAAGCAGGTTCCGATGAACGGCGTCAGTATGCTCTATTCATTTGATGATGCAGCAGCTCAAGACAGACACACGAAGCAATATTTCGAAATGTTTGGTAACCGGGCCATGTATCAGGATGGCTGGTTGGCAAGAACCATTCATAAAGCACCATGGGAACCTCATCCCCGCAGGGGCCTTACAGAAGATATTTGGGAACTGTATGATACCCGCAAGGATTTTAGTTTATTTAACGATCTGTCAAAAGATAATCCGGAGAAACTGAAAGAGTTGCAGGACCTCTTCATGGCAGAGGGAGAAAAATACCATGTATTGCCTATTGATGACCGAACGATTGAACGGATAAATCCTGCCACTGCTGGTAGACCCGACCTTATGGCAGGCCGCACTTCACTGACCCTGGCTGAGGGTATGGTCGGTATGTCGGAAAATGTTTTTATCAATATAAAAAATAAATCCAAAACCATAACGGCAGAGGTAGACGTACCAAATGATGGCGGACATGGTATCATCATTGCACAGGGCGGCCGTTTCGGAGGCTGGGCTTTTTATGTAAAGAATGGCATCCCTGCTTACGATTACAACTTCCTTGGACTGCAACGTACAACTATCGCCTCAGGTAAAAAGTTACCTGCAGGTAAATCAACAATTAAGTTTGATTTTGCCTACGATGGTGGAGGATTGGCAAAAGGTGGTCTTGGCACCATATATATAAATGATGAGAAAGTTGGGGAGGGAAGAATTGAACATACACAACCCATGGTTTTCTCCGCTGATGAAACCGCGGATGTCGGTGTCGATCTGGCTACACCGGTTGTAGAAACAATTGGTTCTGAGAAAAAATCCAGATTTACTGGCAGCATTCCTAAAGTGACGGTTGAGATCAGAGATAAATAAATAATATGGAGAGAAATGCTCAAATTAATGAGCAAAATGAATTTAAGATTGTAAAGGTATTCAGTAAACCATTTTACAATCATCCGTTCATTGGGGATCTCAAAAAAATGTAAATCAATAATATTCGGATGTTGAAAAAAGCATATATACTTACATTTCTTGTTTCAGTATTCGCGCTGGGGACTTCCTTGTCACAAGAAAAGGAGAAATCTAAATGGCATTATGTGGCTGAGATATACCTGATGTTTCCGAACATGAGCGGTAATATTCAGGTAGCTGAACTGCCTCCGGTGGAGGTGGATGCAAACGTAGGCGATATATTCGGCCATTTGAAGATGGGTGCGATGTTTTATTTTGAAGCCACCAATGATAATTGGGCCATCACTTCAGACCTGATTTACATGAAACTTGGTCAGGATGTGGTTCCGGGCCATGTAGTTACCGGCGGTGATGTTACCATGAAGCAAACGGCCTGGGAAATTGCCGGGCTAAAACGCATCACCCCATGGTTAGATGGTGGATTGGGAGGTAGATTGGTAAGTCTCTATACTGGCCTTAATATTGAGACCACTCGTGAAACGAGGGAGGGCTCTGCCAGTAAGACCTGGGTCGATCCTATTATCATAGTCCGTTCTCAGGGAGCCATTAAAGATAAGTGGCTGCTTCAGTTCAGGGGCGATATCGGCGGTTTTGGTGTGGGTTCGGATTTTTCATGGCAGATCCAGGCCAATGTCGGTTATCGATTCTCAAAACTTTTTCAGACCACCATTGGCTATCGTTATATAGGAATAGATTATGATAAAGGGGATGGCATAGAACGATTTGTATATGATGTGGATACTTATGGCATGGTACTTAGACTTGGCTTTAATTTATAAACGGTAATTACTAAAACAAAGGATTAAAGTTTAAAAAATAGAAGATACTGGTAATTAAATCAGCAAAAATGGATTTTTCTTTTGAAAATCATGCATATAATACAGTGATAGCGAAAGCTGGAATTGCTGGTAAAAGCATGAAAGCACAAATAACGAGAGCCACTATTCCAATGGCAATCTGCTGGATACCTATGGCTGTCTACACAGCGTTAAACGGAACCTTCTGGACTGGTGACATTACAAACTCCTTTATAACGAGTTTTGATACACAAGCAAGGATTCTAGTATCAATACCAATATTTATTATAGCTGAAAAACTGATTACTCCCAGGTTGGAACTGATACTTAATCAATTTATAAATGCTGGTATTGTTTTGAGAGAGGACCGTAATAAATTCCTGGAGATCATCAGAAAAAGAACGCATTTCCTGAAATCACATTGGACCGACCTTGCGGTATTTGTAGTATGTTACCTTCAGGTGATTATTGTTTTATTATATGAAAGCACTAGTACATCTTTGCTTTCCTGGCAAATAAATGTGGTTGATGGAGAACATAACCTCAATTTTGTAGGTATATGGAGTACTGTAATTGTACGACCATTTTTATTATTCCTGTTTTACCGCTGGTTGCTGCGTATTATCGTTTGGGGAACGATCCTCCGTAAAGTATCAAAGCTCGATCTAAATCTTTTTGCTGTTCACCCTGATCTCTGTGGCGGACTTGGTTTTCTCGGTTATTCTATTCGTTATTTTTCTCCAGTGGCACTTGCTATTTCTACAACTGTAGCAGGCAATATGGCTGATTTTATGTTGATTGAAGGTATGCATCTGGCTGAATTAAAATACGCAATTGCAGGATATTTCCTGCTTATTACCTTACTATTCACACTGCCGTTAATCCCTTTCATAAGCAAATTAATAGATGCCAGGGAGGAAAGCATTTTCGAAAATAATGACTTTGCTAATGGTATGTATAGGGAGTTTAGAAAAGTGATTTCAAAAGGTTTTGATGAAGTAAACATTGAGGACCTTAAGAAACCATATTACTCTTCAACAACTGACCTCAATGGGGTGATCGAAAATGCCTTGAAGATGAAATTCATTCCTTTCACATTGAAGGATATGATCCCAATTTGGACAATGGCTGCGATACCATTCTTGGGGGTAATCATCATAGAGATTCCAGTAGCTGAACTGTTTCAAACGATAATTTCATTTGTAATGTAAAACGGACGATTCAATGGATGAGATATTATGAAACGAAGAATTGCTGTTCACCAAAGAAATAATTTATCAATTATTGCAATAAGTATTTAAACGATTACAAACATTAAATAAGATTACTATGAGACGATTATCACTATTCCTAATTCTTGTTTTATTTTCAATTACCGTGTTTGCACAAGAGAACATGGTCACTTTATCGGGAGGTTATTCCTGGGCAAACATGGATGAAGTAGATGCCAAAGCAACCGGTTTTCGTATCAACGGGCTCTATGAATTTAATAAAGGTGAAGGGAAGGTCGCACATGGTGTATCCGTAGGATATATTCGTCTTAGCGCCACTGATGATACATTTAGCACCTCCGAACCGGTTGAGTACAAGTTAACCAGCTGGCCTATTTATTATGCACCAAAAGTGATGTTCGGTAAGAATAAATTCAAAGCCTTCATTAAGGGAGCGGCTGGCTTCCACATCTCTAAATATAAGCGTACCGGATATCTTGGAGAACTCAGTTCAAGCGATATGGGATTTTA
>Ga0316187_10002699_pt1 | contig 15441 bp, 14 predicted proteins | sample CroRivburrow1_MG_FD_204927 | JGI IMG/M metagenome (GOLD analysis project Ga0316187, IMG submission 204927) | Coastal sediment microbial communities from Maine, United States - Cross River worm burrow 1 | ecosystem: Environmental > Aquatic > Marine > Coastal > Sediment | place: USA: Maine... | reverse complement strand
ACTAAGGCCATAGTTATGATTTTTATCAAAAATAGAGAATATTTGAACTAAATTGTAAAACATAAAAATTATTTTTACAACTATTCATGAATTGTCAGGTTCTCAAGACATGGTAAAACAAGCTATTTGGATTTTATTTATCTACATCATTATCTCTGGCTGTACACGAGAGCCAAAAAGTGATGTGGCCACAATTAGCCAAGCTGAAAAAGCAGAGACTTTGAATGATGGTAAATTATATGTAATAGATACCGGTAAAAGTCTAATCACCTGGGTAGGAACAAAACCCACTGGAAGGCATAATGGAATTATTAGGTTAAAAGAAGGTGACATCTCGATCCTGGAAGAAAAAGACAAAAAGAAAAAATTGAAAAAGATTATCAATATCACTACGGTCAATGCGATAATTGATATGAATACGGTGGATGTAGTTGACCTGACAGATAATCCAACACAATATCGGAAACTAAAAAATCACTTGCATTCAGAAGATTTTTTTAACACTTCAGAATTTCCAGAAGCTGAATTTAATTTAATATCACTCATCCCATTTGCAAAAGATTCTTTACTTAGAGAAGACAATGGATATACGATAACGAATCCTACTCATTCAGTTAAAGGAAATTTAACTATTAAAGACACTACATTAGCTATTCAGTTTCCCGCTAAAATAGATTTGCGCAATTCACGATTGGTGGTTTCAGCAAAATTTAATATTGACCGGACTAACTGGAACATAAATTATTTAAATGAAAATGATCCGGTGGCCAGAGCAAAGGATGGATTCATTCACAATATCGTACATGTGAGTGTGGATATTATTGCTCGCCCAAAAGAAAACTAAACCATCACAATCAATATTTGATCAGGAAAGAAAAATATTTCCCAGGCGATGGCATTGACATTTTCAATCTAAAGGTAGTTCCATGGGCCACACAATTTGATCATTTTTCCATATTCTTAGGAAATGGTTTTAATAATCGATTTGGTTCATTCAATACTTTTGCAGCGGTTGGATCAGTTTCTGTCTTTACTACTAAATCAAACGATCCATTTAAAGAGTGGATTTCTTTTTACGAAAGTAATAAAGATTGGATGATTGGTTATTTAAACTATGATTTAAAGAACAAATTAAATGAGTTAAACAGTAATAATACGGATCGATTAGATGCTCCGGAAATATACTTCTTTATCCCCGAGACCTTGATTTTTTTACAGGAAGATGGATTAATGATATGCTCTGTAGACGATCCAAACGACATATATAAGGAAATCACTGATTTGAAACCGGCTGTGTCTAAAAATAAGGAAATTATAATAGAATGTGATACAAGCCACGAAGAATATATTGAAAAGGTATTAGCTATACAGGATCAAATAAGAGAAGGGGATTTCTATGAGTTAAACTATTGCATTGAATACTACACTACAATAAAAAGTCCGGACCTATTATCGATCTATCAAAGATTAAATTCAATTTCCCCCATGCCATTTTCTGTTTTCCAGAAATTAGATAAGCACTACATTCTATCAGCCTCTCCTGAACGGTTTCTTAAAAAAACAGGAAAACAACTCATTGCGCAACCTATGAAAGGAACTATGAAGAGAAGTCCGGATCCGGCAATTGACGAAAAACTTAAATCATTATTAAAAAACAGTGAAAAGGAAATTGCGGAAAACATGATGATTATTGACTTAACCAGAAATGACCTTACAAAGAATGCTGTTACTGGCTCAATTTCAGTACCTGCTTTGTTTGAAATACACTCTTTCAGTCATATACATCAGATGGTATCAACCATAACGGCCACACTAGACGTTGGGAAGCATTTTATCGATGCAATAAAAGATGCATTTCCTATGGGTAGTATGACTGGAGCTCCAAAAATTTGTGTAATGGAAGCTATTGAGAAATATGAGAACAGCAGGCGAAGCATGTTCAGTGGGGCCGCAGGATATATCTCCCCCGAAGGTGATTTTGATTTTAATGTTTTAATCCGAAGCATATTCTATAGTTATACTACGAAATTTTTAAAATTCAACGTTGGTAGTGCTATAACAATCGATTCTAAAGCTGAAGACGAATACCTTGAGAGCCAGCTTAAGGCCAAAGCCTTGATGAAAGCTTTATACCAAATTCGTTAGTCAATTAATTGCCTTTTTTTTATTGCAGAAGGCTGACAAAATGACATATTTTTCTGGAATATGATTATCTTTGCAATTGCTAAATAGCGGACACATTAATTTATGAGTAGTTTAAAAAGTGAAATAGAATTAAATACAATCTCTACCTCTGCGTGTGAAGCAGTGAGAACCAGCCCTGAGGAATTCAATGGGAATAATCGGAGATTATATGTTGAAAGCTATGGCTGCCAGATGAATTTTTCTGATAGTGAGATTGTATCTTCTATTATGAAGAAAGAAGGATTTGATTCAACATCATCATACGAGGATGCTGATGTTATTTTAATTAATACTTGCTCAATCCGTGATAAGGCAGAACAGACAATTCGCAAACGATTATCTCAGTTTAATGTCCTTAAAAAACAAAAAAAGGAATTAATAATTGGGGTTCTGGGATGTATGGCTGAAAGGCTCAAGAGCAAATTACTCGAGGAAGAAAAGATTGTCGATCTTGTTGTAGGGCCTGATGCCTATCGTGATCTTCCCAATCTTGTGAAAAAAGTGGATAGTGGACAGAAAGCTGTAAATACATTTTTATCTAGAGAAGAAACCTATGCTGACATTTCTCCGGTCAGACTCAATTCAAATGGTGTCAGTGCCTTTATCTCTATTATGAGAGGTTGTGACAATATGTGTTCATTTTGTGTTGTGCCCTTTACACGTGGGAGAGAGAGAAGCCGGGATCCATTGACAATATTACATGAGGCAACTGATTTATTTGAAAAAGGTTATAGGGAAGTTACCCTATTAGGACAAAATGTAGACTCATACTGCTGGTCAGAAGAGGAAAACAATAAAGTAAAAATGAATAAATCAGGAATTACTGCTTCAGTAAATTTCGCACAGTTGCTTGAAATGGTTGCCAGGAATAACCCGGAAATAAGAGTACGGTTTTCTACTTCTCATCCAAAAGACATAACAGATGATGTTCTTCATACAATGAAAAAATATGAGAATATTTGTAATTATATTCATCTTCCAGGGCAAAGTGGAAATTCCAGAATTCTTGAAAAAATGAATAGAACTTACACAAGAGAATGGTATCTGGAACGAATTAATGCGATTCGTACTATTGCCGGACCTGATTGTGGAATTTCTTCAGACTGGATTACGGGATTTTGTTCAGAGAAAGAAGAAGAGCACAGGGATACATTATCGCTAATGGAAGCAGTTAAATTTGATTTCAGCTATATGTTTGCTTATTCAGAACGACCAGGAACTTTAGCGGAGAAGAAATATCAGGATGATATTCCATTAGATATCAAAAAGAGACGTCTTCAGGAAATAATTGATTTACAAGGAAAACATTCTCTGGAAAGTAATCAAAGAGATTTAAATAAAATACACAAGGTACTTGTTGAAGGTTATTCAAAAAGATCTGATCAGCATTTGCAGGGAAGAAATTCAGCTAATAAAGTCATTGTATTTCCAACGAGTAACTTCCAAATTGGTGATTATGTAAATGTTTATGTAAAAGAGTGTACATCAGCAACTCTAATAGGAGAAGGTATTGATATAGCAAATTCTAATATAAATTGAGAGACGACGATTTAATAGGTATCAAGCAAAGATATGGCATCAATGGCAATTCGCCATTATTGAATAATGCTATTAGGGTTGCTATTCAGGTAGCTCCTACTGATATGACTGTATTAATTAGCGGTGAAAGTGGTACTGGTAAGGAATCCTTCAGTAAAATTATTCATCAGCAAAGCAGTAGGAAACATGGTCAGTTTATAGCAATTAACTGTGGCGCAATTCCTGAAGGCACTATTGATTCTGAGTTATTTGGTCATGAAAAAGGATCTTTTACCGGCGCACATGAGGCACGTAAAGGTTATTTTGAAGTTTCTAACGGTGGAACAATTTTTCTTGATGAGATTGGAGAAATGCCAATCAGCACACAGGCAAGACTTCTTAGAGTACTTGAATATGGAGAATTTATAAAGGTTGGATCTTCAAAAGTACAAAAAGCAAATGTGAGGGTAGTGGCAGCCAGTAATATTGATTTAAACAAAGCTGTTGATGATGGTAAATTTAGAGAAGATCTCTATTACAGATTAAATACTGTTCCAATCTTTGTGCCTCCCTTGAGAGAAAGAGGAGAGGATATAATTCTGCTCTTCAGGAAATTTGCTTCTGATTTTTCTGAAAAATATCATACAAAATCAATTTTTCTGACTGAAGATGGTAAAGAGGCTTTAATGAAATATCGTTTCCCGGGAAACATTCGTCAGTTAAAAAATATTGTTGAACAAATTTCTATTTTAGATACTAACAAGGAGATTACTTCTGATATATTGCTAAAATACCTTCCAAAAGAAAGAAATTTGATTCCGGCTCTCTATCATGAAAAAAATGCTGAGGGAATTTCGGAAAGGGATCTCTTATATAAAATCCTATTTGAAATGCGTAAGGATGTAACGGATCTTAAAAAGCTAGTACATGGGATTTTAAATGAAGGTGGTGTTGATCAGGAAATTCTTAATGAAAATAAAAACCTGTTTGAGAATATGGAAGAGAAGGTAGGTCAGTCGAATATAAAAAGTCAAACACCCTATCTTATTAAGCCTGGGTCTTCAGAAGAAAAAGATCTTAATTACTCAAACATAGAAGACATAATCCTGGAATCAGAAACTGAGGAATCTCTATCGCTGGAGGATAAAGAAAAAGAAATGATCCTGAAAGCATTAAAAAAGAATAATAATAAGAGGAAATATGCTGCCAGAGACCTGGGGATCTCGGAAAGAACTTTATATAGGAAAATTAAACAATTTGAAATTGATGAATAAGTATATAATTGGAGGATTCTTTCTTATTATATCCACATTATCTGCTTGTGGTATCTACTCTTTCACCGGAGCCAATATATCACCGGATATAAAAACGATTTCTATAGAATATTTCTATAATGAATCAGGGGGAGGCCCCCCTAATTTAAGCCCACTATTCACGGAAGGAATTAAAGAATATTTTCAAAATAATACGAACCTGGGGATCGACAATACAGGTAATGGAGACTTGCAAATTACAGGCAATATTGTAAGCTATAGTTATAGACCAATTGCCCCGGTCGTCACTGGAAATAATGAAAATGATCCAAATGATGCAGGATTGGAAAGGCTTACAATTGGAGTGAGAGTTCAATATATGAATATACAAGATGATAGTTATGATTTCGATCAGCAATTTAGCTTTTATGCTGATTATGATCCAAATACTACAGACATTTCAACCGTTGAACCACTCCTTGTAGAAGAAATTCTAACACAGCTATATGTAGATATTTTTAATGCTTCTGTAGCGAATTGGTAATAAATTTATTAATATAAGCGTTCTACTATAGAAAGTAATAAAATTGGATAATAGTCGATTAGTTGAGTTGTCAAAAAAACCAAATACAGCAACCCGGGAGGAAATTGCTGAGATTAAAGAACTGTCCAATTCTTATTCGTACAGTGCTTTTTTGAAAATTCTTATTGCCAGAATTGATAACGCCCGCAATGGAAAGAATAAAAACAAAAAGATAACCACTGCAGCTATTTATACCTCTAATCGAGGAAATCTTAAAAGTTTACTTACAAAAGACCTCGATAAACCAAGTCCATCAGCTGGTAAAAAAGAGAAAAAAAGGAAGGTATCTAAAAGTGAGATAAAAGATGGGGCTCCTCCGGAATCTATACATAAAATTGAAAAGAAGGAAGTTATTTCAAAAAAGGAAACTACTCCTCATCCGAAAATAGAAAAAACTGTAAAAAAAGTAATTCAGAAAAAAGATCTCGCTTCCGCAGAAGGTAAAGAAGACAAAATCAAAGAGACTTCTGAATTCCAGGAAAAAAATATTACTAAAACCAGTTCATCATCTAAATCGTCCAAGCTGGAAGAAGTCAAAAAGAATATAAAATTAGAGGAAAGTAAAATTAAGGAAGATGCTACCGATGATGCTAATAAAGTTAAATCGGAACCTCCAGTTGTAGAACCAGTTCAGGACGATAATAAAGAATCTGCTGATTCCAAAGAAAAATTTACAGAGAATTCTGATTCTGCAACTTTAGATGAAGAGCAAACTAAAGATATCCCTAAAGCCACACTAGCTGATGTTTCGAAAGAAGTAAATAAAGATGAATCTGCACCTGATGAAAGTACTAGAACTGCTAAAGATAATTTAATTCAGGATGTATTGAACAATATAAATGTTCTTAAAAAGAATAAAGAAATTCTGTTTAATTTATTATCCGCCGATAAAGATAAAAAACCAAAACCTGCTAAAAAAAAATCAGACTCTGATGCAAGAACAGACAAAGTTATAGAAAAAACAACCGAAGACAGGCAATCCGACAATGTAATTAAGGAAGAAATTGTTGACATTGAGGAAAAACAAAAATCTTATGAAGAAGAAGATCCAGAGGTAATTAAAGGATTTCTGGATAAGCTGGAGGAAAATAATCCGCCCCCAAAAAGAAAGCTTAAGAAAAAGGAACAAGTAGAACTAATTGAAAGATTCATTTCATCGGATCATAGAATAAAGAACATCAAACCATTGGAAGAAGTCCATAAAAAAGAAGATCTTAGCTTGCATAGTGTAAAATTTAGAGATGATATTATATCTGAGAACTTGGCAATTATCATGATAAAGCAAGGCAAACTTGAAAAAGCTATTGATATTTACAAGAAATTAATTTGGAAGTTTCCACAAAAAAAGACTTACTTTGCAACTCAAATTGAAGAATTGAAGAAATCAGGAAATTAAGATGCTGGCATTAGTAGTTACACTCATAACAATCACTGCAATTTTATTAGTATTAGTTGTTTTAGCGCAAAATTCAAAGGGCGGAGGTTTATCCAGCCAATTTGGGGGATCAGGATCATCACAATTAATGGGAGTTAAAAGAACTACTGATATATTGGAAAAAATCACATGGGGCCTTGCAATTGCTCTTGTACTTCTTACCCTTTCTACAAGTCTGATAATTGAAGAACCTACAATTGATGGTCTGAGTAGCCCTAATATTGATCGAGCTCAGGAAAGAACAGTATTACCTTCAATTGATCCAAACCTTGAAAGCGGCACTCTCGATTCAGATAGTACCAGTGAATAAAGCAATTTAACTACTTTGAAGTATTCATGGGTAATTCTGGTTTCATAAATCAGAAAGCCTGATCTCAATAGGTAACATTACTTTTTCTCTTACTTTAGAATATTCAACTTGCCGATTTAGCTTATCTATAAGAATATTCAATCACTATTGATATACCTGATAAGCAACCTTTTAGAGATGGGCAAAAGTGTTTCATGAAGTGGGAACAAATATTTTGAATTTACTAGAAAGGTTGCAGGATTAGACAATTCTTTAAATTTTCTCGACAGTTTTAACTTAATCTGTTCATATGTTGTTGAGATCCTTTTCTCCATCCGATCTATAAAAGATGTATGTATTCCCTGGTATTTTTCACCCGCTCTCTTAAAATCGGAAATCTCGTATTTGAATATATATATTTGCCGATCCGTTGACTGATCAATCATAATGTATCCTTCTTTCTGATAAATAGAAGTAATTCCTACAGGGACAATCTCAACATTATGTTCAACAAAATCATAGATATCTTTTCCTGTATCCAAAGTAGTAGATATTGAAGATATTGCATAATCAACAATTTGACTTAGTTCTGCCATCAACTTGTCATCTTTGATCAAATCTTCATAGTCGATTTTCAACTTCTCAAGATCAAAATTTTTAACAATTTTGGGGAATTGACTTTGATAAGCGTTTTTGTTTTCCCTGAGATATAAAAGGCTTTGATGATGCCCGATCAAATCGGATAAAAAAGGATAAAGCTTATGCATACTGAAATTTTGTCTGATATTTCCAAGGTATGCTAGCAAAACATATTTTTTATATTCAAAGTCAATAAGGCCTTCTGTCAACCAATTATTATTTAATGCATCCATATATATGCCAAATTTTATATGTAATAATAATCTATTCTCAAAATATAATAAATCTATAACTATCCATCGAAAAATAAAAGATGTTTTCAATTAATCTTTAGAGCTTTAAATAATGTCATGTAATCTGTAATAATGTCATGGTTTTAGGTAGAAATACGCCCTAATCAGCTTTGGCACGAGAAATGCTAAATGATTTGGAGACTTTTTGAATTTATCAACATAAAAAATTATCTAATATGTCAAAAGTAAGTATAAAACCATTAGCAGACAGAGTTCTCGTTGAACCTGCTGAGGCTGAAGAAACGACTTCATCTGGAATCATCATCCCTGACACTGCAAAAGAAAAACCTCAAAAGGGTTCTATTGTAGCAGTTGGAAATGGAAAAAAGGATGAGCCATTGACCGTAAAAGTAGGAGATACTATTTTATACGGGAAATATGCTGGCACAGAAATTACAGTTGAAGGAAAAGAGTATCTCATAATGAGAGAGTCTGATATTTTCGCAATTATTTAATCATTAAACATAATAAAACATAAATTAATTATGGCTAAACAAATCTTTTTTGATACAGAGGCAAGAAATAAACTAAAGAAAGGCGTTGATACTATTGCCGAAGCTGTAAAGGTTACACTTGGACCTAAGGGAAGGAATGTTATCCTGGATAAGAAATTTGGTGCTCCTAGCGTTACCAAAGATGGTGTTTCTGTTGCAAAAGAAATCGAACTGAAAGATCCAATAGAAAACATGGGTGCTCAGTTGGTAAAAGAAGTTGCTTCCAAAACTGCTGATGATGCAGGTGATGGAACTACTACTGCTACAGTACTCGCCCAAGCTATTTATTCAATAGGTATAAAAAATGTAGCTGCCGGAGCAAATCCAATGGATTTGAGGAGAGGTATTGACAAAGCTGTGACTTCTGTTGTTGCTGATCTTCAAAAGCAGTCAAAAGCAATCAAGGATACCAGCGAAATCTCACAAGTTGCTACTATTTCAGCTAACAATGATCCTGAAGTAGGTGCTATGATTTCTGAAGCAATGGATAAGGTAGGAAAAGACGGTGTTATCACTGTTGAAGAAGCTAAAGGTACAGAAACTGAAGTTAAAACCGTTGAAGGTATGCAATTCGACAGAGGATACCTTTCCCCTTACTTTGTTACTGATGCAGAAAAAATGGAGGTTGAGCTTGAGAATCCTTATATTCTTATTTATGATAAGAAGATCTCAACCATGAAAGAATTACTTCCTGTTCTTGAAGCTGCTGCTCAAACTGGCAAACCTTTATTAATCATTTCGGAAGATGTAGATGGTGAGGCGCTGGCTACTCTCGTGGTTAATAAGATCAGAGGTTCTTTAAAAATTGCTGCTGTTAAAGCTCCTGGCTTTGGCGATAGAAGAAAGGCGATGTTGGAAGATATAGCTATCCTTACAGGTGGTACCGTTATTTCAGAAGAAAGAGGTTTCAAACTTGAGAATGCAACTTTAGAAGATCTTGGAACTGCTGACAAAATCAATATAGACAAAGACAATACGACTATTGTTAATGGCAGTGGCAAAAAAGAAGATATCACAGGAAGAGTAAACCAGATCAAATCACAGATTGAGACTACTACTTCAGATTATGATAAGGAAAAGTTACAGGAAAGACTTGCGAAACTATCAGGTGGTGTTGCTATCCTTTATATAGGTGCAGCAAGTGAAGTTGCCATGAAGGAAAAGAAAGATCTAGTTGATGATGCTCTGCATGCAACAAGAGCTGCTGTTCAGGAAGGTGTAGTTGCAGGTGGTGGGGTTGCTTTTATTCGTGCAATTGATTCACTGGATAAGATCAAAACCAGTAACGAAGATCAATCAACTGGTGTAAATATCATAAAGGTCGCACTCGAAGCTCCTCTAAGAACTATTGTTGAGAATGCTGGCGGCGAAGGATCTGTCATTGTTCAGAAGATAAAAGAAGGAAAAGGAGATTTTGGTTATAATGCTCAGACCAATATTTACGAAAATCTTATTGCAGCAGGGGTGATTGACCCGACAAAGGTTACTCGTCTTGCACTGGAAAATGCTTCCTCAATAGCTTCATTACTGCTTACTACCGAATGTGTAGTGGCTGATGATCCAGAAGATGACAAAGCTGCAGGCATGCCAGCAGGTCCTCCTATGGGAGGTGGCATGGGTGGCATGATGTAATCCACATAAATAAATATAAATTAAAAAATCCCGTTCAATATTGAGCGGGATTTTTTATTTATAATCAGATTTTGCGATATAGGATAATAGTTATTGCATTTACTGAAGGGAATACTTATTCCAGAACATTAATATACAATCAATTCAACAGGGACCTTTAAGATATCCCTGAAGTCTTCACCTGATTCCTGCATATCTTCGTCTTCTTGTTCATAATACCATTGTATAGACACCTTGCCTCCTGATTTAAAAAGGTTTTCAAATTTTCTAAAAACCTCCACCAGGTATTTTGATGAGCTCGTATTGAAATACTCAAGCTTAATAACGAATATAGTTATCTCACTTGGTGATTTAAGATATTCATCCATCCATTCCAATACGGGTTGAAATAAAAATTCTGCATTTTCAGGAATGGATTTTCCTGAAAATTCCATTTCTCCTGTTTGAAAATTCAGATATATTGTGGGTAATTTCTGATTTCCTACTAAAGTAAAATTCTTCATTTTATTGGGCTAGAATATTTACATTTAAAACAAAAAGTGAGCTTTCCTTTCCTTCAGGAATAAATTCATACGACAAATTCCCGCTCGTCTTTCTCACAATATCAATTAATCCTAATCCAGCACCTCCGTTCATATTAAAATTGCCATTTGAAAGAATTTTACGGTAGTTTTTATTTAAGTCACTTGTATCCATAGCAACATAACCATCAATTGTTTTTTTAAGTTGCTTTACATTTTTTTGAAGAACATGATTTTCGGTTAAAATCCTATATCCTTCAGAAGTCTTTTTTAAATAAAATTTAAACGGTAGTTCATAACATGTAGGGCAAACTTCCTGATGTTTGAGAATATTTTGAAGCAATTCTAGCAGAACATAAATTACCCTTTTTCGGATAGTTAAATTATCCTCAATTAAATCAAGCTTTATAACACACATTTCAAAAATAAAATCAATCATTTCGGAGGCAGGATTCCCTTTATACGAAAAAATAACTTTATCCATTTTAACTTTCACCTGTTGCTCAGCAATCTCTGCCATCTATGATACTTTGCTATTTTGTTGTAAAAATAATCTAATTCTTTGTATTGCTCAATAATTTCTAAAATTAATTACATTTTTCAAAATATATTTCAATATCTTTTTATCCAACACCCTCCAATTACCTTATTATATGGTTAATTGTAATGATTTTTTTTTTTTGAATTGGATATTTCTATATTTTAGCGGCGATTAAATCTTAACTAAAAAAATATGGATGCTGGATTAATTTTTATGATTGCTGCATGGGTGGCAGTTGGCGGTTGGATATCAATAATTATCTTCTCTCAAAAGAAATACCATCCCAAGGCGCTTTTTACATTGTTTTTTGCAGAAATGTGGGAGCGATTTAATTTTTACGGGATGCGGGCTATCCTCACACTATATATGATCAAAGTTTTATTTGACCATATGTCCCAAACCGATGCCGATGAACGCGCCATCGGCATATATGGGGCCTACAACGCTCTTGTTTACCTTACTCCTGTGATTGGCGGTATGCTTGCCGATAAAATCCTTGGATTTAGACGCTCTATTTTCTGGGGCGGGGCATTGATGGTATCGGGCCAGATAATGCTGATGTTCTCGGATACCTTTCATATTATTTTCGTAAATGATTTATTCTATATTGGACTGTCCTTAATTGTAGTTGGCAATGGATATTTCAAACCAAATATTTCTAGTTTTCTTGGTACTTTTTATGAAAAGAATGATCCCCGCAAAGACAGTGCCTTTACTATATTTTATATGGGCATCAATGTTGGCGCTTTCCTGGCTCCGATTACCTGTGGATATTTGGGAGAAACCTATGACTGGGATTGGGGCTTTGGACTTGCAGCAGCTGGTATGTTGGTAGGATTATTTGTCTTCAGAAAAAATATTTCCAACTTTGGCAAGCTCGGATTTTCTCCTAAACCTGACCTTATTAAGAAAAAAGTATTTTTTGGTCTAAAGCCAACAACATTGATATTACTGGCATCAATACTGGTTACTCCTTTGATCGCTTTATTGTTGAATGTAAATGAATCTATGACTCTTATTTTAGGTATCCTTGGAGCACTGGTAATTGGTTACCTTCTATATGAATCCCTTTTTATACTTGATAAAAAAGAAGGGCAAAGGCTTGCTGTGGTCATTATTCTTGCCTTTTTTCACACACTATTCTGGGCCTTTTTTGAACAGGCTGGTAGTTCATTAACTTTATTTACTGAAAGAAATGTAGATCGAACCTTCTTTGGAAGTGAATTAAAAACATCTGTTTTTCAAAGTGTAAATCCCCTGTTTATAATAACCCTTGCTCCTGTTTTTACATGGTTATGGGCCAAACTTAAAAAATTGAAAATGGACCCATATACTCCATTTAAATTTTCTTGGGGATTGGTTCAATTGGGACTTGGATTCGGCGCCTTGGTGTTAGGGGCTAAATTTTTTGCCTCTTCAGCAGGAATGGTTCCTCTTATATTTCTTATCCTTGCATACTTATTGCATACAACTGGTGAACTCTGTTTGTCACCTGTGGGACTTTCAATGGTTACAAAACTTTCACCCGGTAGAATTGTAGGTTTTGTAATGGGAGCTTGGTTTTTATCAATTTCGTTTGCTCATCACCTGGCTGCGTTTATTGCAAAACTTACGGCAGCTCCGGAAGTTGGAGATGGAGGCCAGGCCTCACCACTAGTTACGCTGCCGATCTATTCAGATGTATACTGGCAGGCAACACTTTTGATAATGGCTGCTGCTGCCATTTTATTCATTATAGCATATCCTATCAAAAAGATGATGCACGGTATTCACTAATACTAGAATTTTCGACATAAATTTTAAAGGCTGTCTTATTTTATAATCGGACAGCCTTTTTATTTTAATGTCATAATTGACTAAATATTGGAATTTTGATAATTTTTTATTAGATTTTTATCTGTATTAGAAAAGTGGCGTTGGTTTCAACAATAATTACTAACAATCTAACTCAAAATCCATGATTGAAACAGGAATAAAATCGTCAAATTCAGATCTATATCCTTTAGGACTAAAATCTGGCAGAATACATTGGAATTATTCTCAGGCCGAATTATATGAAGAAGCATTAAGGAAAGGAGAAGGTATCCTTACGAACCGAGGATCACTATTGGTTGACACAAGCTTTTTCACAGGTAGAGCTCCTAAAGATAAATATGTTGTTGAAGATGAAAATACAAAAAGCACTATTTGGTGGGGCAAAGTAAACCAACCCATATCTCCCGAAAATTTTGATGCTCTTTATAATGAAATGATTAAAAACCTATATGGTAAAGAATTATATGTAAGAGAAGGATTTGCCGGAGCTGATCCAAATTACCGTCTTAACTGTCGATTTGTGAATACAATGGCCTGGCAAAATCTGTTCTGTTATAATATGTTTATCCGGCCAAACCAGGAAGACCTCGAGAACTTTGTGCCTGATTTTACAGTTATCTCAGCACCCGAATTCACTGCAGATCCTCATCGGTTTGGATTACGTCAAAGCAATTTTGCCATTGTTAATATGACGAAAAAAGTCATGATAATTGGAGGCACCGGTTATGCAGGCGAAATTAAAAAAGGGATCTTTGGAGTAATGAATTATATGCTTCCATTGGAAAGGGATGTGTTGCCCATGCACTGTTCAGCCAACATTGGGTCTGCAGGGGATACCGCTATTTTCTTTGGTCTTTCTGGCACTGGTAAAACAACATTATCTGCAGACCCGGATCGTGGCTTAATAGGTGACGATGAACATGGCTGGACCGACAACACGATCTTCAATTTTGAGGGTGGCTGTTATGCAAAAACTGTAGATCTATCAGAGGAAAAGGAACCAGATATTTGGAATGCTATACGGTTTGGAGCTATTGAAGAAAATTCCAGATTTTATCCAAAAACCAGGAAAGTAAACTACTCTGACACCCGTGTGACAGAGAATACCAGGGTATCGTACCCGATATATTATATTAACAATTCAGTAGAACCTTCTATTGGTGAGGTGCCAAAGAACATATTCTTTTTGGCTGCTGATGCTTTCGGGGTACTTCCTCCAATATCAAAGCTTAATCCCGGGCAGGCGATGTATCATTTTATTAGTGGTTATACTGCTAAAGTAGCCGGTACTGAAATGGGAATTGTAGAGCCTCAAACTACTTTCTCTGCTTGTTTCGGTGCTGCCTTCCTGCCCTTGCACCCGACTAAATATGCTGAGATGCTTGGCGAAAAAATGCGAAAACATGAAGTAAACGTATGGTTAATTAATACCGGATGGGTTGGTGGAAAATATGGAGTTGGTAAGAGAATTGATTTAAGATATACTCGTGCAATGATAAGTGCTGCTTTGGAAGGTAAACTCGATTTTGTAGATTATCATGTTGGATCAATGCTGGGAACTCAAATACCAACTACTTGTCCGGGTGTTCCTGCTGAATTGTTGAGACCGAAAAACAGTTGGGTAGATAAAGAGGATTTTTATAAAACAGCTGATAATCTTGTAGACGAATTTCATCAAAACTTCAAAAAGTATAAAGAGTTTGCAAATGAGGAGATTCTGGCAGCTGCCCCAAGAAGATATAATGCATAGAATCACGAATATAAGTTTAGCATTTGGATTTCATTAATCAATTAAAAAAGCACGCGGATGAATTCGCCTGGCCTTTTAATGAGCCTTTCACCTTGAAAAATGGTCATTTACTGTATCTGGGGAATAGAATTGAAGGATTGAGTGGCCCTGAGAATCAGGGAAAATATATTATATCAGAGGTTAAAAAAAACAAAAAAAGGTTTGGGTATGGAGGCTATTCTGAAGACCGAGCATTGTATCTGAATACGGAATTATTTAACTCTGACGATAAACGGACCATACATTTAGGGATTGATATCTGGTGTCCTCCTGGTACTTCTGTATATCTACCCTACCATGCTCGGATTCACAGTTTTCAGGATAACAATAGAAATGGTGATTATGGACCTACCATTATCACCAGGCAAACTATCCAAAATGAATCCTTTTTTTTCCTCTTTGGTCATTTAAGCAGGAAAAGCATGATAAATTTGTCAGCGGGTAAAAAATTTCTA
>Ga0316187_10002695_pt1 | contig 15453 bp, 12 predicted proteins | sample CroRivburrow1_MG_FD_204927 | JGI IMG/M metagenome (GOLD analysis project Ga0316187, IMG submission 204927) | Coastal sediment microbial communities from Maine, United States - Cross River worm burrow 1 | ecosystem: Environmental > Aquatic > Marine > Coastal > Sediment | place: USA: Maine... | reverse complement strand
ACCTATAACACCACGCGAGCGTGACTATGTACATGTGGGTTCGTTTATGGTTTTTGCCCTTTGGATTGGGTTAGGTGCCAGTGCAATTATTCATAAACTAAGTATCTTATTTAAACAAAAATATGTAACATGGGGAGTGTTTGCACTAATACTTGTGGCTATTCCGGGATTAATGCTCAGTGAAAATTGGGATGATCATAATCGATCGGATCGGTATTTAGCTCGCGATTTTGGTAAAAACATGTTAAACTCTTGCGAGAAAAATGCCATATTATTTACCACAGCCGATAATGATACTTATCCTATCTGGTTTTTACAGCAAGTGGAAGAATACAGAACCGATGTAAGACAAGTATTAACAACATTTTTGCCCGTGGATTGGTATGGGAACCAACTATATTATGAGCATGAAGGAAGTGGGAGTGTCCCCATTTCTTTTACTGGTGAGGAGCTTTTAATGAAAACCAATCAATATTTTCCGGTAATGAATCGTATCGATAGTTCTATTGATGTAAAGGAAGTAGTGAAATTTATAAAAAGCACCGACCAACGTACCCAGCTAGATGCAGTTAACGGAGAAAAATTGAACTACCTGCCTGGGAAAAATTTAAAACTAAGTGTTGATGCTAAAAACTTTAGAAAGCAAAGTGCTTACCTTAAAGTGCCGGAGCAAATGATCCCCGATGCAATTAATTTTTCGGTAAATAAAAACTACCTTACTCGCGATGAATTATTGTTGCTTGATATTTTAGCAAATAATAATTGGGAACGTCCGGTTTATGTTATCTACCCCAGTTTGTTTCAGGAAATTGGTTTAGCCGATTATTTGCATCGCGAGGGAATGTTATATCGTTTATTACCCTATAAAACCAGCAATAAATTACATAATAAAGCTTTAATGGCCGAGCATCAATTTAATATTATAAAGAATAAATTTGTTTGGGGAAATGTTAATAATCCTGAAGTTTTCTTAGACTATACTTGCAAGCAAATGGTGGGTTCGTTTCGTTTTCATCAAATGTTTATTGATGCAGCTAAGCAACAGCTATTACTAAATGAAAAAGAAAAAACTGAAGAATTAACTGATTTGGGACTGAAACTATTCCCTCAGGAAAAAATAGACAATTATTATTTTTCAACCGAGTTTGTAAAATTGTATTACCAGCTTGGAGCAAGAGAAAAGGCCAATAAATTAGTACTTAATATGCAAAAACAATGTACCGAAAAGTTGGACTATTATTTACAAGATGTTAAAAACGCCTCAAATAGTTTAAGTAGCAATGTACAATTGCAATTCTATATATTGCAAGAGCTCATTCAAATTACTAAAAATTCCAACAAAGAATTGTATAACAGTTTAATTGGCGATTTTGAAAAGTATTATAAACTACAAATGGCTACATAAAACTGATATTGTTAATATTTGTAAACTTGATTAAATGTTGAGGCAGATTTAGTCTGTTTTTTAATCAGAATAAATCGGTGTTGCTTTGCATCTGTGTTATCAGTGTTCCAATCTTTTTAACTTAAAATAATAACAATTGCACCACCAATCATAATAAGTGTGGCAATACTTTTGCGAATTAAGTTTTGTTCCTTAAAGTATTTACCACCAAAAACCGTAGCGAAAAACACTGAGGTGCGCTTAATGGATAGTACCATGGCAACCGAACCTGCTTTTATGGCTAGTATATGTGAGTAACGATATATTACAGCAAAAACTGCTATGGCAAGAATCAAATGCCATGAATGCCCCAGGGCTTGTTTTAACTCAGAACTTTTATGTTTTTTTAATATAAAAAGAAGAATAAAATTTAAAGTGAAGAATAGTTGTTGAATTGGTATAAAAGCCTCGGGTTGTAACCTGTATGTTTTTAGTAAGGTTTTATCCAACAAGGTGGTTGAAGTGAACAGTATTATGGCAGCAATTAAATAAATATAGGCTTTGTTTTTTAACACCGATTTAAAAGGCTCAGCCAATGAATTCCCTTTTTTAAGCTGCAAATAATAGGTTCCTAACAATAGCATGGCCATTCCAGCTAAATCAGCTTTGCTTAGAATTTCATCTAAAATAAAATAGGCAAATACGGCAACAACCCCGGGTGTTAATACCAGTAAAGGTAGCGAACTACTTATTTCCAGCTTTTTTAAGCCATGCATTACAAGCAAAAAAGCTGCAGCTCCTAATATCGATTTACCGTATAATACTAAAAGGGTTGTACTTTGTAAAAGGCTAAAATCAACAACGAATAAAAAGGGTAAGGTTAAAATAAATGTGAAAGCTGAAAGTAAGAGCGAAAAAGTTAGCGGATTATTTTTGAATAAAGCTTTTTTTTCCAATACTGCTGCCAGTGCAGAGAACAATGCAGATGTAATGGCTAATATTTGCCACATAAATGTAAATTTTGTTTCTGCAAACCTACTTTATTTTCTTCAAGGATAAAAAGTAAAACAAATTAAATAGTTTAAAACAAGGTTTGCTCTTTTTAAACCCTGTGCCAATCTTAATTTGGTAAGTTGTTTGCTGTGGCAGACTGAGGAGGAATTATTAGTATAACTTGAGTTTTAGAAATTTAGTTCCTCAATATTGAATCCTTAAGTGTATATTCTACTGTATCCAAATTATTTATTACCTGTACAGTATCGCTCAACTGGATAAAAGAATTGTTTTGATTCATTTGTTTGTAACCCATGAACGAAATAAGCAACATGGCAGCAACACCAATCTTAACGCTTAAAAATCTATTCGTAAAAAGTCCATTAATTATTGGTATTAGTGAATTTTTTCGTACAGCCGATTTTGCCGATTTCACTTGCATATGGTATATTAATCGATCATGTATAGCTGCATCAGCACCAAAACTTAATTTGTCGTTTTGTAATTGGCTGCTTATATGTTTTTCAAAATTATCCATCTTTTAATTTTTTATTATTCAATCTCTTTCTATCTTCTCTACTATTAACTTTTCCTGTATTTTCTTTCGCATATAAAAAAGTCTTGATTTTACAGTTCCTTTTGGGATTTCTAGAATGCTACTTATTTCGTCAATATTTAAGCCTTCGCGGTATTTCAGCAAAAAAGCTGTACTGTGTATCTCGTCAAATTCGTTTAAGCACTCAAATATATCTTCAACCTTAAAAGGGTATTCATTTTCAGCTTCATGTTCTTCAACAAAACAATCCGTATTTTCAATCTTTTCTAATATCGATCGTACACCTCTGCTTCTGTATTCATTTTTGCACATATTGTGAGCAATGCTGAATATCCAAGTCGAAAATTTTCGTTTACTATCGTACAAATGTGGTTTGTCAATAATTTTGTAAAAAAGCTCTTGTAAAAAATCTTTGGCAGTTTCTTTATCATTGCCTAACATTCTATAAAAGTAATATAGCAGGCGTGCATTATACCGTTTGTACAATTCATTAAAAGCTTTTGAATCACCATTCTGGATGGCCATTAATAGTTTTTCATCGCTTAGCTTGATATAGTTTGTGGGCTTAAAACTAAACATCAATATTTTTTGTTTTGCGCATTAATGAAAAAGCAATAAGTACAAAGGCCATAATTATAAGTAGGGGTGAAAAGGTTATTTTTAGAAAACTGTAAGTTTCATCCCCACGAGCCATTAGCATAAAGCCAAGCATCAGCACGCTTAGTCCGCTGTAAAGTAGTTTTTTCGATATTCTAATTTCTTCCATTTACTTCTTTTCTTATCGGTACACCGTTAATTTAAAAGGTTCAAATTTTAACCTCATTATTCATCAATTTATTAAAATGTGAATCCAAATGAGGTTAATCCCGACATAGTGGCACACAATTTTGTGAGGCAAAATTGTATGTGAAACTTGGTCGCTGTCGGAGATAGTAATTATTTTTTATAAACACTTAGGATAAAAATATTTATAAAAAGCGTTAACACCTTACTTTACAAGCAGTTTAACTTAATTTTAACTTGTGTTAGATATTACAATCCCGCAAGCCGCAAACAGTTTCAAACTGTTAAAGAATTATGTTTTTTAAGATTCAACATAAGTACAATTAGCTCTAATAATGGGTGTAACTTTATGCTACTTATCTATAAAATTCAACTAGCATGGCAAACTTTACTAAAGAAGATGCTTTACGATACCATGAAATGGGAAAACCTGGAAAAATTGAGGTAATTCCAACTAAACCTTACAGCACCCAATTCGATTTGTCATTAGCTTACTCACCAGGAGTAGCCGAGCCTTGTTTGGAAATAGAAAAAAAACCTTCGGATGTTTATAAATATACAGCTAAAGGGAATCTTGTGGCAGTGGTATCAAATGGAACTGCAGTTTTAGGTTTAGGAGATATTGGTCCCTTGGCTGGCAAACCCGTTATGGAAGGGAAGGGTTTGCTGTTTAAAGTATTTGCCGATGTTGATGTATTTGATATAGAGGTTGATAAGCAAACAATTGATGAGATAGTAGATGTGGTTAAAGCTATAGCCCCAACATTTGGTGGAATTAATTTAGAAGATATTAAAGCACCTGAATGTTTCGAAATTGAAGAACGGTTGAAAAAGGAACTTGATATTCCGGTTTTTCACGACGACCAGCATGGTACAGCAATAATATCAGGCGCCGGTTTATTAAATGCTTTGGAACTGAATGGAAAAAAAATAGAATCTTTAAAAGTTATTGTAAATGGGGCGGGGGCTTCGGCCATTGCTTGTTCAAATTTTTATATAAGCTTAGGTGTGCAACGGAAAAATTTGTGGATGCTTGATTCCAAAGGTCTACTAACAAAAAAACGAAGTGGTTTAAATAAATATAAACAACAATTTGTTCAAGATTCCGAATTGGTTGATCTGAAAGATGTTATAAAAAAAGCCGATGTATTTTTAGGTTTATCTAAGGGGAATATTCTTAGCCAGAATATGGTTAAAAGCATGGCTAAAAACCCAATTGTATTCGCCATGGCCAATCCAACGCCTGAAATTTCATACGAAGATGCTACTGCAGCACGTTCCGATGTAATTATGGCAACTGGACGTTCCGATTATCCGAATCAGGTTAATAATGTGCTCGGATTTCCATTTATTTTTAGAGGCGCCCTTGATGTAAAAGCTACAACCATAAATGAAGAAATGAAGATTGCTGCAACAAAGGCAATAGCTGGTTTGGCTAAACAAATTGTGCCTGAAGGTGTAAATACGGCCTATAAAATTAAAAATTTAATATTTGGGAAAGAGTATATTATCCCGAAACCTCTCGATCCCAGATTAATAACAGAAGTGGCACCTGCTGTAGCTAAAGCTGCTATGGATACAGGTGTGGCAAAGCACCCAATTGTCGATTTTGATGTATACAAAATAGAATTGATGAAAAAAATGGGTATTTACAATAAGCTTAGCGATAGTATTATTTGTAAAGCCCAGCAGGATCCTAAAACGATAGTTATTTCTGATGCAGAAAACTATAAGGTTTTAAAGGCCGTTCAAATGTTGATAAATCAAAATATTGCTAAACCAATACTTTTAGGAGATAGATTAAAAATTGAGAAAAACATTCGGGAAAATTGCCTTGAAGGTTGCGATGTTCCAATAATTGACTTGAATGATCCTGAGCAAATGAGTCGGAAGGAAAAATATGCCCATTTATTTTTTAAAAAGCGACAGCGGAAAGGAATTAATCTTATGGAGGCTCGTCAAAAAATGAATGATACCAATTACTTTGGAGCCATGATGGTGGAAAATGGTGATGCGGATGGTTTCCTTTCCGGTTATTCAACCAAATATTCCGAAACCATTCGTCCGGCTTTACAAATTGTTGGAACAAATAATAGTTTAAATCATATTGCAGGTATGTACATTGTTGTTTGTAAATTGGGTACTTTCTTTTTTGCCGATACAACGGTTAATTATCAACCTTCGTCACGCAAATTAATTGATACAACTTTATTAACCGCAAACGAGGTTCGTAAATTCGATATTGAACCCATAGTAGCTATGGTTTCCTATTCGAATTTCGGGTCAGTAAAAAGTGGGAGCCCACAACGTGTACAAGATGCTATTGCTTATTTGCATAAGGAATATCCTGATTTAATTGTTGATGGCGAAATGCAAGCCAATTATGTTTTTAATAAGGATTTAAGAATAGAAAAATTTCCCTTTACTAAGCTAGAAAACCACAATGTGAATACTTTAATATTCCCAAATTTAAGTTCTGGGAATATTGCCTATAAAATGTTAGGTGAACTAGGCGATGCTGATATCATTGGTCCTATTTTATTAGGAATACGAAAGCCAATAAATGTATTGCAAATGGGAGCAACGGTTCGTGAAATAGTGAATATGGCTGCAATAACGGTTATTGATGCTCAAACACAAATAAATGAGATTATTGAGCTATAATTAAAAGCATAACATTGTTACATTAAATAATAGGGCACAGATCCTTTTTTCAATCATTTATTATTGGCAACAAGAAAAATTTCATTCAAAGTATATTCTTCTTTAGCATTCTCAATATTTGCCAAGTTTATCATTGCTTTCGCAACAATTGATCCAGGGATAGCCTTGTATTTGTTTGCTAAGTTTATTAGGTTTAATAAATTAAGTAGCTTAATTCCAAACTTTTCCATAGCTCGTTTTTCAGGTCGTTCTCCAATTAAAAGCGATGGTCGTATTATAATCTTCTTTTCAAAATTAAATGCCTGAAGTTTGTCTTCCAATTGTCCTTTAAGGTGATTGTAAAATACACTGGATTTTGAATTTGCACCGGATGAAGAAACCAGTAATAATTTCTTAACCCCATTGTTAAAAGCAGCTTTTGCTACCTCAAATTGGTAACTCACATCAATTTTGTATTGATTTTCTTTACTGCCGGCCTTTTTTAAAGTAGTACCAAAAGCCATATATAATTCATCACCAATAACTAATTTGCCCCAATCCTGGGGTTTGTCAAAATCTACTATTTGTTCAATAAGTTTTGGGTGTTTAAGTTCACTCTTTCGTCTAAGCAGAATGGTAATTTTGCTATAGTTTGGGTGGTTTAATAATTGTTGGACTAATTCTTTTCCAATTAAACCAGTAGCTCCTAGCAATACAGCCTCTTTCTTTATTGGTGTTTTATGCATGCATTTATAAATGTAAAGTTGATGTTGTTGTCTTCAAAACAAATCTAATAATAACTATTACTGACCAGTTATAATAAATGTAGGTTTTTGCTCAATGGTATTATATTGTGGACGAAGCCTGTCGGTATTATAAAAAGTTCTAATGTCAATTATTTTTTTACTTTCTGTTATTACTTCTAGTGGGGCATTATCATACCTTCCATTTCTTAGAATCACTAATCGGCCATGTATTCCTTTCATGATTAGGTCAAGGGCAAGGTTTCCATAAGCCATAGGTACAATTGAGTCCATAGCGTCAGGATTTCCACCGCGAACCATATATCCTAAATTCTGACTAATGTAATTTATGCTTCTTCCATTGTTATATTCAGGAGTTAACGATTTCATTTTGTCAGCAACCATAAGTCCAATGCCTCCAAGTTTCTTATGTCCATACGCATCCTGTTCATTGTGAGTAAATGCCATGTCTTCCATTCCTTTAAATGTGGCACCCTCCGAAACCAGAACAACTGAATATTTACTCGGATTTTTATTTCTATCCTTAACCATTAATTTAGTTAGCTTATTAATATCAAATTTGTATTCTGGAATTACACAACGATTGGCCGCTCCAGCCATAGTTGGTAATAGAGCAGTATATCCAGCATATCTACCAAAAACTTCAATGACTAAAAGTCGCTCATGCGAACCGGCTGAAGTTCGTAAGGAATTAACCAATTCAATGGTACGCGTAACACAAGTACTAAAGCCAATACAGTAATCAGTTCCTGGCACATCGTTGTCCATAGTTTTTGGTATGGCAACTATTTTCACGCCTTCTGAATACAACCTAACGGCATAACTTAAAGTATCGTCTCCGCCAATTGGAATTAAATAATCAACTCCTAAAAAGTCGAATGTTTTAAGTACTTCATAGGTTAAATCATTTACATCTTCAATGTAATATTCTTTTAAATGATCGGGAACTTCTGATTTGCTAACATGGCTTGGGCGAGTTCGCGATGAGTGAAGAAATGTTCCTCCTGTTCGGCCTGAACGGTTTACAATTTCTTCTGTTAATTCAATTACAAAAGGAGAATTATCAGCTTTATTGTCTCTAATAACACCAATTGGTCCGGCCCAGCCTCTTCTAAATCCTAATACTTTATATCCTTCTCGAATAGCTCGGTTGGTTATTGCTCGTATTGCCGGATTTAATCCGGGTACATCGCCGCCTCCGGTTAAAATAGCTATGGTTCCATTGAATTGTTTTTTTGCCATGATATTCAGTTTTTTTGGTGTTAGCTACTAATTTACCAAATAATTAACTGAAAATCAACACGATTTGTATTTTATCGATATAATATTTCGGCTGACTATACTTTTGAAAACCAAGTAAAGTAGTCACTTTGTAGTAATTCTTTAATTTCAGGTTTTTCTCTGAAAATACCATATACTGCTGAACCACTTCCCGACAGTGAAGCATAAATTGCCCCAGCCGAAATTAATTGGTCTTTAAGTTCTTTAATTTTACTTTTTTGTTTGAATACCGAAGCTTCAAAATCATTTTTCACAAAAGTTTTCCAACTTTCCACTGATAAATCCAACGATTCAGTTAGTTGGTGTTCTGGTTTTTTTGGAACAACCTGGTTATAAGCTTCTTTAGTACTTATTCCTTCGTTAGGGATAACCACCAAAATATATAGGCCATCTAAATCAACATTAAAAGGTTTTAATAATTCACCTCTCCCTGTTGCATAAGCAGGTTTGTTTTGGATAAAAAATGAACAATCTGATCCTAAACGTGCAGCAAAATGTTCAAGCCTATCGGTACTTAAATCCAATTCAAACATTTCATTCAATCCTTTAAGCATGTATGCAGCATCAGCGGAGCCTCCTCCTAAGCCAGCTCCAATTGGGATCGATTTATGTAAATGTACATGCACAGGACTTAAATCAAATTCTTCATCCAACAATCTATAGGCTTTGCATATCAAATTTTCATTAATATCTCCATCAACTTTAATTCCAGTTATCGAAAGCTCTATTTTTTCTTTTAAATTTCCGCGCGATTTTGAAATTTCAAGAACATCAGTTAGAGATATAGGAAACATAACAGTTTCAATTTCATGAAAACCATCGTTTCTTTTTTCTATTATATTTAAACCGATGTTAATTTTTGCATTAGGGAATAGTATCATTTTGTTAAATTTAATTCTTAATAATTATAATGAAACTCAACATCTCAACTTGCTACTAATAGCTGTAAGCTAAAAGTATACTTGAGTGTTAGTTATTTTTTTTGTTAAAAACCTATTATTGTTGACAACGACTTATCCACCGTAAAAGGTAAAACAAAATTAACAAATAATGTTCATAACTCTGTCAGGATTTTTTTAATAAATATGAACCATTAAAAAATGAATTGCTGCTTATCTTTTTCTAAATTTGCAGACTCAATATATTTAGTATGGCAAATAAACAGAATTTTAAAAACAAAACGCCTCTTGAAAAATTAAATCAGGATTATGGCAAAACACCACCTGCAGTTGTAGAATTCGAAGAAGCAGTACTGGGTGCACTAATGCTTGAAAAAGATGCAGTGCATACTGTTGTTGATATTTTAAAGGCAGAGTGTTTTTATAGCGATGCGCATACTAAAATATTTAAAGCCATACTTGATCTTTCTATCGATCATAAACCAATTGATATTCATACAGTAGCCCAGCAGCTTAAGGCTAATGAATCTTTGGAAGAAATTGGGGGACCTTTTTATTTAGCACAGCTTACCAATAAAGTTGCATCAACAGCTCACCTGGAGTATCATGCACGTATAATTGCTCAAAAATTTATACAACGCGAGTTGATCCGTGTAGGGGCCGATATTCAAACCCGTGCCTTTGAGGAAGCTGACGATGTTTCAGATATGCTAGACCAAGCAGAACAAGATTTATTTCAGATAGCCGAAGGGAATATTAAAAAAGAAGTATCGCGAATTGATTCTGTATTACGAGAAGCGATTCAAGGTATTGAAGATGCCGGTAAACAACCCGATGGATTAAGTGGTGTACCTAGCGGTTTTACCGAACTTGACCGTATGACAAATGGTTGGCAACCATCCGATTTATTAATTATTGCAGCTCGTCCGGCAATGGGTAAAACAGCTTTTGTGCTTTCAATGGCACGAAATACAGCTGTAGATCATAAACGCCCTGTAGCTGTATTTTCATTAGAGATGGCTAGTGTACAGTTGGTAAATCGTTTAATATCCAGTGAGTCAGAAATTCCTTCGGAGAAACTTAAAAAAGGACAACTGGAAGAATGGGAGTGGCAACAGCTTGAACATAAAATTAAAAACCTGGAAGAGGCTCCTATTTTTATTGATGATACTCCTGCATTATCGATTTTTGAGTTTAGAGCAAAACTTCGTCGTTTGGTAATGCAACATAAAATTGAGCTGGTAATTATCGATTATTTACAGCTTATGACAGCAGGAGGAACAGCTAGTCGCGAACAAGAGGTTAGTACTATTTCTCGTTCATTAAAAGCTATCGCCAAAGAATTAAGTGTTCCTATTATTGCCTTATCTCAGTTGAATCGTTCTGTGGAGATGCGTGCTGGAGACAAACGTCCTCAGTTATCCGATTTACGTGAATCGGGTGCAATTGAGCAAGATGCCGATATGGTTATGTTTATTCATCGACCTGAATATTTTGGAATTACCGAGGATACTTTAGGTAATTCATTAATTGGCTTAGCCGAAATAATTGTAGCAAAACATCGTAGTGGTTCTACCGGTGATGTACGCTTAAGGTTTAAAAAAGAATTCACCCGCTTTTGCGATGTGGAAGATACCTTTGCTGTTGCTGAAGATGGTGGAGGTACAATTTTTGCCTCTAAAATGAATGAAGAACCTAAAGGTGGAAAATCTTTAGCTACTGGCGATATTGCTGTAACTGAAAATACTGGTTTAGATATTAATAATAGCTTTGAGGAATCGGGTGATGCTCCGTTCTAATACATAAAATAAATAACTGTGGTTAAGTCAATTGTATTCATTTTTATACTTGTTTTTGCTTTTAAAATTAGCAATGCTGCACATATTCTAATTCCAATGGATGATAATCAGAAAAATCATTTGAAAGCCTATGGAATTACATTTTGGGTTTTGGAAAATGGGGTAGAAGCTAAGTGGCTGTTAAATTATCGTGGTGGAAGCTTTATGACTGAGTATGACAATAGTATTGAGTCAGAATGTGTTATTCGAGGAGTTAGCTATGAAATTATAGCCGATGCAAAAGCCCAGGCTATTGTTGGTGAAATTTCTAGCGAAGAAGTGAATATGGAGGTAATGAAACTTGAAAAAGCTCCAAAAATTGCAGTTTATTCCCCTAAAGATAAACTCCCATGGGACGATGCTGTTACCATGGTTTTAACTTATGCTGAAATCCCCTACGAAATTGTTTACGATAAAGAAGTTGTGAGCGGCGATTTAGTAAAATATGATTGGTTACATTTACATCATGAAGATTTTACCGGTCAATATGGAAAATTTTATGCCGCCTATCATAATATGGCCTGGTACAGGTCTCAGGTTCACAATGCCGAAAAAAGTGCTGAAAGTTTAGGTTTTTCTAAAGTGTCCGATTTAAAACTTTATGTAGCTCAAACCATTCATTCCTATGTGAAAAACGGTGGGTTTTTATTTGCAATGTGCTCTGCAACCGACTCTTACGACATAGCCCTTTCTGCTTCACATATCGACATTATTGAATCAATGTTCGATGGAGATGGTGCTGACCCTCAATCGCAAGAGAAATTAGATTTTAGTCAGGGTTTTGCATTTGAGAATTATAAAATAAGTAAAAACCCTTATGAATATGAGTTTTCTGATATAGATGTTACATCAACCCGAAAGGTAAACGAACCAGAAGATTATTTTACTTTATTTGAATTTTCAGCAAAATGGGATCCGGTTCCAACTATGCTTTGTCAGAATCACACCTCCATTGTAAGGGGATTTATGGGTCAAACCACAGCCTATAATAAAGAAGTGATAAAAGCCAATGTTTTAATTATGGGCGAATACAAGGCAGCAGGTGAGGCTCGTTATATCCATGGCGAATTTGGAAAAGGAACCTGGACTTTTTACGGAGGACACGACCCTGAAGATTATCGCCATTTTGTAGGAGATAAACCTACTGATTTGAATTTACATCCAAACTCACCGGGCTATCGTCTTATTTTGAATAATGTATTGTTCCCCGCAGCAAAAAAGAAAAAGCTTAAAACATAGTTATAGCTTACCTTTATTAAATGAATGGTGTTTTTTGCCTATTGTTCTTCTTTTATTTCCCAAGTATTACCGCTATATATAAGCTCACTTATAGTTTTGTAACTAGCTGATTGTTGCACCTTTTCAATTTGGTGATGCATTGTTTGATCGTAGGTGACTGCAGAAACATCTCGTATCACACCTAAGGCAACGGGATAATCAGGGTAACGCATATTTGCTAACATGGTATGAATTCCCGGATTATTTTCATGGGCATCATGAACCAAAATATCCTCTTTTGCAAATCCGCCTGGCAATAGTTTTACAACACGTAGTTTAAGTCCATCCAGTATAATACCCATATCTTTTTCTTTACCAAATACCATGGGTTCACCGTGCCTTAAAACAATGGTTCTGTTTTCTTTTTCTTCTCTATCATTAAGCATGGCATGGCAACCATCGTTGTATATCACACAATTCTGCAGAACTTCAACCACTGAAGTTCCTTTATGCTTTGCTCCTTCAATAAAAATTTCTGTCGATAGCTTAACATTATAATCTATGGTTCGGGCAAAGAATTTACCTTGTGCACCAATTACTAGTTCACCGGGGTGAAATGGATGTTCAACCGTACCAAATGGCGATGTTTTAGTTACAGCACCTAATGGCGAAGTGGGAGAGAATTGGCCCTTTGTTAATCCATATATTTCATTATTAAAGATAATCATGTTAAGGTCTATATTCCTACGTATAGTATGAATAAAGTGGTTTCCACCAATTGCCATGGCATCTCCATCACCACTAATTTGCCAAACATGTAAGTGTGGGTTAGCTGTTTTTACACCTGATGCAATAGCTGCTGCTCTACCATGAATACTATGAAAACCATAAGTATTCATGTAATATGGAAATCGCGATGAGCAACCAATTCCTGATATAACTGCAACGTTTTCCTTTTTACATTCAAGTACAGCCATCGCTTTTTGAATAGCTATCATTATAGCATGGTCGCCACAGCCAGGACACCACCTAACTTCTTGATCGCTTTTATAATCTTTCGCTGTATATGTTGGTATTGTTTGTGTCATGACTATAATTCTTCTAATAATTGATTAAATCTATCTTTTAATTCTGTTATTGTGAAGGGTAATCCTTGCATTTTATTAAACTTTTCACAATCAAAATTTGGAACATTTACCTTTAAGTGGTCTGCGAATTGACCCATATTTAGTTCACATACAATTTTTTTCTTGAATCTTCCCAATAGCTCGTTAGTGTTTTTTGGTAAAGGCCAAATATGGTGGAAATGAGCCAAGGCAACTTTCTTTCCTGTTTTTCTAATTTCTTTGACCGCAGAATATAAGTGACCATAAGTACCTCCCCATCCAATAACAAGTAAATCAGCATCTTCATCGCCTTTTATAGTTATATCTGGCAAATAATGCGCAATTTTACGGATTTTCTCATCACGATATTTTGTCATTAATTCATGATTCTCTGGCACATAAGAAACGTTCCCTGTTTTATTCATTTTTTCAAGACCACCAATTCTATGTTCAAGGCCTTTCATTCCCGGAATAGCCCATTTACGAATGAGTTTTTCAGAATCTCTTTCGTAAGGTAAATAATTTGGATCTTCCGGCGTAGCAAAAGGTACATTAATATCAGGATATTCTGAATCTAACGGTAATCGCCAGGGTTCCGATCCATTGGCAATAAAACCATCGGTTAATAATATTACTGGTGTCATATGTTCAAGTGCAATTCTTGCGGCTTGAAATGCATAATTATAACAATTTGAGGGTCTGCTTGCAGCAATTACCACTAATGGAGCTTCACCACTTCGCCCGTGTAATGCTTGTAATAAATCAGACTGTTCAGTTTTAGTGGGTAAACCCGTTGAAGGACCACCGCGCTGAACATTTACAATTACTAAAGGTAGCTCAGTCATTACAGCTAAACCAGATGCTTCAGTTTTTAACGCTAAACCTGGTCCTGAAGTTGTTGTTACAGCTAAATTACCTGCAAAGGCTGCTCCAATGGCAGTGCAAATTCCTGCAATTTCATCTTCTGCCTGAAAAGTTTTTACACCTAAATCTTTTCTTATCGATAATTCCTGAAGAATCTCAGTTGCAGGTGTTATAGGATAGGAACCACAAAAAAGAGGTAATCCTGCTTTTTCAGCTGCAGCTATTAATCCCCAGGCAGTAGCTGTATTGCCACTAATGTTTCTGTAAACACCAGGTTTAATTCTAGCCGGGGCAACTTTATAATGTTTTGGTAGAGCCTCAATGGTATTTGCAAAATTGAATCCGGCTCGTAGAACTAATTTATTCGCCTTAACAACGGTTGGTTTCTTAGTAAATTTTTCTTCAAAAAATTTCTCAGTGTACTTTAATGGGCGATCAAATAACCAATATACCATGCCTAAGGCAAACATATTCTTGGTTCTTAAAATACTTTTATTGTCTAATTCAAAATCTTTTAAGCATTCTTTAGTTAGCGTTGTAATAGGTGCAGGTATAAACTGATAATCCCTTTTGTTTCTTCTGAGAGGATCAAAGTCATAGCCAGCTCGAGCTAAATTCTTGTCGGTAAAAGCATCTTCATTTAAAATGATAGTGCCACCTTTTTTAACCCAGTCTAAATTTGCTTTTAAAGCAGCAGGGTTCATTGCAACTAACACATCGGCATAATCGCCGGGAGTATTTACTTCATAATGTCCAAAATGTAATTGAAAACCGGAAACACCACCTACGGTACCCTGAGGTGCTCTTATTTCTGCCGGATAGTCAGGGAAGGTTGATATATCGTTTCCAAAAAATGCTGAAGTATCAGAAAACTGCATACCTGTGAGTTGCATACCATCCCCAGAGTCTCCTGAAAAACGAATTACAACCTGTTCTTTTTCTACTAATTGATCTTTCTTACCCATATTATTATTCTCGCTCAAATTATCTTAATTGTTATAACAAAGTAAGTCAAAAAAATTAGTAAAAAGTTTCATTTGTATTGTAGAACATAAGGCCTGTACAACACTATTCGATAGATGCTTTTTCATTTTTATATATTGACTTATTTACTAGCTTTGCAT
>Ga0316187_10002694_pt1 | contig 15453 bp, 10 predicted proteins | sample CroRivburrow1_MG_FD_204927 | JGI IMG/M metagenome (GOLD analysis project Ga0316187, IMG submission 204927) | Coastal sediment microbial communities from Maine, United States - Cross River worm burrow 1 | ecosystem: Environmental > Aquatic > Marine > Coastal > Sediment | place: USA: Maine... | reverse complement strand
GTACCCGCCGGGCCAGGACCAGGTAGATTACGACAGTCATTCCGGGAAGGATTATTCCGATAGGACCCTTGGTCAGTACGGCCAGCGCCGCTGCCGCATACATTCCCAAAAAATACAGCCTTCGCTTATTGGTATCGATAATGCCCATCACAAAACAGAACAAGGTGAGCGTGACAAAAAACGTAAACGGAATGTCGTACTGCACGACTCTGGACAGAATCATGAATTCGAGGGACGTGGCAAGAATCAGTCCTGCGAGAAAACCCGTTCTTTCGTCATACACGTGACGTCCCATTTGCCAGGTAAGAATAACGCAGCCGAGACCTGTGAGCGCGGCCGGAATGCGTGCGGCTACCTCGGTAAAACCGAGCAGGGCGAATGAAACGGCATTGAGCCAGTTAAACAGAGCAGGCTTGTCAAAAAACGGCTCGCCATTAAACACCGGCGTTACCCAGTCGCCGCTCAATAGCATGGTCTGTGCGATGGCGGCATGCATGCCTTCGTCAATATCCCAGATATCCCGAAGTCCAAGAAAAGAGAAAAACAGCGTTCCACATAGTGCTATCAGGGCGGAAAGTCGCAGAGACGGGGAACTGTCTGTGAACAACGGGGTCTCCAAGTGGGTGGGATCGAGGTGGGGTAGGCACCGATCGGCGCTAATCATACGGCAATCGAGCAATTGAGGTGACCCTAAACTCACGCTCTGACGGTAGGAATTTAAGGGTGACTATCAACATCGGTGAAGGTAGGATTGCGTTCCGGCCTTTGTCGGAACCGAATTTCAAAGGATAAACGAATGAAAAAAACACTACTAACAATCTTATTTCTAATAGCCCCGGCGATTTCCATGGCGCAGGGTTACGGCAGTGGCAGGGCACAGTCCTGGGAGTTTGCTATCGGCGGTATATACCAATACGGTGACGCGTCTGATGGCAACAACGGCTCGGCACTCGATGTGGACAGTGCATTTGGTCTGGGATTCAACGTCGGTTACAACTTCAATAACCGCTTTAATATCAGTGCAGATTTCGACTTTTTACGCCCGGACTACTCGGCAACCATCATTAGCGAACCGAACCCACCCGATGGCAGTCCGCCGGTGCAATCGGAAATCAATCATCGACTGTCACAGTTTAACGGGCGACTGAAAGGCACCTTCTATTTTACAGACGGACCGTTGGTGCCGTACGTTGAGGCAGGATTCGGCTGGACATACCTTGATTCGAATGTCGCGGATGGACCGCCGCAGGGATCTTGCTGGTGGCATCCCTGGTGGGGATACATTTGTAATTCCTTCTATAGCACCTTTTCATCGACAGAGACCACCTACGGCGGTGCGCTTGGATTGCGTTATGAGATTGCGGGCGGCACATATGTTAAAGCCAGCTACAATGTGTGGAAACTGGATACCAGCAGCGATCGCGCCGATCCCCAGCTTGAGTCGTTTCGCCTTGAATACGGCTGGCGCTTTTAGCCGGTACTGCTTCTGTATTCGAATGAAAGCCGCGCTGAGCAATCAGCGCGGCTTTTTTTATGGTCATCATTGCGCCGGCAGATATGCTGCACTAGACTGAATCGCTAGAACCCTGATACGCACACAATAAGAGTGGGGTACACGCATGCGCTGGTTGCGCATTAGTCTATTTTCCCTTGCTGGCATCTTCGCGATTTTGCTCACGGCGATCGCCGTCCTGCTGACCGTCGATTTCGGTCGCTTCAAAGATCGCATCGAGATTGCCGCGACTGATTTCCTGGGTCGCGAATTGCGAATTGACGGAGCGTTACACGCAAACATTGGCGCGACTATCGATGTATATGCTGAGCAACTCTATCTGGCTAACCCGGAATGGGCAGAAGAAGATGCATTCGTCACGGCGGGAAAAGTCGACATATCTGTCGACCTGTGGTCGTTAATCAATGGCCCGATCGAATTCGAGCGCATCCAGGTAAATGGGGTCAGAGTTTATATTGAGAAGAATGACAGCGGTGACGCAAGCTGGACATTTGAAGCGCTGAAAAAGGCCGGGGAAGAGGTGCCGGTCGAAAAAGAACCTGACGGCAGTCTTCCGGTAATGCTCAATTATGTGTCGATAAATGACACGGAGGTTTCATTCAATTCGCCGGCAATGACGAAACCGCTACTGTTCATTACAGAGTCTCTCGTATCCAGCATCGACGGTGGTAACCTGACAGTGAATCTAACGGGCTCGCTCAATGGGACTCCGCTTCATTTCGAGAAAACCACCGGACCCATTGAAAACCTGTACGAGTACAAAGACGTTTCCGTTGCCCTCAAAGGCAATATTGGAGAGATCGAAATTCAGGGCTCATCCTGGGCAGATGACTTGTTCACACCGCGTCGTCCGACACTGCAGTTAGAGATCAATGGCCCAAACGCGCAGTACCTGACCGACCTGCTGTTGGTAAAGCCGATTTCAACAGGCCCCCTGAATCTGTCAATCTCGGTCCAGGAAAGTGGCGAACAGATGGTCGCGTCGCTCAATGGTGTCTTTGGAGAATTCGATTTTAGAGTAGACGGACGCTTCAAGGATTTTCAGACCTTGAATGATATGAATCTGGAGGTATCTGCGGAAGGACCGGATATTGGCAGCGTCATCCGGTTGATCGGGCGTGAGTACGACGACCTGGACCCGTTCGCAGTGAGAGGGAAAATCGTTCGCTCCGGCACAGAAATATCCATCGAAAACGTGCTGGTGTCCATCGGCGAAAGCCGCCTGACAGTCGACGGCTTTTTCGCCGATTTTCCAACGGCAAATGGAGCAAACGCGTCCCTGGTCGCCAGCGGTCCGGACTATGGACGATTTAACCGGCTGTTCGGCATGCCAGGACGTCTTAACGGCGCATTCGAAACTACCCTCAGTCTTTCGCCTCACGACGACGGACGTACGCTGGTCAATCTCGACGTCAAAGCGGAGCATGTCAATATTCAGCTACATAGCTTGCTGAGCTCCTCAGAAAAGTTTGCTGATTCGACGCTGCAACTGAATCTGTCCGGCGCAGATATCGGCGTCGTCGCGGCAGCGGCAGGATTTGAGGGTTTGCCAGCAGAGTCGTTCGAAATTGCCGGGTCTGTCGAGAAAGACAGCGAGGGCTTTCGTCTGCAAAACGTGCGGGCCCTGGTCGGCGACGAACTGCTGCAAGTAGATGGATACATCGGCGACAAACCGCTGGCGGGCGAAACCGATCTCAATGTCAGTTTGACCGGGTCGGACTTGGGCGCAAGCGTGATCGCATTCGGTGGGTCCGCAGAGAACCTTCCGAAAGGTGGCTATCACCTGACCGGTAGAATTCAGAAACAGGACGACAAGCTCTGGTTGCGTGACATTGAATCGGTCATAGGCGAACAAAACGAGTATGAACTTCAGCTTTCAGGATTCCTGACCGTGGGACAGGAACTCCGCGATAGCCAGGTCACGTTGCATGCGAGAGGCGCGAGCCTGTCAGCGTTGGCGGAACTGGCCAGGGTTGAGGGCGTGCCGGACTTCCCTTTTGAGATCAAAACTGATATCCGTCGAGGGTCATCGAACACGTATTTCGAGAACGGTTCATTTAGCTCGGGCATCGTTGAAGTGGGATTCGCTGGTCACATTGGCGACAAACCGCTGGAAGACGATCTTGAGTTCATCTTCGACGCGAATGTCCCGAGGATGAAAGAAGTCATCGCTGAATTCGGTGTGGCTGTAGATCAGATTCCTCCGGGAGACCTGGACGCGTCCGGAACCTTGCGCAGCAAAGCCGGCAGCATGTCCCTGGAGGGGTTCGCGGCAACCTTTGAAGGCGCAAAATTGAACGCCGATGGGCATATAGGACAACCACCAGCATTGGATGGCACGAACATCCGGTTTGCGCTAAGCGGCGATGACCTGTCCCGGCTGCTACCCCCCGGAATATCAGGCGACGCGCAGAATCATGACTTTGCGGCCGAAGGGCGAGTAAGGCTGAACGACACTCGTCTTGAGATAGATGGTATCGCCGCAAACATTGGCAATACTTCGTTCGGTGGCGACGTCGGACTTTCGCTTGATCCAATGTTCGGGAACGGCAGCTTTTTGTTGACCGCAGATTCGCCTGACATTTTTCAATTGCTGCCGAAGCTGGAAGAAATTTCAGTTCCCCAGGTTGCGAAAATGAAGTTTCGGGGTGGAGGGCACTGGTCTGCTAATTATTGGAACTTTGACGACGTGCGACTGGACCTGGGGGATGGTTTCGTCACTCTGAGTGGTGGTCTCGACGGGCCGCCGAGTTTTGACCGAACAGACCTGGATCTCGAGTGGTACTCATCAAGTGTACAAAAACTGAGTGTTCTTGCCGGTCGGGAGTTGCCGGATCAACCGCTACACCTGAAGGCGCGACTTGTCGGTACGAGCGACCAGATGACCATGGATCACTTCGCGCTTACATTCGGGGAAAGTGATCTTCAGGGCGATTTCACGATGCGTGCCGGCGACGTGCCGACTGTGAGTATAGACGTTAACTCCCGGCTATTCGATATTTCCGAATATTTCGCGGAACCGGAAGAAAAACCGGATCCTGCTCCGCAAGACAAGAACAAGAAGATAATTCCAGCCACGCCACTACCGCTGGAGTCGTTGCGAGCTTTCAACGCCGATGTTGCGATCGACATAAATGAATTACGAACTCGAGCGATGATCCAAAAAGGCGTTAAGTTTCAAGCAGTGCTTTCGGATGGAACATTGAACGTCGAGAATATCTCCCTGACCAGTCAGCGAGGTGGCCACCTTAGAGCGTCCGCTGACATCGTGCCAGATAATTCCGGAGGTGCCGATATTACATTTGTTGCTGATGGCAAAGATATGATCATGGGCTTTGCGGCAGATACCGAGGAAGACTTACAGCAACTGCCATTGTTTGAGCTACAGACTGAACTGACGGCAAATGGTGCGACTGTCAGGGATCTTGCGGGCTCGCTGGACGGGCATATTCGATTGACCGGCGGCGCCGGACGGCTCCGGTCCGGTTCCTTTACAATGATCACGCAGGACTTTATGACCGAAGTTATCAATGCCGTTAATCCGTTTGCAAAACAGGATCCGTATACCGACGTGGTCTGTGCGGCAGTACTTTTGCGAATGAAAAATGGCGTTGTCAGCGGCAAACCGGCGCTTGTTCAACAAACGGAAAAGCTGCGGATATTTGCAAACACGATTATCGACCTGAAAACTGAAAAAATTGCCGCGGATTTCAAGATGATCCCACAAAAAGGATTGGGCCTGAGCGTTTCCAATCTCGTAAATCCGTACATCAACGTTACCGGCACACTGGCGAAGCCTACGTTGATCCTTGACCCTGAAAGCATCCTGATCGAAGGCGGCGTAGCGGTGGCAACCGCAGGACTTTCGCTTCTGGCGAAAGGTCTCAAGGATAGGTACCTTTCGGAAAAAGATCCGTGCGGAAAAGCCGTTGAAGAGTTCGACGCTGCCCTAGCGGCGCCACCGAAAGGCAACTAATTTATCGGTGTATTTCGTAAAACCAGGTAATGCGTTTTGCCAACCCAGAGCTCACGTTGCACGCGGTCACGCCAGCCGGATTCGTTGCCAGCGAATATCATATCCACTGATTTTTCCTGCACCAATACAAGGGAATCCGGGTAGCGATTGAAGAACGCTTCAACCTGCTCCGGCGCTTCGAGAAGATCAACCATCGCTCCGCCGGTTTCATAGCCGAAGGCGCCACGTTTGCGGATTCCGGCGCCGCCCGGATATACCATTCCGATGTGTGTTTGATCGGGCCCGATTTCACTTCGAATCCATTGGCCTTGTGGCGCGTACGTTTTGGTAGGCCCGAACTGTGGCATTACTATGGCCAGTATGACGACGTACAAAGCGACGTAGCTCACTCCGATTCGGCGTAGTTCGTCGCGCGTATCCCGTACGCGCCAGGCGAGTCCGATCCAGACACTCGCTGCAATGATGGCGACCGCCAGCATCAATAACGGGAGTCGCAATGCCCTGGCGACCTCAAGTTCGAGGTGCAGCATATCGTCCTTAACAATGAGGACATCGAACAATGCGAATGCGGAAAACAGGAGTAGTCCAATACAGAAAAACGCACCGGCGAGAATAACGGAGTAGGTATGAACGGCTTTGTCATTTGGAAGACCCCGCAACAGCTGTGTACGGGTTGGGTCAACTCTGCCAATGGTTGCCAGCCATGGAGCAAGCAACAGTGCGACTGCAGGGAATGCGGGAAGCATGTACAACTGGCGTTTTGTCTCGGCGAGCGACAGAAAAACAAAAAATGTGCCAAACCACCAGCATAGCAATTGCACCCGCTCGTTCTTCAACAGCCCGGACTTCACCGTCCAGACAAGCGCGACCGGAACCAGCCAGGACCAGGGCATAAAGTCGATCCAGAAGTTCTTAAGGTAATACCAGATTGGTTGCGAGTGTCCGCGGAACCCACTTTCAAAGCGGGCGAAATTCTGCTGGTAAAATTCAGTCAGGATGTTTTCCCATCCCATCGCTTGCGCCGTGCCAGCGACCCATGGAAAAAATACAAGCATGGATACCAATGACAGAGGGGCTAGTTGAATAACTCGCAGCCATTCTCGCCTGGACAAATGCCAAAGTACGAGTATCAAACCTGGCAGTAAAAGTCCGAGGATGCCTTTCGACAACATGGCGAAGCCAAGGCACACAAATGCCGCGATTCGTAGCCACAACCTTGGATTGTCGAGTGACCCGTCAGCGTAAAGAATGAATGCACTGGTTATGAAAATAGTAAACGTTACGTCCGGCCTGTAGCTGTTAGCCTCATAGACGAACAACATGCAGGTCATCAGCGCGAAGGCCGCCCAGAAACCTGTTCGGGCGTCGAACCAGCGTGCCGCCGTTGCGCCAGTGATCAACACGATGGCAATCGCCACGAGACCATTCGGCAGCCGCAGCGTAAACGCGTTCATTGAGTCGAACAGGTGCGCGGATATATTACCGATCCAGTAGATCATCGGCGGGTAGTCGACCCAAACAACACCCATCCGCCGGGGCGAGATCCAATCGCCGCTCAGAAACATGGCTAAGGCAACTTCAGCAATGTCCGGTTCGTCCGGGTACCAGACATCTCTCAAGCCGGCAAAAGCCACGAAAAGTAGCAGCCCGAGCAAAACGACAAATAGGTTTCGATGCCGGGTGGCGAGATCAAAAAGCTTTTCTAAATTCATTCGTTACAAAGCGCCCTGGATCTTCCCGGCCAGTACGTCAATATCATCAAGCGAAAGATGCGGATGCGCAGGAATGTGCAGCACTTCCTTCTCAGCCGCCACCGCATGCGGAAAATCCCCGGCGCCTTCGAACATGCCGGAGCAATCGCGCATGTACAGGTGTTTGGTGTCAACGCCCGCTCGCAAGAGTCTTGCGGCCAGCGCGTGCAGTTCTTCGGTCATTGCAGTGACGAGCATGTAATTGGAATCGACATGGGATCCGGCCGGCTTCTGAAAACGAAGCTTTTCATCCAGCTGGTCTATGAGGCGCTCCGCATTCGCCCTGCGATTGGCAACGACATCACCAACCGTCTTCATGCCGCGCAAACCAAGTCGCGCCTGGTAATTGGTGTAACGCCCCATTTTTCCGGACATCGACACCTCGTCGCCGTGATAACCCGAGGCAAATCGGTCTTCTTCACCCCGCGGAATCAATCGCAATGCCTGGTATACGCCGAGGTTAAACAGCACCGGGTTCGTAACCAACGATTCGAACGTTGTTTTTGACAGTCGCTTGAACAACCATTTCATTCCGTTCGGCGTCCCTTGTCTGGCAGTCTCGCGAATCCGTTCGCCCATGGCCTCGCTACTTACCGTGACCATGCCGCCACCCATAGTATTGATTACTTTCGAAGTCTCGAAACTGAAGCAGCCGGCGTCGCCGAATGTGCCTACTTTTTGTCCGTTGACTGCGGCACCGTAACAATGTGCACAGTCTTCTATTAGCGCGCTGCCATGCGCCTTTGTAATTTTCGCAATTTCGTCGATCTGGCACGGTACGCCATATAAATGCGTGGCGATGACAGCGGCGGTGTTGTCCGAAATTGCCGCTTCGAGTTTCTCGGGGTCCATGCCAAGCGTCGTGGTTTCACAATCGACGAACTTCAGGTTATAGCCCAGCGACTTTACAAGGAAAGGCACGATCGGGTAGCCGAATGCGGAGCATATTATTTCCGCCCCGGGCTTCAGACCAAAACCATCAAAAAGCAACTTGAAACCGCCACGTCCCGACGGGACAGTCACGGCATCGGCCGAGCCGATGAATTCCGCAAACGCAGCTTCGAACTCGGCAATCTGCGGCCCATCCCAGAGATCACCTCGAACCAGGCTCGCGGCGGCGCTGCGCCAGGCCCCTTGAGGTAATTGGATTCGTTGTCGTGCTATGGCCAAGATACTTCTCACAGATTGATTTAATCTGGCGCAATGTATGTAATTGCCGCTGGCGTTGCAACAGCAGCGATTCAGCCGTCAGGACGCACAGATGTCGACCCGGAAAATAATGGACTACGCACGACCTGCCGCGCTGGTCATTCTGCTGCTCGTAACGGCCTTGGGTATCTATAAGTTCGCTACCGGTGACTGGACAGACGTCATTCAGTACTGGCGCGAGCATGTTGCGATTATTCCATTGCTGGTCGCATTTTCGATTCTGGATGTCATTCTCGAGTCAATGGCATGGGCGTGGTCTTATGCGCGCCTGAAAATACACGCCTTCGACCGTCCGGCGCTCACGATCTACCTGGCAGGGCGCGCCGGCCTGTTAATGCCTGCCCAGCTTGGTCGCCTGATTCGTCCAGACGCGATGGTGCGGCTTGGTCGTGCGTCAATGACCGATTGCCTCAAGGCCGAAGCGGTCATGTTCGTTCTTGATGGCGTTTCGGTCCTGGCATTGCTGGCGGGTCTGCTGGTGTTCAAGGTGAATCCATGGCTGGCCGCACCGGTGACCTTGATCGTCGCAATAGTCATGGTCTACCCGGGTGATAAGCTGGCCGAGCTGCTGGCGCATACGCGTCTCCATTTTCCTGCGAGGTTCTGGTGGAGCTGGCCGAGCATGGGAATCGTCGCGGTGCAGATGGCAGGGTGGGTGGCGCATGGCTTCGCATTATTCGTGGTTGTTGCCGGACTGCCCGGTGCAATGACGCTGTGGGACTCACTGTTTTTTGCGCCCGGCGCGGCCGTGCTTGGAACCGGAACCGGGTTGCCCGGTGGCATTGGTGCCACCGAAGGCATTCTCGGCGCGTCACTCAGATTTCGCCAGGTTCCAGTTGAGCATCTGGCTGTCGCAGTTGCAGCGTTTCGCCTGATTACATTCTGGGTATGGATACCGATCGGTTGGCTGGCGCTTCTCGCGGTCAAACGAAGCCAGGTTGATCCGAGAGTGGCGATAAACTCGGGTGGATTGGGTGGCGAGGACGGGTCAGAATAGCTGACTCAAATCTGCGCAAAGCAGCAACAGCCAGGGAGACAGCATTTGTCGTCGCGATACCCGTTTGCGGTCATCAAAGAAAAGTTGCACGCGCGTCGCGATGCAGTGACGGATTTTGCGATGGGGGCGAGACGCCTTCAATTACCGCAAGAGCTAACGGAGTGGCTTGGTGGTCACCCGGATCTGGCGTTCAAGGCGGCCAGCCCGGATGCGGTCGATAAATTCAAGGATGCTGCCGGCCAGCTTCTGAGACAGGAGTACGGCATAACCGCCGACCACGGGCAGATTGTCCCGATACCGGGAGGTCGGGTGGCCATGACGGCAGTTGCCGCCTGCGTATTGCAGCCTGATGATGCCGTTCTGGTGACAGAGCCTGGCTATCCCGCATTCTCCAGACTGGTATCGCATTGGCACGCAGAAGTCTGCCCGGTGCCGCTGAATCCGGCTGCCGGTTTTGCGCCGGATTTTTCAAAGCTCACGAATGACCAACTCAGCAAGATACGCCTACTGTCGCTGAACTACCCGAACAACCCAAGCGGCGGTGTTCTGTCTGCAGACGCACGCAAGAAGATCCTGGCGATAGCCACCGATGCGAAGGCTTTGGTATTCAACGACAATGTTTACGGACCACTCACGTATGACAGCCAGCCGTCGTCGCTGTTGACGGAGCAAACGGATGCAGAAGTTATCGAACTGCATGCTTTGACAAAACTGTACCCCCTGGGCCCACAAGGTGCGTCATTTCTGACCGGCTCGAGTGACACCATGAATAAAATCGCCACGTACAGTGAATTCGCCTGGTCTCCGATGAGCGCCATGCAAATCCAGGCGACGACCTGGTGTCTGCGAGATTCGGCCGGACGCAAGGAAATCAAATCTTTCTTTTCGTCGCAGCTCGAAGCGTTGCGGACCACTTTGGTCGAAATCGGATTCGAACCGTATCCTGTACAGGGCGGCATATACGTATTGTGTCGATTGCCGCAGTCCATTGGAGGACAGCCGGTTGCAACCGCGGAAGAGGCCGCTGTCAGGTTACTGGATGATTTCGATCTTGCTGCCGTTCCGTGGGAACAGGAAGCCAATCATTATCTTCGCTTTACGTCGATGTATCGGCCAGAGGATCTGCAGCGGCTTGGCGAACTCGGCGATACGTTGCGAATCAATCAGGCTGACTGAGCGCGGGACGCTGCTGCCGCTTTAGCAAACGATGAAACGCCCGTTGGCTCCTCGCCCGCCTGGCGTCGATCAAACTCACGGGTGACCGTATCGAACACGTCGTCAACGGTAATTCGCTGCATGCAAACATTGTTGGTACACGTCGAAATTCGCTGATTGAAGGCGTTTACACACGGACTGCAAGCGAGACCCGCCCAGATAATGTGGCTGCGTGGAGACTGAGAGCCGAACACGCCGGGGTTCTCGGGTCCGAACAAGGTAATAACATCGATCGGTGTAATGCTGGCGTAATGCGCGGGACCGGAATCGTTGGTGACCATGATTTCGGAAATGCCGTACAAAACCAGCAGCTGGCGCAGCGTCGTCTTGCCGCCAAAACTGACGCATCGATCGGAATTGACCTGGGTTGCGAGTTCCCAGGCGTCTTTGGCTTCCTCAGGTGACCCTGTGAAACCGATTGCGATGTCGGGATAGTGATCCAGCAATCGCCTTGCCAGTTCGACATAGCGATCAGGTGCCCAGGTTCGTAATGGCAACAAATCACCGGAATTCGCGTTTAACAGAATCAGCGGCGGTATGGTTTTACTGCCCAGAACGCCCTTAACGATGGCTTCGACTTCCTCGACCTCACCGGGCTCGGTTTTGAAACTGGGCGTTTCGATTTCTGTCGCCGGGTAGGCATCGATCGTCGGCAAATGATCGCGTTGATAACCTAGCGCCTGAACGAGAACCCGGTAGGTCTGGCTCACATGCAGCGTGTAGTTGTAAGCGAGACGATGTGTCATCAGGTCGCCTCGATAGGCGGCCTCACCGGCAAATGAGTGGAAGCCGACCCTGCGTTTCGCGCCGCTAAGAAAGGTAAGGGCACCGGAAAATCGGGAGAAAAACTCGAAATCGATGGCGGCGTCTATCTTCTCTTTGTGCATGCGTCGCAATGCCTTGATCGTATCGATGCCAAATGCGAACAGACCGTCACTGCGAATAGTGATGACATTTTCTGCCGGGATCACACCCAGGACGTCGATAATGAACCGGTTCTGGCGAAATACGACCATGAAGACGTTTTCACGGCCAACCATCTCGATCGCGCGCCGAATCGCGGGTTCGGCCACGACGGTGGCTCCCTGTTCGACCAGTTTGACGAACAGGATGCGCTTTGGTGGCTCGGTTGGCATCGCCTGAAAACGGTCGCGGACTCGCCTTACCACCGTCAGGGCGGCGGACATCGGTGATCCAACCCACCGGTCCAGAAGTCGCATACTCTTGATTTTCATAGTTATTATGTTATCCGTTTGTCGCCATGGCGAATCGGCGTCGTGCTCTCAGGTCGGATCAATGCGACCGATCTGTCAATATACCAGAGCCCCAATTCGTACAGTTATCCAATTGGACCAGAAATTGTGCAATTTCCGGTTGACCGACCCCCGGATTTCAGAGATCAAACACCGATCTGAATATGAATGTGACGCCGCGGAGTTGCCCGTCGCTGCTGGTCCGGTATCCGAGTCCAAGCCGTTCGAATTTCATAAACCCGATTTGCATGCGTTGATTTTTTTTGCCGAAAGCCACAGCCACTTCCCACTCGTCGGAGATTGACTGTAGGCCGGAACTCTCCGGTGACAGAAAATCGAGGTTATGCGCAAAACTGGTATAAGTCCCATGCCAGTACAATAACCAGGCGCCTTCCTCATCTTTCTGCTCTCCCAGCGGGTACTCAAATTCCAGGCCGATCATCAGGGGGCAAAATACTTCGGAAGAACCGTCGTTGGGTGTGTAACCAACATACGCAATGCTATTGAGCAAAGCCCAATCCAGCTTGCCGGACTGAAAAGAATACCGACTTCGAACGCCCGCCCAGTAGCTCCACGCGGATTCGCTGCCATCCAGTGCTCTACCCCAGCCAATGGCCGCATAAGGTCTCAACGTGAATCGCTGCGTAAGCGGTATTTCGATGTTAATGCCGGGTGTTACGCTCAGGCTTGCCAGATTATCCGGATCAACGGCGCCGAGCGGATCATCGAGACTAAACGTTTCGAGACCTGCTGTTATCGGAAACTTGAAATAAATGCCGATCGACCGGTCGCCGCTCTCGCTAATCGATGCCTCGCGATACTTCCACCGCGGTGTCACTCGCAATACGTATGCGTCCCGGTTATCGCCGACGGAATACCAGCCGGTGCCAAAATAAGACGCGTACGCCCAATGAAGCGAACGGACATCAGGATCCTGAGCCAGGCATGTTCGAGGCAAACAGGCTGCAACAGCAAATGCTATTACAGCGATTTGAGGAACGGACCTTAAACGCCGACCGGGCTGGTTCACAGCCACAATGTTCTTGGTAGACTCATAATGGGAACGTCGGGTGGGCTCGGTGTTTATAGTACCATGACCGCCAAAAGTGACAGGGATTGGACAGAGTACGGATGATACCAAATTGAATAATTCAACAATCGGCAAGTCGTGGGTGCGAACCGCGATCGCCATTACTGTCGTCTTGAGTTGGTTCGTTCTCGCCGCTTGCGACAACAAAACCAACGGACAGGAACCGTCGTCCGATCAAGTTTCAGAACAGTCTCCGGCGGCTATCGGCGAAAAATCTCCACCACCGGAAGAAGAGTTCAAAGAGTACCCGACTGTTGATGAGATTCTGCCGGAGCCGTTAGCGACGTTATGGCAGCCGTGGCAGGGAGACCTGGACGGTATGATCGAGCGCCGGGTCATTCGTGTGCTGGTGCCCTTTGGTGGATACCAGTACTACTTTGTTCGCGGCAGACCTCGCGGCGCGGTCGTAGAAATGATGGCGAAAATGGAGAAACACCTCAACAAGGAACTGGAACGACGTCACATCAAGGTTTATGTCGCAGCGATTCCGGTCAGTCGCGATCAAATGATTCCATTCCTGCTGGATGGACATGGTGACATGATTGCCGCGGATCTGACGGTGACAGAAGACCGAAAACAGCAGCTGCAGTTTTCCCGGCCGTTGCTCAAAGATGTTAATGAAGTCATCGTCACAGGCCCATCGTCTCCGCCGCTCGCGGAACTAAATGATTTGTCCGGTCATGAAGTGGTGGTTCGTGAGTCCAGCAGCTATTTTGAACACCTGCAGAAACTTAACGAACAGTTTGAGCGCGACGGTCTCGAACCAGTCATAATTCGGCCGGCGGATGAATTGCTTGAGGCCGAAGACCTTCTTGAAATGGTGAATGCAGGTCTGATATCGATGACGGTACTCGATGATTACAAGGCAGAATTCTGGCAAACAGTATTCCCGAAGATCATGGTGCGTAATGATCTGTCTATTAATGACGACGGTGAGATTGCGTGGGCAATGAACCTGAGGAGCAAGGACCTTGCGGCGTACATTGAGCGATTCCTGAGAAAGAACGGGCGCGGGACGTTGGTCGGCAACGATACCTACAATCGGTATCTGGCTGACGCTTCAAATGTTAGATGCAACATGTCACCGTCTCAAACCGGCAAGCTGGCGGAAATGTCGCAGTGGTTCCAGAAGTATGGCGAAGAATACGGATATGACTGGTTAATGCTTGCGGCCCAGGGCTACCAGGAATCGCATCTGAATCAATCGAGAAAAAGTCATGTTGGTGCGGTCGGCGTTATGCAGATCAAACCGTCGACCGCCGCGGATCCCAATGTCGGCATTGCCGACGTCACTGTTCTGGAAAACAACATTCATGCGGGCGCAAAGTACATGCGGTTTCTGGCCGATCGCTATTTCTCGGACGGCATGGATGACCTCAATAGCTGGTTATTCAGCCTCGCCGCCTACAACGCCGGTCCTGCGCGAGTCGCGAAGCTGAGAAATGAGGCCGCGAGAGACGGCCTCGATCGAAATTTGTGGTTTGGCAACGTGGAAATCATCGCCGGACGGCGCATTGGTCACGAAACGGTTAACTACGTTAGCAGCATCTACAAATACTACGTCGGCTACAAGCTGGCATCATCGCGACTCAATGAAGAGCGCGAGCGTCACGGCGCAGAATTAACCGGTTGCGACGAAGACGACGTTACCTGAACCGACGCCTTGACAGCTATTCCGTCGGAACACTATCCATTCCGTCCCTTAGCTTGGTTGCCCAGCCGCGAGCAAGGCGACGAACCTCGGTCCAGGTCGTTACCGTATTCGCTAACACCATCTGACCTCCGGCTCGCTGCGCCGCGCGACGTTCGACCGCGCGAGCAATGACTTCGCCGCTCATGGAGTCGACAACCTCCAAAATCAGAGTTGCTTCGCCGACCGAGCTCAAATAAATGTCATGGCGTCCGACCTGCTGAGGCGGGACGCGGGAAACGATATCGTGCAGGCCACCGCGAATAACGATGACATCAGGTCCTGGTGCATCCGTTTCCGTGAAGCGTTCGCTCTTTGCAAGCTCCTCCTGGAACACATTGGAGACCTCTTCTTCCAGTTTCGCTTTCGACGCGTCGTCAATCCAGAACTCGTCGTGAGACGAGGTTACGCGAGACGACGAGGCCGTTTTCTTGACGGCGCGAAACTCAAAGAACGCGCCACCCGCCATGAACTTGTTATATCTCGAAAAGTCGATGTCCGGATCGGCCCATGATTCGGCAAACGCTGAGTTGTCGACACGATGCAACCCGTCAAAAGTAACCTCGGCATCCGGTCCCGTCTGGACGGTCGGTTCGCTGCTGGCGCATCCGGCCAAAATAACCGCTGCAGCGGCAGTAATAGTTAATTTGTTCATATGTCTGGGCCTCTCTATTTGAAGCGCATCAGCGCCGTTTCGTTATCCCGATATGGTCGACCCCGTTGTTACTATTGTCAATAGTCGTCTTATTCGATTTAATT
>Ga0316187_10002693_pt1 | contig 15458 bp, 14 predicted proteins | sample CroRivburrow1_MG_FD_204927 | JGI IMG/M metagenome (GOLD analysis project Ga0316187, IMG submission 204927) | Coastal sediment microbial communities from Maine, United States - Cross River worm burrow 1 | ecosystem: Environmental > Aquatic > Marine > Coastal > Sediment | place: USA: Maine... | reverse complement strand
GCAGTTTCCTGCTCATGGCGCATCCTCGCAGACATCGCAATTGCTCCCGACCTCAGGTGTATGTGGGGGGGCATCGTCCAGCGCCTGTGCGCTGATCGGACGCTGGTCATAGCGGCGCTCGCCGATAGGCTGGCTGAAGCCGATGCGTTTCTTCAGGATCACACCAACCGGGCAGACCTGCATCGCCTTGTCGTCCAGCGCGATACTGGTGTCTTTCAACAAACCTGATTCTGCATTGACGATGAGGTGTTTAGTGATGCCGCGACCGGACAGTGCGAACACGCTCTTGCCATCCACTTCACTTGATGCTCGCACGCACAGTTCACACAGAATGCAGCGGTTGAAGTCGAGCAGAATTTCAGGATGCGATGCATCTACTGGACGATCAGGATAGAGGTGGCGGAAGCCGGCACTGTGTACTCCGAGGTCGTAGCCGAGAGCCTGCAATACGCAGTTGCCGCTCTTCTCGCAGGATGGGCAGAAATGGTTGCCTTCGGCGAATAGCATCTGCACCAGCGTGCGACGCAAGGCGTTGAGTTCCTCAATATTATTCTCTACAGTCATTCCTGCTTCCGCTGGCATGGTGCAGGAGGCAGCGGTACGCCCATTGACCTTGACTGTGCAAAGTTTGCAACTGCCGTGCGGCTTGAACTCTGGGTGATAGCACAGGTGCGGGATGTAATGGCCTGCTGTAAGCGCGGCTTGGAGTACGGTCTGACCTTCTTCGATGGTGATCTCTGCTCCATCTAGCTGGAAGCTATCGTTCATATTTCCTCCGGTTTTAAATGCGCTCCTGCATCGTCGCGTCCAGTCATCTGCCGTGCACGCGCCAGCGCACCGTCGAGATCAAAGGCAGGTTCAAAATCCAGAGACTTCAGGCGGTTTTCATAAGAAGGATGGAAATGTTTGAGGGTGTGTAGCACTGGGTTGCAAGCACTACGCCCCAAGCCACAGTGCGAGGTCGTCTGTAATACATGATCCAGATTTTCGACTTCATTTAGGTCATGTTTTGTACCATGACCTGCGGCGATTTTGTCCATGGTCTGCTTGAGCATCAAGGTGCCGGCACGGCACGGCGTGCAGAAACCACAGCTCTCGTGAGCGAAAAAATGCACGAAGTTACGTGCTACTTCGAACAAGTCGCGGCTGTCATCGAACACCATGAAAGCACCCGCAGTGGGCAAATCTTCGAACCCCAGTTTGCGATCAAACTCGTGTTTGGCAACACAGATGCCTGACGGCCCGCTGATCTGCACCGCACGTGTATTCACCGCACCGCAGTCGTTCAATACCTCACGTATGCTCACGCCGAACGGGTATTCGTAGATGCCAGGACGTGGGCAGTCACCGGACACCGAAATCAGTTTGCTTCCGCTAGATTTTTCAGTGCCGATTGATTTGTAATTCTCCGCACCCATATGTATTGCCAGCACCGCATGACAGAGGGTCTCGACGTTGTCCACCACGGTCGGTTGCTGCAAATAGCCGTGAGTCACTGGGAAAGGCGGGCGGTTGCGTGGCACGCCTCGCTTGCCTTCAAGTGATTCGATCAAGGCAGATTCCTCGCCGCAAATGTAGGCACCCGCGCCGAGGTGGATGGCGATGTCGAAATCGAATCCGTTTTTGCCAAGGATGTTCTTGCCGAGCAGATTGTTCTCGCGGCGGCATTCCAATACCGTCCGCAACGGTTCGAGCAGGTAGCGATATTCGCCGCGTAGATATAGGAAGCCCTGCTTTGCACCCACTGCCAGTGCGGCCAGCGTCATGCCCTCGAATACCAGATCGGCGTATGAGGTGAGTAAAACGCGATCCTTGAAAGTGCCCGGCTCGCCTTCGTCGGCATTGCACACCACGTAGTGCGCTTCTCCCGTCGTATTGCGACATGCTTCCCATTTCTGACCAGTAGGAAAGCCCGCTCCGCCGCGTCCACGAAGACTGGAAGTCTTGATCGCATCAATGATGTTTTCACCTCCCAGCTTGAGTGCCGAGTGTAGTGCGTCGCCTGGTAACAGTTGGTTGCCCAGCAGCATTTCCTTGCGGTGGATGTTGTCCTCGATACGGAAGAAATTATTAGGCCACTTTGCCAGCGGGGTGCGGTTGCGGATCAGCTGGCCGATCTCTTGAACGCGCTGGTGGCTCAGTCTTGTAATCGCTAGACCGTTCACCAGCATTGCCGGTCCCTGGTCGCACATGCCAGTGCAGGAAGTGGTGTTGATGCTGACCAGACCGTCTTCGGAAACCTTGCCCGGCTGCACCCAGAGTTGGTGGCACATCTGCTGCATCAGTTCGCTGCTGCCCAGCATACGGTCGGTGATGTTGTCGGAGAACAGTACGCGGAAATCGCCGTGCGGTTGCAGATGCAGAAAAGAATAGAACGAGGCGACACTCTCGATACGTACGCGTGGGATGTCTAGTTTTTCAGCAATATAGCTAATGGATTCAGGAGGGATGTAACCGTAACACTCTTGTATCTCAATCAGTATTTGCAACAGGTGTGTCGCGTCATACGAGTGACGTTGTACGATGATATCCAATTGCTTTACGTCAGCTTGGTCTAGGCTAAGATCGGCGTGACTGGTATTAACTCTGGTATTTGATACCATAATCATGATCCCCATATGGTGCAGAATGAAGAATGAAATACTCACTGAACACACACACCGCTATTTTACTCTCGATTTGTGAATTGACATATGCATGAAATGTCGCTGGCCGAAAGTGTATTGCAAATAGTTGAGGAGAGTGCTCGTGTGCAACAAGCACGACGGGTGCATGGTGTGGTGATAGAGATCGGCTCACTCGCTGCTGTAGAACCGGATGCAATGCGTTTTTGTTTTGACGCAGTGACTCGGGGATCGATAGCCGAAGGTGCGCAGCTTGAGATTATCGAAACGCCAGGACAGGGCTGGTGCCTGGATTGCGGGAAGACGGTGCAGTTAGTCGAACGTTATGGCTTGTGTCCGGAATGCAATGGAACGCAGATCGAAATTACTGGCGGTAATGAGATGCGCGTGAAGGAATTGGCGGTAGAATAAATATTTTTTTGAATTGGAGGGTTGGAACATGTGTACCACTTGCGGTTGTGGCAATCACAATGCATTGATCGGCGGTAAAATGATGCAACAACAGGTACCGCGCAAACAACAGGGCGCGTTTGTTTATCGCTCTCATGCCGAACACTCATTACATGAAAAAACCCATACTCACGATCCAGCTCAAACTCGTATTGTTCAAGTCGAACGTGACATCCTAGAAAAAAATGATGCGCTGGCTGCGGATAACCGCGCCAGGTTGGGAGCGCGCGGGATTTTGGCGCTCAATCTAGTTTCCAGTCCCGGCTCAGGCAAAACAACACTGTTGGTGCGCACCATTTCCGAATTGCTGCAGGAGGAGCGGTTAATTGGACGATCTCCTTTTATCGAGGTGATCGAAGGCGATCAGCAGACCGATAGCGACGCCGAGCGTATTCGTGCTACCGGCGTGCAAACCATCCAGATCAACACCGGCAAGGGTTGTCATCTCGATGCCGATATGGTCGGTCATGCGATGGAGCAGTTGGAGTTGCCACACGGTGCGGTGTTGTTTATCGAGAATGTTGGCAACCTGGTGTGTCCCGCTGCTTTCGATTTGGGCGAAGCTGCCAAGGTGGTGGTGTTGTCGGTGACCGAGGGTGAAGATAAGCCGCTCAAGTATCCTGATATGTTTCGTGCGGCAAAATTGATGCTACTAAACAAATGCGACTTGTTGCCTTACCTGAATTTTGATGTGGCACAAGTAATCGCCTGTGCAAAACGCGTGAATCCGGAGATTGAGATCATTCAGTTATCGGCGACAACAGGGGAGGGTATGACGGAATGGCTGGAATGGATAGCGCATGAGCGCGAAGCTGTCAGCCTTTAGCGAATCAGCAGATTCGCGGCAATGGGTCGTCTTCCAATTCCGGCAGAATTCTTTCGCCGCCGAGTTCGGTTTCCAGCACCACTTGCGCGCGTCCTGTTTTGATGTTGCCGATGATTGCAGAGTCTTGTCCTTGCGGTAGCGCTTTCCAGTACGCAAGTGCATTATCTGCTTGGGTCGCTGCTACTACTGCCACCACTCGCCCTTCGCAGGCGAGGAACAACGGATCGTAGCCTAGTATCTCGCACACTGCAGTGACTTGATCGCGCACCGGGATCGCGGCTTGACTCAGACGCACCTGCAATTTCGTTGCGTGGCATATCTCGTGCAATACCGTGGCGAGTCCACCGCGTGTCGGGTCACGCATGAAACGCAATCCTTCCATCGGCAGCAGCGCCTGCGTGAGCGGTAGCACGTTCGCCGTATCAGATAATAATTCGCCATGTAAACCGAACTGTTCGCGCGCCAGCATTACCGCAATGCCGTGGTCGCCCACTGGCCCGCTTACCAGGATCGCATCGCCAGCCTGAACTTTGTTCAACCCGAGTTGCAGGTCTTTCTGACGTACACCGATGCCTGTAGTCGAAAGATACAGGCCGCCGCCTTCGCCACGTCGCACTACCTTGGTATCTCCCGCCACCACGACCACGTTCGCCTCATGTGTAGCTTGCGCTAGGCTCATCACAATTCGCTCCAGTTGTGCGATGTCCATACCTTCTTCGATGAAAACGTTTAGTGTGAGGTAATGCGGAGTCGCACCTGATACTGCCAGATCGTTCACCGTGCCGTGAACCGCGAGCGAGCCGATGGTGCCGCCAGGGAATTCCAGCGGTTGCACGGTAAAGCCATCGGTGGTCACCATTAATTCACCATCCAGTTGTGGCAAGCGTGCCGCATCGGTCTGTACGTCAAGTAATGGGTTGCCGAGATGGCGCGCGAACAATGTTTCGATCAGTTCGCGCATGTAATGTCCGCCGTTGCCGTGAGCAAGGCTTATATATAAATCATCCATGCTGGTGTGCCGCCTCTATCAATTGTCCCAATGCCAATCCGCCATCGTTGCATGGTACTTGTTGCGGCAGATATACGGAGAATCCCGCTCCGCTCAATTGCTCAATAGCGAGTTCGACCAACAGTTTGTTCTGGAACACGCCACCAGTCAAACCTACTGCATCGAATGGCGTGGATGCATGGATGCGTTTTGCCTGCGTCACGATGCACTGAGCAAGACTGGTATGGAACTGCATCGCGCGCTGTGCCACGGAAATTTCGTCGAGGCGCAATGCCAGCAACAGCGGTGTCCAGTCAGCGACTAAAAATCCATTCTCATTTTCATGCAGAGGAAAAGTGATTGCATCGGCTTTGCCTTGTGCAGCTGCTTCCAGCAGCATTGGCCCTTGCCCTTCAAAACTGGCAATATCGCACAATCCGAGCAGGTTGGATGCCGCATCGAAGAGACGTCCTACTGCCGAGGTGATCGGCGCATTCAATGCTTGTTGCCACGCGCTCTTGAGTAGCACGGCATCGCGTTTCGATAATTGCCAATCAAGGGCGCTCTCCCAACACAGAGACGCAGCGGAACGCCAGGGCTCGCGTCCAACACGTTCGCCACCGGGCAGGCGAAAAGGTTTGAAGCTTGCGACGCGCTGCCATGCGCCGGGTTTTCCGTGCAATGTTTCGCCGCCCCACAGTGTGCCATCATCACCGAGCCCCATACCGTCCCAAGTGAAAGCCAGCCAAGTTTTATTGAGACCACCTTCAAACGCCAACGATGAAGCATGTGCATGGTGGTGATACACATGCCGAAACGGTAATGGTTTTTGTGCTGCCCAGCGGCTGCTGCCGTAACCGGGATGTGCATCGCATATGATGATTTGCGGAGCAACGCCATATAGACACTGCAAGTCTGCGATCACCTGCTCAAAAATTTCCATACTGCGCGGTGAATCGAGATCGCCGATGTGTGGCGACAGCACAGCACGATTGCTCCATCCAAGTGCGATTGAATTTTTCATGTGGCCGCCCACGGCGAGCAGCGGTTGCGGCAAAGTGAACGGCAAGTCGAATTCCAGGGGAGCGCAGCCGCGCCCGGCGCGCAACAGGCGAGGTTGATTTGCAATAATACGTAGCACGCTGTCATCTGCAGGGCGCGCGATGGGACGGTCATGATGTAGAAATGATTGCGTAACTTTTCCCAGCCGGGCTTCTGCTTCGGTATTATCGGTTATCACCGGTTCTCCGCTGATGTTGCCAGAAGTCATAACCAGTGGCTGGCCGAAACTTTCCAGCAGCAAATGATGCAGCGGACTGTAGGGCAACATCACGCCGATTTCGTTAAGTCCCGGCGCGATATTGTTAGGCAATGTCGAGTCTGTGCGCTTGGGTATCAGCACGATGGGGCGCACAGTATCGGTTAATGATTCGGCTAATTGGCACTTATGATTCATTTTTCCTAAGCCTGTCAAATTGGTCCGATCACCATTCGACAGGTTTAATGTAAACGAAGTTGAAATAGCATCAAGTTGCAACTCTTCACGTACGCGCTGCAGGCCGTCCTCACCCTGCCACGGAAACATCACTGCCAGTGGCTTGTGTGGTCTGAGCTTGTTTCTACGCAGTTGTGCGATGGCGTCATGATCCAGCGCACCGCACATCAGGTGATAGCCGCCGATACCTTTTACTGCAACAGTTTCACCCCTATGCAATGCTGTGATGCAAGCAGCAAGTGCCGCATCGCCCTCTGCACGTTCATGTGCCGAAACAAAATTGAGTTTCGGCCCGCATGCAGGACATGCTAGCGGCTGCGCATGAAAACGACGGTTGCTCGGGTCTTCGTATTCGGTGCGGCACGCGGCACATAATGGAAAATCGGTCATCGTGGTATTTGACCGATCGTAAGGCATGCGCGTGATCAGCGTATAGCGCGGCCCGCATTGCGTGCAGTTGATAAATGGATAACGATAGCGCCTGTCATGCGGATCGAGCATCTCTCGACGGCAATCGTCGCAAAGAAAATTGTCAGTGGGGATGTGGATGTTATAGATATTATCCAAACAGGTGATGCTGGCAACCCCACTTTCAGTCTCTTTTCCGTGGGGGCGGGGGAGCGTCGTAGCGCTCGGCAAAATCTCAAACCTATTCAACTCACGCAACGGAATCGCCTTGCATGAGATTACATAAGGACATGCCAGAGGCGGGGATTCTGAAATAAGCGCTGCAGCAAAGGTATCCAGCACGTTAGGTATGCCCGTAGCTTCTACGAGCACTTCACCCATGAGATTCTGAACCACGCCAGTCAGATTGAAACCTTGTGCGAGGTTATATACGAAGGCGCGGTAACCTACTCCCTGCACTTGTCCGCCCATCAACCATCGACGTGATTCAAGCTTGTTAATTAGGGATGACTGTTGACGGATGGATTTCATAAGTTTGACAGGTTACTACACTAAGCAGTCACCGGAGAAATTCACAAATTAAAGCAAATCATGGTGCTGACAAGCTAACCCCCTAAGGAATACTTAAGTCATGAATCAAGCCGACTCAATCTACAAGTGCCATCGGTTCTCGCCTGAGATCATTCAATCGAGCATCTAACTTAATTGCAAGAATTGAGTTGCAGCTTTTGGAAGCAGGCATTACATTTGGCAAGCATGCATCCGATTTATATCGGTAGTAGTGATCAATTAATTGATATCGATTGCACAAAATGACTGTATCACTTCCTCCTAGCTGAAGTCTAAGCAATTCGACAATCCGATGATGTGCTGACGTATGATGTAAAAACCTGCTCAATGAGTGGCAATAAATTGACAGCAGTTCATCCTTAAAGCGTGTGATTTCAATTATGGAATGCCAAAACAAAACCAAAAAACACCTAAATAATGAACTGATGGTGAGTACCAATCTAATGCAGCGCCAAAAATAATTATGCTAGCGAAGTTCATTGAGTTTTTTGTCAATCGCCACCTGCTGACCAACATGCTATTTGCCTCGGTCATCATCGGCGGGCTGTTTGCATGGCAAGAGATCAAAAAGGAGGAGCGTCCCGATATCACCTTTGACACGGTCAGGATATCGGCATCCTATCCCGGCGCAACGGCAGAGGAAGTCGAGCATTTCGTCACCCGCGAACTTGAAGAAGAATTAAAGTCTGTTGATGGCGTGTACCGTATTTTCAGCAGCGTTGGTCGCGGATCAACCACGGTATCGGTTGAGCTGGAAAAGGATTTTGCCAACAAGAACGAAGCCATCACAGAGATTCGCAATGCCGCTTTGGGAGCACGGCTGCCGCCGGAAGTGCGTGATAAACCTAGCGTGCGTGTCTTCAAGAGTTCCAAAAAAGCCATTATCGACATTGCCTTGATACACACCCAGGCGCACCTGCTCACCAACGAGCAACGCCGGGAGTTGCAGGGTTACGCCGCCGCGCTGGAATTGCAGCTGACCAATTTGCCGGAAATCAACAGTGTCAATCGCTCGGGATATTTGCAGGAAGAGCTGCAGATCAATGTCGCCCCGGCCAAGCTGGTGCGTTACCAGATACCGCTTAGCCAGGTCATCGACGAGGTCACGAGGAACCACATTCGACAACCCGCCGGCCATGTTCAGGTGAAAGACGAACCCGGTGTCGTTATAGACGCCCAACTCGACAGCGTAAAAAAACTCGATCGGCTTTATATCCAGGCCGGGTTTGAGGGCAAGGCCGTTGATTTGCGTGCGATTGCGGAAGTACGCCGCGACTTCCGCCGCGAAAAAAGTATCACCAAGGTCAACGGGCATGAGTCGATCATGTTGAATGTGGTGAAGAATGGCTCTTATGGGATTCTCGAATCACTGGATGCGGTACAGAAAGTAGCCGCAGATTTCACTGCGAATAACCTGCGCAATTCCGATGTCAAATTGGTCATACTCGACGATGAATCATTTGATGTGCGCAACCGGCTGAAGATCATTGCAACCAACGGCGCGATCGGATTCGTGCTGATTCTGCTCACTCTGTTTTTGTTTCTCGACAGGCGTGCCGGTATTTGGGTTGCGCTGGGGATTCCTTTTACCATCTGCCTGACGCTTATCAGCGCCATGTTGATGGATTACACCATTAATAACATCACTCTCGCGGCAGTGATCATTGTGATGGGTATCGTAGTGGACGATGCCATCGTCGTCGCCGAGAACATCTCACGCTTTCGATCCCGCGGTTACAGCTCGCAGGATGCCGCCGTCAAGGGCACTACGCAGGTGTTCATGCCGGTGCTTGCCAGCATCATCACTACCTGCATCGCATTCGTGCCGCTGTTCTTTTTTTCCGGCCACTACGGATCTTTTGTCAGCTTCATCCCGCCGATCGTTTTTTTGATGCTGGCCGCCAGCCTGTTTGAATCACTGGTGATCTTGCCCGGTCATCTGCATATTCAGGTGCCGCAATTTTTACGCCGCAAGGCAGAGCAACCAAAAACCGAAGCGGTCAAACGCCACTGGTTCGACCGCGTCGAAGTGCGCTACGGTGATCTGCTGATTCACTTGTTGAGATACAAATACCTGATCTTTGCGATTTTTATCGCCATGTTGCTGGGCTCGCTGCAGCTTGCCAAACAGACCATGCACTTTGTGATGTTTCCCAACACGGAGACACGCGAGATCGTGCTGCTCGGCAACGCCGATGCAAAAGCCGACCGTTACGAAACCGCGAATATCAGCAAACAGATCGAAGACATCATCACCCCTTATATCGGCAAAGAAGTGGTCGGTTTTCGCACCGAAATCGCGCGCAGTCGTTATGGCGGTGTCGCTCAGGAAAACAGTTTTCGCATGATTGTCGAAATCGTGTCCAGGGAGGAACGCGAGCGTTCTGCGGATGACCTGGTGGCATTGTGGAAGCCTGTGGCGGACAAGATACCCGGTCTGAAAAAACTGATCATCCAGAAGAGTCGCTGGGGTGCGTCTTCAGGCAGCGCCGTGGAGGTGCTGGTGCAGGAGAACGATGATGCACTGCGCAATAGCGCCGCCGAGTCACTGATGGCCGCGATGCAACAGCATCCCGATCTCGTTAATGCCGAGATCGACCGACCCCTTACGCTACCGGAATACAAAGTCGATATCCTTCACGACAAGGTAAAGCGCCTGGCCATCAGCCCGATGGATATCGCCACCACTTTCCGCGCATCACTCGAAGGCAACATTCTTTATGAGCTACCCAAGGGCAATGAACACATCGATGTGCGGCTATCGGTGATTGACAGCGCAAAACAGGATATTAAAAGCATACTCAAGATTCCGGTGGAAAACCGCAGCAACTATCTTGCGCCACTGGGTGATCTGGTGACCATCAACAAAACCCTGTCTCCTACATCCATCACCCGGCGCGACACGCAGCGCTCCACCACGGTATTGGCCGACTTGAAACCCGATGCAATAAAGACACCGCTGCAAATCGCAAGAGATCTTGAAAATGGTGTGTTCAGCGACATTATCAGCCAGCAAGCGTCTACCACGCTGAATTTTGATGGTGAAGTCGCCGATACCCGAGAGTCACAGAATGACCTGCGCAATGCCATCATACTGGTGGTGTTCCTGATCTTTGCCGTGCTGGTCATCCTGTTCAACTCGCTGACACGACCCTTGGTGATTATTCTCGCCATTCCGTTTGGCACGGTGGGGGTTATTCTGGCCTTCTGGTTACACGGGCAAACGCTGTTCGGTTTTTTTGCCGCCATTGGTGCGCTGGGTATGGCCGGTGTGGTGATCAATGACGCGATCATTATGTTGTCCAAACTGGATGACGAATACGAAAACCAGGCAGGCAAAACCGCAGGCGAACCGGTCAGCCGCGATGAAAGGATCGCCCGCATCGCGCAGACCCGTCTCAAGGCCGTGATACTCACTACCCTCACCACCGTGGCCGGTGTATTGCCCACCGCCTATGGTGTCGCCGGTTATGATTCCATGCTGGCAGAGATGATGTTGGCAATGGCATGGGGCCTGTTATTTGGATCAATCATCACCCTGATACTGGTACCTTGCATGTATGGCTTTATCCAAGACATGCAACAACGATTTAATAGCGTCATTGGCTGACACCATGAAAATTAACTATCTGGACATTATGAGTAGGTTGCTGGTGATTTTCGCGGCCTTTGGTTTGCCACCCACCATGGCCGCAACACCACAGGCAGATGCGCCCACGCTGACGCTGAAAGAATTTATCCAGCTAGCGACACAAAACGATGTCGCCTTCGAGGCGATACTGATCGACCAGATGTCGTTGCAATACCGTCGCACAGCACTATTGCCCGACAGTGATGTGATCATGGATGTGAAAATGCAGCATCAATTTTACCTGAACCAGAACCGCAACAGGCCGGAAGCCACGCTCTCACTCAGCAAACTGTTTCCCTACAATGGCACACAACTATCCTTGTCTTATAATAAATCCGCCTCCTCGCTGGCCACAAACGATGATTCCAGCCTGCAGCTTTTACTCACACAGCCGATCGCGCAAAATGCCTTTGGCAAAGGCGTGCAGTTGCAGGACAAGATCATTGGCATTGAAAACGATATCCAGCGTTACCAGATCATCGAAGCCTATGAAGATTATCTCGCCAGCCTGACTTCCGCCTATTACAGGTGGTACTCTGCCTATGAAAACCTCAAGGTTGGTCAGTCATCCTATCGATCCAACCAGAAATTGATGGAGAATATTCGGGACCGTCAACGGCATAAAATTGCCCGAGCCATCGACGTCAACAAGATGCAGTTGCTGCTTATCGGCAAAGATGAAAACTTGGTCGTGTTGCAGGAGACCTATGACGCCTACAGCAACCTGATCTTCAAAGCTATCCGTTATCAGGGTACGACACCCTATATTCCCGTTACACCGGAGCGCCCCGGCTCAAATGTCCAGTTCGATGCGGACTATGCAAACTTCACCCGGAACAGCCGTACCTACCAAATGCTCAGATTGCTCGAGCAACAAGGCACCATGGAGGTGAAAAAAGCCGCCGATGAACTGCTGCCATCAACCAACCTGTTGCTGGGCTATCAACTTAATGGTAAAGATTGGGGAATAGGCGAGCAGGATCGGAGTTTCTTTGCCGGAATTTCACTGCGCTGGCCCATTGGCCGAAGCGTCAACAAAGCCAAACAAAGCATTGCAAAAATAGAACACAAGAAAACCGTACTCTCCAACCAGAATAAATATGAAGAGCTTTACACCAACCTGAAGAATCTTTACCTTCAGATTCAGCGCGAAGAAAAGCTGATTGTATTTGCGGAAGAAAAGATCAAACTTGCAGAGGCTATCCTCAGTGATGAAACCCAAAACTATTCCTTCGGTAAGGTCACATTAAATGACTACATTGTCGCAGTTAATCGCGTTGACGAAAGCCGCTTCAGCTATACGGATCACAACGTGCAGCTCAACAAATTACTGGTGGAATGGTTACGCCTGACCGATCAACTCGTAGAAAAAAAAGTGCTTGAGGAGTAATGACCAAAAAGCTGAATCATTCTTTTTTCCAGCAAGGTGGATATCTGATGGTGATATGGGTCGTCTATCTATATGAATATAGAAGGGCGGTTCCCTTCGCCCACCGGCCCGTCAAGTTGCTTGTAGTGGAAAACCGCTTCTCGGGGTGACCTCAACCGGTCGACGCAACACTATAATCTTTAAATAAAAAGATGGAGTGTTGTAAATGGCATATAGAACACGAATAAAATATACAACTGAACAGAAAAACGAGATATGGGATTGCTGGCAACGGGGTGAATCTCAAAGCTCAATTGGTCGGCTATTTGATCGAGAGTCCTCATCAGTTTTTGGCTTACTGTCCCCCAGTGGCGGTATTCGGCCAGCACCTCGTACACGATCAAAACTCGCGCTGACGCTTTCTGAACGTGAAGAGATTTCAAGAGGCATCGTTAGCCAGCTTTCCTTGCGCACGCTAGCTTCGCAATTACAGCGTTCACCTTCAACGATTAGCCGTGAAATCAAACGTAATGGTGGCTATGATAATTATCGAGCAACGCAAGCAGATCAAGCGGCCTGAAATAGAGCCTGTCGCCCCAAGTTATGTAAACTTTTGTATATCATCCATCATTGAGTCGAAAAGTCGTTTCAAAGCTTATGAAAAATTGGTCACCTGAACAAATAGCGGGATGGCTAAAAAAATCCAATCCTGACAATGAGAATAGCCAAGTGTCACACGAGACCATTTACCGAAGTTTATTCATTCAAACGCGTGGTGTGCTTAAAAAAGAGCTACAGCAGTACCTCAGAACACAGCGAGCGATACGTCGATCTAAACATGCCAGTCTAAAAAAAGATGGCCTTGGAAAGATTAAAGATGCTGTATCAATTAGTGAACGACCCGCTTCTGTTGAGGATAGAGCCGTACCGGGGCATTGGGAGGGTGATTTGATTTCAGGTTCTAATAATAGCCACATCGCAACATTAGTTGAGCGTCATTCTCGCTATGTGATGCTGGTTAAGGTAAAAAGTAAAACAACCGAATCTGTTGTATCTGCACTGATAAAACAGTCAAAGAAACTACCTGATGAATTATACAAATCCCTGACTTGGTATCGTGGCTCTGAGCTAGCCGACCATAAGCGGTTTACCCTGGAAACAAATATAGATGTCTATTTTTGTGATCCACGGAGTCCGTGGCAGAGGGGATCGAATGAAAATACCAATCGCTTACTTAGGCAAAACCAGCGGCTTGCCGATGTTGTTTATCGGCTTAGCCGAATGGCTAGTTGTTTCATCAATATTTCCCAAAGGGAACTGACCTGGCGGTACACTCACAAACAAAGCTCAATGTTGTGGCTTGTCAGTTAAACGAGAGGCCAAGAAAAACATTAGAATTTGAAACACCAGCAGAGAGATTTAACGCATGTGTTGCGTTGACCGGTTGAGGTCACCGCCATAAGCGGACGGTCGCTGCCGCATTTCAATTTGATTTACGTTAAGATGAGCCGATGATACTTTTTCTACACCTACGTTGGGCACCATGAAAATCCTCGCAATATCGGGTAGCCTTCGCAAGGCATCGCTGAACACGGCTCTGCTTCGTGCGGTACATTTATTGCACACCCGACATCGAAGTGGAGCTGTATTACGAAGTAGGAATATATAAATGAAAATAAATAAATTTGGAAACAAAGCAATTGTCTTAGCAGAAAATGTTGGGTTAATAATTATTGCTATAGCTACGGTAATAGCAGTAGGAATTGAAGTTTCATCAATGGTTGCAGCAAAGACTGTAACATTAGCTGACTTATTGATGCTTTTTATATATCTAGAAGTTTTTGCAATGGTTGCCAAGTACCTTGAATGTGGAAAGCTACCTGTCCAAATGCCCCTATATATAGCAATTGTTGCATTGGCTCGGTACTTGATTTTAGATATGAAAAGTATGGATAACTGGCGTATGCTAGGCGCTTCTGGTGCCATATTGCTAATAACAGTTGCCATTCTTCTCTATAGATATGGCCATACAAAGTTTCCATATAAAAAAGAAGACGAAAGCTAACACTACGCTTGTGTAGGACGCTCCTTACGTCGCTCCTCGCAGATTAAATGTTGACGACCGCTTTCAGGAAAAATGACATTCTGATTTGTGTCGGCTGATGCCTGTGACTGGCGTCTGCTTTTCTGCAATGCGTTGGTGAATATTAAGGAGTAGACTTTTGTTCAGCACCAAAGCAGACATTACTTGCGTGTAAGTATTATTCTGCACATGCTTACGGCCAAATTGAGGAATCACAAACCCAGTCAAAACGCCTTTATAATATCCGTCAGGGATATTATCACCGATAAACACATATATGAGGGGATCATATGAACGAAGTTGCAGACTACAAACTGGTCCGTAATTCATCGGTTGGGACCGATCTTACCGAAGAAGAAGCCAAGGCTCTGACCGTAAAGATGGGCGTGCGTCATTTGACGGATGGGGAATTCCTAGTGAAGGAAGGTGAGGTAGATCAGACTTTGTTCGTTCTTGCATCGGGAAAAATCGCCGTCACCAGACATGATATTCAAGGTGTGAATCAAACGGTTTACACAATGAAGGAGGGTGATTGCGCTGGCACCCGGGCTTTCATTGAGAAGACGCCGCGCAAGGCAACGTTGCGCGCGGTAGGTGCTGCTACGGTCTACACTCTATCTCCGGAGGACTTCGAATCATTACTAGATACATACCCGCGCGTGGCTTTCAGGGTGATGCGTGCGCTGTTCCGAATAACTCACGCTAATCTTTCTAGGATGAATCAGGAGAGCAAGCAACTGTCCAATTACATCAATAAGTCGCAGGGACGGTATTGAATCGCGAGAAATAAAAAATGGGTATTTTTAAAATCTTGTGTATTGGTATGAGAGTTATACAACTTAACGTCTATTAGGTTTTTTCTATTGTGCAGTTGGGATTGCATCTTGATTCCTCAGATGAACGACAACTGTCGTGTTGAAATCTACCCTTCTCCTAGGTCTGCTTTGAGGCAATACAAATTAACTAATGCCAATGGCAGCTTTGCGGTAGTAAATATCGAGGTGTAGACTTCCG
>Ga0316187_10002692_pt1 | contig 15461 bp, 15 predicted proteins | sample CroRivburrow1_MG_FD_204927 | JGI IMG/M metagenome (GOLD analysis project Ga0316187, IMG submission 204927) | Coastal sediment microbial communities from Maine, United States - Cross River worm burrow 1 | ecosystem: Environmental > Aquatic > Marine > Coastal > Sediment | place: USA: Maine... | reverse complement strand
CTCAGCTTCTCACCGGATGCAATCCGTATCTGCTGCTTGACCAGATCCACCCCGGTCACCATTTCCGTGACCGGGTGCTCGACCTGGATGCGCGTATTCATTTCGATGAAGTAGAACTCACCGTCCTGATACAGGAATTCGAAGGTCCCGGCGCTGCGATAACCGATTGCCCTGCACGCCGCCGCACACTTTTCACCCATTTCGCTCCTGCGATCGGCGCCGATGCCCGGGGCTGGCGCCTCTTCCACGACCTTCTGATGGCGCCGCTGCATGGAACAGTCCCTGTCCCCGAGGTGGATGGCGTTTCCTTGCCCGTCCGCCAGTACCTGGAACTCCACGTGCCGCGGGCGCTCCAGGAATTTTTCCATGTAGACGCTGTCGTTGCTGAATGCGGCCTGGGCTTCCCCGCGAGTGAGCGTGATCGCGTTCAGCAGAGCGCTCTCGGTGTGGACAACCCGCATTCCCTTGCCGCCACCGCCGCCTGCAGCCTTGATGATGATGGGGTAGCCGATCCGCTCCGCGGTCTCCCGATTTTGTGCGTCGTCGTCCCCGAGTGGTCCGTCCGAACCCGGGACACAGGGAATTCCCGCTTCCTGCATGGCCCTGATCGCGGATACCTTGTCCCCCATCAGCCTGATGGTGTCCGGGGTGGGCCCTACGAACACAAAGCCGCTGTTTTCGACTTTTTCCGCAAAATCGGCATTCTCGGACAGGAATCCGTACCCCGGATGGATCGCGTTTGCGGAGGTCACTTCTGCCGCGGCAATGACCGCGGGGGTGTTGAGGTAGCTCTCGGACGCCTGGGGCGGTCCGATGCAGACGGATTCCTCCGCCAGCTTGACGTATTTCGCTTCGCGATCGGCCTCGGAGTGGACCGCCACTGTACGTATACCCAGTTCGCGGCACGCCCGCTGGATGCGCAGAGCGATCTCACCGCGGTTGGCAATTACGAGCTTTTCAATCATGGGCCGGTCAATCGATAATGAACAGCGGCTCCCCGTATTCCACGGGCTCGCCGTTTTCCTTGAGGGCCGATATAACGACGCCCGCCTTGTCCGCCTGCACGCTGTTGAAAGTCTTCATCGCCTCGATTACACACAGAATGTCGCCAACCTCGACATTCTTTCCTACCTCGGCATACGGTCTGGCCCCCGGCTTTGGCGCGGAGAAAAAGGTTCCCACCATCGGTGACGTGACCATATGACCTTCCGGGACTTCTTCTGGGGGAGGTTTGTGTTCTGCGGCGTCCGGCGGCGTCGGGGCGACGGCGCCCGCAACCGGCTGGTACTGCGGTTGAATTCCCATGGTCGGCGGACCGACTCGACTCAGCCTGACCGATTCCTCCCCTTCCCTGATCTCCAACTCGGTAAGATTTGACTCTTCCAGCAATTCGATCAGTTTTTTGATTTTCCGTATATCCATAAACTCTTTCGCCTCGCTCACGGGCCAGAAGAATCGCGAGAGTCTGCCGAATTTTTAGGGAAAAGTCCAGTTCGCCACAGTTTCGGCGAATATGTATACCAATTCGAAGAAGTTATAGCGCGGAGTGGGCCTGCAACATTTCATCGAGCTGGTCCCGTGTAAGAATGCCGGTGTGAGAGGCCAACACATCTCCGCGACCGTCCAGCAAAACGCTGTGCGGCAGTCCGCCGACGTCATTACCCGACAAGCTGAGCAGAGAGAATGGGTCCTCGAGTGCCAGCAACAGCGGATACCGTATCCCCATCTCGTCCCGGAATGACATCACCGGTTTTTTCTCGTCGAACGCTACACCGACGACCTCGAAGTTGCTATCCCGGTAGCGGTGCCTCGCTTCCTGCAACATCGGGATCTCCTCGCGACAGGGTGCGCACCAGGTCGCCCAGAAATTGACCAGCAGGGTCTTTCCCTCCCATTCGCGCAAGCTCCTGGTGCTCCCATCGAGGCCGGTGAGCGGGTGGTCGACAAGTGGAACATCGGCGGTTTCGACGACCGGCGGCAGCGGGGGTTCCGGCGGCGCACGGTAAAGCGATATCAGCACACCCGAAGCAAGCGCGACGACGCCGAACAGAACGTATGCCGAGATGCGTTTCACCCGCCCTGCTCGGAATCCTGTCGTGAACCTGAAGCCACCCCGCTCAAATCCCGGTGATATGGGCCAGGAACTCCGTAGAGGACATGTACCCGTAGCGCCTCAAATCAGAGCGCTCAACGCCGCTGGAGTCAAAAAACAGCATGGCCGGGGGGCCGTACACTCCGTATCGCTTCTTGACCTCCTTGGTCGACATGTCGCCTGCCTCGGTAACATCGACCTGTACCAGGACAAAATCCTCGAGTGCTTTTACGACCCGCGGATCCTTGAACGTGCTCTCTTCCATGCGCAAACAATCCACGCACCAGTCGGCGTAGTAGTCCAGCATCGCCGGTTTGCCGCTCAGCCGTGCCGAATCGAGCTGTTCGTCAAGACTGTCCAGGTTGTTGACCACAGCAAAGTGCACCTGGCCGGAGGACGCCTCCCCGGCCGGTCCGCGCAAGGAGTTCAGGTTCACCGGCCTTAGAATGTCCCGACCGCCACTCATTCCACCCAGCAGCGCAAGAACGCCCCAGGCCAACATGAACACCCCGAGGCCTTTCCACAGGTAGCGCCAGCCGCTAACGCCTTCCGGCAGGGCATGGAGCGCGCCGCAATACACCGCGGTAACGATCAGAAGGGCCGACCAGAGATACAGCACCGGTACCCAGTGGATGGTCCCGAGCAGGTAGATTGCCGTACCGATAAGCACCACTCCGAAGGCATACTTTACGTAGGTCATCCATGCCCCGGCCCTGGGCACCAGGCTCCCCATGCCGAATCCGATCAGCACGAGAAACACACCCATCCCCATCGCGATTGCAAACATGATGGCGCCGCCAAGTACCGGATCGCCCTCGACGATGGCCACTCCCAGCGCCCCGATCAGCAGCGGGGAAACACAAGCGCCCACGATCAGGGCCGAGATCACACCGAGCAGGAATACCATGGCCAGGCTGCCTCCCGACATGCCCGTGGTTTTCTGCTGCAGGCGGGATTGTATTGAGCCCGGCATTTGCAGCTCGTAAATATCGAACATCGACAAGGCGAGCAGTACCAGCACAACGCTAAGGAATCCAATGAACCAGATGTTCTGGAAATACGCTTGCAGCTGGTCGCCGGTGGCCCCCGCCAGCACACCCGCGATCGTGTAGGTGACCGCTGTGCCCAGCACGTACACCGCGGAGAGCAGGCCACCTCGTACCCGGCCGGCGCCACCGCCCTGTCCGACAATGAAGCTCGACATGATCGGTACCATCGGCAGTACGCAGGGAGTGAAGGTGAGCAGCACACCCACTCCGAAAGCCCCGATGACGTAACCCCAGAAGCTGCCGGCGGCCTGGGGCTCCAGAGTCTTTGCCGGTATCGAGGACACCGCGTGCGCCGCCTGAAACGGCAGCAGATCGACCACCACACTCTTTTCTATCGGGGGGTAGCAGATGCCCTTTTCGGCGCAGCCTTGATAGCTCACCAGAAAGGTCGCCGCGCCGGCTCCCTGATCATGGGCTATCAGCGGCAGCGAGGCGTCGAACCCGTCGTAGTAAACCGAAGTCTGGCCGAAATACTCGTCCTCTTTCTCGATCCCCGGGGGTAGCTGGTAGTTCGCCAGCCTCACACCTTCGGTGCCGCTGCTGATGCCGATCTTGTCGCGATAAAGATAGTAGCCGTCCGCGATATCGAAGCGGATGCCCAGATTGGCCGGATCCTGGATAAAAAGGTCGAACCGGAAAGCTTCCTCCGGATCCAGAAACGTCTGTTCCGCCTGCCCGGTACCGAGCAGGTCCCTGAGGGACTGCAGTGAGTCGACCGCACTGCTCTGCGGCGGCGACGATTCCCGGGATTGCAGCGCAGCGGTACCGCTCGCGTCCAGTGCCGCCAGCTGCAGCGGTATGGATTGCTTGAGCGGCGGGTAGCACACTCCCACGGGCTCGTTGCAGCCCTGCCCGGTGACCGCGACGACGACGTCGATCGTGTCCGCGCTGGCATGGCGGTCCATGAGGGCATCGATGACCACCGTTCCCGTATAAATTTCCTGGTCACCGAAGAACTCGTCCGACTTCATCTTGCCGGGCGGCATGGCGAGTTCCTTTATGCTCGCCTCCCCGGATTCGACCTCTACACGAAACTTGTCGCGGTACATGTAGTAGCCTTCGGCGATGTCCCAGCGAAAGGACAATTGCTCAGGGCCGACCTCGCTCGCGGAAAGCGCGAACGCTTTTTCCGGCTCGAGCAGTTCGTCGCTCTGAGCGTACACCGGCCCGGGACCGGCGAGACCGAGCAGCAATACGGCAAGCAGCGCCTTCAACACTTCCCCCCGTTCCGGATCCACTCCAGATAGGGTGAGTAACCGTCCGTTACCGGAACAACGGCAATACCGGGTAGTTCGTATGAGTGCATGTCCAATATCTTACGTTCGATCCGTTTGTAATGGTCCCGGGTGCTTTTTATAACCAGCAGGTATTCCTCCGCCATCCTGACTTCTCCCCGCCACCGGAAGATGGAGTCCTGTGTAATAATATTAACCGCGGCCGCCAGACCCTCTTCGACCAGAGCGGCTCCGATGCGTTCGGCTTCCTGCCGGTCAGGACAGGGGCACAGCACGAATTGACAACAATCCGTCATCAACGCAAGTTTACGCCAACGTCTACCACGAATCCCATATCCCTCTAGGCTGATACCGACTCAGATGCTGCAGCACGAAATCCCGTTTCAATGGCCGGCACCGGACCCCGTAGTGAGCGGTTTCCGCTCCGACGGCAACGCGCCGGGCGGAATATTCGTTCACGGCTTTCGCTCGCACTGCGACGGGGAAAAGGCAATATCCCTCGCCCGCCACGCGGCACGGCGAGGCAGATTCTGGATCCGCTACAACCAGCGAAATTGTGGCCTGGACAACGCCGCATTCGCCAACTTTACCGTCGGGCAGTCCGTTGAAGACCTGTCCTCCATTCTCGACTCGCTTGGACATCCGGTGATATTGATCGGTTCCAGCCTGGGCGCGGTAATTTCGCTGCAGGCGGCGCAGCGCAGGCCACAGGCTATTCGGGGCCTGCTCCTGATTGCACCGGCCTTCAGGTTCGTTTCAAGGCACTTCGCAGCGCTGCCGGACGGGACGATTGACCTTTGGCGAACGCGGGGAGTACTGCATTTTCCGGACTACTACCAGGGCGGCGAATTTCCGCTGGGCTATGGATTCTATGAGGACGCGCTCCATTACGCGGACCTCGGCCCATGGAAATTCGACTTCCCCGTTACCATATTGCACGGTGAACACGACGAACTCCTGCCCTCCGAAGACAGCCGGGAACTGCAGAAAATGATACTGTCTCCCTCGGTCACGCTGGATATCGTGCCGGACGGCGACCATCGACTGGTCGACGCAATTCCATTAATGTGCGAGAAACTTGACTCCCTCTGGAAATCGGTATAACCAAGACATGTTCCCCGTTCTGCTGCTGCTGTTCTTCCTCGTCCCCCTGGTCGAGATCTATCTGCTGATAGAGATCGGCGGCGTCATCGGCGTTGGCTGGACGATCTTTCTGGTGGTGTTCACCGCGGTGCTCGGGGCATTCCTCGTCCGGACCCAGGGTTTCTCCACCGTCAACCGGATCCGCACCCAGCTGGATCAGGGGCAGCTGCCCGCAATGGAGATGTTCGAAGGGCTGTTCCTTCTGGTCGCCGGCGCGCTGCTCCTGACGCCTGGCTTTTTTACCGATGCGATCGGATTCATCTGCCTGACACCGCCCCTGCGGCGGTCGATCATCACCTATGTGATGTCCAGGGGAATTATACGAACCGGTGGCGACAACCCGGCACCAGAAGGCCCGCAAGGTACTCGGCAGACGATCGAGGGTGAATATCGCCGTGAAGACTAGGTCCCGTATCAAAATGCCTCTCGTCCGCCATTGCCGCGTAGTGGCTCGTTCTCCGATGCTCACTTACTATAAGTAAACAAACCGCTTTTCCCGAACGAGCCACTATTTTGAGATGGTTTCTGGCCCTGTATCATTCCGGCGGGTAACCTTGTTCCGTGCCCACTGAATCCTACCTGATAGTCAATGCCGATGATTTTGGCTATGACCCTGGCGTAAATCGCGGAATTATCGAGTCAGCCAGGCGGGGTATCGTTACCGCAACCGGGATATTCGCCAACGCGGAAAATCTGCAGGAACAGGTCGATATGCTGAGAGATATCGATCATCTGGACACCGGAGTACACCTCAACCTGACGTACGGGAAACCGGTCGCCAAAGGAACCCTGGAGCTGACCCGGGCGTGGGGGGGATCCTTCCCCGGGAAGGCTACCCTGCTGCGGGCCCTGGCTACAGGCAAGATGGGTGTGGAAGCCGTAAAGACGGAGTGGCGCGCGCAGATAGAACGTTGTTTGGCCAGCGGTGTTCACGTCCGCTTTGTCAACTCGCACGAACACGTACACATGCTTCCGGGCTTGTTCGGCGTAACTCGGTCTCTCGCCAGGGAATTCGGCGTTCCCCACGTTCGTGTCGCCGTCGGCGAATGGCGGGCCCGCCCTACGGTCGGCTCAATAGCAAGAAATGCGTTGATCGACGGCATGAGAATGTGCATCCCGTCGCGCTCCCGCGACGAAGCTCCGATCATGATAGGTCTCGCCGCGAGCGGGCGACTCAGCCTGCCATATCTTGAAAATACGCTGAAATCCCTTCGCAAAGGCGGCGTCTACGAACTGATGTGCCACCCCGGGTGTACCCACGGGTCGCTGTTGAAGGATCCGCATCTGTTGCACTACCACGACTGGGATGGAGAGCGCATGGCGCTGTGCAGTGACGAAGCCGGACACCTGTGCGAAGAATTCGGGATCAGGTTGATCGGCTATCGTCACCTTGCGGTCGTCGGCGGACGCCTTGAGGTTCGCCGGAGCTGAATCCACAGGTCGACTCCACGACGTACACCGGCCTGCGTTTGATCTCATCGTATATCTTGGCGATGTACTCACCGATGATGCCAAGACTGATCATGATGAAACTGCCGATCAGGAGCAGCGTGATGATTATGGTGACGAAGCCGGATACGGCATCACCGCGGAACCACGACAACAGGGCCTCCACCGACACGACGACGCCGAACGCAAGCGTCACGACGCCCAAAAATGTGACGATGCGCAGGGGCGCGGAAGTAAATGATGTGACTGCGGTGACCGCGAGCTCGGCGAGGGCAAAACCGGACCACTTGCCGCTGCCTTCGTCGCGCTCCTCCACGTCGAAGGGGATTCTGGATTGCCTGAAGCCGATCCAGTCCGCCAGCCCCCTGTAGAAGCGGCCGCGCTCCGTCAGCTGCGTGCTGATCACATCGACCGCCGCGCGGTCGAGCAGTTTGTAGTCCGAGGCATTACGCATCTCCAGACCGCTGAGATGGGACAATGCGGCATTGAAAAACCTGGCGCCCATACGGGTGAACCAGCTGTCCGGGTCACGTCGACGCTTGACGGCATGGACAACCATTGCACCGCCTTGCCAGGCCTGAAGCATTTCCGGGATCAATTGCGGCGGGTGCTGAAGATCGCCGTCAATGGTGACGACCACGTCACCCTCTGCAGCCTCGAGCCCGGCCAGCAGCGCCGATTCTTTTCCGAAGTTGCGGCTAAGGCGGATACCCTTCAGTTCACCCGAAGTCCGACTAAGCCGGAACAGCAGGTCGAAGGTGTGGTCCGTGCTTCCGTCGTCTACGACGATGATCTCGAACGCCGCGTCCAGTCGATCCAGTACGGCACGGGTGCGCCGGATGGACTCCTCGAGAATATTCAGTTCGTTGTATACCGGGATGACAACGCTGACCAGGGGCGGGGGTCCGTCCCAACGGAATGAAACGTCGTGGTTCGATGATTCCGGGTCAGGACACATTTCGTGCTCCTTTGGTTACACCAGACAATCCAGGGGCGTTCATGCTGCGACCAATCGCAGCAGCAAGAAGAATGGCCGCGACGGTGATTACTCCGGTAGCCTGGAACGTCTGCGCCCAGACCTTTGACCAGATTGCGGGTCCCGTTGCGGCGAGCAATGCAAATGATACAGCGACCAGCGCCCTGAAAACCGAATCCCGGATTTTGAACACCAGCCACGCGCACAGGACGTACACGACAGCCGGAACGATCATAACGAAATAGTGTTTCTGCGCCGTTGTGGTCAGCACCGGAACGAGAGCGAACATGAAGGAGGCAACCGCGACCCGCACGCGGTCGTCATCGCTTCTTCCGTACTTCCACGACACCCGGCCGATCCAGATCAGGATCATACCGAATATCAACCAGGCCAGGATTTGAACGACGGGACCGGGCAAAGCCAACAGCGATATATTGCTCATAGTCCCGTCCAGATGCCTGACCTCCAGATCCGTAAACAGCCGCTGCAGGCTTGCATACAATGACACATTGTTCGAGGCCAGCCAGACCGTCGTTGGCGACGCACTGTCGGCCATATGTGCCAACCACTGCTTCATGTGTTCGAGATTGCCGGCCAGCCCCGTCCTGATCGCGGGCAGCGCTATTCCGGCCAGCCCACCGGCGACCACACCGATCAGTGTGCGCCAATAACGAGACACCGCGAACCAGACCAGAAAGGGCAGGGCAAATGGTTTGATCACCATGGATATCCCGATCAGCGCGCCGCCGCTTACCGTACGGCCCCTGAATATCAGGGCACATCCGAACACCATCAGGGCAAGCACCATCAGGTTTACCTGGCCGTAGTTGAAATGCGACAACACGTACCTCAATGTGACCAGTAAAGCGACGCCTCCAACGGCCCATTGTATCCGCGCCCGCTGCCGACAGAATTTCATCCCGGTCACGGTCCTGAACCAGACCAGACCTGCGGCCGACATAATAACCGCGCTCAGGGCTAACCACACCAGCAGCGCCGTTTGATAAGGCAGACGAGCCAACGGACCCACAAGAAAGGCCAGCAGCGGCGGATATCTGTAGTATTTTTCGCCGTGCGTTGGAACAAGGTACATGTCCGCTCCTTCCATCATGAGCCGGCCGGCGTGCAGATACACGTCAAGGTCGCTGCCAGCGGGATTGTCGGCCTGCTTGCGAAAACCAAGCACGACGAGCGCGATCATCAGCAGGCCGAAAAGCAGGCAGGGAAGCCAGCCCGATAACTTTTCGGAGACTTTCATGCGAGCATGATTCAAAAACAGATCAGGAGGTTCGACCGGTTTCTGTTGACCGTCAGCCCGTCGATTATTTCGGCTTTCACTTCCAGGTCGTTCGCCATGTCGAGCAGTTCGTCTTGGCTGAAGCTGAGCAACCCGATTTCCCGGCGCAATTTTCCGTACTCACTGAACCTCACCCGCCACAGGAATCTGAACACCTCGATTGGCTCACCGTCACGTACCGCCGAGCGCAGCAGGCTGGAAATGTCCTGAACAAGCGACGTCCCTGACAGGATATCGCCGATCAGGAACCGTGCACCGGGGGCCGCGATGCGTTGCACCTCCCTGATGAGAGACCGGAGATCGTCTTTTTCCCGGTAGTACTGAATGACGCTGAGGCATACGATCTTGTCGAACTCGCGATCGCCGAGCATGGAGAAATCCGTATAGCGCGCACCGATTTGCTCTATCGTTACATTTTCGAATGCCTTGAATCTCTCTCTGCAGGATTCGACGTACCTCCGGGATGTGTCGAGGCCGCACACCTCCCGGACACGGGGCGCCAGCGTCCCGATCAGGTCTCCGGAGCCGCAACCCACGTCCAAAACGCGGTCCGCGGCGGAATATGTCATGATCCGTTCACTGGCACGCACGAACACGCGCGTGTTTCTCGCCAGAATGGCGTCGTCGAAGATCGTTTGATCCTTCCAGTAACGGGCCCACGGTGAAACGTCGGTACTCATTCAATTTGTTCCTGAAAAATGGTCGGATCGGCAGCGTCAAACCGGGATATTATCGAATATGTCCGTTCCATTGCCCGCATATCTCAGGGATAGAGCCCGCTATACACAGGGTTCACCTTTTACCGGATGATATTGTGGCATTGGGAAAAACCCCCGCCAGGACTTGACTTTCCGATTTTCGACCATATTATTAGCACTCACCTGAGGCGAGTGCTAACAAGCCTCACGCTTTTTTGTAATCACAAACTGATCCATAGACCTAACAGGAGGTTCTAGAAATATGGCTATTCGTCCATTACACGACCGTGTGTTGGTTCGACGTCTTGAAGACGAGAAAAAGAGCCCGGGCGGAATCGTAATCCCCGATACCGCTGCGGAAAAACCGATGCAGGGCGAAGTTATCGCCGTCGGTAACGGCAAGGTACAGGATAACGGCGAGCAGCGTCCACTGGACGTGAAGGCCGGCGACAAGGTGCTGTTCGGAAAGTATTCCGGCACCGAAGTCAAAGTGGATGGTGAGGAACTCCTCGTCATGCGTGAAGACGACATCATGGGCGTCATTGAGTAAGCCACAACATTAGAGGAGATTCCGAGAATGGCTGCAAAAGAAGTATTGTTTGGCGAAATCGCCCGCTCCAAGAAAATGCGGGGCGTGAACGTCCTGGCCGACGCGGTCAAAGTGACCCTGGGTCCCAAGGGCCGCAACGTCGTGCTGGACAAATCATTCGGCGCACCGACCGTCACCAAAGACGGCGTGTCGGTAGCGAAAGAGATCGAACTGAAAGACAAGTTCGAGAATATGGGTGCCCAGATGCTGAAGGAAGTCGCTTCCAAGACCTCCGACGTTGCAGGCGACGGTACCACCACCGCAACCGTGCTGGCCCAGGCCATGCTGCGCGAGGGCCTGAAGGCCGTCGCTGCCGGCATGAACCCGATGGACCTCAAGCGCGGCATCGACAAAGCGGTTTTAAAGACCGTTGAAGAGCTGAAGTCGCTGTCGAAGCCCTGCTCCGACCATCGGGAAATTGCCCAGGTCGGTACCGTGTCCGCCAACGCTGACGCGCACGTCGGCGACATCATCGCGGAGTCGATGGAAAAGGTGGGCAAGGAAGGCGTCATCACCGTCGAGGAAGGCTCCGGACTTGAGAACGAGCTTGAGATCGTCGAAGGCATGCAGTTCGATCGCGGCTACCTGTCTCCCTACTTCATCAACAAGCAGGAGAACATGAGCGTCGAGCTGGAAAGCCCGTACATTCTGATCCACGACAAGAAGATCTCCAACATCCGTGACATGCTCCCGGTGCTGGAAGCCGTTGCCAAGGCCGGCAAGCCGCTCCTGCTGATTGCCGAAGACGTCGACGGCGAGGCTCTGGCCACGCTGGTTGTCAACAACATCCGCGGTATCGTCAAGGTCTGCGCCGTGAAAGCACCGGGCTTCGGTGACCGCCGCAAGGCCATGCTGCAGGACATCGCGATCCTGACCGGTGGTCAGGTCATTTCCGAGGAAGTCGGCCTGAGCCTGGAAAGCGCCAGCCTGGACGACCTTGGGACTGCCAAGAAAGTGCATATCACCAAGGAAAACACCACCGTCATCGACGGTGCCGGCAGCACCAGCGAGATCGAGGCCCGGGTCAACCAGATCCGCGCCCAGATCGAGGAAGCGACCTCCGACTATGACAAGGAGAAAATGCAGGAGCGTGTTGCCAAACTGGCCGGCGGCGTGGCCGTCATCAAGGTCGGCGCAGCGACTGAAGTCGAGATGAAGGAAAAGAAGGCCCGCGTCGAAGACGCGCTGCACGCAACCCGTGCCGCCGTTGAAGAAGGCGTGGTAGCCGGCGGCGGTGTCGCCCTGGTTCGCTGCCTGTCCGCCATCGCCGACCTGGAAGGTGACAATCAGGACCAGAACACCGGCATCCGTATTGTCCGCCGTGCGCTGGAAGAACCGCTGCGTCAGATCGTGGAGAACGCCGGCGGTGACGCCTCCGTTGTCCTCAACCAGGTCAGGCAGAACAGCGGCAACTACGGTTACAACGCCGGAACCGAGGAATTTGGTGACATGATCGAAATGGGTATTCTCGATCCCACCAAGGTGACGCGTACTGCTCTGCAGAACGCCTCCTCGATTGCCGGGCTCATGATCACCACCGAAGCCATGGTGGCCGAAATTCCGGAAGACAAGCCGGAAGGCGGCATGCCTGGCGGCGGCATGGGTGACATGGGCGGTATGGGTGGCATGGGCGGCATGATGTAACTCGCCCCGCTCCCTTACGAGCCTGACAAAACCCCGCTCTTTATGAGCGGGGTTTTTTTTGGCGTGCCCTAATGGAGTAGTATTCCACGGATCTTCATCCGACCGAACCAGCCAGAACCTGTCTCAAAATGCGTCTTGTCCGCAATTGCTGCACTGCAATCCGTTTTCAGGGGCATGCGCCCATGAAAACTACGTCGCTGGAACAACACGTTTCTCGCACTGACCATCCACGTTTTATAAATACACTCTAGCCGCATCCAGTGCCTTCGCAATCCCTCTTTCAATTGATCGGACTACCAATTGCCGTAAAGCTGGCGGACCCGGACGAGTGTCTGGCCTGGGTAGCGCAGGTCAATGACGCTTATCGGCGGCTCGAGCGGCCCGTCCTGGGTGCGGACCGTGTGGTCGATTTTAAACTCCGGACCACCCTGTGGCGCCGCACCGTACTGCACGGACTGTTCGACCGAACCGGACCATGTACGGGAATCGATCCCGGCAGACTCCTCGATATCCTGGTCGCGCTCAACGTCTTCCCCGATGCCGAACAGCAGAGAATTGCCATGAACGTGCTGGGCCCGGATCTGTTCGCCCGACTGCAGGCGTCGATGGGGATCACTCCGGCGGGGCACCCTGAACTCGAACTGGAGTCCGGACCCGGGGTCAATCTGGACATTGTCGCCAATCGCAGCTCTCGCTGGCCGTTCGAAAAATGGCGTCTGGACGAACGCTTCAGCCGATACGAAACAGCGGGTGAGGGGGTGAGGTACCGGGGGGTCGAGTTCGCTCCCGGCGACGTGCTGCTCGCCAACGTGAATCTCGACGGCAACGGGGTCTATACCTCCCTGAGCGATCCGAAATCGTTCTCCTCACACTCTGCGTTCTTCGCCATGCTCGAGCATAGAGGCCGCCGCTTCCCGGTCGTCATCGAGACTTACGAGAAAGGCGTGCGCCCGGTGCCGCTCAGCGTATTCCTCGGACCACACTTCTGCTCATACGTGGAGTTATACCGCCACGTTGAATTTACAGCCGGTCATGCTGATGCGATCAATGCGGCCGCTGCGCGCTTCATCGAAGAGGTCCGCGGCTACAACTTCAACTCAGAGGACCTTAATCCGGCCTACATGTCCTGTACCGCCGTCGGCCGGTTTCTGCACCAGGCAGCGGGAATGACGCCCATCCGTACCGTAAGCAAACTTGCGCATCCCAACATCCAGGGGAATCTCGGCAAGCTTGGCTACACTTACTTCGATTTTTTCGCGCCGGTAGATTTTCTCCTCAGCGACCGGTTCCGCTACGCAGGCCATATCGACAACAACCAGGCGGACCGCCTGCTCGCCCGCGAACTGGTCGACCGCGAGTTCAGGCGCCAGTTCGAAGAACGGCAACTCGATCCGAAACGGTTCCCGGCCATGGGCGGATTGAACCGCTGGGGCATCAGGCAAATCAGGAACGGCACGCTTGTGGGAAGAGTAATCGGCAAGGTCGAGGGGTTCGATGCGCACAATCTTCCGAAGGGTCCGGACCACCTCATGGCGGTGATCACGCTCGCCGAAAAGCAGATCGGGGAGGTGATAAAAAAGACCATTGATGCCTGTACCGCAGAGCTCAGAGGACCCGATCAACCTGGCCTGGACGAGATGCTGGACCACGTCGCGATCAATAGACTGGTTCGCGAGTCGCTCAACCTGCCGTGGCTACCGCCGCCCTCACCCCAGCCCCTCTCCCCCAGGGAGAGTGGTACACCCTCATCCTGATGGGCGCTATTCCTCTGGACCAGGGGCCGAAGTGCGACAGATGCCCTGCGGAGTGTTCGTTCCCCTCTTCCACGGAGGCTGTCGTTAAGGTGTCTTGCCCCTTCTCCCCGCCGGGGAGAAGGCTGGGATGAGGGGGAGTTAAATCAACGCCCTCGTTTCACCTTCGCCCAAACCTTGCCTCCCTGAAGGGGGCTTTTACGACACCCTCGGTGCGCGAGAGACAAGGGGTGAGGGATTGACGATGGAGCACTGACTAATCGTCGTACTCGTCGTACCTTTGGCGACTCGCCCGTTGACGACTACCCGAGGACCGCGGGGACCCCGAAAGGCCTTCAACCAACGCACAGGCTTCTTCCAACCGCTTTTGCAATACGTGCTCCTTTTTCCTGAGCCGCTTGAGATGCTGTTCGAGCCGCTCGTCAATCAACCGGTTGAGCTTCTTCTTGCTGATCTTCATACCCTTGCCGCCCTAGCACTGCTGCCAGGGCAGGCCTTCGTGGCGCCAGCCGGCCTTGGTGCTGCGGTGGTGTTTGTCGTCAAGAGGCCCTTCGAAACCGGAGTCCACATGAAATACGTTGTGAATACCGGCATCGATGAGCGCCTTGCCAGCCTCGATGGAACGCCGGCCGCTGCGGCAGATGAGGACGACCAGTGGCGGATTGTCCTCACCCTCCCCGAGCAGCCCGCCCAGAAACACCTCACGGACGCTGGTCACGAATCGCGGATTGGTCGTCCAGTCAGGCTCGTCCAGCCACGGGATGTGAATCGCGTCGCGCGGGTGACCTATCATCAGGTGCTCCATGGTAGAGCGGATGTCGATCATCACCGCCTGGGGATTGTTGCTCAATAGTTCGAACGCCTTCTTCGGTGACAGCCCGATCGGACCCTCACTGTCTTTCTCCTGCAGCATGGCGTAAATCTCTTTCGGCGACCAGTCCGAAGCGTCGTCGCGTTTTTTGCTCATCGAATGTTCCCGGAATAGAAATTCGATACAGATTCTATCCGAAATCGATGAAAGCGTTGTTCATTCCTTGACAGATATGCTGCACAGCACCGGCTGCACGAGCGTCGAGTAGTCGTCATAGGACAGGCGCACGACCTGTGTGTGCGTCCCTGCATTGAACACGATCTCGTCGTCTTCCGCGAGCAGCGTGTCGACATAGGTTTTCATGTCGTAGAGATTTCCGAATGGCGGCATGGCGCCCACCTCGCAGCCTGGAAAGCGGTCCCTGAACTCCTGCTCGCTCGCCAGCAGCGCTACACTGGCGCCCGTCTCCGATGCCATCTTCCCAAGGTCGACGTGGCGCGACGCGGGAACAACAGCGATAGCCATGGCGCCGTCCAGTTTTACGATGGTGGCCTTGGCAAACTCACGCCTCGGGACGAACGCAGAAGCTGCAACTTCGCGTGCCGTATACGCCGGAGAGTGATTGATGGTGATGTATTTGACCTGTTTCGAATCCAGGAATTCTTCAAGTTTCCTGACCGGCATTTTCTGATCCTCGTCAATTCAACTGTGGCGGGGTTTACTCAAT
>Ga0316187_10002691_pt1 | contig 15462 bp, 18 predicted proteins | sample CroRivburrow1_MG_FD_204927 | JGI IMG/M metagenome (GOLD analysis project Ga0316187, IMG submission 204927) | Coastal sediment microbial communities from Maine, United States - Cross River worm burrow 1 | ecosystem: Environmental > Aquatic > Marine > Coastal > Sediment | place: USA: Maine... | reverse complement strand
CTACGCCACCACCGCCGTGTGGGACAGCCAGACCCTGGAACGCATCGAAGACCACCCCCTGGCCGGACGCCGCTATCGGCGGTTGGCGGTGAGCGGTGACTCGGCCACCGCCCTCGGCGTGACCTTCGACGGCGGGCTGGAGCAACTCGATCTCACCAGTGGTCTGGCCCGCCATGCCTTCGGCAAGGTCGACGTAGGGGCCATCGACCAGCCAGTCACGCTGAACCACGACGGCACCCTGGCCGTGACGGTGGAACGTTCCGGCCTGGTCAGCCTGTGGTGGGTCGGTGACAATGTGCCCCTCGCCTCAGTGGCTGGCGACGCAGGCCAAACCCGCTGGATCGATGAGGAGCACGGCGCTCTGGCAGCGTCGGCGGTCGCTCCCGACGCCAGCCGGGTCGCCCTTCGACGTCGGGCCACAGCCGAGGTTCGCACCGCCTATGAAGTGATCAACCTCGACGTCGAGTCCTGGCTCGCACTCGCGGTCAGGCTCGGCGACACCTGAGTCGGGCACGGTCGCCGCGGGCAAACCGGGCGCCTGAGCTACTGCATCACCAACGCGGTGAACAGCACCCGGACCACTTTCTCACCGCCATAGGCCTCACGAATGAGAGTCGACAGCTCGTCCTTGGCCTCCTGGCGACCTTCGGCCGATCGCAGCTGTTCGCTGGTCTGCGACGACAGGTACTGGACGGCAACGTCCTTGGCAATGGCCGCTTCGGGTTCAAAGTCAGCGGCCATGGTGAGTTCGTCGAGCACCAGGGCCAGACCAACTCGCAGGTAGCCTCCGGATTCGCCCCCGATGTTGAGGATCATCTCCTCCAGTTCGACGATCTCACCCTCGATCGGGTCCACCTCAACCACAGCGGCGGCCATGGCGTCAGGCATGGCTCCCTCTTCCTCGGGCGGAGGCGCTTTCAGGACGAAGTTGTAGACCCCGCCGAGGGCGGCGACAGCGACGACGCCCATGATGAGCTTCTTTTTGCCACCACCACCTTCTTCTTCCTCTTCTTCATCACCGGTGTCGTCAGCCATGGTTCCTCACAATCGGCACGTACGGTCTGGGTTTGCTGTGTTGGAGTTGCTCTCCAGAGCGACTGCCAGGGTTTGCTGTGTCGTCTCCATCGGCCAAGAAGCCATCTCAATCGAGCACAAATCTCGGATCTTCAGGACCAATGTCGTTTTCAACGGCGCCCGGGTCGGCTCCGGGAGCGGGTTCACCACCCTGCGAACCGTCGGCCGCCGTGCCATCGGCATCGGCATCGGCTGCGCCAGGCTCGGCACCCTCGGCCTCGGAGCCATCGGACTCCTCAATGCCGGTGTCAACCCCGAGGGGCTCATCGAGCCCGACCGGGTCGTCGCCCAGAGGATCGATAACGGCAACATCGCTTTCGAGCAGCCCATCGACCCGCACCACGATCTCCACCCGCCGGTTCTGTTCACGGCCTTCCGGGGTGCTGTTGTCGCCTCGGGGCCTGGTGTCGGCCAAGCCGATGGCTCGCAGCTGCGGGTCGGGGATATCGCCGGTCTCGCTCATCCACACCACAACCCGCGACGCCCGGGCCGAGGACAGGTCCCAGTTGGACGGCCATTTGCCCCCGGTCGGCAGGTTGTCGGTGTGACCCTCAATTTCGAGGCGGTTGTCGATCACATCCAAGACATCGGCCGCGGTGGCCAACAGCGTGAGACCGTCGGTGTCGAGGTCGGCCGAACCGCTGGCGAACAGGACCTGGCCGTCGAAGCGAACGTAGACCCCTCGCTCGTCGATGCCGACCTCGACGACCTCGGCTGCTCCGGCGTTGGCGAACTCCTGGGTCAGGAGTTCCTTCAACGCTTCGACGTTCTCCGGGGTGACCTCCCCGGCGGCGGCCAACATCTCCTTGACCGCGTCGGCCGCCTCTTCCTGGGCCTCCGTTGGCGGCACCGGGGTGAACCCGATCTCGGGGCTGATGCCGGTGCCCTTGGACAGGATGCTGTCGGTGTTGTCAGTCAGCGGGTCGGGCACGCCCAACGCCGCCGTCACCCCGACCTTGAAGTCGAAGTACTTGGCCTCGTCGATCAGGGCGAAGGCGAACATCATGATGAAGAAGGCCAACAGCAGGGTCATGGCGTCGGCGTAGCTGGCCAACCATTCCTGGGAGACGCCTTCGTCTTCTGGTAGCTCCTTCTTGGCCATGGGCCGTCCTACCCTGTCGCCCCGGGGCGCACAGCGGAACCTTCGGTCCTACGCACTCTTCTTGTCTCCCTCAAGCACGGCATCGCGCTCGCCCGGGGGCAGGAAGGAGACGAGCTTGCCCGCAACCGCTCTCGGGTTGGCTCCGGCCTGGATCGACAAGATGCCTTCGAGGATCAGTTCCTTGCCTGCCATCTCATCGGCGGCCAGCTTCTTGAGCCGGGCGGCCAGGGGCTGGAAGAAGTAGTTGGCGATGAACGCCCCCCACAGGGTGGTCAAGAAGGCAACCGCCATGGCCGGACCAAGGGTCGAAGGGTCGTCGAGGTTCCCCAACATGTCGACCAGGCCGATGACGGTTCCGACCATGCCCATGGCCGGCGCCATTCCGGCGGCGGTGGCAAAAAAGCCCGCCCCGTCACGGTGACGCAACGCCATCCTCTCCAGATCGAGTTCCAACATCTCCCGCAGGTCGCCGGGATCGGTGCCATCAACGGCCAGCTGTAGTCCACGCTGGAAGAACGGATCCTCGATCTTCTCGATCTCGGCCTCGAGAGCCAGCAGACCCTCTTTACGGGCGGTGTCGGCGAACCCCACCAGTTGTTTGATGGCAGCGGGCAGATCCAGGCTGCCACCACCGGTGATGCCCTTGATCATGGCCTTGGGGGCGGAAAGGGCCTGGGTCATGGTGCCACTGGCCGCCGTGGTGCCGATCGTCCCTCCGACCACCAGCAGAATGGAGCCCGGGTCGCCGAGGAAGATGGCGATCGGGTTCATGCCTGCCATGAACGAAGCCACGAACATACTGATGAGGGCCAAAATCAGGCCCCCAATCGTTATCGGGTCCATCTGCTGATCTCCGTATCAGGTAAGAAGTCGACGATGCCCATCGGTCCATCGGTGTCGTTGTCGTCGTCTCGGTTGCCTTTTCCGTAATCGGCCGCCATAACTACATCGGCGAGGCTCGGGGCGTAGTCGTCGTCATGGGCGATGATGTCCTCGTTGGGGACGACGTGGAGCGTTGGTCGTCCCTCGTCAACCACCATGAGGTCGGTCGAACGGGCGATGACGTAGGCCCGATAATCGGTGATCAGGGCGATGACCTGCTCCAGGCTCTCTGCCACCAGGAACTTCTTGTCATCGACCAGGGTGATGACGGTGTCCGGCGTCTCCTCGACCCGCTCGATGAGGTCAGGATTGATGGCGACGGTCTTGCCATTGAGCCGATTGAAAACAATCATTTCCTGTTGCTCCCGATGGTGTCGTAGTCGAGTCGACACGACCGACCCACCTCCAATTTCGACATTTATCGCCTCACCTTGAGCCCCAACCCCAAGACGAGCCGTTCGACCAGCACCAGCCCCCACCCCCACAAGAGCCTGCTCAGGGGACGTTCGGCAGGCGCCAACGGCGCACACGAACTCCAGGTACCCGCACCGCACCCGGGCACACACACTCACAATTGGGTGATCTGGGCCGATTCGTGACGGGTGGCAGAGGCGACTGCGGTTCCCGAAGTGAATCCCTTCCAACAGAGTCGCCTTTTGACGACCGAGAGAACACCTCTGTTCACCCGAACGGCCGAAGCCCTGGCCGAGCGGCTCGAAGAAGAGCTGGCGCGCTGGCTGAGCGATTCGACCGTCAAGCTCGAAACGCCCGAACAGGTCATGATTCCCGATCTAGCCGGACCAGACACCGATATTGCCATCATCAAGTCGAGTTATCACCTGAGTCACGGCATCATCGCCACCGAACTTGAGCTGGCGCTGCCGATTGTGGCCACTCTGTGTGGCGGCACGGCCCAACCGGCCCAGGATGTGCGACCTCTCTCCCGCCTGGAAACGGGCCTGCTCGACCTGATCCTCCAGCCGGTTATCGATCTTGTGGTCGAGTTGTTCCTGGTTGGTCCAAGCGACCTGGGAATCCACGTAGTCAACGCCTCAGGCCTACCCGACTCCCAGCCCGAACCAGCAATCTCCATCCCCCTGCAGATCTCGGTCGGAGCCATCGAGGGTCGTATCGTCGTCGGCCTTACCGCAGGCCAGTTGCAGACCTACATCGAGGACCTCGACCGTCGTATTGCCGGTCGCCTCGCCACCAAGAAGGGGGAGCCGAATGCGCAAGTGGTTCGCGCCGTTCCCTCCATCCCGGTGGATCTGGTCGTCGGGTTCGCGCTGACCCAGATCCCGGCTGGACATCTGGCCGGCCTCCAGGTGGATGATGTCCTGCTGACCAACCATGTCGTCTCCCGACACCTGGTGGCCCGGATCGGGCCGGAACGAATCTTCAACGTGCGCGCCGCCCAGCGCGGGCAACGTCTGGTGGCTGAGATCGTCGACCAAGCCACCGCTGAAAGGGAAAGTCAATGAACACCACCACCACCGAATCCACCGACACCCTGGCCCAGGCGGTGAATGGAGCCGGGCTCAGTGTCGACCCGAACTTCAGCGACGCTGACCTGCCTGCAGCCCCCGGTCCGTTCGTCACCATGAACATTCCTGGCGATGAGCCCGGTGAGATTGTGGCCTGTGTGGCCCTGCGCGACGACCTCTCGGCCAGTAGCGACCTGCTGACCACGCTCGCCGCCGCGGTGGCCCAGGCCGCCGGTTCGACCAACGCTCCGGTCCCGGCCGGACCCATTGGAACCGGAGCCGACCTCGGCCTCCGCTTCTCGATGCCCGTCACCGCCACCGCCCTGACCGATGGCGTCGAGATCAAGGCACTCATCGTCAACCCGCTCGAACGGCGGGGGGACGAAGGCAATGCCACCCCCGAACCACCACCCCACCTGGGCACCGTCAGCGCCGCGGCCCAGGCCGCCGCCGCCACCGCCGGCGGCGGCTCACCCCTGGCGGCGCGGGCCGGCGGCTTGGACAAGCTGGTCAACGTGGGCCTCGACGTCTCAGTCGAGCTGGGTCGCACCAGCGTCACCCTGGCCGACGTGCTCGGCTACGACGTCGGGTCGATCATTGAACTCGACCGGGCCGCCGGGGCACCCGTCGACGTCAGGGTCAACGGGATGCTGTTGGCCCAGGGCGAGGTCGTCCTGATCGACGACGAGTACGCGGTGCGAGTTACCGCCCTGTTCGACCCCCCTACCGAATGATGATGCTCGCCGTCTCCACTGCGGAGCTGACGATTCGCATGCTGGTCGCCCTGGCCGTGGTCGGCGGCCTACTGCTGCTGTTGACCCGCTTCGCCCGCAGTCGACTCAACCTCGGCACCAGCGATGCCCCCCTTCAGGTCTGCAACCGCCATCAACTCACCAAGTCCTCGATGGTTGCAGTGGTCCGCGCTGGCGAACGCCACTTCCTGGTTGGGGTGAACGACAACGCCATCTCGCTGCTGGCCGAGGGCAATGACCTGGTTGCGGACAACAACCTGGTCGAAGGCAACCACCTGGTTGCGGGCGATGTCCTCGACGAAGCCCCCACCGCCACGCCGACCGCGTCCACCACCGTCGACAACGCTGCCGGGGCGGTTGTCGACGTGCGCACCGACGAGACCGGCCCCGGCGCTCACGCCAAATCGACCATCACCAAATCAGCCGTTACGAGATCGAAGCCAATCAAGGCCAGGTCGACCACCAGGTCGACCGGGGCCGACCCGGCCACCACCGGGGCCACAGAATCTGCCAAGGGCGGCGCAGGGAAGCGCCGTCGCGGGACCACCAGTCCCGCGCCGTCAGGGATGGGTGTCATCGAGGCACTCCGGGAAAGGTCCGTTCGCAGGACCTGAGCTCGGAGCCAAAGGGCTCTGATGCAAATACATCCAGCGGGCATTACCCACCGCTTGGCCAAATCGAATCCGGTCGCGCTCGTGGCTCGGGTGGTGGCGGCACTGCTACTTGCCGCCACCTTGACCCTGGCCGGTGCCGTCATCACTGCCGCCCCCGCCGGGGCGCAACAGATCGACGTGCCCCAACCCATCCCGGAACCAACGATTCCCGAATTCGGCCCCCCCGGTATCCCCAGTCCCGGCGGCGGCGGCTCGGACCTGGACGCCGACCCCGGCGACGATGGCCTGATCTCGATCGACATCGGCGGCTCGGACAATGCCGCCTCGCAGTCGGTCATGCTGATCGTCGGGCTGGCCGTGCTGTCGTTGGCGCCGTCGTTGATCCTGATGCTGTCGAGCTTCACCCGGATCATCATCGTTTTCTCCCTGACCCGAAACGCCCTTGGGCTGCAGGGCATCCCACCCAACCAGGTGCTGGTGGGCCTGGCCCTGTTCCTCAGCCTGTTCGTGATGACCCCAACCCTGACCGTGCTCAACGACGAGGCCGTACAGCCCTTCCTCAACGGCACCATCAGCCAGGAAGTGGCGATCGAACGGGGCACCGGCCCCATTCGCACCTTCATGTTGGCCCAGACCGACCCCTCCGAACTGGAGCTACTGCTCGACGCCAGCGGCCAGGCCCGACCAGAAACCGCCGACGACATCGGCCTGTCGGCGCTGATCCCGGCATTCCTGCTGTCGGAACTGAAGACGGCGTTCATCATCGGGTTTGTCATCTTCATCCCCTTCCTCGTCATCGACATCGTCGTTGCCGCCGCCCTCATGGCCCTGGGAATGATGATGTTGCCGCCGGTCTTCGTCTCCCTGCCGTTCAAGCTGCTCCTGTTCATCATGGTCGGAGGTTGGTCGCTCATTGTCGAGACCACCCTGGCCAGCTTTGCCTAGGACGTTTTCATGTCTGAATCCGAAGTCATCGACATCATCACCTCCGCCCTGGTGGTCGCCTCATGGGTTTCGGCCCCGATCCTGCTGACCGCGGTTGCGGTCGGGGTGTTCATGGGACTACTCCAATCGGTCACCCAGATCCAGGAGCAGACCCTGGCCTTCGTGCCCAAGTTCGCTGCCGTTGGGGTCGTGGTGGCCCTCGGCGGCCACTGGATGTTGCGCCAAATGGTCGACTTCACCCTGGAGCTATTCGAACGCATACCTGAACTGTTGTGAGCTTCACCCTCGACCCCACGGTTGTGGTGTCGTTCCTGCTCGTCATGACCAGGCTCGTCACGGTGCTCACGATCGCCCCGCCTTTTGGTGGTTCGCTGGTCCCGACCCGGGTCAGGGTGGCAATCGCCGCCTCAATATCACTGCTGATTGCACCCCTCCAGGGGGGTGAGGTATCGCTGGAGCTGTCCACCTTGATCGTCAGCATTGCCTACCAGGTGGCGGTGGGCGCCATCTTCGGCTTCCTCATCCAGTTGCTGCTGTCAGCCCCGCTGGTGGCCGGAACCATGATCGACAACATGGCCGGGTTGGCCGCAGCCGGGTTGTTCGATCCCATGTCCAACACCTCTGCCACCCCCGGTGCCCGCCTCAACCAGATGGTGACCACCATCGTCCTGGTCGGCATGGAGGGTCATCTGCTGATTATTCGGGGGGTGTTGCGCAGCTACGAGGCCGCCCCGCTCAGCGGGTTCCGGGTCGACGGCCTCGATTCGCTGATGACCGAAGCCGTTGGGCAGTTGCTGCTGGCCGCCATCGAGATCGCCCTACCCCTGTTGGTGGCCCTACTCATGACCGAGGCCGTGCTGGGCCTGGCCGCCAGGGCCGCCCCTCGCCTCAACGTCATGGTCGTCGGCTTTGCGGTGAAGAGCATCGTGTTCATGCTCGGGTTCGCCCTGACCATCCCCTTGCTCATCAACGCCGTGTCGACCCTGCTGGATCGTTCCCTGCGTTGGGCCCTCGTGGTCACGGGGAGCTGACGTGGCAGGCGACAGCGGCCAAAAGACCGAAAAGCCGACACCGAAGAAGCTCAAGGAAGCCCGACGCAAGGGGCAGATCCCGCGTTCCCCCGATCTTGTCGGCTGGTTGACCCTGCTCATCGTCAGCTTCACCATCCCCTCCCTCATGCGGGGGGTCCGCCGGGTCATGGACGACTACCTGGCCACCGCCTACGACGCCATCAAGGCCGGCACCCCCGAGGTGGCCATGACCGAAAGCAGCTCGGTCCTCACCGGGATCGCCGTGGTGTTGATGCCCTTCCTCGGACTGATCATGCTGCTCACCATCGCCGGTTTGGCCGTCCAGGGAGGCGTCACCCTCACCGGCGAGCCCCTGAAGCCAAAGCTGGAACGGATCTCGATCAAGGCCGGGGTCAAACGGTTGTTCTCCGCCCAGAGCGCAGTCGACACGGTGAAGGCCGTGTTCCGACTGATCGTGCTGGCCGTACTGGTCACCCAAATCACCGTTGGTTACGTCAACGCCTACCTGCACGGCTCGAGTCGGGCCCTCGGACCGGCCGCCATCGACATCGGCGCCGCCCTACTGTTGCTGGTGCAGTTGGCGGCGGCCATCGGGGTGGTGGTCGGCCTGGCCGACTACGCCTTCCAGCGCCACAAAACGGCCAAACAGCTCCGCATGTCGAAGCAGGAGATCAAGCAGGAGGGCAAGAACACCGAAGGTGACCCCCAGGTCCGTGGCCGACGCCGGGCAATGCACGCCAAACTCAACCGCAACCAGATGCTGGCCGCCGTCAGCGAGGCCTCAGTGGTGGTCGTCAACCCCACCCACGTTGCCGTCGCCCTGGCCTACGCTCCCGGCGAAGTACCCCGGGTGGTGGCCAAAGGAGGCGACGATCTGGCCTTCAGAATCAGGGAACGCGCCTTCGAAGCCGGGGTGCCCGTGATCGAAACCCGCCCCCTGGCCCGTGTACTGCACGACCTGCTCGATATCGGCGAAGAGGTACCGGCCGATCTGTACGAGGCGGTGGCCATCGTCATTGCCTTCGTGATGCGCACCCCTCCCGCCACCCTCGACAAGGTGGTCCGACGGGTGTCGGTTCCCCGCTCGAAGCTCGGCGATCGACCAACGGATTGACGCTCCAGCCCGCCGTCGGGTCAGGCAATCCGGCTCGCATGCGGCTCACAATGATCCGGGGGTGGCCGATGTGAACGATGAGGAGCTGTGATGAGAACACAAGAAGACTTCTGGGCCCGCTACGACGAAGCGCGGGCTGCCGCCGATCTGTTCGCCGTGCCCCCGGCCGCCCTCATTGCCGTGATCGGTCCGCTCGAGGTGGCCGCCCCCGTGGCCCACCGCTGCCGCCAGCAACATTGGGCAGGCAACGGTGAGGTCCACGTACTCACCGGGGCTGGCGATGTCGAAGGCGAGCCCGACTGGAAGCCGGTCGCCCTTCCGGGAGATCTGGTGAACATCGTCAACAGTGATCGCGTCGAAACACCGATCCTCGTGCTCGACGTGGCCAACGACCCTCCACCGTGGCTCGGTGACGTGGTTGCCGACCTGCGAGAGGCCGGGGTTGGCCTGGTGCACTACGTGCTCGACGGCGACCCGACCGATGAGGATCTGGCCACCTGGCACGGCGAATTGGGGCGCCCCTCGGTGCTCGACCTGGCCTCACCGGTACAACCCGAACGGGTCCTGGCCCTGCTGGAGCGGGGCGAACCGGTAGCCAGTATCGCTGGTGTGCCCTTCAGCGCCGAGCTCCTGATGGCCCTTCAGGTCGAGGTTGCGGGAGACTGGGCAGGCTAAATCACATGGCTCACCGCACACCTGCTGCCAGCTAGGCTTGCCGCCATGCTGGTCGAGTCCACCCGTTTCGGGTCGTTCGAGGTTGACAATGATCGGACGCTGCGTTTCGGCGAGAGCCTTCTCGGCTTCCCCGATTCCAAAACCTATGTCCTGATCGAGGTGGAAGACACCTCCTACTTCTGGTTGCAGAGCGCCGATGAACCCTCGGTCGCCTTTCTCACCACCTCACCGTTCGCCTTCTTCCCCGACTACGACCTCGAAATGGGCGAGGAAGAGCAGCGGGCGCTGAACGTTGACGACGTCTCCCAGATCGAGGTGCTGGTCCTGCTGACGATCCATCGGGTAGCCGACGAACCGCAGACCATTACCGCCAACCTGTTGGGCCCGATCGTGGTCAATATCGAGAGCCGCCAGGCCTGCCAACTCGTGCTCGACGACACCGAATACTCAACCCGCGAACTGGTGGGAGCCTAATGCTCGTACTGTCACGCCGCGAGGCCCAGTCCATCGTGATCGCAGGCAACATCGTCGTCACCGTCGTCTCCATCCGGGGCGATCAGGTGCGTATCGGGATCGACGCCCCCCGCTCGGTGGCTGTGCACCGCCAAGAAGTGGCCATCGCCATCGAGGCCGCAAACAAAGCAGCGTTGGCCGGCGCCGATCTCGACACCAGCGCCCTCCCCTCCCCCACCAAGCGCCCCTCGCCCCGCTGAACGAGCGGTAGCTACCGAACAGGGCAGTCCTCCACAGTCGTCCGACCCTGATCGAGCCGGCAGGTACGGTTCAGAACCATCCACCAGCCCTTGGAGGGCAACGGTGATGGCGAACCGCCACGGCGTGAGCGATTTCATCGCCACCAACATTCGTGACCTCACGCAGATGGGTCGATCGGTGGTCAAGGCTGGTATTGACTTGCTGATTCGGGCTCCCGCAATCGGCGACCAGCGGTACGACGCACGGTTGAAGCGCTCAGTGCGCGAAAACGGTTCACGTGGCCATGCTCGACGTCGACGCCTATTCCTCAATCGTTCCCGTGCTCGACTTCCTGGGTCCGCTGCTCCACAACCCCTGCTATCTCGTCTTCGACGACTGGTACAGCAGCAACAACTACGACCCAGCCGCCGATGCCGGCCTAAGGCAGCCAGGTCGAGCACTCCCGCGGGAGTGTCTGTGGCCAATCCCACTAAGCTCATCGACTTCGCGCTCATCACCTGGGGCTGGCCCGACCTCGATCTCGGGTCCCGGTGACCGACGAGACCCGTCAGCGGCGTAACTGAAAAGCGAAGGGCCCGCCGACGAGGGCACTGATGCGCCAACCGCCGACGGACCCGGCCCGAGGGATCACTACTGCTGTACCGAGGTGTCTCCGACGAGTGATCGAGACGCCCGGCTACTGCTAACCGAGGAGCTGGAGGACCGATTGGGGGATCTGGTTGGCTTGGCCGAGCATGGCGGTGCCTGCCTGGCTGAGGATCTGGTTCTTGGTGAAGTCGACCATCTCGTCGGCCATGTCGGTGTCACGAATCCGGGACTCCGACGCTGCCAGGTTCTCCGTTGTCACCTGGAGGTTTCGGATGGTGGACTCGAACCGGTTCTGTACCGCACCCAGTGCACCACGGCTGGTGGAGACGGCATCAATCGAGGCATCGATGGCCTCGATGGTCAGTCGGGCGTTGACTGCGGAGTCGACGGCGAGGGCCGTCAGATCGGAGCCGCCGAGGGCCGTGTTGTCGAGGGTTCCGACCGTGGTGGTGATCTGGTTTCCTGCGTCGCCTTCGGAGCCAACCTGGAAGCTGAGGGCGGTTGCGGTGAAGACCGCGGCCCCGCTGAAGGTGGTATCGGTACCGATCCGGCCGATCTCGGCGGCGAGGGCATCGGTCTCGGACTTGATGGCGGTCCGGGCTGCGGCGTCGTTGGTATCGTTGGCGGCCTGAACGGCCAGATCACGCATGCGGTTCAGCATGTTGTGAACCTCGCCCAGCGCACCTTCAGCCGTTTGGGCGAAACTGATACCGTCCTGAGCGTTCCGGGCGGCTTGACGCAGGCCCGAGACTTCAGCCCGCAGTTTCTGCGAGATCACGAGACCGGCAGCATCATCGCCGGCTCGGTTGATCCTGAAACCCGAAGACAACTTCTCCAGGCTCTTGCCCAGTGAGTTGTTCGACATGGCGAGATTGCGGCTGGCATTGAATGCCATGACATTGTTGTTAATACGCATTGGCTCTCATAGTCCTTCCGTGCAGAGCACCTAGACCCGCCCAATCCGTTGGACTGCGGCCACCGAGTGAATGCCTCGGTAATACCCCTTCGGCAGGCCCGGCCCGGATAGAAGCCCGAGAGAGCAAATAGTTCGATCGACCCATGCCGGGGTCGTACCACCCAGATGGGCGGCGCCCGACTAGCGCAGGAAGTCGAGCAGGGAGCGGCTCATACCGCGAGCGGTGGCCGACAGCGTGGCCTCGTACCCGGCCTCGGCCGAGCGCAGCCTGATGATGGCGTCGGCGATGTCAGTGTCGCGGATGGCCGAGACGTTGGCCTCAACCGCCAAGCGTTCTCCACCGTGGCGGACCTCGGCAGCATCGAGCTGCTGGCCGATGGCGCCAATCCGACCCTGGGCCGACCCAACACGGGAGGCAGCCACGTCGATGGCTTCGATACCCAACCGGACCTGGGCGTTGTCGTCGGCCTCGACGGCGTCGGCCAGGGCGTGCAACGCCTCGAACACCGAGCCGTTCATGGGATCGCCGGGGTTGGCGGCACCAAAGATGTCGGGGCCGGTACCCCCGATCTCGATCGTCTCGTTGGTGTCGACCGAGCGCCGCACGGCGCCGGCGTCGCCAAGGTAGGCCCCCGAGGGGTCATAGGCATCGGTGGCGTCGGAGGTGCCGGCAAACAACGAACGCCCCGCCGCTTTGGTGTTGGCAATGGTCAACATGCCATCGGCCAGGGCGCGGATGTCGGCGGACAGCGCCTTGTTGGCCACCGGTCCGAGCGTGTCGTTGCCTGCCTGCACGGCCAGGGTCTTGGCTCGGCCCAGGTTGTTGGACGCCGATTGCAGCGCCTGATCGGCGGTGGCGGTCCACAATCGGGCATTCTCGGCGTTGCGCTGGTACTGGGTGACCCGCTGCAACCGCACCTCGTGGCGCAGCAGTCGGGCCGAGGCGCTCGGATTGTCCGATGGCAGGTTGATCTGGCGTCCGGAACCAATGGCCTGTTCGGCCTCGGCCACCTTGGTACGACCCGAACTGATCCAACCCGAACGGGCGTTTGAAAGTCCGAGGTCGGTGATGCGCATTCCCATGTTTTCCCGCTCCTCTATCTACCGACCCGCCCAGTCGACGAAACCAGCGTTTGCAGCATCTCGTCGATGGCGGTCATGAACCGGGCCGATGCTTCATAGGCCCGTTGAGCGGTGATCAGATCGGTCAATTCCTCATCGAGGCTGACCCCACCGGCTGAGATGGCCATGTTCGATGCCTGCTCGGCCGCCGCGCTGGCCGCTTCGGCCCCTCCGGTTGCGGTGACGACCTTGGCCGCCAACGTGCCAACCATCTGGCCGAACAACGACAGCGGACCACCGGCGGTCTCGGCCAGCTGGGCCAGGGCCCGGGCGTTGGCCTCGTCGAGGGCTCCAGCCCCGGCCACGGCCGCTCCCACCTTTTCGGGTTGGTCTACGACATCGGCCGAGATCTGAATCTCGCCAAGGCCCGGTCCGGTCTCGAACAGGTTCAGTCCGGTCGAGCCGTCAAGGCCCGCACCACCTTGATGTATGGCGTTGACCTGATCGACGAGCCCGGCTGAGACCGCGTCGATGGCCTTCTTACCGTCGGGGATGGTCTGCGCCAGCGAGTTGAGCTGACCGGCCAGTTCCCCGCTCTTCACGTTCAGTTCCCGACCCGAGGAGTTGACGACGACAAACTTGTCGTAGCCGAGAGTTGCCAGGTCAAGATCGGGTTTGGGCTCCAACGAGACCAACGAGGCTGAACCGTTGCTCACCAACAGGTGCCCATCGAGTGAGATCGCAACCTGCCCGTTTGGGTTCTCGACCACGTCGACGTCGGCCAGGGTGGTCATGTCGGCCACCAGCGTGTCGCGCCGGTCGAGCAGGGTGTTCGGATCATCACCGAAGTTCGACGACCCGAGGATCTCGGCGTCCAACACGGCGATCTGTTCCGACAACAGGTTGATCGAGCTGACCGAGTCGGCGGCCTCGAGGGCCATACGGTCCTGCAACTCATCCACGTTGGCCACGGTGCGATTGAAGGCCTGGGCCAGGCCCTGGGCTCGCTGCAATACCACCTGGCGCATGGCGGGGTCTTCGGGGGCGGCCGCCAGGTCGTCGAAGCTGTTGAACATGGCGTTCATCTGATCATGGATGCCGCCGGGGTCGAGTCCGCCGACGATGAGTTCCATCTGTTGCAGCACATCGGCCGTTGTTCCCCGGTCGGCCGCCACCCCGGCCTGGACTCGGGCATGGCCCGACAACACCCGGTCCCGCATGCGATCGACCGAGCTGGCATCAACCCCACCGCCCTGTTTGGACCAGCCGGCGAACAGACCGCTCGAGACATGGTCGACGGGGGAAAGCGACACCCGCTGGCGGTGGTAGCCGGGGGTGTTGATGTTGGCGATGTTGTCGCCAATGACGTCGATTCGCTTGCGGTGGGCGTTGAGCCCGGACAGCGCGACCGACAGGCCACCGAAGTCGGTCACCGTCAGGCCCGCCCGTCAAACAGCACTGCTGACGCCGAGCCCTGTTGGACCCGGCGCCCGTCCTGCCCGTATGACGGGCCGGAGTCGTCGATCGCCTGGCCGTTGAGTTGGGCCAGGCCATCGATCAGCTGGTGCAGCCCGGCTGCACCCTCCTCTATGGCCTGGGTATTGCGTTGGCGCAACGCAGTAATGCGGGAGGTTGTCGCCTCCAGCAGCGCCTGTTGCTCAGTGAGGATCGCACCCCACGGATCAGGGGCGGTGGCCGCCAACTCGCCAATGGTGGCCCGGGCGCCGACGACAACCTCGCGCTCCAGGTCGAGTTCGTTGAGAGCCCGGGCCGTCTCGTCGAACAGTTCGGCCATCTGGTGCGGCCAGTCCTGACGCCCAGAGGCAGTGACCATGAGCTGCACTTCAAGCAAGAACTCGAACCGATCGAGATAGGGCCGGTAGCGCCAAAGCAGACTGTTCAGCTGGTTGTAGTCCACAGCGACGGGAGCGGTCATGCAAGTAGCCTCGGCCGTTTGCCCACAATTGTTAGGGGCTGGCCCCCTCGGGATCGACTATCTTTGGACCATTCCCGACCCCGATTGGGGGGTCGTGAATGCTGAGTCGTTCCCGCCATGGCCGCGACGAACCGAGCGACTCGTTGAACTGTCGCTGGCGGCTCGAGGGCTGGTCGTCGCCTTGTCCGACGTCGTCATCGTTGCTGTCGCGGTAGACCTCGTCGAGGCCGCCGCGCAGCATCTTCAGCGCTTCTTCCTTGATCTGGCTGGCCCGTGACTGCGTGACTCCGAGCAGGGCTCCGAGTTCGGTCATGGTCCGGCCCTCAAAAAAGAAGCCGACAATAACTAGTCGATGACGCTCCGGCAGCAACGCCACCCCATCGCGCAGGTAGCCGACAAGTTCGCGGCCATCCAGCGTCGCCTCCACCGGTTCATGGTGATCGATCACGGTGGCCGACAATGGGGTCGGACCACCCCCATCGATATTCACCGGCCGGTCGAGGGAATCAAGCCTGGCTTTGACGATGTCGCGCCGCAAACGCTCCAACTGATCCCGGTCGAGCCCCAGATCCC
>Ga0316187_10002689_pt1 | contig 15470 bp, 5 predicted proteins | sample CroRivburrow1_MG_FD_204927 | JGI IMG/M metagenome (GOLD analysis project Ga0316187, IMG submission 204927) | Coastal sediment microbial communities from Maine, United States - Cross River worm burrow 1 | ecosystem: Environmental > Aquatic > Marine > Coastal > Sediment | place: USA: Maine... | reverse complement strand
CTGGCATACCCCCAGTCAGAATCGCGGTGTGAGCTCCACCCGCGACTGAATGTGATCCTTGAGTTGCTCCGGCGTCCACCAGCTCGGCTTCAGAGTGCGATCGCTGAAGATCGTCTTCGCCTGGTCATCGAAATGGGGCGAGTCCGGTCGGTCCGACTGCCCCACCGGCAGGTAGATCCAGCTCTGGATGGGCTCGGACAGCACGACAATCTGAGTCGACGTCTGGCCTCGATTCCCCTGCCGCTGAAAATCTCCGTCTGTGTCGGCATAGCCCATGGACCGCAGCGTGGTCAGGCCGAGATGGTCGCCGCCGCCGCCGCCAACCGGCCAGCTCTCTCCGTCCCGGCCGACCCGGAACACCCGCCCCCAGGGCGCCGAAGTGCTACCGAGCTCGGCGCGCATGCGCTCGATGCCGGCTAGCCAGGCATCGGCGGCCATCGTCAGCTGCGCTTCCGAAAGTTCTATTTCACGGGGGGCGCGCTGCTCGATGATGGCGTAGTGATCATCCACTTCCGCGCGAATGGCGGCGCCCCCCTCCATCTCGTGCAACGTGCTGCGCCAGTAGTAGTACTTGAGGCCCGCCGTGCTGTCCTTTGTCAGCCGCCCATCCCAGGCCAGCAGCTCCCTGAGCTCTACCGAATCCGGCGGGCTCGACAGCCGGAGCACCTCGAGCCAGCGCTGGTAACCGAACGGGGTCACATCCACGGCATACGCCAAGGCCTCCTCCACGGTGACGTTCGCGTCCGCCTGCAGGAGCTCGACGGCTCGGGCACCCCGCTGATTCGTCCAGCCATCGAACGAGTTGCCATGATCGGCGCTGGAGAACAGGTAGTCCGGCTGTGCGGCGAGCGAGAACGGGGAATCGGGAATCATGGCGTCCGGCGGGATGTTGCAGTTCTGCAGGTAGCCGGATTCCGGATTCAGCACCTGCAGATGGTCACTGGCCGGGTGGATGCCCTGCCACTCGGAGGCCGATGTGCTGCCATCCACCGGCCGGGACCAGTCGTAGCCGGCGGGCCGCACCGGCACCCGCCCGGTTCTCTGGTAATAGATGTTGCCGCTGGTGTCCGCGACCATCACGTTCTGCGGGAACATGGAGAGGGTCTCGCAGGCCGCCACGGCGCCGCGGTAATCCTCGGCGAAGTTGAGGGCTTCCCAGGCGCTGTTGCGATCGGCGCTGGCGTCATAGGAGATTCTGGCCGCGTAGGCCATACCATCAGCGCGGGCAACAATCGGGCCGTGCGGGGTGGACTCCCAGACGTAATCCCGGCTGCTGCCGTCGGGAAACTCGAGGCTCACGGTATGCGCTTCAATGTCCCGCCAGCCGTCGTCATAGCGATAGCGGCCGGGATCGTCCGGGTTCAGGGTGAGCGCAAAGACGTCGGCGGTATCCGGCCCGCCTGTGGTCATGGCCCAGGCGATGTGGCCATTGTGGCCGAGCCCGATGTAAGGCGAGCCGGCCAGGCCCACGCCGCTGCCTTTGAGCTCGCCCGCGTGGATGCGCATCTCCCAGAACCGGCTCGGTCCCCACCAGGACAGATGCGGATCGATCAGCAGAATCGCGTGGCCATCGGCCGTCCGGCTCGGGCTGACGGCCCACTGATTCGAGCCGCGCTGCTCGATCACGAAGTCTGGCTCGATGCCGCCGCGGTTCAGATCGCCCAGCGCCTCGTCGATGGACCAGTTGTAGAGAAACATACGCCCGAACGCATCCACCATCCCGGGCGTGACCGCTCGTTCTCCCCACCAGTCAGGCACATCATCCGGATGGGCCGCATAGAAGTCGGTAATGCCGTTCGCGAAGGCCGTGATCCGGGCACGCGCGGTCGGGCTCATACTTTCTACAGACAGGGTGCCGTTCTCGAGGTGTCCGAACATTCTCGCCAGCAGCGAAATCTGCACGCCGTCCTCGCCCGCGATCTCCGTGTACTCGCCCATGGCGAGCTTCAGGTTCATGAGCAACTGTTCGGGGCGATCCTCCGCCTGGGCCCAACCCTGCGCATAGAGACCGGCTTCCACCGTGGGCGCATAAATGTGCGGCACGCCGAAGGTATCCCGGTAGACGACCGTCTGCCCCGCGTCTTGGCCGGTGCCCGGCAGCTCGGCGGCCGGGACCACCTCCGCTTCAGGATCCTGAGTGAGCGGCGCTGGCGCATCACAACCCGCGAGCAACAGCGCTGAGACGCCGCACCAGTAACCGACGCCGCGTCTCCTTCCACCTTTCGAAGCCTTCTGTTGCCCGCGCACGCACTACCTCCCGATTGAGCCGAAAGCCGCCATGTTACGACCCTGACCCGAGTTGTTGCTATGGGATCACGGCATGAAGCCCATCGGCGGCGGAGATCCGGGCGTGCAAAAGCGGCCGATGTTCAGCAGTACCTGCGGCCCCAGCCCACGCCCAGCGGTGAGCCCAGGCGCCGAAGGTAAGGCGACCAATCCGATGTCTCTGTTTACGGCCGTATCTGCTCCGAGATCTAACTCGGTTGAAGGACTTCACACCAGAGGATTCAAACTCGGAACCGACGGAAATCGCGCAAAGTCAGCATCGGTAGAGACCACGGTCAGGCCGTGCTCCAAGGCTAGAGCCGCTATGTATGCGTCAGCGACCAGGTTTGCCGAGCAGTTATAAGTCATAAGCAATTCGGCAAACACTGAGGCGAATTGCTCTTCTGGCTCTGGGTGCCATACAACCCGGGGTTCGCACCATTTGTTTACTTGATCGACAGCCAACTCTATGGGGAGCGGGTCTGCGAATACGCGGTGATTCGTCGCGATTCTCAGGAAGGCGCTGAGTGAGACCCAAGGAATTCCGACGGGCTGCGGTGAATTGAGTGTGTGGTCCAACCAACTTACAGCCCGCTCGTGTTGCGGGAAGTCGGCGAACTTGGCGTACAAGAGAATGTTCGCGTCCACCAGAACTGTCATCGGCTGTCCTCGGCTTCAACGTCAGCGATCACGTCAGCGATGCTATCGAGGTTCTTTATCCTCGGATTGCCTCTGACAGGCTCAGTTCGGTAGATCTCGGACTCTTTCTTTTCCGTTTCCAGTGCATGGAGCCCAGCCCGAAGGGCTTCGTTTACGACTGATTTGAAACTTCGGTCTTTTGCTAGGCGCTTGAGCTTTATGGCGACATCGTCGTCCAAGGATAGGGTCGTGCGCATGGCGATCTCTCCAAAGACATCATGATGCCTGCACTTTATCATCATGATGTCATCAAAAAAACTCATCCAATCATTCACCGTCTTCCGGCTTCGCCAACACCGAAACCACCTGTGGTCCCCGACGATAAACTCGGCTCGTCGTGTTCGGCGTTTGATGCCCCATGCGGGCTTGCGCAAGGTGCAAAGATTCGCTGTCGCTCGCAACCTTGGCGCGCAGATCATGTTCGGTGAAGCGCTCCCAACCATGATCGGTGTGTTTACGCATCGCGCGCTGCCATATGGCACGAAATCCGTCCGCCGTGTATTGATTTCCCTGACGGGTGCAGAGCAGGTAGGCGGATCGAGGCGCTTCGCCGTGATGGGTACGCATGACTTCGGCCACTGCATCGGCGAGACCAGGGCCTTTGAAAACGAGGGTGCGTCCACCTTTGGCTTTCGGTCCCCACAACTCGTCGCCCCGCCAGTCGGATACCTGCAGCGCACGCAACTGACCTTGGCGTAGCCCGGTGAGCATCTTGAGTCCAACCCAGGCTTTGAGCTTTGGATTGCAACGGGCGAGAAATGCGGCGAGTTCGGTGTCGGTCACGTATCTGGTACGCGCCTGTTCCCGGTTCTTCTCGACTTCTTTGACGAGGTTGCGGTCAACGACGCCCGCACGCACGCAGACCCGCATGACGTTTGACAGCACGCTCAGATCACGGTTTGCCTGGACGTTGCCCGGCTGCGCTTCCAGATAGGCGTAGCCGGCTGACGGACGCCAGGCATCGGGCGGCAGATGTCCGAACGCTCTGCGCAAACGCACAATCGCTCTTTCGTAGTCATGCTGCGTGCGCCTCGCAAGCAGTTGAAACCGGCTTGATGCGAGGTAAGCATCCATCGCTTCGCCCAGCGTACGCATAAGGACATAGTGGATATGTCCACTGCGCGATGCCGTCAGCAATCAGCCTGGGCGACAATGCGAAAGTCACCCTTCCGCTCGCCCACCCCGATCGGAGGTCCGGCGCCAACTACCTCTCAGGTAATGCTCCGCGCTTCCGCTAAACTGAGAGCTGCAATCGTCTGGAACCTCCAATGCCACACCGCTTCAGAACCCTCACTGCCCTCCTCCTCATCACCCTGCTCGGCGGCTGCGGCCACCACACCCAGCCAGAACTCCCACCCGACAGTATCCTCGAGCAGGGCATGCTGCAGTCCCTCATGGACACGGGCTTTTATAAGGAAGTGGCCATCAGCCGCATGATCGGCAAGCACTACAGCCCGGCTAACCGGGCCTGGACGATCTTCGCCTGCTTCCGTTTCAGCGTGCCGACGGGTGAGCAGGCTGAGAGTTGCGTAGACAGCTTCCGCGCCCTGGCTCTGGAGAACGGCGACTGGGTGATCGCCGTCACCATTGAAGGCGTATACCGTTGGCGGGCCATCAGCGCCGGCGGCGAGAGCACCGGCACTGCTGGCAACACCACTGGCAACGCAGCTACAGAGGCATCTGGAACTTGAGGCGGATGGAATCGCTGTCCCGGTGGTCCGCCCAGCTCCGCTGATAGTAGAGCTGGAGGGCGGCGCCGCCTTCGCCGATGAGATCGATGCCGATGTTGCCGTCTACCCGTGGGTCGTCCAGCTCGCTGCCGAGCACCATGGGATCCACGTAGCCCAACCCCTGGAGACCGGCCTCCACATCCGTGCTGCGCTCGAAGTACTGCTGAGCCGCCAGCTCCAGGTTGAGCCTCAGCCGATAGTTGGCACCGAGCTCGAACTCCTTGCCGACCTCGAAGGCCGGGCGGATCCAGGGATGGGTCTCCCTGTGATCCTCCAGCACCAGGTTCGCCGCACCGAGGCCGTCTTCGATCGCATCCTTTGCCCGCAGGAAAAGCAGGCCGAAATCGAACTTGGGTCGCAGATACCAGGTTTCGAACTCGAAGTCATACTGAGCCCGAATCGCCAGCGTGGTGGCATCCATGTCCCTCGTCACATCGGTGTTGAAGGATTCGAGCAGCGAGCCTTTCCGTCTAGTCTCCGTGTCACTCCAGCCGTAGGTGAACACAGCGGCCAGCTTTAACGCGTCGAACCGGCGCTTCAGTGACAGGCCGAGCTGGTGAGTGCGCATGTCAGAGGACCAGAGCCCATCGTAGCCATCGCTTTTCACCCGCCCGGTTGAGAAGCCCAGGCCGACGGTCAGGTCATTTTCAGCCGTGTGCTGCCCGCCGAAGGAAACGGCGTTGGCATCGCTGTCGATGGCTTTGATATCGCCGTGCGCATCGAGTTCCATGTTCTGATCTTCCAGATGCAGCCAGAGGCAGGTGCCCTCCCGGGTGAAGCGATACTCACCGCCGAACTGCTGGCAGCTCATCATCTTCTGGCCGAAACCGATGCCCTGCTCTATCAGGTGCACCTGCTGCTCGCCGTAGATCTCCGGCGATAGCTGGGAAAGAGAACGCTTGTAGGTGGCGAGGTCCGGATCGTAGACGAGCTTCTCGATGAAGGCGCCGTACTCAGCGTTGCCGCCACCGGCCCGCTGGCCACGGTTGATGTAATCGCCGATGGCATTCAGGTTATCGCCCATGCCTTCCGGGACGAAGTCGATGGCGTAGTGCAGCTCCGCAGCCTGAGTGGAGTAGACCAGGTCGTAGTTGATGACCACGCTGGGAGCGGTCTCGAGCGCCATGCCGGAATCGGTCACGCCAAGGCCCGCGAACACCAGGTCCTTCTGGAACTCGCCTATCGGGATATAGCGCACGTTGAGGAGCGAGACGTCCGCGGTGCCTGCCAGGTCGGCCCGGCCGCTGACGAGAACCACGTCGTTCCGATCCGTCTGAAAGTCGATCTCTGAGAAGAGGGTGCCCGTGGCCGTTTGAGTGAAGCTGCCGGTCAGCACCACAGGCTGCGCACGCCCCATGTCCCAGGGTGCGAGCCCGCCTTCGTTCAGAAGCAGGCTGTCTGGACCGCCGAGCAGGATCGTGGCGCCAGGCGCGAAGATGGCACCTTCGCGATTGCGGAAGCGGTTGGTCCCGTCGCCGAGGTCGACCGCCCCCACGATCATGCCGTGGTTGTCCACCTCGTTGTTGCCGCCGTCGGCGAGAATGGCCTGACCATCCGCACCGTCTGCCGTGCTGATCACACCGCGATTCTCGATGAGGTTGTCGAGCCCGCCGGCGAACCAGACGCCAATGCCACCTTCGCCGCCGGAGACCAGGTGATCCTCACCAATGAGCAGGCTGATATTGCCCTGATCGTCATCGTCCGAGGCCGCAGACTGCAGGACTGCGCCCACGCCGTAGGCGCCGCTTGCCACCAGGCTGCCGTCAACGTTCACTGTCACCGCGCCCGAACTGCCGTCACCGCCAGCGCTGCCCTGGAAAACCCGATCGACCATGCCGCCGCCACCGCCAATGGACTGAGCGATCAGGGCGATTGATCGCTCGCCAGAGACGACCACATCGCCGATCTGATCGAAGGTGATGTCGCCGCCTGAGCCATCGTTGTCGTCGCGAAGCTCGACGCTCACATTCGCCTCGGCCAGATCCGAGCGCACCATGCCGCCGCCGCCGCCGATGCTCTGCAGTACCACACCGTGGGAGAGCAGACCTTCCGTCTCCACCCTGCCGATGTTGACGAGGATGATGTTGCCGCCATTGCCGCTGGCGCCGTTCGTGCCGCCGAGGGTGACCTCGAGGGCCGCCGCGCCTTCGATCTGCACATCGCCGCCGCCGGCGCCGATACTCTGCACCACCAGCCCTGGAGACAGGGCGCCTTCGGTGCTGATATCACCGATGAACTCCGCATCCACTTCGCCGCCATCATTGCCGGTGCTGCCGTCGGCGCCGAGCGTGACGCTGACGGTGCCGGTATCCGGATCCGTCTCGATGTGGTTATCGGCGATCGGTACGGGCCGCGAAAGCACCGCGCCCGGCGTCAGGAATCGATCGGCAGAGGCGATTGCCCGGGGCCGGGCTGCGACTGCCGTTGGCTCGTCTTCTCCGGGCACCGTGGTTATGGACAGGCTCAGGTTGCCGCCGCCACCGCCGATTGACTGCACGGACACCGCCTTGGAGCCGTCGCCCACGGTCATCGCGTCGCCTTCCTGGCGGAAGCCGATGGCGCCGCCGCTGCTGTTCACGGAGTTGGCGCCGCCGAGCAGGAACTCGAGCTCCACCACCGCGTCAGGATTCACCGTGAGATCCACGTCAGCGTTACCGCCGCCGCCACCCACGGACTGGGTTGACGATGCCGGCGCGCTCTTGCCCAACGAGAGCAGCGTACCCACGTGCTCGGATTGGATGGCGGCGCCAAGGCCGTCCTCCACCGCTTCCGAGCCCACCTCTACCAGCGCCACAATGAAGGCGCTGACCGGATCTTCCGGCTTGTCCGGGCCGGGATTCACCTGGCCGAGCGTGGTGTTGGAGGTATCCAGCGTCAGCCGCACGTTGCCGCCGCCACCGTTCACGGACTGAGCGAGGAATGGCTGACTGTTCTCGCCGAGCATGGTGATGTCGCCTGCCGTGATCACGTTCACGCTGCCCGCTTCGCCCGTGCCGCCGTCACGGCTGCCGAGCAGGAGCGGCAGCACGAATTCGGCCGCTGCACCGCCGAGGGTGGAGTAAGTGGCGCCCGCCGTGCCGCCACCGCCGGCGATGGATTGGGCATAGATGCCGTAGGCGTTGTCGCCATGGGCAACGATGCTGCCCTGATGGTCCACGGTCACATCGCCACTGTCGGCGCCCTCGCCGCCTTCGCCGCCCAGGGTGAAGTTCAGCAGCGACGGCGTCTGAGGCTGAGACTCGTTGCTGTCGCTTGCGCCGTTGTCATCCTCATCCGGCGGAGCAGCACCCGACATGCCACCATTGCCGCCGCCACCGCCGATGGATTGGGCGAAGACGCCGTAGGATTCATCGCCGAGCACCTCGATGCTGCCGGTGTTGAGAACCACCACATCGCCGGAGACGTTGCCGTCGCCGCCCATGCCACCGAGAGAGATGCTGCTGTCCACGGAGCTGTTGATGCCCTTCAGGCCCTGATCCTTGGTGTAGGTGATGCCGCCGTTACCCCCGCCGCCACCGATCGATTGCGCGAAGATGCCGTGGGCACCCTGTCCTTGCGTCACGATCTCACCATCGTTCTCCACCGTGACCAGGCCCGAAGTACCGCCCGTGCCGCCTTCGCCGCCCACGTTCAGAGACACGCCAAGCGTTCTCGGCTCGGCGAAGAGATCGTCGAGAGACTCGTTCTCCTGCTCGTTTTCGGAGACCACGGTGCTGCCGTTGCCGCCACCACCGCCGATGCTCATGGCCACGATGCCGTGGGCCTCACGGCCCATGGTGATGATCTGCGCCGCGTTATCCACCTCGTCGCTGAGGTTCTGCACCGTCACGTTGCCACCGGTGCCGCCCGTGCCGCCCACCCCACCGATGCCGGTGTTGAATTTGGCGCCGGCACCAGAGAACTGAGACACCACCTGGCTGGCATTGCCACCGCCGCCGCCGATGCTTTGCGCGAAGATGCCGGCCGCCGAGGCACCCGCAGTGCCCACACCGCCCGTGTTGGTGACCGCGACATCGCCAGCCGCGGCACCCGTGCCGCCAGCGCCGCCGATGTTCACGGCCAGCTGCACAGCAGAATCACTGGAGCTCGAACCGGAGCCGTTCCCGGAACCACTGCCGGATCCAGAACCACTACCCGAGCCGTTGCCTGATCCCGAGCCATTTTCATCCTCATCGTCATCGGAGCTCTTGGTCTTCAGGCTCGTGATGCTCATGCCGCCGTTGCCGCCGCCGCCACCCAGGCTCTGAGCAAACACCCCGATGGCCTCGTCGCCGCCGGTGATGATGATGCCCGCGTTGTCCACGCTGACGGCGCCGCCTGTGGAACCCGTGCCGCCGGTGCCACCCAGGCTGATGGCAAGTCCCGGTTCGGTGCTTTCCACCGTGGCGTTCGACTTGCCGCCGGTGCCGCCACCGCCCCCGATGGACTGAGCGATCAGACCGTATGCGCCGGCGCCCAAAGTGCGCACCTCTGCAGAGGTGGTGACGTTTACTGCGCCGCCGGTCCCGCCCGTGCCGCCAGACCCACCCAGGCTGATGGAGGCATTGGACGATTTACCCTCGGCATCGCCGCCGTTACCGCCACCACCACCAACCGATTGGGCGAAGATGGCGTGGGCCGAGGTGCCTTCCGTGCCCACCAGGCCGTCCGCGTTCAGTGTCACATCGCCGGCGCTACCGCCTTCGCCCCCTTCGAGGCCGATGGAAAGGCTGGCGCCCCGTTCCGCCTGGCCGTTCTCTCCATCCAGTACCCCGGAGATCGTGGTGGCCGCGCTGTTGCCGCCGCCGTTACCGATGGACTGGGCAATCAGACCCCAGGAACGATCGCCACGGGTGATCACCGTACCGGCAGAAGAGAGGCTCACATCGCCGCCTTCGCCACCGGAGCCGCCACGCCGGCCGATAGAGATGTCGAGCTTGCTCGAATCGCCCTCGGACTTGCTCAGGAATGCGCTGGCGTTACCGCCGCCACCGCCGATGGACTGAGCGACGATGCCGTAGGAATCATCACCCACGGTCTCGAGCACACCATTGTGGATCACGTCCACGTTACCGCCCGCGCCGCCATCGCCCGTGGCGCCGCCCAGGGCGAAGTTGAGCCCCCGGTTTACCGCATCGCCGCGATAGTAGGTGAGCGCGATGTTCATGGCCGCGTTGCCGCCACCGCCGCCGATGGACTGGGCCAGGATGCCGTGGCTCTGCCGGCCGAGGGTCTGCACGTCGCCGTAGTTGGAGATGCTGGACTCGCCGCCATCGCCTGCACCACCGCCGGAACCGCCGATGGCCACCTGCACGGCGAAGCCGGACTCGTCTTCGTCCTGCTCCTGGTCCTGATCGTCTTCCTTCTGACGGCCTTCCAGCTCGTCGAGCACCCGGTCGTAGTTCGTGAACACTTCCGGATCCACACCCGTGTGCTCCGGATGCCGGCGTTCGGTGGGCTCGTCGTCGCCACCATCACCGCCATTGTCGCCGCCGTCTCCATCACCGTCCCCTTCGAAGGAAACGGAAGCCACCAGGTTCAGACCGGCGTCACCGCCGCCACCACCGATGCTGGTCGCCTCGATGCCGATGGCCGCGATGCCGTCGGTGACGATGCTGCCGGCTGCGGTGTCTTCATCACCACGCACCACGCTCACATCGCCGGCATGCCCGCCGCCGGCGCCGAAGCCGCCGACGCCAAAAGTCACCAGCGAGCTCTTCTGCGACACGTTGCCCACAAAGTTCATGCCGCCGTTGCCACCGCCGCCGCCGATGCTCTGCGCGAAGATGCCGCGGGCGTAGTCGCCGACCGTGACAATGTTGCCCACGGAGTTCACGTCCGCGTCACCCGCGTCGGCACCTTCGCCACCATGGCCGCCGAGACCACCGGTGATGGAGATGTCTTTGAAGCCGCCGGAGTTATCGCTGTCTGCCACGATCAGCGCGGTGGTCACGTTCATGCCGCCGTTGCCGCCACCGCCGGCCAGGGACTGGGCGAAGATGCCGTGACCTTCCTCGCCGCTGGTGCCGATGTTGCCGGCGTGGGTCACATCCACGTCGTCGCTCACTGCCCCGGCGCCGCCGAAGCCACCCATCCCGAAGACGATGGCCGGCAGGCCTTCGCCGTGGCTGTAGGACAGGGCGCCGCTGATGTTGAGGCCGCCGTTGCCGCCGCCACCCCCGACGCTCTGCGCAAAGATGCCGCGGGCCTTCTCGCCTTCCGCGAACAGATCGGCCACGGCATCCACCGTCACGGTGCTGGCCGTGCCCGCCGCACCGCCGAAGCCACCCATGCCGAAGACCATGGGTGCATCCGCGGCGATGCCGCCGCTCACGTTGAGGCCGCCGTTGCCGCCGCCGCCGCCGACCGACTGGGCGAAGATGGCCGAGCGTTCATCGCCGAGGGAGCGGATGGCGCTGCCTTCATCCACATCGACGGAAACCGCACCCGCATCGCCGCCTACGCCGCCGAAGCCGCCCACGCCAACCACCAGGGCGTGGCCGTCGCCGTCCTCGCCGGTGGAAGTAAAGGCCAGACCCGCACTCACGTTCACAGCGCCGTTGCCGCCGCCACCGGCCAGGCTCTGGGCCAGGATGCCGTGAGAACCGGCCACGTTTTCCGCTTCCGGTGCGGCGAGAATGGTGCCCTGGTAGGCCACCGCTACATCGCCCGAATTACCAGCACCACCGCCGAAGCCACCCACGCCGATGGACGCGGAGCCGCCCGTACCTTCCTTGCGGATGTCCAGCACGCCGGAGACGTTCACGCCGCCGTTGCCGCCGCCGCCGCCGAGGGACTGGGCCACCAGGCCGTGGGAGTCGGCGCCCGTGGTCAACAGATCGCCAGCGGCGTTTACCGTGACGCTGCCGCCATCAAGTCCGCCGCCACCGAAACCACCCACACCCACACCGATGGCCGCACCGTCATTGCCGGTGATGTTCAACGCCGCGGTCACGTTCACGCCGCCGTTGCCGCCACTGCCGCCCACCGATTGGGCCATGATGGCAGAGGAGTTGTCGCCAAAGGTGGCGACCACCGCGTTCTCGTCCACAGCGGTCACGGTGCTCGTCACATCGCCCGCATTGCCGCCGTCGCCACCGAAGCCGCCGACGCCGACGCCGAGCGCGCCGCCGCGCTCCTTGGAGATGTTCACCGCGGCGGAGACGTTCACACCGCCATTACCGCCGCCGCCGCCCAGGGACTGGGTAAGGATGCCGGGAGAGTCCACGCCGTAGGTCACCACGTTGCCGGTCACCGTGCTGGTGGCCGCGCGGCCATCGCCACCCGACTCGCCGAAGCCGCCGATGCCCACCGCCAGGCCGCCGCTCAGGGTCTTGGAAGCCGTGAGGGTGCTGGACACGTTGACGCCGCCGTTACCACCGCCACCACCCAGGGACTGGGTAAGCACGCCGCCGGAGCGATCGCCTTCGGTGATTACCTCACCGGTCACCGTGCTGGTGGCGGCCTCCGCCAACCCACCTTCACCGCCGGAGCCGCCGATACCAACCGCCACGGCACCTGCGCCGCTGTTGGTGATGGCCACCGCGGCCGAGATATTGGTGCCGCCGTTACCGCCGCCACCACCAATGGACTGGGTGAGCACACCATAGGCATCCTGGCCTTCCGTTTGCACGTCGCCAGTGATCGTGCTGATTACCGTGCCTGCATCACCGCCGTTGCCGCCGGAGCCGCCGACACCCACGGCTGCCGCACCTGCCCCGGATTTGGAAAGGCCGACCGCGCCGGACACGTTGATACCGCCATTGCCGCCACCGCCACCCAGAGACTGGGCCAGCACGCCGTAGGCGTTGTCGCCCGTAGTGGTGACATCGCCGATCACCGTGCTGGTGACCGCGCGGCCATCGCCACCCGCCTCGCCGGAGCCGCCGAGACCCACCGCGACCGCACCGGTGCCGGTGCCTGCCGCCGTGACCGTGCCGGATACGTTGAGGCCGCCGTTGCCGCCACCGCCGCCGAGCGACTGCGCGAGGACGCCTCCGGAGTCATTGCCGGCGGTGCTCACATTGCCCGTGACCATGTTCTTTACCGCGCCGAGCGCGTCGCCTCCGTCGCCACCCGAACCGCCGATGCCGACCGCAGCCGCCCCGGCACCCGTCTTGGAGAGGCCAATGGCGCCGCTGACATTGATGCCGCCGTTACCGCCACCGCCGCCCAGCGACTGCGCGACAATACCTGTCGCGTTGCTGCCGAGCGTGACAACGTTGCCGGTGACGGTATTAGTGACCGCCTGGCTGTCTCCGCCACCGCCACCAGAGCCGCCGACACCCACTGCGGCCGCGCCGGTACCGGAACCGCCGGCCGTGATTGCTCCGGACACATTCAAACCGCCGTTACCGCCGCCGCCGCCCAGCGACTGGGCAAGCACGCCGCCCGATCCGTCACCCGCTGTCGTGACGTTGCCCGTAACCGTATTCGTGACCGTGCCAACAACGTCACCGCCATCGCCGCCCGCGCCGCCGATGCCGACAGCGGCGCCGCCGCTGCCCGTCCCTGCTACGGTGATCGTGCCGCTGACGTTGACGCCACCATTGCCGCCGCCACCGCCAAGGGATTGTGCGACCACAGCAGCGGAATCGTCGCCCAGCGTAATCACGTCGCCGGTGAGCGTGGATTCGACCTCGCCTGAGTCGCCTCCGCTGCCGGCGCTGCCACCGAGGCCAACCGATGCGCCTCCGGATCCGGTTCCCGCGCCGCTGATCGATGCGGTAACGTTGAAGCCACCGTTACCCCCGCCGCCGCCGACGCTCTGCACCACCAGCCCGGCCGAATTCGCGCCTTCGGTCCCGATGTCACCGGTCATGGTGCTTGTGACCCGCTTGCCGTCGCCTCCTCCGGCGCCGCTGCCACCGAGGCCGACGCCAACGGCACCTGCACCGGTTCCGGCGCCCGCACCGGCAACAGTCACGTTGAAGCCGCCATTACCGCCACCGCCACCAACGGACTGGGCGATAACGCCAGCCGAGTCACTGCCAAGGGTGATGACATTGTTGTCCACGGACAGGTCCACCGTGCCGCCGTCGGCACCCGAACCACCAGCGCCGCCGAGTCCGACCCCGATCGCGCCCGCGCCCGTACCGCCACCGGCCATCGTGACATTGACGGTGAACCCGCCGTTGCCGCCACCGCCGCCGACCGACTGCGCGAGAATACCGGTGGACATGTTGCCGCGGGTAGTCACATTGCCACCGCTGGTCGCGTCGACCGCGCCGCCGATCCCACCGCTGTTACCGCTGCCAGCGAGACCAACACTCACGGCTCCCGCGCCGGTGCCCGCACCGGCCAGGCTGCCGGTGACGCTGAAGCCACCATTACCACCACCGCCACCGATAGACTGAACGATCAGTCCTCCGGAGTTGGCGCCGCTGGTATTGATCTCACCGATTGAAGAGGCAGTCACGTCGCCGCCTGTGTTGCCGCCGCCGCCTTTGCCGCCGAGACCAACCGAAACGGTACCCGCTCCGGTACCGGCGGCAGCAATACCGCCAGCGACGCTGAACCCGCCATTGCCGCCACCGCCGCCTACAGACTGGACAAGGATCGCCGAGGAGTTGTCACCGAACGTCGCCACGTCGGACTGCAGATCGGCAAGGACCAGCCCCCCTGCGCCGCCGCCAGCACCCGACCCGCCGACGCCCACGTTAATAGAGCCTGCGCCGGTGCCTGCGCCGGCCACACCCACGGCCACGGAGTAGCCGCCGTTGCCGCCACCGCCGCCAATGGACTGCACCACGATCCCGGTCGAGCTCTCGCCGCCGGTAAGGACGGTGCCGGACCGAGTCGCGACTCGCACCGCACCGCCGATGCTGCCCTCGCCGGCCGCACCGCCGACGCCGACCGAAGCCGACACCGCACCGCCACCGGATGCTGAAAGAGAGGCGGCCACGCTGCCGCCGCCATTGCCGCCACCGCCGCCGACCGACTGGACCAGCATGCCGGTGGAGTGGTCGCCCTCGGTAGTGATATCACCTTCATAGCCTGCTTCGACCAGGCCGCCAGCCCCACCTTTGGCGCCTTTACCGCCGACGCCGATACCCACGGAAGCGCTGAATGCGCCTGCGGCTGAGGCCGCGCCGGATACCGCCAGTCCACCGTTACCGCCACCACCGCCGACACTCTGGGCAAAAAGCCCTGTGGACCGATCACCGCGAGTAAGAATGCTACCGGCGATGCCAACGCTCTCGAGTTCGCCGGTCGCATCGTCGAGCTGGCCAATCTGCACGTCCCCGCCGGCGCCGCCGCCGCCGCCATTGCCACCTATTCCAACGCTGAGGGCACCGCCCACCGTGTCTCCGCCAGCCACAGCCACAGAGATCGCGTAACCGCCATTGCCGCCACCGCCGCCGACGCTCTGCAGATAGACACCCGCGGAATCCGCACCGCCGGTCTCGACGATGCTCAGGCCTCCCGAACCGGGCGTTACGGTTACGTCACCGCCCGCGCCTGCCGAGCCACCCTGGCCACCCACTGCGATAGAGACCGCACCGATGTAGCCGCCGGTAATCTGCACGGCACCACCGCCATTGCCGCCACCGCCGCCGATCGACTGGGCGAAGATGCCAGTAGAACGGTCGCCTGCAGTGGTAATGACAGAGGCAGCTCCGCCATCGCCACCCTGCAGGTTGACATTGACCGCGCCGCCTTCGCCACCTTTGCCGCCATCGCCGCCCACGGCGACCCCGACGAATGCACTAACCGAATTTGCACTGCCGCCATTGCCGCCACCGCCGCCGACCGACTGGGCGAAAATCGCGGAGGCATCCCGACCCATCGTTGAGA
>Ga0316187_10002688_pt1 | contig 15470 bp, 9 predicted proteins | sample CroRivburrow1_MG_FD_204927 | JGI IMG/M metagenome (GOLD analysis project Ga0316187, IMG submission 204927) | Coastal sediment microbial communities from Maine, United States - Cross River worm burrow 1 | ecosystem: Environmental > Aquatic > Marine > Coastal > Sediment | place: USA: Maine... | reverse complement strand
CGGATCCACTTTAGAGACACACTGCCGAAGGGCCCTTCCGGAAAAATCCAACGCCTCAAACTTCTGGACCTGGTGGACCTGGTGGACCTGGAGTGTGCGCAACCTGAGCCTTGATCCCGAAACGACGCCTGAGACTAACGCCCGATGCGGTTCGCTTCTGCTCGGAGCCGCCAAGTGACGCGTGATTCAGAGTCGATCAGACCCGCCTGCAGCAACCAGCAACGGGCATCTTCCGCATCGCCTTCGAACCAGGCCCGGGCCGACCCTAGCCGGAAACTGTAACCCCAGGCATCCATGTCACGCATCATCCGTGCACGGCCGAAACAAGGCAGCGCCCCGGCCAGCAAAATCTGCAGATAACAGACACCGTTCTCTTCCTCGTAGTCCCCGCCCGCATCGGTGTCCAGTCCGGCACGGCGGTCGGCGTCCATACAGACGTAGTGGCAGGCCTCATGCAATGCGGAATGCGCCGGCGTGTCGGCCCTGACCCACAGCAGGCGATCCATCAGACCGGCCTCGGACTCACCCCAGTATGAGCCTGGGATCGGTCGGTCGGCCGGCACCTGCATGAGTGCCAAGTCATAGTGGGACAGCAACCACCGTAAAACCGCGAGCCCCAGCGTATTGCAACTCAGGACCGGTGGCGGCACCGTCGTGTTCATTTGGATGTCATGCCACCGTCTCGACCGGGGCCCGGAAGCGCTCGGGGTGCAACCCCAGCCAGGCGATGACCCAACCCAGAGCGGCCACCAGCGCGGCCACGGTGAAGGTAAAATGCGGGCCCAGGGAATCCCAGGCCTGACCACCGAGTAAAGCACCAAGCGAGCCGCCGGCGCCGAAACTCAAACTGCTGTATAGGGCCTGCCCCCGACCCTGGACCCGGCCACGGAAGAACCGATTTACTAGAGAAATGGCGACCAGATGGTACAGCCCGAAGCTGAAGGCGTGCAGGCACTGTGCAACCACCAGCGCCACCATGCTGCTGGCGCCCCAGCCGATCAGCAACCAACGCAACACGGTCAGGGCCAGGGTAGCAAGCATCAGCAAACGAGCGCCAAAGCGCGGCAGCAACCGGTGCATCAGAAGAAAAACGAGTACCTCGGCCACCACCCCCAACGCCCACAGAACCCCAATCACGGTGCGGGACAAACCCTGGTCCTCCAGATAGATGGAGAAGAATCCGTAATAGGGCCCGTGGGACGCCTGGATCAGAAAACACACCGCGAACAAGGACAGCACCACGGGCTGTCGCAACAGGGGTGACAGACGTTCCGAACCGGCAACCGAATGGACAAGCGTCCGTTCCGGAACACCTTGGGCCGACACCCAGATGCAAGCGAACAACCCCGCTACCGCCATCGGCACCACGCCCGGACCGTAGCGTTCCAGCAGCGGCCCGAGGGCGACGGAGGACAGCACAAAACCAACAGAACCCCAGACCCGAATGTTGGCGTAGCGGTGACTGTTCCGCCCCAGATGACTGAAGGTAACGGCTTCGAATTGAGGCAGTGTGGCATTCCAGAAAAAGCTGAAACTGAGCATGACCAGGACAAGCCAGGCGAATCCTGAACCCAGAAAAACACCCGAAAAGCACACCAGCGCTGCCAGACTCGCCAGACGGATGACCGGCATGCGGGCGCCCCTGCGGTCAGCGAGCGTACCCCACACGTAGGGGGCAACCAGCTTTGTAGCCATGACCGTGGCCACCAGAGCGCCGATTTCCGGCGCGCCCAGACCCAGCGACTGCAGATACAAACTCCAGAAGGGCACCAGCACACCGATGCTGGCGAAATAGAACAGATAGAACGCGGACAGGCGGGCGTACGGTGCGCCCCCGGTGGCCGTGGCGACGGTCGAAGATTCCAGCAACTACCGATCCCTCGGCGACCGGGCGAAAGAGATCACTCTACGGGCGCGGCAGGATCGGCTGGGAGTCTGCGCGGTAGGAATGAACGAGGCGAGGTGCCGTCCAGTTCGAGAACGATTTCCGGATCGTCCGAGGAGCATAGCCGTCGCTATGTGACGAGGAGGATCGCGGAGTCGGGCCGAAATGGCGGTGCCGCAAACCGTTCCCTTTCTACCGCGCAGGCTCCCAGGCCCTGATCCCCAGGACACCGCGCTATGGCCCCTCGGCCCGCGCCGCCACCGCCGGAGTATCGCAGTGCACATCCGCGTTCTGGGCCCGCTGGCGCAGCACATGATCCAACAGCACAATGGCCACCATGGCCTCGGCGATGGGGGTGGCGCGGATGCCCACGCAAGGATCGTGGCGCCCTTTCGTGACCACTTCGGCCGCCGTGCCCTCAACGTCAACGCTGCGTCCGGGCAAACGAATGCTGGAGGTCGGCTTCAAACCGATGCTGGCAACAATGTCCTGGCCGCTGGAAATGCCACCCAGCACGCCGCCCGAATGGTTGCTCAAGAATCCCTCGGGCGTGATCTCATCCCGGAACTCAGTGCCGCGGGCCGCCACGCAGTCGAAACCACCGCCGATCTCCACGCCTTTCACCGCATTGATGCTCATCAGCGCATGGGCGAGCTCGGCGTCGAGGCGATCGAACACCGGTTCACCCAGGCCCGGCGGCACGCCACTGGCGATCACGGTCACCCGGGCACCCACCGAGTCGCCGGATTTCCGCAAAGCGTCCATGAACGCTTCCAACTCTGGAACGCGATCGGGATCGGGACAAAAAAACGGGTTATCCTCCACCGCCGTCCAGTCCCGCAGCGTCAGCGGTATCGGTCCGAGCTGTGCCAGATAACCCCGGACTTCAATGCCGTAACGCTGACGCAGGTACTTCTTAGCGATTGCGCCGGCGGCCACCCGCATGGCGGTTTCCCTGGCCGAAGAGCGACCACCGCCCCGGTAATCCCGGATGCCGTATTTATGCTGGTAGGTGTAATCCGCATGGCCCGGTCTGAAACGATCCATGATCTGGGAGTAGTCCTTGGATCGCTGGTCCGTGTTCTCGATCAGAAGTCCGATCGGGGTTCCGGTGGTTTTACCGTCGAACACACCGGACAGGATACGCACCTGGTCCGCTTCCCTGCGCTGTGTGGTATGTCGGCTTTTGCCGGGACGTCGACGCTCCAGATCGGGCTGGATATCGGCCTCGGTCAGATCCATTCCCGGTGGACAGCCGTCAACGATGGCACCTATGGCCGGTCCGTGGCTTTCGCCAAAGCTGGTCACCGTAAAGAGTTTGCCAATCGAATTGCCGGACATATGCGAAGCGCCATGATCGGATCAGGGCCGCGTATTATCCACTATGGCAGAGATCAGGACTATGGCAGAGACCGAGGTGATGGCCGTTCGAAACCCACCCGACCAGGGGCGAGTGTTCAACGAGCGCCATTCCGGGTCTATCGGTTGGTTAAGGAAGCCCTAAAGAAGCCTCTGATCTGTTCTGGACGAAGCAGATTGGAGGCTGAAATGCGCAGATTCAAAACGCAGATCACGGCCAGTAGCAATGCCATTGCCAAGATCTGCAACGATGAAACCGTTCATTCAAGCCCCGGGATGCACGTTCACGAGTAGACCAGAGTATCGTCAAATGACCTTGGAGAATCGCTGCCCGGTCGACTCGCGCAGATAGGCGTCGAACACCATACAGATGTTCCGAATCAGCAGCCGGCCTGACGGCAAAACCTCCACCCCATCGGCATCCACCTTCAACAGCCCGTCATCGTGCATCCGCCCCAGGGCTTCGAGTTCAGGGGCGAAATAGTCGCTGAAGCGGATGCCGTGACGAGACTCCACCGCCGCGGCTGATACCCGAAGATTGCAAATAAGCTGGGTGATGACGTCGCGACGCAGACGATCGTCGGCGGACAGCTCGATTCCGCGAAACACGGGCACAGTGCCTCGGCCAATCGCCGCCGAATACTCATCCACACCGCGCAGGTTTTGGCTATAGGTGTCGCCGACCATACCTATGGATGTGGCCCCCAGCGCCACCAGATCGCAATTGGCGTGCGTACTGTAGCCTTGGAAATTGCGATATAGATCGCCGTGTTGTTGCGCCCGGGCGAGTTCATCATCGGGTTTGGCAAAGTGATCCATCCCGATATAGACGTAGCCGGCGTCAGTCAGATGCGCAATCACATCCCCCAGGATGGTCAGTTTGGTCTCGGCCGTTGGCAACTGGCTATCGACGATCTGCCGCTGGGTCTTGAACATGTGCGGGAGGTGGGCGTAGTTGAACACCGAGAGGCGGTCCGGTGCCAGTTCCACCACCTCGTCCAAGGTTCTTGCAAAGCTGTCGCGGCTTTGCAGCGGCAGGCCATAGATCAGATCCACGCTGATCGACTTGAACCCCTCCTGTCGGGCTGCGTCGAGTGCCGCCAGGGTCACTTCCCGGGGCTGGATACGGTTGACCGCCCGCTGCACCGCCGGATCGAAATCCTGAACCCCGATGCTCAATCGGTTGAACCCCAGGCCGCGCAGCAGTCCGATGCCAGCCGGATCCACGGATCGGGGATCCACCTCGATGGAGTACTCGCCCCGGTCGTCGTCCAGCAAGGTAAAATGTTCGCCGGTCTTGGCCATTAACTGCCCCATTTCCTCGGGGCTGATGAAGGTGGGCGTACCGCCACCCCAGTGCAGCTGCTCCACCGGCCGCCCGCGATCGAACAGAGCGCCCTGCAGTTCGATTTCCCGGTGCAATCCCACTAGATAGTCGGAGGAACGGGCACGGTTGCGGGTAATGACCTTGTTACAGGCACAATAGAAGCAGACTGTGTCGCAAAACGGAATGTGCAGGTACAGCGACAGGGGCCGCCCGGCTTCGTTGCTGGCAGCGACATGACGCCGATACGACGACTCGTCGAACCCCTCGTGAAACTGGACTGCCGTGGGATAAGAGGTATACCGGGGGCCGGATAGATCATACTTGCGAATCAGTTCAGGATCGAAGGTGATGCGTGTATCCATGGACGGGTCCGGCAGCAAATGCGAAAACCCTACCTTAGGGAGAGAGCAAACGCACGCGTTGATCCAAGTCAAGCATAGCCGCAGTCCAAGGGCGCAAAGGCGGGCCGCCTCGGTTTCAGCCCGCCCGTGCCGGCCGATCCGAACCGGCCTTCGTCCGGGGGGCCGCCAACGACGCCCCTGACCACATTTGCGGCAGGTCGACGGCGCTCCACAGGGTGGGGTGTAAGCTGCGCTCCTGTGGGTCCCGATAGCTCAAATGGGCGGGCCCGGTGCCCGCGCCGGCGAATTGGCCGTCCGGCGACAGGCTCAACCAGCCGCCCTGAACGCAAATCAGCGTCCGTTTCAGCTTCCCGGTATCGGCATCCCATAGACGCGCAGTGCAGTCCACACTGGTGGTGAGGACGGTTTGGCCGTCGGCGGACATCTCGATCGACGTAACCGGCGCACCATGACCTTGAAAGTCACGCAACTGTTGACCCGATTCCGCGTCCCAGATGCGAGCGCTGCCGTCATTGCCCGCCGTCAGCACCCAGCGGTCTCCTGCGGCGAATCTGGCGGCGGTGACCCAACCCCGATGTCCCTGGAATTTGCGCAACTCCCGGCCGGAGCGGGCATCCCATAGGCGTGCCGTACCATCATGGCCTGCGGTAAGCGCCCGATGCCCATCGGCACCGAACACCGCGGTTGAAACCCAGGCGCGGTGTCCCTCGAAACGAGCAGTCTCAGCACCGCTACGGAGTTCCCAGATGCGGGCCGTACCATCGCCACCTGCGGTCAGCAGGCGCCGCCCCTCAGGGCTGAAGACGGCCGTTTCGACGCCCTCAACATGGGCCTGAATCCGCCTCACTTGCTTACCGGTGAACACCTCCCAAATACATGCGACACCATCGGCGCCAGCACTGACAAGACGGCTCCCGTCGCGGCTGAAGCTGACCGCCACGACCCAATCGCTGTGCGCGTTCAGGATGTGCAGGCAATCGCCGGATGCAGCGTCCCAGAGACGCACGGTCCGATCATGGCTGGCGGTCGCCACGATGCGTTCGTCCGGGCTCAGTCGGGTTGATCTGACCCAGCCGGAGTGCCCCTCATAGCGACGCAGTTCACAGCCGCTGAATGCGTCCCAAAGGTGCGCAAATCCGTCTCGACCGGCCGTCAATGCCCGGCCCCCGTCAGCAGCCAACGCACCGGAACTGACCCAGGCGCCACTGCCCGTCATACGACGCAATTCGCGGCCGGTGTCGACACTCCAGAGCCGAGCGCTTCCATCGCGACCGGCGGTCAGTATCAGACGCCCATCGGCGCTCATCACCGCGCACCGGACCCAGGCCGAGTGGCCGTCGAACTTGAGGCATTCGATCCCCGATGAACGGTCCCAGAGCCGAGCCGTTCCGTCAGCACTGGCGGTGAGCACCTGTCGCTCGTCCGGGCTGAAACATGCCGTGCTGACGGAGGCACCGTGGGCGGCGAAACGCCGAAGTTCCGTGCCGTCACTGATATCCCAGAGCCGGGCGGTACCATCGCCACTGGCGGAGAGCAGTTGCCGGCCGTCACCGCTGAGCACAGCCGATGTCACCGCCCGTCCGTGAAGATCGAGACAGCGTTCCTCCTGGCCGGTCGCGGCATTCCAAACCCGAACCGTGCCATCGCGGCTGGCGGTGACGACGGAATCCCCATGTCGGGTAAAACCCGCACTGGTTAACCAGTCTCGATGTCCCTTCAAGCGATGAAGCTGCTGGCCGGTGGCGGCATCCCAAAGGCGTGCGATGTTGTCCCGGCCCGCCGTCACCACCCGCGTTCCGTCGGGGCTGAGCGCACCGCCGAACACCGAGGCCCCATGACCGTCAAAACAAAGCAACTCCCGCCCGCTGGCGACATCCCAAAGGCGCGCGGTTCGATCGTGACTGGTGGTCAGGGCACAACCGGCGTCCGGGCTGAAGCTCGCACTGGTGACACCGCCTTGGTGACCGACGAAACGTCGCAATTCGACCCCGGTTCTGGCATCCCAAAGCGCCGCAGTCCGGTCATAGCTCGCGGTCAAAATCAGGTCACCGTCAGGGCTGAACACCGCGCTTTCCACCGACCCGCTGTGACCGAGCTGCACGAACGGCTGAGGCTCGCGGGGCAGTGCTCTGCCGAAACTTCGGGGGGGGTCTACGGCGTCGGGTGCCGTGAGCGCGGTCAAATCAGCTCCGGCTCGGTCGATCCCGTCAAGTTTCGCACGGGCGAATCGGGCTCTGTGGCAACGGGCCTGAATCATTGTGCTGCCCCGCAGATCTGTTGCGACCATGCTCACAGCGCTCAGATCGGCGCCATCCAGTCTGGATCGGCGCAGATCCGCGCCATCCGCGTTGACCTCCCGCAATGAAGCACCGCCAAAGTCTGCCTCGAAAAGCGTGGCCGAGGTCAAACGGGCTCCATCCAGCAACGATTCCTGCAACTGAGCACCGCTCAGGTCGGCGCCACTTAGATCGGCACCGGTCAACCGCACGCCCCGCAGATCAGCGTTTGCCAGCACGGCAAATGGCAGCCTTACCTCATCCAGGTCGGCGCCGGCGAGCTGCGCACCGCCGGACGCAGGCATCAGGGAAGCCATGTGTTTCGGCAAAGCCTGCCAGTCCGGCTCGGTTTGTCGTTTGAGCATCACGCAGGCCGCACTATAGGCAACCCGTAAGGTGTTTTCGCTGACCCGCTTGCGATAGGGCAGGCTGAGAATGCGCTGGGAAATCCGTTCCAGAATCGGCTGCTCATCCTGGGACAGCAGATCGAGCAAGAACTCCACCACCTCAGGGCTGACATGGGCGGTGTCCAGCGCTTGGGCAAAATCCTCGACGCCGGACAGCATCATCTGCTGAAGATGCCGTGCAAAAAAGAACTCACGGAAACTCTTGTGAGAAAAGCTGTAGTACCCCTCCGGGGTCCGGGTCAGAAAGCTGGCGTGACGCAGGTCCAGGTCAACTCGGGTCGGATTCAGATCGCCGTAGAGTTCCAACGGCGCCCCGTAAAGCGCCTCGTGCAAGTCACGGAAATGCATCCGATGTTGGGGGCGCCCCCAAAGATCGAACGCAAGATGCTCCAGCAACCGGCGGCGTTGGTCGGCGGTTGTGGCCAATTGCCCGCCGGCCTGTGATTCCAGCCAACGGTCGGTATAGCCACGATACAGGGCAGCGGGGCTTGGGGCTTCACCGCTGTCCAGAAGGGCCGGCAGATTCTGGGCCATCATCTCCAACAGCACCGGGCGGGATGCAAGATTGGCCAGATCGTAAGTCTGGTCGATGATGCGCAGAGCCTCGGCCGAGGGACCGGCACCCAGAGCCTGCTCCAGATAGGCCTCTATCTGGTGGCGATCGAACAAGGCCAGCTCGTCTATGTCGGCGTCGAGGGCACGCGCCACCTCACCGAGTTGTGAATCGACCGGGCCGCTTTCCTTGTCGGCCAACTCGGTGAGCTGGCCGTGGTCGCGAAAGAAATGGGTGCGGCAAGTGATCAGAACCCGGCTGCTGCGCGGGTCGTCGCCGATACCCTGGGCGGCGCGGGCGAGCTGCCTGAACTGATCTTCCATGCTGGTGGCCAGGGCCGCAGTGCCCATCTCGTCGAAGGCATCCAGCAGAAGCACGGCACGTCCAACCGAAAGCAAATGCAGAAAGATTTCCGGGTCACCATGCCAGGCCAGGGTCTTACGGAAATGCTCCTGCAGCAAGCTCTCCAGAGATACCGCGTTTGGAAACGCCTTCAAGTCGATGGCAATCGGGACAGGCGCCGCTTCGTCCTCAAGGGCCGTGCGGGCCAACTGATATGAAAATTGCCTGAAAAAAACTGACTTACCGGTGCCATAGTCTCCAAGCACCAGCCAGAGTCTGCGCCCCTGGCCCTTGCTCCAGGCGTTGGCAGCGGCCACCAGGTCCCGGTTTTGAGACTGGCCAAGCAGCGACTGCGGCAGATAGGTCCGCGCAAGATCACTTTCTTCAAAGCGACGCTTGATCCGCTCGAGATAGGGGCCAAAGTCAAACAACTGGCGCTCGAGTTCCACCGGCGTGACCGCCAACACCCCACGACGCTGTGCCAACGCGAGCGCCGGGCCGGAAAACGCCGGCGCCACATACATGCCCTGGATTCCGTCCTGCCAACGGTCGGGGCTCTGCAACCAGTCAGCGAAATGCTCCAGCAGAGGCGCCGAGACCGGTGCGTGCCAATCCCGAGCTTCCACACAATACCGTTCCGGCCGCAACCCGCCTTTTCGTGTCACCACCAGGTACGACCGGCCTTCATTGTCCAGATAGTGGTCGCGCTCTACCCGATAGCCCATCAGACCCAGCAGCTTCGCCACCCTTTGTTCGAAACCACGAATCCGGGCTTGGGTATGGGCCGGACGTGGCGAATCGGCCGAGTCGCCGTCGAAACGGGCGCGTCGATCAGCCAGGTCGCTGCGCTGGGCTTCGATCTGACGTGCCACTTGAACCGCGGCCACACCATACTCGAGAGATCCATCCAGCAGGCGTGCCGGCTCGGGCTGCATCTCGATGCGGGTTTCGCACACACCGCCGGTGAACAAACCGTCCCAGTCCAGACGCCGTTGCGCCCGCAGTGCTTCCGGATGGTCCGGCACGGGCCCGGCCACCAGCACTCGGCGCAGAGGGTGCTCCCGCCCTTCCAGCCGACCGTCCACGGCCGCCTGGGTCGCATGAAATATCCGGTTCAAACCAAACATTTCACGACGAACATAGCGACCTACCAACACCAGACTGTGGGGTACAAGAACAACAAGCAGAGCACCCAGATCAGTCAATCCGCAGGAGCAGCGCAGAAGCACGTGATCAAAGTTGCCATGGCGCCCCAACGAATCGATAGCAGCACGTAACATGCTCTGGCCGGCCAGGGGTTGCTCAATGAGGAATCGGTGCCAGGGCGTTTCCGCTGCAACCCGCGCCGGGTCGGTTCCGGGACCATGAGCAGGCAGCAGATATAGCGTCGTATCGCCGGCCAAACCGGTGACCCGCGCAGTCAGATCCGCGAGAATCGCTTCATCCGGCTCGGCCATATGACGCCTCAGCGCCCAGTCACGCACCCATTCCATAATGCCGGCACCGGAACCTGCCTCTGGCTCCGGTGTGCCAAGCGACGGCAGTCCCGGGCTGATGAAGTCCCAATCACAAATCAAAACCCGGTCTCCTTGGGCCGACAGGGCCAGGGCAACCTGGGCCAGCAAATCGTCCCGGGTGACTGCATCGGAGTAACTGTAGAATGTGGTGACGTGGGCGCTCATGGACCTTCCCTAGCACGTGTTCTTGGTTCGCTGCGCGTTTCGGCTTGCTGGAGCTGACCAGGGGTCGATCGGGCTTTCACTCAACCGCGTGCGACCAGATAGTCGAGTCCGCGCGGGACGGTTTTGCGCTCGACCCGAGCCGTTTCCGCCATTGCCCCAACCTCGATCCGATTCTCCCGGCCGATCTTCCGACGACGGATCAACTGGGCCTGCTCCATGAGCTTGAGAATCCGACTTGCGTTGGCCTCCTTGAGTTGGAGCTGAGTTTGAATATCGCGCTGGGTCCGGACGCGGCCGTCCAGCACCCGGCCCAGGATCTCGCGGACGTGTGTGCGGCCCAGCAGGGTTTCGGGGGGGCGACGGCGGTTGACCGCGAGTTGGCTGTCAACAAGATCCAGATACGCCGCCCAACGACCCGTAACGGTTGCGCCCAGCCCGGCCTCCCGTGCCCCCAGGAACTCCAGCAGAGCGCTCAAGTGATCTCTATAGGCACGCAGGTGGGCGCCACCGGCTTGACCACAAAGCAGTCTCAGCAAGCGGTGTCGGTACAGGTAGTCCAGCGTGTTGAACAGGTTTGCATCCCATTCCGGGACGCCTTTTAGCCCATGCAGCAGCGTGTCAAGATCCCTGCTGTCATGGAGGTTGTCCGCGAGCGGAAGGGTGAGTTCGGCTTTCATCGATACTGCTCGGCACTGAAATACGAGGGCCCGGAGTCAGCACGACTCTATGGAGACGGTCGCCATCTGTCATCGCCCGTTGGGCGATTCCCGATTTTTCGTACGCAAGGTCTGGCAGATTGCCTCCTGGCTCAGGAGGGCGAGTCCAGAAATGCGCTTTGGTGGCGCCGCAACTGGTCACGGGTCAGGACGAAAACGCCCTCGCCACCCCGCTGAAACCGCAGCCAGATAAAGGGTATCGTGGGCCAGGCGGCCACTACCGCGGGCCAGGTGGCGCCAACTTCCACCACCAGGACGCCGTCCCAGGTCAAATGGTCGGCGGCACGCTGCAGAATCCTCGCCACCAGATCCAGCCCCGTGTCTCCCGCCACCAGCCCCAGCGTCGGTTCGTTCAAATACTCCTGCGGCAGCGACGCCATCTCGTCATAGCTGACATAGGGCGGATTGCTGACGATGAGATCGTAGCGCTCATCCGTAAACGCCTCGAACAGATCGGATTGAATCGCCACAACACGGTCTTCGACTCCGTGTCCGAGCAGGTTGAGTTCCGCTACTTCGAGCGCGTCGGCGGACACGTCACCCAGATCAACCTGCGCACGCTCGAACACATGAGCGCAGGCAATACCAATGCAGCCACTGCCGGTACACAGATCCAAGATCCGGCCGACCCCATCCGCCGATGAGAGCCAGGGCACAAATCGCCGCTCCACCAGCTCAGCAATGGGTGACCTGGGCACAAGAACCCTTTGATCAACGTAATAGGGGCGGCCGGCGAACCACGCTTCGTGGGTCAAATAGGCGGCTGGGATCCGCTGCTCGATGCGCCGACGTATCAGGTCAACCGCATCCGTCCGCTCCGCCCGCTCGAGACGGGTATCCAAGTACTCCGGCGGCGTGTCGATCGGCAGGTTGAGCGCGTGCAGGACCAGAACCAGGGACTCGTCCAGAGCGTCGGTTGTGCCGTGGCCGAAGAACAAGCCGGCTTCGTTCATACGGCTGGCGCCCCAACGCACCAAATCTCTCGGTGTGAACAACTGGTCGATCAAAGCGTCCTCGGTCATAGAACCGGCATCTCGCAAACCCAAGGCCGATCAGGGTACGCCAGTCAACGAATCAGCCCAAGCGCAAGCGGCGACGCCACCAACCGCGCTGATCAGCCAGGATCTCGCGGGCGGCGTTGTGTCCCGGAATGCCGCTGACGCCGCCACCGGGATGACTACCCGAAGCGCACATATACAAACCCGGAATCGGTCCACGATAGTCCCCATACCCCAGCAACGGCCGCGCGCTGTAAAGCTGGTCCTGACTCAAAGCACCATGAAATATGTCCCCCGCGGGCAGGCCGAAACGCCGCTCCAGGTCGACCGGGGACAGCGACATGCGTCCGAGCACGCTGCGGCGAAAATTCGGTGCATGGGCGTCCACTGTATCGATGATCAGATCGGCAACCCGGTCCCGAACCTGGTCCCATCCGAGATCACCCGGCAGCTCCGGATTGAAATGCTGACAGAACAGACTGGCCACATGCGCACCCTCCGGGGCCAGGGTGGGATCCACCGTACTCGGTATAAGCATCTCCACGATCGGTCGGCTCGCCCAGCCGTCGCGCCGGGCCTCCTGGTACGCCGTATCCATGTACTCCAGTGAGGGAGCCATGATGATACCGGCCCGGTGATGATCTCCGACCTCGGGCAGACAGTCGAACCGTGGCAGCTCACTGAGCGCAACGTTCATGCGGAAAGTAGCCGAACCGCATTTCCAGTTGCCCATGCGCCGCAGCAAATCCGCATCCAGGTGTTCGGGGTCGATCAACTCCAGAAACAAATGCCGTGGATTCACAGCCGCCGCCACCACCGGCGCCTCGATAAACCGTCCGCTGTCGAGGCGGACACCCTTGACCCGACCCTGGTCGATTTCGATAGACCGGATGGGCGCGTCGGTCACCAGTTGAACACCCCGCGCCCGGGCCTCGGCAGCCACTGCATCGGAAATAGCACCCATGCCACCGACGGCGTGTCCCCACGCCCCTGAATTGCCATTCACTTCGCCCATTACATGATGCAGCAGCACATAGGCCGTACCCACTTCGTATGGACTGGCGAAATGTCCGACAACAGCATCGAACCCGAATGCGGCTTTGACCGGCTCCGACTCAAACCAGGCGGACAGAAGATCCGCGGCGCTGCGCCCCAACAAAGCCAGCAGGTCGCGCCGCAGAGCCATCGGCACATGGCCCAACTGCCGTCGCAATCGAACGCCATCCATCAGGTCCGATGGACCACCGCCAAGACGGGGGGGTGTCCGGTGCAGGAGTCGACGCCAGACATCAGCTACGCCCGACAGCATGGCGTAGTACTCGGGCAGCCGCCGGGCGTCGCGTTTGGAGTGTCGTGCGAAGGCACGCTGGGTCGCTTCCAATCCGGCACCCACCTTTAGATGGCCCGCGTCCCCCAAAGGCAGGAAATTCGCCAGCGGCCGTTCTACGATACGAAGGCCGTGGTCCGCCAAATGCAGATCCTGTAAAACCTTGGGACTCAACAGGCCGACGGTGTAGCTGGCCGATGAGTTGCGAAATCCGGGGTGGAAAGTCTCGGTCACCGCCGCGCCCCCCAGAACCGACCGGCGCTCCAGCACACAGACCTTCAGACCCGAACCTGCAAGATAGGCCGAACAGACCATACCGTTGTGCCCACCGCCCACCACAACGACATCAAAACGATCCGGATCCGTCATAGCCTCTGGTTCTCCGTCCTGGTGATTGTCGCGCATGCAAACTGCGGCTGAGCGCGTTGCCAGCGCCGGTGCCCGTGACAGCCGCTGCCCAACACCGGGTGAACTCCAGTCGCGATGGGCTGCCTTAGGGAAGGTCTGAACATTTGCTGCGATCACGACGGCGTCTTTGCGCTCCCTCGTGCAAGGCGCACCGAGCGAAGTTGGCCCAAGGCAAATACGTGAGCTGCCAATGAGCGAGGTGCAACGCGGTACCAGGGGCGCAAAGGCCCGGCCCCTCCGGGGTTCCGTCCACAAGGGCGCAGATGCGAGGCTCCCGGCGCATCGCCATAGTCATTCTATGGCCAAGCCGGGAAACGCGGCAGATGTGCCCTTGTGGACCGAAACGCGATTCGTATCAATTGTTCAGACCTTCCCTAGAAAGGCTGTGATCGAAATCGTGACCCCGGCACGTTTGATCTCAAACGCAAAGCTCTGGCCTCCAATGCGCTTCGTTCAGAGTACATCAGAGGCTGCTTATCTGAATGTCGGCGCGCGCACGCGGTGAACCAAATCGGTTAGAATCCCGGCCCGCAGGAACGAGATTACACGATGAAACTGAATAGGATCCTGATCATACTCGTCGGTCTGGTGGCATTGGCGGTGGGTATACTGGCCGGCACACGCCTGGGCGGCACCAAACCGGCACCGGCTATACAGGGCGCGGTGTACGAAGTACCGCGACCGGTTCCGTCGTTTCAACTCACCGATCATCACGGACAGTCGTTTACACAGGATCGGCTGGACGGTAAATGGACGTTCATCTATTTCGGATACACCTTCTGTCCGGATGTATGTCCAACCACCCTGCAGAGCATGGGCGCGATGCAGAGAGTGCTGTCGGCGGAGGGCGCCGATGGGGGCACCGAGTATCTGTTCATCTCGGTGGACCCGGAACGGGACGATACCGAACGTCTGGCCCAGTACGCCCCGTTCTTTGGCGAGCGATTCCTCGGCGCCACCGGCTCTCCCGAAGAACTGCTCGCTCTGACCCGACCCCTGGGCGTGATTTACGCCAAGGTTCCGGGCGAGGACAGCGAAAACTATCTGGTTGACCACAGCTCTTCAGTGTTGCTGGTCAATCCAGAAGGACAGCTCCAGGCGGTCATGTCAGCGCCTCATGTTGCCGACCGTATGGCGGAGGATTTCCTGAGCGTGCGCGAGTACCACGGCGGATGAGCCCGCCCGGGAAGGGGCACTGGGACCGGGTTCGGGTGGCTTATCAGTATCTACTGCCACAGAAAACAATCTCGCGCCTGGTGCACTGGCTGACCCGTCGGAAGCGACCGATTTGGCTGAAGAACGCCGCGATCGTCAGCTTTGTCCGTATGTTTGGTGTCACGCTCAGCGAAGCGGCGCAAAGCAAACCGACGGCCTATCCGACCTTCAATGCCTTCTTCACCCGGGCGCTCAAACCCGGTGCCAGACCCATGCCAGCCGACCCGGCGGCCATCGCCTGCCCGGTCGATGGGCGCATCAGTCAACTGGGCAGCATCGACCAGACCCGTTTGTTTCAGGCCAAAGGACACCACTACACTGTCCAGGCGCTGTTGGGGGGCGGCACAGACCAGGCCATCGCGTTTCATGGCGGGCGGTTCGCGACCATTTACCTGTCACCCCGCGACTATCACCGCATTCACATGCCAACCGCCGGACGTCTGACCACGACGATACAGCTGCCGGGCCGCCTGTTCAGTGTATCGCCACTGACCACACGCGTCGTACCGGGCCTATTCGCCCGCAACGAACGGGTGGCCTGCCTGTTCGAGACCGAGGTGGGACCCATGGCGATGGTGCTGGTGGGCGCCATTAATGTGGGTTCGATAGAAAC
>Ga0316187_10002687_pt1 | contig 15472 bp, 15 predicted proteins | sample CroRivburrow1_MG_FD_204927 | JGI IMG/M metagenome (GOLD analysis project Ga0316187, IMG submission 204927) | Coastal sediment microbial communities from Maine, United States - Cross River worm burrow 1 | ecosystem: Environmental > Aquatic > Marine > Coastal > Sediment | place: USA: Maine... | reverse complement strand
AAATATACCCGGGCGAAGAAGACCAGGCGTTACATCGCGACGACAATTGCTATCCGATAAAGATTCCGGATGTCGAATTTCAGCTGAGCGCGATGTGGGCGCTCGACGATTTCACGCTGGAAAATGGCGCGACCAGAGTCGTACCAGGTAGCAATGACCTACGAGAAATTTCGAGCGTAAAAGAGTCTGATGTTACTCAAGCAGTCATGTCGAAAGGATCAGTCCTGTATTACTTCGGTTCAACAATTCATGGCGGCGGCGCCAACCGCTCTGAGTTGGCGCGCTCAGGGCTAATCACTACTTACAGCCTTGGCTGGTTGCGACAGGAAGAAAACCAGTATCTGAGTGTTCCGAGAGAGATTGCTGACAGTTATCCGGAGCATATACGCAGATTGATGGGCTACCAGGTGCACGGCGAAATACTTGGCGTCTATCCGGATGATCCTGATAATCGCTGGTTTGATGCTTGAGTACGGAGCGGTGCAAGGTTAGAAGTATTGATTGGTCGTACAGCCTCCGCGGGTCCGATAGTAGTTGTTCAGGTTTTACGATTCAGAATATTGTGATCGTCCGCTGCAGGTCAGAAACGGACGATCACGGTGTCGGTGCACCATTGGCCTAAATTGTGCGCTGTGTTCGCGAATTCAACCGATTGCGTCTCCATAATTCGGCTTGATTCCGTTATAAATGGAAACGCGCGATGTTAGTGTCGGACCGGGTTTACAATCGCATCCCACGTATCTGGCTATTCATGGGGACACTGTTCCTGTTGTTGGGCTTCGCTACAGGACCTGACTTTCGATTTTTCTATGCCTATCTCTTGCTCGGCGCGCTCTGTATCGCACGCGGTTTGCAGATAAGCCAAAACCGACGAAAACTCAGCCATCGCAGCCGGATCACGGACCTGACGGAAACGCAAAAGATGGCACGGCCACGTTCGAGGGAAACGGCTGGAAGGGATAACGGAATCAGTTAAACAAACGCCCCACCGCCAGATCCCAGTCTATCTTGCCTCCCGCATACCACTTCGCACGTCTCCGACAACGATCTGTCCACAAGAAGGCACCGAAAAACGTTGATCGGGTGGACAAAACTGGAGAATATTTCTCAGCGCCACTATCCTTGTCGAAGATCTCCAGCCAATAACATCAAAAGCAAAGCCGGCCCGACCGGTGGCCGCCATAATAAGAATCGGAGGAAGACATGTCCGAATCAATCGAGCTCGATAGCAAACGTACGCCCCGGCACCTGTGGGTGGTCGGCATCTTCGCATTGCTGTGGAGTGGCGGAGGGGCGTTTGACTACGTCATGTCTCAGACCCGCAATGAAGAGTACTTGAGCCAGTTCACCCCTGAGCAACTTGAGTTCTTCTTTGGCATACCGACCTGGGCGGTTGCGACCTGGGCGCTCGCGGTTTGGGCTGGCGTTGTTGGCGCGCTGTTGCTGTTATTCAGGCGTCGAACTGCGGTAGGGGTGTTTCTTGTCTCACTCATCGCCATGGTAATCACAGCGTTTCAAAATTACGTACTTTCCAACGGCATGGAAGTGATGGGAGATGCGTTTTCGCTCGCGTTCACCGCCGCAATATTCCTGTTTTCGCTGGCGTTTTATTTCTACGCCCGTGCGATGGATAAGCAAAAGATTCTCAGCTGACCTACAATTCCGTGATGACGGACGCAGAGAACAGCATGGATAAACGACAGCCTGTTCTTGTTACCGGCGCTACCGGTTACGTCGCCGGGTGGGTCGTCAAACGACTACTCGATGACGGCTACACCGTCCATGCAGCTGTAAGAAATCCATCAAACAAAGAAAAGGTCAAATACCTCGACCAGGTGGCCGCCGCAGCACCTGGACAAGTTCGGTATTTCAAAACTGACTTGTTGTCGGAAGGTTCGTATGAGGACGGAATGCAGGGTTGCAGTGTCGTTTTTCATACGGCCTCGCCGTTTCGTCTTGGGGTAAGCGATCCACAGAAACAACTGGTTGATCCGGCGCTGATGGGCACGCGAAACGTTCTCGAGCAAGCGAATAAAACGGATAGCGTGAAGCGTGTTGTTGTAACCAGCAGTTGCGCAGCCATATTCGGTGACGGCCTGGACATGCAACAAATTCCGGGCGACAAGTTCACCGAGGAGAACTGGAACACAACATCCTCGCTGCAACACCAGCCGTATGCCTATTCCAAAACTCTTGCAGAGCAAGAAGCCTGGAGAATAGCTGAAAATCAGGACCGCTGGGACCTCGTAACGATCAATCCCTCGTTCGTGCTGGGTCCGGCGATCAATCCGTTTACTCAGTCAGAGAGTTTCAAAATCATCAAGCAATTCGGTGACGGCAACGGGAAAATCGGAGTACCGAATATGCCAATTTCCGCTGTGGATGTCCGCGACGTTGCTGATGCGCATTTAGCCGCAGCATTTTTGCCAAGGGCGAAGGGGCGATACATCACCTCAGGCAGCAACTCGAATTTGATTGAAATGGCCAACATCCTCCGCGAGCATTTTGGTGACGACTATCCGTTCCCGAGACGAGTACTGCCCAAAGCCATGGTGTGGTTGATGGGTCCTCTGTTCAACAAGGGTTTGACGCGCGAGATTGTCAGCAAGAATGTAGGGGTGCCGTTCGCGGTTGATAACAGCAAGAGTATCGCTGACCTGGGAATCAGTTATCGAACGCTAAATACATCCGTGACCGACATGTTCCAGCAGCTGCTGGATAACGGGATAGTCTAATCCGAGCGTATTGTTCTGTTCACCATACCCAGCTGCGCGAGCAGGTGTTTTTTCACCCTGGCAGTAAGCTGATCCACAGTTTCATCGATGCCCAGCCGTCGGAAGTCGGTTAGCTCGAGGCCTTCGTAACCGCAGGGATTAATGCGGGAAAACGGCTCCAGGTCCACATCGATATTCAACGCCATGCCGTGATAGCTGGCGCCACGTCTGACCCTCAGGCCCACGCTCGCGAGCTTGCGACTATCGACATAAACGCCGGGCGCATCGGGCCTGGCGGTGGCTTCGATATTCAGGTCGGCAGCGACATCAACGACGGTTTGTTCGAGGGCTGTCACGAGATCGCGTACGCCCAGTTTGCTACGCTTGAGGTCGATCAGAGGATATATCATCAACTGACCCGGGCCGTGATAGGTTACTTGCCCACCACGATCTACCTGGATTACGGGGATGTCACCAGGCGCCAGCAGATGTTCGCGACTGGCATTCAGACCGAGCGTGAATACGGGCGGATGTTCGGTAAACCAGATTTCATCGACGGTGTGCTCGTCGCGCTCGTCGGTGAATTTCTGCATGTCCCGCCACAGTGGTTCGTATTCCTGCAGGCCGAGTGATCGAACGACCAGTGACTCGGCTGCCTGTGTCACAGGCTGACCAACACGTCTTCGTTTGCCGTCAATTCACGGTAAATATCGTCGAGTTGTTCCTGGCTACGAGCCTCGATCGTGACCGTGACTGATACGAAATTGCCTTTGCTGCTTGGCGACAATCGAACATTGTCTTCGCTGACATCCGCAGCGTGTTTTTTCACGATATCTACAACGGTGTCGGCAAACCCAGGCTCATCCCGACCCATTACCTTGATAGGAAAGCTACACGGAAACTGCAGCAGTGGTTCCTGTTCCGGTTTGTCGTCGTTCATGTTACATCCGATCGAGTTATTCGAACCAAAGCATGACGCTGTCGCGTGTGCGCTGCCACAAGCTGCCGTCCGGGTTCTCCTGCAATGCTCGCAACGGTTCTTTGAGCAGCTCGGTGTCATTCAGGGTGACTTTCAGTTCTGCAACAGGCTGGCTGAGTGCAACCGGCGCGACCAGAATCGACGGCATGTTGACAACGGATTTGACCTTATCGAAGCTGCCGCGCGGTATGGTGACATACAAATCGTCATTCACGCCGAGGTCAATGGATTCGCTTTGGCCTTTCCAGATTTTTGCGGAGGTGACTTTCTCGCCGGCGGAATACAGGAGTCGAGTTTCGTAAAAACGGAATCCGTAATTAAGCAATGCCTGGCTGCCATCGGTCCGCGCTTTCGCGCTTGCGGTTCCCAGCACTACCGAAACGATACGCATGCCTTCCCGGCTTGCGGATGAGACCAGGCAATAACCGGCGTCGTCCGTGTGGCCGGTTTTCATTCCGTCAACACTGGAGTCGCGCCACAAAAGTGAGTTGCGATTGCTTTGCTTGATGTCGCCGTAGGTGAATTCCTTTACTGAGTACCATTTGTAGTAGTCCGGGAACTCGGTGACGATCGCGCGTGCCAGCGTCGCGAGATCCCGCGCAGTGGAATAATGCTGGTCACCTGGCAAGCCCGTGGCATTCTGAAAGTGACTCGAGTGCATGCCAAGCGCGGCCGCGTATTGATTCATTACTTCAGCAAAAACGGATTCCGTGCCGGCGACATGTTCTGCCAGGGCGACGCTCGCGTCATTGCCGGATTGCACGATCATGCCCAGCAACAGGTCCTCGACACTGACACGTGAGCCAACCTCGATGAACATGCGGGACCCGGGTGTGCGCCAGGCTTTCTCACTGACTGTTACCTGATCGTCCAGTCGAACCTGTTCTTCCTGCAGGGCGCGAAAGATGGCATAGGCCGACATCAGTTTTGTCAGGCTTGCCGGTGCGAGTCGCTGGTCGGGTTTCAGCGAGGCGAGTTCGTGCCCCGAATGAGCATCGACAACCAGGTAGCTTTTGGCGCCAATGACCGGAGGCGCGGGTGTGGGTGTATTCTGGGCGTGAACGCTGGCGCCAAAAATAGTCGAAAAAGCAAGGAAAATCAAAAAGATACGGCGAATCAGAATCATAATAAGCGGAGCAGTTGCTGTCGAAAGGCGCGTATTGTAGCGCCTGTGGGCGGAAAATGTGGACCCGTTGGGTGAGCGGTTAATTTGTGACCAGATGCGACTCGGTGACGCCGATGCGGGCGAGCTTATTGACGAGTGCATCGTAGTCATCCGCGCCTCGCACCGGACCGATGCGAATGCGGTAAAGCGCTGGCGATCGGCCTTCTTCCTTGTGCACGAAGGCACCGTCAATGCCGCTGTCCCGCAGCAGGGCAAAGCGACGTTTCGCGTTATCGATATCACCGAATGCACCGACCTGAACATAAACGTCGTGCGGCGCCTCCGGGGCGGTTGTCACGGCGCGTGTCGGCACGTCCTGTTTCGCGGACGGCGGCGGGTCGTCGTAACTTAGTGCAGTAACTTCGACCAGTGCGGTGCCGTCCGAGATCATGTCGAGCTTGATCGCTGCAGAATACGATAGGTCGATGATGCGGTTGTCCACGAACGGGCCGCGGTCGTTTACGCGAACAACGATACTTTTATTGTTTCGCAGGTTGCGTACGCGTACGTATGTCGGCAGTGGCAGCGACTTGTGTGCGGCGGTCATCGCGTACATGTCATACGGTTCCTGGCTCGACGTCTTCCGACCGTGGAATTTTTTTCCGTACCAGGAAGCGACGCCGCGCTCCTTGTAACCGTAGCTCGAGTTCATGACGCTGTAACGCACACCGTACACTTCATAAACGGGCGGATTGCCATAACGGCTTTTCGGTTCTTCGCGGGGCACGGCATCCGGCGGCAATGACCCGGATACCGAAGATCCGCTGCGCGGCGGACCATCGCTCGATTTTTTGGAGGCGCATCCGCCGAGGCTTAGGACCAAGGCCAGTATGGCCAGCAGGACAATCCGGCAACGGGACTCAGGACGGGTCACGACTGACCTCAAGCGCTATTTCCTGACCCAGTTGATGAACCGCAAGCGCGTACATCACACTGGTGTTGTATCGCGTGATGACAAAAAAATTGTGAAAACCAACCCAGTATTGTGTGTCTCGCTTGCCTTGCAACGTCAGCAGTTGTGCCACGCTGTCGGCCGGCAGCGTGGTGGAAAACATGACGCCCTGACTACTCAACGAAGTGACGGTCTCTTTCGGTTTTATGGTGTTCTTTGGTACATCGCCGTGCCATAGATCACCAAGGCTCGCCCGTGCGACGACTTCTTCATCGCGTTTCCAGTGATGCCTGACGAAATAATTTGCGACGCTGCCGATGACGTCGTCCCAGTTTCCCCAGATATCGCGTTTGCCATCGTCGGTGGAGTCAACGGCATAGGCGCGAAAACTCGACGGCATGAACTGCGGTCGGCCCATTGCTCCGGCATACGACCCGGTCGCGTCGGCGGCGTCCATGTCTTCTTCACGAACCAGCAGCAGGAATTCTTCGAGCTCGCGCGTAAAAAATTTGGATCGCTTCGGATAATCGAACGCAAGCGTCGCGAGAGCGTCAATGACCCGGTAGTTGCCGGTGATTCGTCCATAGTAGGTTTCAACGCCGATGATGCCGACCAGGATCTCTCGTGACACCCCGGTCTCTTGACTGATGCGCGTTAACACTTGCTCGTGCTCGCGCCAGAATTTGGCGCCAGCGGCTATTCGTTCATCCGTGATGAAAATGGCCCGGTACTCGTACCATTCCTTGGTTTTTTCGGCGGGTCGGCTGATGGCATCGAGTATCGACTGCTGCGTTTCAGCATCGCGCAGGACCGCGGTCAGGGTTTCTCGATCATAGTCACTTTTTTCGACCATCCGGTCGATAAACTGTCTGACGTCGGGCCGATCGACGTCGAGGGCGTACGCCAGCGGCGTGCAAAAAAGAACCAGAAGGGCAAAACCCGGGTAGCGTAGTTGCATTATGGAGGAATTATCTCGACAGAAATTTTCGGTGGGTGTGTATAGACATGAGAATACCGAATCCGGCCATCAGGGTCACCATCGACGTGCCACCGTAACTGACCAGCGGTAACGGGATGCCAACGACCGGAACCAATCCGGTGACCATAGCAGTATTGACGAAAACATAAACAAAGAAGGTCAGGCTGATGCTGCCGGCGAGCAGGCGCGTATACGTATCTCGAGCCTGCATCGCGATGTACAGGCCACGGCCCACTATAAATATGTATATCCCGAGCAGGCTCAATACGCCCAGCAGACCAAACTCTTCACCGATGACCGCAAAAATGAAATCGGTATCTCGTTCGGGCAGGAACTCCAGTTGAGCCTGGCTGCCGTTGGTCCAGCCCTTGCCGAAGAGGCCACCGGACCCGATGGCGATTTTCGATTGAATAATATTGTAGCCAGCGCCCAGCGGATCGGAGTCCGGGTTCAGGAGCGTCAGCACCCGCTGCTTCTGGTACTCCTGCATAAAATTCCAGAGTACCCATGCCCCGGGGACGGACAGCGCGGCCAATAGAAACATCAGGCGTATTGACAGCCCGGCGAGCACGAGGACCAACGCGCCCGCCGCAGCAACGAGCAATGCGGTTCCGAGATCGGGTTGCTTCGCGATCAGTACCGTTGGCACGGCGATAATGACGGCGATGACCAGCAGGTGCACCGGTCTCGGCGGTATCTGGCGATCGTGCAAATACCAGGCGGCCATCATCGGTACAGCAAGCTTCATTATTTCGGATGGCTGAAAACGAATGCCAAGGTCGAGCCAGCGTTGCGCACCTTGGCCGACTTCGCCGAGCGCCAGCACCATCACCAGCAGCCCCAAACCGAAAAGATAACCCCATGGCGTCCAGCGCCGCATGAGATCCGGTGGCAATTGCGCGATGATGAGCATGCCAACCACCGCCACGCCGAGTCGCATGAATTGTCTCAGCCACAGGTCCATGTTCTGGCTGACGGCGCTGTAGAGCACGATAAGCCCGAGCGCGCAAAGCAACAGCAGGCTGCCCAGTAAGACATTGTCGATATGCACGCGCCGCAACAGGCGACCGACATCACCCAGCGGCTCGGCCTTGCGCATGATTAATCGATGCGTATCACTGAATCTCATTGGCACCGTACCCGAGGTGGTGGTCCATCAGCGCGCGTGCGATTGGTGCTGCGACCCGACTGCCGCTCGCACCGTTTTCGATAATGACGGCAACAGCGATCTGTGGGTCTTCGAGCGGCGCGAATGAAATGAACAACGCATGGTCCCGGAGGCGTTCATCGATTTCCTCCTCGTCATATTCCTCGTCCTGCGCAACGGTGAACACCTGGGCCGTGCCACTTTTTCCGGCCATTTGATAGGGTGCCCCGGTGCCAACGGCACGCGCTGTTCCGCGTACGCCCTGCATCACGTCGTTCATCCCGGCGATCACGCTTTCCCAATAGAACTCGTTTTGAATATTGACGTCCGCCAGTCTTTTTGGGGCAATGAGCCTGCGCGCGCCGGAAATCGGGTCCTCGGTTGCGGCGACAAGATGCGGCACATATCGTTTGCCGCGGGTGGCCATGGCTGCTGCTGCGTTGGCCAGTTGAAGGGGCGTTGCGAGCAGGTAGCCCTGTCCGATGGACGCGATAACGGTTTCACCGGGAAACCAGGTCTGGTCGGCCGGCTCTCGGAACGCTGCACGCTTCCAGTCGCGCGAGGGTACAAGACCGGTTTTTTCGCCGATCAGGTCGATGCCGGTCGCTTGGCCCAGACCAAACTGGTCGAGGTAATAGTGCATGCGATCGATACCGATTTTGCGACTCATTTCATAAAAGTACACATCGCAGGACTGTTCCAGCGCGTCGTGCACGTCGACTTCCCCGTGACCCTCCGGTTTCCAGTCTCGGTAACGGTGCGTGCTGCCGGGCAGGCTGTAATATCCCGGGCAAAACGTGCGGCGGGTCAGGTTGGTCGCGCCAACTTCGAGCGCCGCAAGCGCCAGCATCGGTTTGATCGTGGAGCCGGGCGGGTAGGTGCCGACCACCGCGCGATTGAATAGAGGCCTGTCGGGATCACTTTGCAGTGCGTTGAATTCCGATGAACTCATGCCCAGTGCGAACATGTCCGGGTCAAATGAAGGTGCACTGATCAAAGCGAGTATTTCACCGTTATTGGGATCAATCGCAACAACGGCACCTCGTTTTCCCTGCATGGCTTCTGTCGCGATTCGTTGCAGGTCAAGATCAATGGTCAGGTAGATACTGTGGCCGGGAAGCGAGGACTGGCTTTCCGGCAATGCGTCGGACAATTCACGGGTGTCCGTAGGCACCTCCCTGCCGCGTGCGTTAGTCACGACCTGCTGGTGACCGGTCGCGCCGTGCAGCAATGCCTCCTTGCTAAACTCGATGCCGGTTTTGCCAGTGTGAAACGTGCCGGAGTAGTCGGCGACATCCAGGCGGTTGAGATCGCCGGTGCTGAGGGCGCCGACGTAGCCAATAGCATGCGTCGTTAAATGACCGTAGGGATAATGCCGCACCAGTCGCGGCTGAAAATCGACTCCGGGAAACCGGTACCGCTGCACCGCGAACCTGGCTATCTCGTTGTCGTCAAGTCGAAACCGCAACGTGACCGGTTTGAACCGGAGGCCATGACTGGCAAGACTTTTTATCCTGTCGATGTCTTCTTCTTCGATCAGTTCGAGTCGCGCAAGCTGCCTGAGCGTTTCGTCGATATCGGCGACCTGCTCCGGTATCAGCTCAAGCTGGTAGGTGGGCAGGTTTTCAGCGAGCACCCGGCCCTTGCGGTCGAAAATCAGGCCGCGAATCGGTGGCACGGCTTCGATACGCACCCGGTTCCCAACCGACTTTTCGGCAAATATTTCGTGATTGACGATCTGCAGTTGTACCAGCCGGGCGATCACCGTGCCCAGCAGCAGGGTTGCAATCACGGCTGAGAGAAGAATGCGCGCGCTGAACAGTCGCGTCTCGCTATGGTGGTCCTTGATGGGAGTAAAGAGATCCATCGAATTGCAATTAGCCGCTGGAGCGTGCGCTGTAACGAATACCGCCGTAGATCGTGGACAGTAACGGCCAAACGATCGTGCCAGTCAGTACCGGACCCCAGTAGGCTACGGCCGGAGAGTTAATGCCTGCGACTCCGTTAATCCAGAACAAAATGAACTGGTACAGAGCGAGCAGGGCAAAGACGGTTGCTGTCATCTGCAGCATCGGAAAGACCCGAATCTGGAGGTGAAATTTCACGGTTATGTAGACAATCAAAACCAGCGCAAGTGCATGCTGTCCGAACAGGGTGCCTTGTGCGACATCGAGAATCAGGCCGATGATCCAGGCCCAGCCGATGCTGTAAGTGCGCGGCAGCAACATCGACCAGAAAATCAGTGTCAGCGGCACCCAGTCCGGTCGATACGCTTCTGCCCAGCCAGGCATGGGCGCAATTGCCAGCATTAATGATGCGACGATGCAGGTCAGGATCGGCAAACGCCGGGAAGCACTGTCGTTACTCATCCTGGACCTCCTCGCTTTCGCCGGCATCATCCTGATTCCTGGCCTCGACCTCTTCCTCCGTCGCCTCATTCCAGATCAGCATCAATTCGCGTACCTGGTTCAGGGCGGCCACTGGCTTTGCGGACACTTCTGCAAAAGACTCCTGTGGGTTCAGAATAACGGAGGTAACGACCGCGACCGGATAGCCTGCCGGGAATTCACCGCCAAGGCCGGAGGTCACCAGCAAATCATCGACTCTGATATCCGCGTTGTTTGCCAGGAATGGAAGATCGAGCCGTTCGTATTTACCCGTGCCGAGGGCAACGGTCCGCAAGCCGTTTCGGTTTACTTCAACCGGCAAGGCATGATCCGGATCGCTGATAAGAATGCCCTGTGACGAGAGCAGTCCGGTTTGAATAATCTGTCCGACCACGCCGCTGTCGTCAATCATCGCCTGGCCATCATAAACGCCGTCCCGGGATCCTTTGTCGATGACCAGCACGTGCCGGAACGGGTCGGAACTGACCGACATGATTTGCGCCACCCGGACCTCATCGCGCACACGGTGGGTTGCATCGAGCATTGCCCGCAACCGTGAGTTTTCCGCTTCCAGCGCGGAAAGTTGTTGCAGGCGTGCGTGGGTCAGCAATCGTTCGGAATGCAGGCGCTCGTTTTCGGTCTGCAGGTCACTGCGGCTCGCCGTCGTTTCGCTTGCCCAGCGCCAGACGGATACCGGGGCGTCGACCACGACGCGCAACGGGTACACGGTCGCACCAATCGCCGTACGTACGGTGTCGAGGTGATTGTCGCGGTAGTCGATGACGAGCAGCAGGATACTCAGGGCGGCGAGAAGCGAAAACCGCAAACCCAGTGCGCGTGAGTGAGGTGCCCGATGTGAGCGTTCGGTTCTGGCTGCCGGCATGGCGGTACTTTAGCAGCCTTTTGAGGTAGTTACTCCAGCCCGAATACAGCCGGGCCGTGTTCATCGATCAGTTCGATGACTCTGCCTCCGCCCCTGGCAACACAGGTCAACGGATCGTCCGCGATAACGACCGGCAAACCCGTTTCTTCCATTAACAGTTTGTCAATGTCACGCAGCATCGCGCCGCCACCGGTTAATACGATGCCGCGGTCGGCGACGTCCGCGCCGAGTTCCGGCGGTGTCTGCTCCAGCGCTTCCTTGACCGCGCCGACGATGCCCTGCAATGGCTCCTGCAGCGCTTCGAGAATTTCGTTGCTGTTCAATGTAAAGGCACGCGGTACGCCTTCGGAAAGGTTGCGTCCTTTTACAGAGGCTTCACGCACTTCCTGGCCCGGGAAAGCAGATCCAATTTCGTGCTTGATGCGCTCAGCCGTCGCTTCGCCGATCAGGATGCCGTAGTTGCGCCGAACGTAGTTGGTGATGGCCTCGTCGAAGCGGTCGCCACCGATGCGCACGGAAGCGGCATAGACTATTCCGTTGAGCGAGATCACCGCCACTTCTGACGTGCCGCCGCCGATATCCAGCACCATTGATCCACGCGCTTCGTGCACCGGCATGCCGGCACCGATGGCGGCAGCCATGGGCTCGGGAATCAGGTGAACCTTGCGCGCACCGGCACCTTCGGCGGATTCACGAATGGCGCGCCGCTCGACCTGGGTTGAGCCATACGGTACGCAGATCAGGACACGCGGGCTGGGGCGAAAGTAGCGTGTGCCATGCGCTTTACGAATAAAGTGCTGCAGCATTTTCTCGGTGACGGTGAAGTCAGCGATGACGCCGTCTTTCAGGGGTCGAATGGCCGTAATATTGCCGGGTGTTCTGCCCAGCATATTCTTGGCCTCTGCACCTACTGCCTCGACCATGCGACCGCCACGACCGGAATCCTCACGAATCGCCACAACGGACGGCTCATCGAGCACGATTCCGTGACCTCTGGAATATATAAGGGTGTTCGCTGTTCCGAGATCGATGGATAAATCGTTCGAGAAATAGCCGAGAATGTTCTTTAGCATGGAAGGAAATGGCCCGAGCAGGTGTTCAACCGCGTAATCTATCAATGCGCACGACATTGAGCAAGGCGGTGTGTATTATTGCTGCCCCCGTTTATTGGAGCTGCGCCAGTATCTCCGTGCGGGAATACCCGTCCCAGGCAAAAGAATCGATAGTCCGGAACTAAATGTGTCACTAAGTAAAGAACAGGTACAACACATTGCGACGCTCGCGCGGCTCAGCGTGGACGAGAACGAAATCGACGATGTGGTCGAAAAACTCTCGAGTATTGTCGATTTCGTTGACCAGCTGCAGGCAGCGCCCACCGATGATGTCGTGCCGATGGCGCACCCCATGGATATGTCCCAGCGACTTCGCGCGGACGTGGTGACCGAGGACAACGAGCGCGACCGGATTCAGCAAAATGCGCCGAGCGTTCAGGATGGGCTGTACCTCGTCCCCAGGGTCCTTGATTGATATGTCAGGCCCGGGCCATACAATACATGCGCTGACACTGGCCGAGCTCGCCAGTGGCATGACGCAGGGCGAGTTCACGTCCCGCGACATCGTCGAAACGCTGCTGGGCCGGATCAAAGACAACGCCGATCTGAATGCATTCATCACGGTAACTGACGATGAGGCCCTGGCCGCCGCCGATCGTGCCGATGCGGATCGGGCGAACGGAAATGCCGGGTCGCTTTGCGGTTTGCCGATCGTTCACAAAGACCTGTTTTGTACCAAGGGCGTTCGCACGACCTGTGGCTCTCGTATTCTCGACAATTTTGTATCGCCTTATGACGCGACCGTCGTTGAGCGACTCCGCCAGGCCGGTGCAGTGACGCTTGCCAAAACCAACATGGACGAGTTCGCGATGGGCTCGTCGAATGAAACGAGCTATTTCGGACCGGTCAAAAACCCCTGGGATCTTACGAAATCGCCCGGTGGCTCTTCGGGTGGTTCCGCCGCGTCCGTCGCCGCTCGACTGATTCCGGCAGCGACGGGCACGGATACCGGCGGCTCCATTCGCCAGCCAGCGGCCCTGACGGGCACTACGGGGCTGAAGCCGACCTATGGACGGGTGTCCCGGTACGGCATGATCGCGTTCGCATCGAGTCTCGACCAGGCGGGTGTTATCACACGCTCGGCGGAAGACGCCGCGATGTTGCTGAATGTTATGGCCGGATTTGATGAGCGCGATTCCACGTCTGTTGACCAGCCTGTGCCGGATTACCGGGCAACGCTTGGCGAGTCGCTCGAAGGTCTCCGTGTTGGCATCGTACGGCAGCATTTTGACGAAGGCCTGGAAGCCGAATGTTCGGCGCGAGTCAAGGAAGCGCTAAGTGCACTAGAGGACCAGGGAGCCATCCTCGTCGAGGTGGACCTGCCGAACCTCGACCTGTCGGTGCCGACTTACTATGTGGTTGCACCCGCAGAGTGTTCTTCGAATATGTCGCGTTTCGACGGCGTACGCTTTGGCCACCGCGCGGAAGATCCGAAAGACCTGTTGGACCTTTATTGTCGCAGTCGCGCCGAGGGTTTTGGTGCCGAAGTCAAACGCCGCATCATGACGGGGACGTACGTGTTGTCGGCCGGTTACTACGACGCGTACTACCTCAAAGCACAGAAGGTGCGGCAACTCATCAGCCAGGACTTCAAGTCCGCGTTCGAAAAGGTGGATGTCATCGCCGGGCCAACGGCGCCGACGCCGGCGTTTGGTATTGGCGAAAAGACCGACGACCCGATCACGATGTACCTGAATGATATTTACACCATCGGAGCGAACCTTGCCGGACTGCCGGGCATTTCGATTCCCTGCGGGTTTTCCGGCGAACTGCCTGTTGGTTTGCAGCTGGTCGGACCGCATTTCGCGGAAGCCTCCGTATTGCATTGCGCGCACCAGTACCAGCAGATTACCGATTGGCATCAGCGATGCCCGAAGGACTTCGAATGAGCGCCTGGGAAGTGGTCATCGGTCTGGAAATTCACACGCAGCTCGCGACGCGGAGCAAGATATTTTCGGGTGCCTCAACGGCGTACGGTGCGGAGCCAAATACACAGGCCTGCCTGGTTGATCTGGGCTATCCCGGTGTGTTGCCCGTGCTGAATGAGGAAGTCGTGCGCATGGCTTGCAAGTTCGGGCTTGCCGTCGATGCAGCCATTGCGCCACGTTCTGTTTTCGCGCGCAAAAATTACTTTTACCCGGATCTGCCGAAGGGCTACCAGATCAGCCAGTACGAATTGCCGGTTGTTGGCGAAGGCCACTTGATGATTACGGATATCGATGGCAACGAGAAGCGCATCGGTATTACCCGTGCACATCTTGAAGAAGATGCTGGCAAATCCATTCACGAAGGGCTGGGTGAAAAATCCGGCATTGACCTGAACCGGGCGGGAACGCCGCTTCTCGAAATTGTTTCCGAGCCGGATCTCAGTTCTGCGAAAGAAGCGGTTACGTACCTGCGCAAGATTCACACGATCGTCCGTTACCTTGGAATTTCCGATGGCAATATGCAGGAAGGATCGTTCCGATGTGACGCGAATGTATCCGTTCGACCGAAAGGCCAGCAAGAACTTGGCACGCGTGCAGAACTAAAAAACCTGAACTCGTTTCGATTCATCGAGAAAGCGATCAATTTCGAAATCGAACGGCAGATCGATCTTATAGAGGATGGTGGCGAGGTTGTGCAGGAAACCCGTCTCTACGACTCGGACAAAGATGAAACGCGTTCGATGCGTAGCAAGGAAGAAGCGAATGACTATCGCTATTTCCCGGACCCGGACTTGTTGCCGGTAGAAATCGAAGAAGACTATATAGAAGCGGTTCGCAAAACCATGCCGGAGCTGCCGGACGCCAAGAAAGAACGGTTTGCCAATCAATACGGCATCAAAGGCGATGATGCGGATATTCTCACCACCAGTATCGCGCTGGCCGACTATTTTGAAGCGGTCGCGAAAGCGACGGTGGCGGACGCGAAGACCTCGGCCAACTGGATCATCGGCGATTTGCTGGCGGCCCTGAATCGTGATGGTTTGGATATCAATGCCAGCCAGGTGTCAGCGAAAGCGATGGCCGGACTGATCGATCGTATTCATGACAACACCGTTTCGCGAAGTCTCGCGAAGGAAATTTTCGAAGCGATGTGGGCAGGCGAGGGCACGGCCGATGAAATTATTGAGGCGAAAGGTCTTAAGCAGATCACAGACAGCTCTGCGATTGATGCTATCGTCGATGCCGTTATCGCCGCCAACCCTGGGCAGGCTGAAGAGTACCGCGCG
>Ga0316187_10002686_pt1 | contig 15475 bp, 14 predicted proteins | sample CroRivburrow1_MG_FD_204927 | JGI IMG/M metagenome (GOLD analysis project Ga0316187, IMG submission 204927) | Coastal sediment microbial communities from Maine, United States - Cross River worm burrow 1 | ecosystem: Environmental > Aquatic > Marine > Coastal > Sediment | place: USA: Maine... | reverse complement strand
TTGACCTCGGGGTAGACGAGGTGCATGCCGCAGGCCTGCAGCAGCTCGCCGATGTTCCCGCTGATGAACAGGTAGGCGACCTTCTCGCCCGCTGCCGGCGCGTCCTCGAGCCGCTGATACCAGTCGGTCAGGAGAGTCTTCTGGATGCGCTGTCCGGCGCCCTGGTGTACGAAGGCCTCGTTCATGCTGTCACCTCCTCGGCGAAGAACAGGATGGATTCGGAGAAGGTCTCGGCCTGGGTGCGGACGGACTCGAAACTGCCCATCTTCTCCTCGAACTCGACCGCCATGAAGGGCACGCCTTCCCTCTCGAGGGCGCGCTTGTGGAGCACGAAGTCGTAGAACGCCGGCTCACAGAACTTCGCGGTGCAGAACACCACCCCCGCGGCGTCCGCCGCGCGCACCCGCTCGACCAGGCGCGCGCTGCGCTCGTGCGGGTCGCGGTGGCGCACCACCGAGGCCTCGGCGTGGGTGAAGAAGGCCTCGACCACGTCGTCCCACGGGTTGGCGCCGCGTGACCAGGGCTCGCGGAACCAATGCAGGCCGCGCGCCAGGTCGCTGTCGATGACGAAGCAGTGGGCCTGGTCGAGGGTCCGCAGCAACTCCAGCGCCGGCTGCTCGCAGAACGAGCCCTCCAACACCACGCGCACGCCGTCCTTCGCTCGGCAGTCGCGCTCGGGCAGCAGCTCCAGCACCTCGGCGAGCACGCGGTTGTGCTCGTCCGGGGTGCGTCGGCCGCCTGCGCGGACCAGCACGTACCACTCTTCGAGCGTGAGCCGCCACGGCTCGGCGTGGCGCACCGCTTCGAGTTGCCGCAGCAGCGCGCGCTGCGCCTCGTAGGCCTCGATGGCGATCGCCAGGTCGCCCTCGGTCGCGACGTGCCCGGTCAGCGCGCCGACTTCCGCGGCCAGCCGCTGCAGGTCGTCGCGGTAGTAGTCACGCGCCGAAGCGCTCTTGAGATTCTGCGGGTAGTGCAGGTAGTCGACGTAGCGGTCGGGGAAGTTGCGCTTCCAGACTCCGGACAGGTTGCGCGCGACGTCGCACAGCGAGCCGAACAGCATCCCGTCGAGGAAGTCGAGCCGTCCGAGCAGGCCGAGCTCCAGCGTCGAGCGCGAGACCGAGCAGATGAAGGACTGCACGCGTGCGTCCGCCAGCTCGACCTCGATGCGCTCGCCACCACCCCAGACTTCCACGGGCAGGGCGCCGCACGCCCAGATGACCTCCTGCGGCACGTAGACCGGGAAGTAGCCGACGCAGGCGCGTCCGGGTGCGGCCTCCTTCCATGCGCGGGCTGCCGCGAAGGTGGTGTCGCTCACCGTCTCGCGCGCGGCTTCAATCAGTTCATCGAGTCGTTTCATCGGTCGCTCCATGCGGGTTTGCGCTTGGCGAGGAAGGCCTCCAGGCCCTCGAGCGCGTCGACAGTCGCCATCAGGTCCTCGAGGTATTGGCGCTCGAGTTCCGGCAGCCGACGATGCAACGCGGCATGCCAGGGGTGGCGGCAGGCGTGACGGGCCTGCCGCACCGCGGCGGCGGACAGCGGCACCAGCGTCTGGTCCACCAGAGTCTCGACCGCGAAGTCCAGGCCGCCGGACTCGGCGACGTGGTCCGCGATGCCCAGCTCGCCCGCTTCGCGGCCGTCCAGCAGCCGCCCGCTGACCAGCAGCTCGGCGGCGCGGCCGGCGTTGACCCGCAGCGGCAACAGCGCCGCAGCTGCCGGCGGGAACACACCGAGACGAATCTCCGGGCAGCCGAGCTGCGCGTCCTCCTCGACGAGGATGCGGTCACAGGCCAGTGCCAGCTCGAAGCCGCCGCCCAGGCAGCGGCCGCGCACCGCCGCGATGACCGGCGGCAGCGGCAGCTCGTCGATCAACCGCAGCAGCGCGTGGAAGTCCGGAAGCATGCGGCCGACCTGCGACGGCATGTGCTCCTCGACGCTCGCTCCGTAGCTGAAGTGCGCGCCCGAGCCGCGCAGCACGATGGCCTTCAGCCGTCCGTCCTTCGCCAGTGCGCGCAGGTTCGCGCCCAGCTTGTGGATCAGCGCCCGGTCGAGGATGTTGCCGGGAGCGGGCCCCAGTTCCAGCACCGCCGCCGCGCCTCCGCATGCGGCGGTATTGCGCAGGGCGGGAAAACGCTTCACTGCCGTTCCCCCACCGCGTAGGGCGCGAAGCGACGCAGGAACTCCGGGTCCTCCCAGCTGCCGCCTTCGGCGAGCGCGCGACGCATCTCCAGGAAGTCGGCTTCGCGTTCCGCGCGCGGCGCGCGATGGAAGGTGCGGAAACCGGCGCGCGCCTCGGTCATCATGTTGAGGGCGAGCCACGCGCGGTTGCCCTCGCGGTTGCGATCCCAGTGCGCGAGCTTGTGGCGACGCAGGTTCTCGAGCGTGAAGGTGGTGCAGTCCGGCATGGTCCCGGCCAGCTTCCACGCCAACATCTCGACCTCCCGGTCGAGCAGTTCGAAGTCGATCTCGGCGGACTTCAGCAGGGCCTTGCCTTCCGCGAGCGCTTCGCCCTGCTTCGCCAGGCCCCACTGTGGCCGACCCCAGTCGTCGTAGCTCGCGTCGACGTGCACGGTCGGGTTCGGCACGAAGCGACCGTCGACCTTGAGCACCGGCGCGAGGCCGTTGATCAGCCCGTAGCCGAGCGCCTGATGTGCGCTCCACGTCTCGCATAGCGTGCAGGACTCCGCGGCGCGCGCCCAGCCGACGTACAGCGGCAGGAAGTCGGTCGAACCGCCGACCGGCGCCGAGCCGTGCTTCGGCCCGGCCTGCCCGAAGCGCGCGGTGTCGGCCGCGACCGTGAAGTCGCAGGCCATGCCGATCTCCTGGCCGCCGGCCAGCCGCATGCCGTTGACGCGGTTGATGACCGGCTTGTCGCACTCGAGGATCGCCGACACCGCGTCGTTGAACAGGCGCATGTAGCGCCGGTACTCGTCGGGCCGTCCCGAGTAGTGCTCGCTGTACTCCGCGGTGTTGCCGCCGGTGCAGAAGGCCTTGTCGCCGACCGCCGTGAAGACCACGCACTGCACGCGCGCATCGTTCGAGGCGCGCCGCATCGCCAGCACCAACTCGATCAGCGCGGCAGTGGTGTAGGAGTTGTACTGTCCGGGGTTGTCGAGCACGACCCAGGCGTTGACCAGCTGCGGATCGGCGCTGCCGTCCGGGTGCAGCAGCGGGCGCAGCTCGTAACGCAGGTTCGTGAACGCGCGGTCGCCGGCGAGATCATGGTCGGCGAAGGGCTCGGTCGCGGCGGTGATGGTCATGGAATCAGGATCGGTCGTTCCGGGATGCGGTGTGCGTGCGCGTCCTCGAGCACGCGGTTGATGTCGTCCATCGGGAAGTGACGCACGAAGGGCTCGACCTGCACCGCGCCGGAGCGGATCAGGTCGAGCGCCGGTGCGTAGAGCTGCGGACGGCAGCCCCAGTTGCCGAACGCGGTGGCGTCGAAGGCCATCAGGTTCGACAGGCGCACCGGCACCTTGTCGAGACAGAAGCCGACGAAGCCGACGGTGCCGGCGAAGGTCAGCAGCGACCAGGCCAGCGCCTGGCCGGCCGGCGTCCCGCTCATCTCCAGCACCTTCAGGCCGACCGGCGCCAGGCCGGCCGACTTGCAGGCCGCGCGGACGGCCTTGCGCGCCTCGTCCGGCGCAAACACCGAGACGTCGACGGTCGCCGCCGCGCCGTGCTGGCGCGCGCGCCGGAGCTTGTCGGGATCGACATCCGCGGCGATGACCTGCGCGCCGAACGCGCGCGCGATCTGCACGCCGAACGAACCGATGCCGCCGACCCCGATCAGCACCACGCCGTCGCCCTCGCCTACACCGGCGCGCACGAGCGCCTGGTAGGGAGTGGTCACGGCATCGGCGAGCACGCTGACGTCGGCGAGTTCCAGGCCTTCCGGCAGGTCACCCGCATCGACCAGCCAGCGCGCCGGCACGATCACGTGCGACGCGAAGCCGCCGTGGAAGTCGTTGCCCGGCATGCTCTGCGCGCGGCACGCGTTCTCGCGCCCTGCGCGGCACAACGCGCACTCGCCGCAAGGCAGCACCGCCGGGATGACGACGTCCATGCCCAGCCACGCCTCGGCGCCTGCGCCGGCATGCTCGACGACCCCGCTGATCTCGTGACCGAGCGCCAGCGGCAGTTCGTGCTTCGTGCGCACGCCGTCGTAGAGGAACCCGAGGTCGGTGTGGCACACCCCGCAACCGACCACGCGCACGGCGACTTCGCCGGCGGCCGGCTCGGGGAAATCGCAGGCCTCGCGCACCAACGGCTCCCCAGGTGCGGTCATCAACCAGCGGTAAGAACTCGAAGGAGCGGCATTCCCCATACAGGGAAGCTAGCCACCAGCGGGCCCAGTGGAAGAATAACGCGCTAAAAATTCATTATATGCGCACTATCTTGCCCTGCCCACGCTTCCTGGGCGAGACCGGGCGCCCCTAGCGGTAGGCCGGCACGCCGGTCATCGCGTGCCCCAGCACCAGCGTATGGATTTCGTGGGTGCCCTCGTAGGTCAGCACGCTCTCCAGGTTGCAGGCGTGACGCCCCGAGTGATACTCGAGGGTGATGCCGTTGGCGCCCAGGATCGTGCGCGCCGTGCGCGCCACGTCCAGCGCGATGGCCACGTTGTTGCGCTTGGCCATCGAGACGTGTTCCGGCTTCATGGTGCCGGCGTCCTTCATGCGCCCGAGACGCCAGGCCAGCAGTTGGGCCTTGGTGATCTCGGTGCCCATGTCGGCGATCTTCTGCTGGGTGATCTGGAAGCCCGCCAGCGGCTTGTCGAACATCTGGCGCTCCTGCGAATAGCGGCGCGCCTCGGCGAAACAGGCCTGTGCGGCCCCCACAGCGCCCCAGGCGATGCCGTAGCGCGCCTGGGTCAGGCACATCAGCGCCGACTTGAGGCCGTCGGTGTTCGGCATGCGGTTGGCGTCGGGCACGCGCACGTCCTCGAGCACCAGCTCCGAGGTCACGCTGCAGCGCAGCGACCACTTGTGCTTCTGCTCCGGCGCGCTGAAGCCGGGCCGGTCGCCCTCGACCAGGAAGCCCTGCACCACGCCCTCCTCGTCCTTGGCCCACACCACCGCCAGGTCGCAGCCGGTGCCGTTGGTGATCCACATCTTCTGGCCGCTCAGAACCCAGTCGTCACCGTCGCGGCGCGCGCGCGTGCGCATGCCGCCCGGGTTGCTGCCGAAGTCCGGCTCGGTGAGCCCGAAGCAGCCGACGATCTCCCCGGACGACAGCCGCGGCAGCCACTGCTTCTTCTGCTCCTCGCTGCCGAAGGTCAGGATGGGGTACATGACCAGCGAGGACTGCACGCTCGCGAAGGAGCGGACGCCGGAATCGCAGCGCTCGAATTCCTGGCAGACCAGGCCGTAGACGGTCGAGGACATGCCGCCGCCGCCGTACTCCTCGGGCACGGTGATGCCCAGCAGCCCCATCTCGCCCAGTTCGGGGACAATCTCCTTGGGGAAGGTGCCGGCCTCCCAGTGGCCGGGCACGATCGGCATCAGGCGCTCCTGGACCCAGTGCCGGACCTCGTCCCGGACCATCTTCTCGTCCTCGTCGAACAGTTCGTCGACGGCGTAGAAATCAAGTTGGTCGGCTGCAGCCATGTGTGTGTCTCCACACGGGAACCGGCCCACCCCGGGCCTCCCGCGCGGACGAGGGATGATAGCCACGGCTTCGCCCCCGACTCTGAGCGAGTGTTGCCGAATTCCTGCGGCCTCGGGGTCTGGAGGGGCAGGGGGGGCTCCTCCATAATCCGGACTGCGCCCCCGCCGGGCGGCGCGACCTCCCGCCCCTCCTTCGCATGACCGAACGCACTGCACTCGACGGCCTCCTGGAATTCTGCGACCGCATCCGCGACCAGCATGAGGACGAGGACGACCGGGTGGAGGGCGCGGAAGCCCTCGAGCACGTCGAGCGATTCGGGCGGCGTCTGTTCCCGCAGTTGCCCGGCATCAAGGCGCTGCCGGAGGCCGCCGACCTGGACGCGCACGAGCTGTTCCTGCTCGCGCTGCTGCTGCACCACCGCATGCGCGCCGGAGCCGAGCCGCTGGAGGGCGCGCGCCTGCTGGGCATCCTGCTGCGGGCCGGCTTCCCGCGCAGCGAAGCGATGGCGATGCTCGGGCCTGCGCACGCGCTGCGCGTCGAGGGCTGGCTGAAGGCCGAGGTGCCGGACGGCGGCTTCGACCCGCTGGATGCGCAGTTCCTGCCCAGCCCGCGCGCACTGCAGTTGTTCTGGCCCGGCGCGCTGCCGGCGCGCAACGCCGCCACCCGCGAGGAGGACGAGAAGGAAGCCGACGACCCCGCGACCCGCCCCTACCGCGACGAGGCCGAGTACCTATGGGACCTCCACGGCTGGCGCAACCTCTGCATCGTGCGTGCCGACACCGCGTTCGAGATGGACGCCCGCACGCTGCGGCCCTCGACCCGCAACCGCATGCACCGCCGCCGCGCGCGGCAGCGGTGGCTGCGCATCCGGCGGCGCATCACCATCACCGAGGCTGGCCGCGAGTTCGCGCTGGAGCGCTTCATGCGCGAGCATGGGCTCGGACCGGATCACGTGCTGCTGATCGTGCACCTGATGTTCGGCGAATTGCTCGAAGGCGAGTGCGCTATCCCGGCCGTCGAGGGCCTGCGCCTGCTCGCCGAGACGCGGGATGACATCCTGCGCAAGCGCGCCACCATCGGACCGGACGGGCTGCTGCGCCGGCTCGGAATTCTCCACGCCGAGGGCGAGGACTATGCGAAGATGAGCGTTGCACCTCTGGCCCTCGCGGACTGGGCGGTGGACCGGATCCTCGCCGGCGTGCGCCGCCGTCCGCAATGGGACGAGAGGGAGTTCGAAGACTTCCTCAACGGCGACACATGAGCACTGACCGCGACGCGCTGATCTACGACTGGGCCGCACGTGGCCCTCACCACGAACCGGCACCGGCCGGCAAGGTGATGCTCGACGACGAGACCCTGCGGGACGGCCTGCAGTGCCCGTCCGTCATCGACCCGCCGCTCGACAAGAAGATCGCGCTGGTCCACCTGATGGACGAGCTCGGCATCGACACCGCGGACGTCGGCCTGCCGGGCGCGGGGGTCAACGCGCGCGAACACATCCTCGCTCTGGCGCGCGAGATGGTGCCGCTGAACATCACCCCGAACGTCGCCTGTCGCACGGTGGTGTCCGACATCGAGCCGGTCGTCGAGATGGTCCAGCAGGTCGGCGCGCCGATCGAGGTCTGCGCCTTCATCGGCTCCAGCCCGATCCGCGCCTACGCCGAGGGCTGGGACCTGCAGCAGATGGTCAAGAACGTGCGCGACAGCGTGCGCTTCGCCAAGTCGCACGACCTGCCGGTGCTGTTCGTCACCGAGGACACGGTGCGCGCCACGCCGCACATCCTGCGTGAGCTGTACGGCGCCGCCATCGACGAGGGCGCCGACCGGCTGTGCATCTGCGACACCGTCGGCGGGGTCATCCCCTACGCGGTACGCAACATCTTCGTCGGCATGAAGGACTTCCTGCTCGAGAAGGGCGTGAAGGACATCGGTCTCGACTGGCATGGTCACCGCGACCGCGGGCTCGGCCTGATCAACACCATCTCCGCGCTGGCCGCCGGCGCCGACCGCGTGCATGCCTGCGCGCTGGGCATCGGCGAGCGCGCCGGCAACACCGAGATGGACCTGCTGCTGGTCAACCTCAAGCTGCTCGGCTGGATCGAGCGCGACCTGACGCGGCTCGGCGAGTATGTGAAGCTCGCCAGCGAGGCGGTCGGTCGGCCGGTCCGCCAGGAGTACCCGGTGTTCGGCGAGGACGCCTTCGAGACCGGCACTGGAGTGCACGCCGCGGCGGTCATCAAGGCCTTCCGCAAGGGTGACCGCTGGTTGGCGAACCGCGTCTACAGCGGTGTGCCGGCCGACGACTTCGGGCTCGAGCAGAAGATCTCTGTCGGCCCGATGAGCGGCAAGTCGAACGTCATCTGGTTCCTCGAGCAGCGCGGCCACGACGCCACCGAGGAGCGCATCGCCGCGGTGCTGGACAAGGCCAAGCACAGCGACCGCTTGCTGACCGAGGACGAAGTGCTCGCCGCCGCCGGCGTGCTCGAGGCCTCCGGGGCCTAGTCCGCGGCGTGATGGGCCCTGCGATGGACCCGCGCCTGCGCCGCGCCTGCCTGCTGGGCGCGATACCGCTCTGCACCGGCCTCGCCATCCTGCTGACGTGGATGGCGACGCGCTGGGAGTTCCTGATCGGGGCCGGACTCCTGACCATCGCGCTCGGCGTCGTCGCCGTGCTCCTCGGAACCGCCCAGGTGTGGGCCGCGCGCGGCGCGCCCTTCGGGGCGCGGGTCGCGCTGATGGCCCTGCTGTGGGGGAACTTCCCGGCCGCCGGCTTCGCCGTGATGGCCGCCGAGGACGTGATGACCAGTTTCACCGTCAGCGTGCGGAATGCCAGCGGCGCGTTGCTCCAGGACCTCGAAGTCCGCGGCCCTGGCGACCGGGCACGGCTCGGCACCCTCGCCCCGGGCGGGAGCGCGCTCTGCCGCATCCGCCCGACCGGCGACGGCTTGCTCCTCGTCGACTGGAACCGCGCCGGCGAGTCCGGCTTCGCGGAACCCGAGGTCTACGTCAGCGGCGGACTCGAGGGGCACATCGACATCGAGATCCGCGCGGAGGGCCTGCCGGTCGTGCATTACACCCCACGCGCGCTCGGCTGGTTTCAACGTGTGGCGTACGATGCCTGACTGGAACACGGTGTCGCGCCTGCGGGCGCTCGCACATCGATGACACGCCGCCGCTTCTTCGTCTGGGTTCTGCCGGCGCTCTGGGTGCCGACTTCGCTGATCAGCTACTACCACCCGGGCGACGAATACGGCCTGTACGTGGTCTCGTCCCTGCTCGGCGCGTGGTTCGTCATCCTCGGCGACGTGGGCGACATCCACGACCTGTGGGTTCCGCTCTCGATAGCCGCGGCTGGCGGCCTGGTCTGCGCGGCGCTCGGCCTGCTGCTCGACAAGTTGCGCGTCACGCGAGTCGGCTTCCTCGCCTGTTGGCTGACGCTGGCGGCACTGCTGGTGTGGAGCCAGTTGCGCGACTTCTCGAGTATCGAGGAGGCGTTGGGGAAGAACGGCTCTTGGACCGCGTACCTGAGCGCCAGCTCGAACATCGCGCTGACGCTGTGCCTCTTCGCCTTCCTGTTCGGGGGCTCCTTGTGGCGGATCGCGCGCGCGCGTCCCGGGAAGACGCCTTGATGCGCATCCCGGAACCGCGCAAGGCCACTGCGGATGAGCCGCTACGCGTACTCGTCAGCGGCTGCATCGCTGGCCTGCCCTGCGGCGTCGACGGCACCGACTACGGCATGGCCGGCGCGCTTGGCGACCTGCTCGAGCTGCCGACCGTGGCGGCGACCTGGTTCTGTCCCGAGGAACACACGCTCGGCGTGCCCCGCGGCATGCCGGACATCCACGGCGGCGACGGCCATGACGTGCTCGACGGCAACGCTGACGTGCTCGACGAGCAGGGCAACGACCTCACGGTGGCGATGGTCGAAGGCGCGCAGGCGATGCTCGCTCACGCGCGCGCAGAGCGGGTCGAGCTCGCCATCCTGACCGACATGAGCGGCGCCTGCGGCAGCCAGGTCATCTCCGACGGTTGCCGCTTCGATCAGCCGCGACGCTACCGCCGAGGCTACGGCGTCGCCGCCGCGCTGCTGGAACGCTCCGGCATCCCGGTGCTTTCCCAGCGCGACTTCCGTACCCTCGAGCAGCTGCGCGCAAGACTGGTGCCCGACCACCGGATCGACCCCGACGCGATCGACCACCACGAGACCCCCTGGTACCGCGACACCTTCCTCGACCGCTGATGCGCTGCAGGCGAGCGGCGACATGATGCCGCTGGGCGGCGGCGCGCAGGCGGTCGGAGGCGCGACGGTGCTGACCCGCCTCGGCCTGTTCTTGGCGCTCGCTTTCGGACAGGCCTTCCGCGGCCCGCTGAATCCGATGCAACCCTCGCGCTTCCGCAAGCGCGAGGACTGACCGCTCGCGACGCCGCCTCGCTAATCTGCGCACATGGAAGCGCCGGGGTTCTGCGTCGTCTATCGCTGGGTCGTGCGCGAGGGCATGGAGCAGCAGTGCCGCGAGGCCTGGGCCCGCCTGACCGAGGCCATCCGTCGCGAGCGCGGCGGGCTGGGCTCGCGCCTGCATCTCGCCGACGACGGCAGCTGGGTCGCCTACGCGCAGTGGCCAGACCGCGAGACCTGGGCTGCCGCGCAGTTGCTGGATCCGCCCGATGCCGAAGCCGCGCAGCAGATGGACGACGCCATCGAGGCACGCCTCGCCCCCATCGTCATGGAACCGCAACTCGACCTGCTCGGCGTCGAGCCCGCGCGCGCACGCGTGTTCCTGCGCGACGAACGTGAAGACGACGCGGAGGCCGTGCGCGCGCTCTATCTGGCCGCGTTCGAGGGGCCCGGCGAAGCGGTGCTCGTCGACCGGCTGCGGGAGCAGGCCGAGTCGAGCGTCGCGCTGGTCGCCGAAGCCGCCGGCCGGGTGGTCGGGCACATCCTCTTTTCGCCGGTCTCGGTCGACAGCAACGCGACGCGGATGATGGGCCTCGCGCCGATGGCGGTGCGGCCCGGTCTGCAGCGTCGCGGAGTCGGCGCCCTGCTGGTGCGCGGCGGCCTGGAAAGATGCGCTCAGCTCGGGGTCGAAGCGGTGGTCGTGCTCGGCCACGCCGACTACTACCCGCGCTTCGGCTTCCGCCCGGCGCACGAGTTCGGACTGGACTGCGAGTACGACGTCCCGCCCGAGGTCTTCCAGGCGCTCGAACTGCACGACGGCGCGCTCGACGCGGTCTCCGGCACCGTGCGCTACCACGGCGCCTTCGGCGACCTTCCCGCCTGAGGTCCGCGCGCCAGCGGCGGTCAGCGCGTCGGCAACGGCGCGCAGTCGTAACGGCCGCGCATCTGGGCAAGCTCGCGCGCGATCTCGTCCTCGACCACGCCTTCCTCTCGCAGGACGCGCGCGACCAACTCGGCGGCGGACTCCAGTTCCGCCGGGAGGACCTCGTCCGCGCCGGCCTGGCGCAGCGGTTCCACGTCAGCCAGGTAGGGCGTGCGCACCAGCACGCGCAGGGACGGGGCGACGCGCCGCACCGCCGCCAGTGCCTGCTCGGCTGCTGCGGGGTCGTTGACCGCCAACACCAGGCGGTCGGCTTGCGGCGCGCCGGCGGTCAACAGCACCGACTCGCGCGCGATGTCGCCGTACAGCGCCGGATGACCGTCCTCGCGTGCGCGCAGCACGTTGTCCGGATTCAGGTCGACGACCAGATAGGAACGGCCGTTGCGTTTCAGGGCCGCGGACATCTCGATGCCCGCCAGGCCGTAGCCGGCAACCAGCACGTGGCCGCTGCGCTGCAGGCCATCCCGCGGGCTCGTGGCCTCTGCCGCGAAACAACGCGCCAACCAGCGCACCCGCCCCAGCGCCTGGGCGGCAGCAGGCGCGACGCGCGCGAGGAACGGCGCCAGCAGCATCGTCAGGATGATCGAGACCAGCAGCACCTCCTCCTGCGGCTTCGACAACAAGTCCAGGTCGAGCGCCTGCTCGAGGACCAGGAAGGAGAACTCGCCGACCTGCGCCAGGCCGAGCGAGACGAACACTGCGACACGCAAGGGCTTGCGCAACACCGCGCCGATGACCATCAGGATGATCGCTTTCCCGACGATGATGAACGCGACCAGGCCGCCGACCGCAAGCGGAGCGTCGAGCATCGCGGCCGGCCGCAGCAACATGCCGATGGACAGGAAGAAGATGCTCGTAAACGCCTCGCGGAACGGCAGCAGTTCCGCCAGCGCCTGATGGCGGTACTCGCTGCTCGCCACCACCATGCCGGCGAGGAAGGCGCCGAGCGCAAGCGACGCGCCGGCCAGCGCGGTCAGCCACGCGGTGCCGAGAGCGATCGCCAGCACGGCGAGTACGAACAGTCCCGCCTGCCGGGTCCGCGCGACCAGACCGAGCAGCCGCGCGACGACCGGTCGTCCGACGACCAGCAGACCGACCAGCAGGCCAGCGGCGCGCAGCAGCGGCCCGGCGACGCCTTCTTCCGACTCGATGCCGCCCAGCCACGGCAGCAGCAGGATCATCGGCACCACCGCGAGGTCCTGGAAGACCAGGATGCCGAGCTGCGCACGACCGTGCGGGGCGTCGAGTTCGCGACGCTCCTGCAGGCCGCGCAACACGATGGCGGTCGACGAGACGGCGATGACGCAGCCGACCACGACCGCCGCCCGCCACTCCATCCCGACCGCGGCTCCAGCCGCCGCGACGACCGCGATGGTCATCGCGAGCTGCAGCGTGCCGGCCCCGACGATGGTGTCGAGCATGCGCCGCAGCTTCGACAGGGGCAGTTCCAGGCCGACGCCGAACAGCAACGCGACCACGCCTAACTCGGCGAGCTCCTCGACCTCGGTGCGGTCGTCGACCAGCCCGAGCCCGAGCGGCCCGACCAGTGCGCCGGTCAGGATCAGGCCGATGATGGCGGGGAAGCGCAGCCTCTGCAGCAGCGCGACCACCACCACCGCCGCTGCGAACAGGGCCGCCAGTTCCCCGAGCACCGGGAAGTGCTCCATCAGTCCTCCGGCTCACCCTTCGGGAGCACCCGCGCGAGGACCGCCATGCCGACCACCGCACTCAGCGCGGAGCCGACCATCACGCCCATCTTGGCGTTGTCCAGGATCGGCGGCTCCAGTCCGAGGCTGGCCAGGAACAGCGCCATCGTGAAGCCTACCCCGCACAGTGAGGCTCCCGCGAACAGGATGCCCGGGGTCAGGCCGGCCGGCAGCTTGGCGATTCCCGCCTTGACCGCGAGCAGCACGAACAGGCAGATGCCGATCGGCTTGCCGAGGAACAGGCCGGCGGCGACCGCCAGGCTGACCGGGTGCATGACCTCGTCCCACGCCAACGGAAGGCCGGCGTTGGCCAGGGCGAACACCGGCATGATCCCGAACGCCACCCAAGGGTGCAGCGCATGCTCGAGCCGCTCCAGCGGCGACACCGATTCGCGCATCGCGGTCTGGGTCTGTTCGAGCAACGCGGTCTTCGCACCACCCTGGACGCCGGGCAAGGCCGCGCGCGCCGCCGAGAGGATGCGCCGCAGCCGACCCCTCCCGACCAGCGGCTGAGACGGCGTCATCATGCCGAGGACGACGCCGGCCACCGTCGGGTGTACCCCGCCCTTCAGCATGCACAGCCAGATGCCGATGCCGACCATCACGTAGACGCCGATCGAGCGGACGCCCGCCCAGCGCAGCACGAAGACGAGCACCAAGCCGCCCAGTGCGCCGAGCAGCAGCGCGACCTTGAGATTCGCGGTGAAGAACGCGGCGATCACCGCGACGGCCATCAGGTCGTCGACGATCGCCAGCGACAGCAGGAAGACCTTCGCGGCGAGCGGCACGCGGCGCCCGAAGAGCGCCAGGAAGCCGACCACGAAGGCGATGTCGGTCGCCATCGGCACCGCCCAACCGTCGGCGGCCTCGGTGCCGGCGTGGAAGAGCGCGTAGATCCCGGCCGGTACCACTGCACCACCGATGGCCGCCGCGACGGGCAGGGCGCGCGAGCGTGGGTCGCGCAGTTCCCCGATCGTCAGCTCGCGCTTCATCTCCAGGCCGATGACGAAGAAGAAGATCGCCATCAACCCGTCGTTCACCCAGTACCACAGAGGGTAATCGAGCTGCAGCCCCGCGAAGCCGACCGTCAGGTGCGTCTCCCAGAAGCCCTGCCACGCCTCCGCGAACGGACTGTTGGCGAGTACGAGCGCCAGGATCGCGCATCCCGCCAGCAGGAGGCCGCTGGCGCTCTCGATGCGCAGGAAGTCGGCGAACGGCTTTGCGAGCCGGTCGATCGGGGCCTTCGGGAGCTCCAGCCGCGGGGCGTCGGTCTTGCCTGCCATCGGAAGGCGCAGGATACCGAAGCCGCGCGGTTCTCGTGCCGCGAAGAGTCCCGCTCAGCGCCGCAAGGCGGCGGCGGCGAGCGGGAGCAGACGGGCCAGGCCGGGCGCGGCCTCGAAGGCCTGCAGCGCTTCCGCCAGCGGCGCCAGCCGCCGCCGCCGCGTGCTCCACAGCGGCTCCAATGCCGGACGGAAGGGCGAGCGCAACACCGCCTTGACCGGGTCAGCCAACAACAGCGCGTCGTGGACGGTCCCGAACCCGCTCTGGGGGTCGTGCCGGTCCGCGCCGGGGAAGGCCTGCCAGGGCGTGCTGCCGAAAAGGAAGCCGAGCGCCGCCCAGGTGTTGACCGCCACGGTGCCGTAGCGCAAGCCGTCGACCGCCGCATCCAGCGCCGCCCGCGGCGTCCACGGCGGCGCCAGCAGATTGCACGACAGCGTGCCGTAGACCTCGTCGTTGACGAAGCGCACCGCCCGCGCGAGGAAGGCTTCCGGCTCCGCCGGCACGTCCAGCGCGCACTCGGCGAGCAGGCCGCCGAAGTGCTCGTACGCCAGGGCCGGGTGCGCTCGGTCGGCCGGCACGCCCTCGGCAAGCAACCAGGGCAAGCGTTCGGGCCCGTGCAGCGGGGCACCAGCGCCGGTCGCGCGCAGGAAGTCCGCGCGCGCACGCTCGCCGCCCGGATACCAGGACGCGCGCGCCGGCACGCCCTCGAGCTCCTTGCGCAGCAACTGCAGGAAGGCGCCGCGCTGCCGCCAGGTCCGCGCCGTCACCAGCAGCTTGGGCGTCAGGCAGGTGTAGCCGCCGTTGATCGCCATGGCGCCAGCCACCATGCGTGCCTGGCGGCGCAGGTCCGCGGTCGACCACGGCCCGGGCACCACCAGCACCGGGGTGACCGCGCCCAGCTCCGCGGTGAACGGCCGGTCGTCGGGCAGACCGGCGGCGACCAGCGCGCGCGCACTCGCCTCGCTGCCGGTCAGGTGGACCGCCGCGACGCGCGGGTGCAACGCCAACGCACTGCCCTCCTCGGCGCCCCCGTTGACGAAGGTCAGGTAGCCGGATCCGGTCAGCGGCGCGAAGGCGCGCTCCATCACCGGCAGCAACGGCGACGCGACCGGATGCAATTTGACCACCGCGACGCGGTCCTCCACCAGCATCTGCCAGAGCGCGTCGAGGACCGGGATGGACGTGACGTTCCCCGCGCCGAGGATCGCGGCCAGGCCGCCGGGGCCGCGCGCGACCCGGCGCGGCGTGTCGCCCGGCGCGAGCATCACGTCGGCGCGCAGGCCGGGGAAAAGCACCGAGTCCCAGCGCTCGCGCGGGAACACGCGCACTGCCGCGCCGCCCTCCGTCTGCTGCACCGGCAGCGTCGCCTGGAAGCCGTCGCCCGCGTCGAGGGCTTCCGCGTACTGGCGCAAGTGGCGCAGGACCGCGACCACGCCGGTCACCCGCTCCTCGGCGATCACGCGCGGATCGTCCGGCGCCGCCTTGGTCGCCGCGGACACCCGGCACCAGTCGTCGGCCGCAGCGACCACCGAGCGCATCGTGGCG
>Ga0316187_10002685_pt1 | contig 15481 bp, 11 predicted proteins | sample CroRivburrow1_MG_FD_204927 | JGI IMG/M metagenome (GOLD analysis project Ga0316187, IMG submission 204927) | Coastal sediment microbial communities from Maine, United States - Cross River worm burrow 1 | ecosystem: Environmental > Aquatic > Marine > Coastal > Sediment | place: USA: Maine... | reverse complement strand
ATCCTTGCATAATCATCACCCATTTTTTCCGGTACTCATTCCAGTAAATAGATCCAGCATGTGATTTGATCCTGGTTCCGTCCTCGATATCATGTAGTTGAAGCCATCCTTCTTCCCGTTTCATCAATTTATTTTGAATTAGTTCTTTTTGTCGATCATATCCAACCGGATCAGTCCTTGTTTTCCAGGAATAAATAATTTCTCCTTTTTCATTTCTATCAATCTCAGATAAGCCTCTATTATATTTCGTTCCCTCTTTCAAACAGGTAAAGGCTTCATATGAATTAATATCCTTTATATGTTCCAGGTCTGCGCGAGTTCGTAATAAATAGGGCGTTGCAAAGGAGAAATAATGGAAATTCTCTCCATTTACATTTGCAACCATATAATGTCCTTTAGGCCAGAAAGGGGATACGAAGTCATATTGAAAGAATGGTTCAAATATTTCTTTTTCATCATTGAAAATGGCAAGTCCGCTTTCATATACTACACTCAAATCCTTCATTCTCCCATAGTGCATTATCAACCGCTCATTACCTGTGTCATCAGGTAGCACTCCCATCCAGTGATTCCAAACCATACCTGGTCCAGGAACAGGACACATCTCTTTACTGAAACCATTTTCATCAACAAAAAAAGTCAGATCAATTCCAATGTCAGGATCAAGCCCACTTTTGCCTGGAAATTCTGATGTTGCTCCAGAAACGGCAAAATGACCCAGGGCATCAGAAAGCTTTTGGGTATCTCCCCAGGTCCAGTAAATCTTGCCATTATAGGGTAGGGCCATGGTTGCATCCACCCCTGTAACTTCTGCATTTATGACTGGTTGTTTAACTGGAACATGATGACCCACTCGCAAGCTATGGTGATAAAGGCCTTCACCTGTAAAACGATACAATCGTTCAGCAACGCTTATTCGTTTGATTTTAATCAAAATACTATCTCCTTTTGTTACTTTTAATGCCTTTCCAGGGTTATGAAAGAAGTCGTCAGGATATTTATACCCCGGACTGGTTATTGAGAAATAAACTTTCCGTCCCATCAAACCTGGTTCATAATAGGCTATAATTCCATTGTTATCTGTATAATATCGGACTGAATTGGTAGATTTCAGTTCAACCATGGGAACACCGCGTCCTGTCTCTTCATCAACAACCATAATCTTGAAATAGTCTCCTGGTTCCTGAGCATAAACCATAAGAAAACTGCCTGAACAAAGAACTACAAAAGCAATAACGATATGTATTACATTCTTCATACTGCTTACCTTTTTAAAATTTAAATGCCTGCTATCTTGTAAATAAACTAATTGTAATTACACCCATGCCAATGGTTATACTTAAATAACAAAAACGAGCATTTCAAAAGTTCATAGTTGCTAATTTTTCAAGCCTATGAGAATGCAGGTACTATATATTTTCCATACCTGAAACTGCATTAATAATATATATCTGCCCCCCCGGAACAAGAATGCATCAGACGCTTTCTCTCCTAGCTTATCAAGGAGTTTTTATGCTAAGGCGATGCAAATGTTTTAATTTCTATATGTTTTTTCTATATTACTTAGATATGCCTGAAAAACGTCTTTTATCCGCAATAATGTTTTCCGACATTGAAGGGTATACCCGGATGATGGAACAGGACGAACGAACCGGGCGGTCAATGGTCAAACGCTACCTGGAGGTTTTAAAGGAGGGACTAGACAATTTTGAAGGCACGCTGATTAAAACCTATGGTGATGGAAGTCTCTGCATTTTCCCTTCAGCTGTACTGGCGGTAAGATGTGCATATACAATTCAATTGGCTCTACAGCAGGATCCGAAGGTGCCTCTGCGAATTGGCATTCATCTAGGGGATATTGTTATTGAGCATGAGGAATTATATGGGGCAGGTGTCAATGCTGCTTCTCGGATCGAATCGATGGGTGTGGCCGGATCAATACTAGTCTCCGATACAATCTATCGGGAGATTAAAAATCATCAGGAGTTTCAACTGGCATCTCTGGGTTTCTTTGAATTCAAGAATATTGAACAACCCACGGAAGTTTTTGCGCTCCGAAATGAAGGGCTCGTGATTCCGGAGGCAGGGACATTAATGGGTAAATTCAAGCAAAAAATTCGTAAGGCTAATCCAATTCTTTATATTTTGGGCATATTCCTGCTCCTTACGATTGGATGGTGGGCTGGTCGCCAACCTTCTGGAAATGGTGGGATCATTCAAGCTATGGCCATACTACCTTTTCAATCCTCGTCGGGCACTGAAGACCAGGAAATAATGACTGAAGGCATCCACGATGGACTGATCAGTGCACTGGGTCAGTTAGGCACAGTGCGGGTTGTTGATAAAAGGTCAACACTTCCATATACTCTTTCACAGAAATCCCTAAAGGAAATAAGCGTGGATCTGGATGTTGATGGCATCATAACCGGCGATCTTTCCCTAACAGAAGATAGTGTTTATCTAGATCTCCGATTGGTGAAGACCTTGCCTCAGGAAAAAGTACTATGGACCAGTGTATACGGAAGAAAGATCGATGAAATTTTGAAACTATATCAAGATATAAGGACGGATATAGCCCGGCGGATTAAAGTAGGCCTCACGACTTATGATATAGATGCCCAACCCATAGCGAGTGACATCAATGCGGATACGTATAAAGCGTACCTAAGAGGCATGTATTTTTTGAATAAGTCAACTCCGGAAGAATTTGATAAAGGTATGCAGTATTTATTGGATGCCGTGGAACTTGACCCAGCCAACCCAAGAGCATATTCAAGCTTGGCTCTGGGATATATGATTTTGGGACATGGGCCTAATCCTGAAGACCAGGTCTGGAAACGAGGCGGAGCAGCAGCCCTGCAAGCCATCAAATTGGATTCTACGCTTGCTGAAGCTCATGCAGTATTGGCCATGATAAAAACATATTACGAATGGGATTTTATAGGTGCGAAGCGAGGATACCTGAAAGCTCTGGAGATAAATCCTAACTTAGCCATAGCGAGATTTCAGTATGCCTGGTATCTTGCTTTTTTCGGACGATTTGAGGAGGCGATTGAACATCATCTCATGGCAAAAGAACTGGATCCCCTGGTGGCCTTATACACTTCAGATATGGGTAGTCTGTATCTTTGGGCCGGTGAAGTGGACAAAGCCCTCAAGGAAGCACAGGAAGGCCTTGAACTAGATCCGGATTTTGGACATGGACTATGGGTGCTTGGCAACGTGTACGTGGCTAAAGGCATGTTTGAGGAAGCCATTGAGACTCATCAACGTGCCGGATCTGTCAACCCCATATGGCGCGGGGCTTTGGGCGGAACCTATGCCTTAGCCGGACAACCTGATAAAGCCCGAGCCATTCTTGAGGAATTTAAAAGCCAGGAAATAAGTCCAAGATCAGCCTTTTGGATAGCTTATATGTATTTGACCTTAGGAGAATATGAAGAAATGTATAAATGGTTGGATTACGAGCAGCACGATTTCTGGTTAGTAAGTATTCGAACCTGGCCGGAATTCAGGGTGTTGCATAGCGATCCCAGGTTTCAGGCTTTTCTTAAGCGGTTAAATCTACCGCCCATATAAATTTCTGCTTACATTACTTCTATTAAATTATTTTCAAGCCCAAGAATGCATCAGACGCTTTCTTTTACTGCTTATCATAGGGATTTAAGGATTGCGGGGTGGTTAACGGGTGTAAATTGGATAATATAATGGAGATTATATTGCCTCGAACGGTTCGGCTAAACTGTGTTTTAATGTAGTTTATTTTTTGTTAGCTATCTTTTATCAAAGATTCAACTCCTATCAATGCTTTAAATGCTGGTCCATCCATTGGACCATCTTTTCCCTTACCTCAGGTGAATCTAGTACACCAGGGCCATGAACACCACCTTCAACAGTAATCAGATTCGACTCAACATTCATCTCTAGAAGTTTATTGTGCATATTTTCCGACAAAACAAATGGCACTACCGGATCCTGGTCTCCATGAATAAGTAAAATAGGAGGGTCATCTTCAGAAATATGGTAGATCGGAGATGCCATTTGAGCAACTTTATACTCGATTGTCGAGGGTTTCTTCTTAACTTTTACGTTTAAAAAGTTTTCTCCAATACTCGCATTTAAAAAATCCGTTGGCGCAGCCCTGGCTATAACACATTGTACCTTTGCACTCATTCGATTTATTGGAGTGTCATCTGCAAGAATTTCATTTCCATCAAGTACCCCTAACAAGCTCGCAAGGTGGCCACCGGAAGAGCCGCCGATAGCACCAATTCTATCAGGGTTAATTCCAAATTTATCAGCATGATAACGAATAAAACGAACTGCCCGCTGTACATCTTCCACTGCAGCCGGATAAAAAAAGCGTGGGGTCGCTCTGTGGTTGACCGAAAATAAGGTGTAACCTGCGTCAACAAACATTTCACCTTCAAGCTTTACATGTCTATGATGATTAAGCATTTTTGTATCATAACTTAAAGGTTTCGACCATCCGCTTCCAGAGATTTGAATAATCCCATACCCATTTGGATTTTCTGGATAATATACATCCATAAGTAAAGCCAGGCCAGAGTACATACCAAATACTACATTCCTATCAACTTTGGCAGCATTTAATTCAGGTTGGGCCGCTAATCTTAACGCGGAGAGAATTGCTATCAGCACAGTAAATTGTAGGATCCGATATTTTTGCATATCCTTAAGACTTTAAATTATAGCTAAATGGTTTTTATAATAATTAAATAATATCATATCCCCTTAAAAAGTGAGGGAAAGGAGAATGTCAATACATTTTATTTCTTTTCATTTAGAATAAAGCTTAATAATATATGACTTTACAACTAACAAAACAAGAATTATATTAAAGTTCAATGTTACTTGTTTATGAACTGCTTAAAATGTGGGAATTATTTATTCTCCAAGCCTGAGACCGTATTCATTCTACGAATGCAATATCTACTCCCCCCCGAACAAGAATGCATCAGACGCTTTCTTTTGCCGCTTATCGTGGGTGTTAAAGGCCTGATAGGGATTGTTAGAATACGTGTTATCTAACAATTAATTTATCGCAAATATCAATTTTATCATTTTTAATCAACACATTATTTCTCCATTATTATAATTGGTGACCAGGAAGGATATCCATCATATGCAGGATTATTTGTTAAATTTATTTGATTGCTACCATCCGTATTCATAATATAGATTTCCATATTAGATTCATACCAGAAACTTGATTTCTCCTCATAATCCATTTCCTCAACCTCATCTTTAATTAAGCTATAAAAAACGATCTTCCTACCATCTGGTGACCAGGAAGGACACATAGCATGGGTATTTGTTAACCAAGTTTGATTACTCCCATCTGCATTCATAACATAGATACCACCATTCACGTCTCTTTTTGATGTATAAGCTATTTTCTTTCCATCAGGTGACCAGGAAAGGCACCCATCCCATGCAGGATTATTTGTTAAATTTGTTTGCTCACTTCCGTCTGCATTCATAATATAAACTTCTTCCATTCCATCCCGAGTTGATTGGAAAGCTATTTTCACTCCATCAGGAGACCAAAAAGGCTTAACATCATGAACAGCATCAGGAGACCAGGAAGGCTTCACGTTTTGAGTAGGATCATTTGTTAACCTAGTTTGATCACTCCCATCTGCATTCATAACATATATAGCCATATTTCCTTCTCTGTTTGATGCGAAGACTATTTTCTTTCCATCGGGCGACCAGGAAGGTAAGGCATCATAAACACCATTATCTGTTAATCTTGTTTGTTGACTGCCATCTGCATTCATAATATAGATTTCAGATTTCTTATCTCTTAGTGATTGAAAAGCTATTTTCTTGCCATCAGGAGACCAGCTAGGATATTCATCCCAAGCAGAATTATTTGTTAAATTGGTTGGTTTACTTCCATCTGCGTTCATACTATAAATTTCAAAATTCCCATCTCTATTTGAGGCAAAAGCTATCTTGGTTTGTTTGTATAATTTATCATCTAAGGAAGCAGGATTTAAAGGTAATGTATCTTCTCTTGCAAGTTCTTCCTCAACGGTGAGTGTTGGTGATACATTTTCATTTAGTGACCATTCTTGTTGAGCATTTATGCCTAACCAACCTATGTTGATTAAAATTGTCAAAAACACTTTTTTCATTATATTATGATGTAAAAAACGTTTTGTATCAGCTAAAAAGAGATTTGTTTGAACACTGTATTTTCAGTATATCTAAATAACAAGAAAAATCATCTCAAAGTTCATTACTAAACATTTGTGAACTGTTTATGAAAGCATGTATTCCATGTTCTCTAAACCAGAGCCTATTTCCATTCAAATCCATTACCTACAGAACAAGAATGCATCAGACGCTTTCTTTTGCGGATTATCACTGTAAAGAGTGATGGTATTTAAGTCCGGGTTGTGGGGATTATTTACAGAAAATGTATTATAAAAATATTAGTATTCCAAAGCACCTGAATGCATTGTAATTTTCCATTCGTCATCAATTTTGGAATAAACTTTACAAACCCGACCTTTCCAATGATTTTGATTATTTACTTCATCTACCCATAAAGTATCAATATCAACCACAGCAAATGCCCCATCTTTTTCATCAGATATAACAATCTTCTTAATATCTCGAATATTATGTACTAGTTTATAATTATCGAATAATTCTTCCCATCTCTTAAACCATCTCTGTTTATTAAATTTACCCAAAACCATCTCCCATTCCAGAGGATCATGTGATTGGGGTGTTTTCGGCCACGGCCAAACCATGTCAGGATGAAATAATGAAATTAGCTGGTTAACATTTTGAGTATCCCATGCTTTTGTTTCTCTATTCACAATTTCCACAATCTCTAATTCTTCTTTAGTCATGCCATTAGGTTTGTTTTAAAGTTGAATATTAGGTTTTATGTGTTAATATACCGTCTGTAATTATTCACAAATAAAAAATTACACCTTAATAACAATTGCAATTATCTTATAGTTCATTATACTTTATTGGCGAACTACTCCAAAGGCGATTATTATACCTTTTTTAAGCAAGAGGTTGATGGGATCTTTTCATCTTTAAAAAGCCAAGAAATTATGATCCTTATTCAAACATCTGTCAACTAATACCGAAAGTTTACTATCAGCTATGCGGAATCTCAGGATCAATCATCAAACAGATGACCATATTTTCGCATCCGTTCATCATAAACCACTTTAGCCTCTTTCAGCCATTGTTGAAATTGAGGTTCTTCTCTGATACTTTCATAGAAAATATGTCCTTTTAATGATAAATATCCGTAATAGTAACCTTTAGCTGGATAATCTGGTCCATTAATAATTTGATCCAAGCTTGAAAGTGCTTCGCTCTTCATGCCCAATATTAATTTTACACGCCAACTCGAGTCTGCTTTTAAAGCTTCTTCCTTCCTGCCCTCCATTGCTAACAAGAGAGCTTTACTTTCTATACTTTGCGGGTCATATGATGGATCCAATTTTTCAGATATTCTTTTTGCCTCGATTATATCCTGATCAACAAATACCTTCATGTAGAATAAAAGCATATTTAGCCAAAAATGATCTTCATGCAATTCAAGTCCTTTCATCAGTTGTTCTCTGGCTTCATCGATTTGCCCCGTATTCCATAGGCTTGAAACAAGATAATCTCGGAGATTAGGATTCAGTGGATCTCTTGCCAAAAACTTATAACATAGTGGGATGCACATATCATAATGTCCCAAGATTAAAAGTTTATTCACCAATAAGACACCACTTCCGTAGTAAGGATCAAGGTCATACCCTTTTTTTAAGAAGTAAAATGCAGTATCGAGGTTATTGCTTGTGAATCCTTTCATATATAACACATATGGGGTATTCGGATTCATACGATAGGCAACATTGAGTAGGCTGTCCCTTATTGCTCGATTTACCTTTGTGTTAAACGTCCATGCTCGCGAATCATATAGGTTAGCCAATCCCGCAAGGGCATCTACATAATCAGGATCAATTGAAATCGCCTTGAGATACATTTCCTTTCTCAAAACAAAAATATCATCGAATTTATCTAATTTACGACTAGGATCTCCAGTATGCTCTGCTTTTAAGAAATACTCATAAGCTTCTGCCTTCGGTTGATAGGTCGTTTTAATATTAGCTGTCTCTTCCGCAGAAAGTTCATTGATTAATGATCCTGCAATGTTTTGCGCTACTTCGTCAATTATTACAAAAATATCTGCTGCATCACGATCATACTTATCAGACCATATATGTGCTTCACTATCCACATCAATCAATTGGGCAGTAATTCGCAATTGATTGCCAATCTTGTTTACACTGCCTGCCAAAACGGTTTTTACATTTAATTTTTCTCCGATTTCCTTTATGGTAGCATCCTTGCCTTTAAAGGAGAATGAAGATGTTTTTCCGATAACCTTAAGGCTTTCAACCTTGGTAAGTACATTAAGAATTTCATCGGCCACACCATCGCCCAGCCATTCCTGATCTCCATTGGGGGATTGATCATCAAAAGCCAGTACTGCAATAGATATTTCCATTGATGACGCTTCGACAATTGGTTGCTTTTTGGGGAGAAAGTACCATATTAAGACAAATAACATGGTCAATACCAACAAGCTACCTATAATAATATATGGACGATTCTTTTGTGATTTTTTCGGTAAATCCTTCTGCTCATCCTCCTCACAATGGACTTTATATACCTTTACAGGTTCGTCAACATTCTTCAAATCCTTTTCTTCAATAAACTCAGCAATAATACCTGCCTTATTCTTAATATCTTTATAGACCGCTCCTGAAACGTTAATACAACCTTCCTCTGCAAATTCCTCAAGCCGTGAGGCCACATTAACTCCATCCCCAAGGACATCACCTCCTTCAAACACAACTTCGCCCTCATGAATGCCAATCCGTAAAGCAATTCCTTCTTTCTTGGCAGCATGTTGAATATCTCCTGCGCATCGTACTGCATCTGAAGCAGAATGAAAGCTGGCAAGAATCCCATCACCCATTTCTTTCAACCATTTGCCATTATATTTTTTTATAAGAGGTTTCTGGATATTGCGATTTTTACGGAGGATTTTAAATGCTTTATCTTCATCACTTCCCATAAGGGCAGTGTACCCGACTATGTCGGTAAACATAATGGCAGCGAGTCTGCGATCTTCGGGCATGACTAAAAAGTTAACGGCTTGGAAAATCCAACTTCATTTTACCCGATCAATATTAAAGTTAGGTATATAATATGAAATAGTCTAATGAGATATTAAATATAGATAAATGGCATTGATGAGTGATTTTTGTACTGTAAAGAATATGGTAATTATATGTTTTTTAAGCCTGGGGTTGTGGGGATTGTTTAGAATAAATGACCACCTTAATAAGCGACCGCTTTAATGGCTTCTTTTGTGTTTAGCAGTTGTTCATTCTTAATTACCGGTTATTTTAAGAAATAGAATAATTATTCCAGCAATAACACTAAGCAAGACAATGGCCAAAAATAATAACCTTATCCACTTATCTTTTCTAAGCTCAGCATCCATTTCTGTTAGCTTAGATTTATTAAGGTCGTCCAGAGCGGTTCTATATTGCTTCAGATATAATTTGTGAGACAGGTACAACATCATTACAGCAATCAAATAGGCAGTAATCATCAAACCAATATATAACCAGATATTATTAACCTGGTAATTGCCTCCATTGTTATCTGTAAGTAGATTGAGTGAAAATATCAATAAGACAAGGCCTACAGCTATGGTGTGATGTACAAAGAAAAGTGACTTCTTAAAGTATTGAATTTTAGCCACTATTAGGTCTTGCAGAGATAAACCAGACTGGTCTAATTTGCTGAAACTATTATACTGGAAAACTAAATAAGCGAGCAATAATGCAGATAGAATCAGACAACTGATACTGAATATTGATATTAGAATATTTCCAGAGTAACCATAGATGTTATAGCCAAAAAAGACTACACTCAAACCAAGCGCAACAATGCCTGTACGTATGCTCTTTAGAATTTTAAATGTTATTCCAATTGATTCTGCCTTAATCGCCTGTTTAATCGTTTCTGAATCTAAGGATTCATTCTCCACAATTTGATTATCGGCACTTTTCCACAGGTTTTTTATATCGTTAAAATCAGACATGGCTTGATTGTTTGTTCATTAGTTTTTTCAGTTTTTCTTTTCCCCTTACAATTTTAACACTCACATTCTTTTCACTGATACCAATTATTTTCCCAATCTCATTATAGCTTTTCTCTTCCAGGTAAAGCATTATAATTGCCTTCTCCACATCCTTAAGTTTTGAAATAGCTTTATATAATTGGTTGACATCTTCACTTAAATAATCAATATCTTCCTTTTCAGAAAAGCTCAGATCGGTTCCCGACAATGCTTCAATAATAGGGTGTTGTTTTGATTTTCGTATATTAGTTATTGCCGTATTAAAAGCAATGCGATACATCCAGGTACTGAATTTTGATTTACCTTGAAAATTGGGGTATGATTTCCAAAGTTGTAAAATGATTTCTTGATTCAGGTCATCTTTATCTTCTCTGCTATTGGAATAAACATTGCATATTTTATAAATTATTCCTTTATTCTCTGAAATCAGCTTTAGGAACTCATTTATTCGTATCTCATTGTTTTTACCTTCCATGAAAGCCAGTATTCAAGCTACCCAAAAAAGACAGTAGCGCAAAATCATTGTAATTTAACACTACTTTCTTTTTTTAGGAACAGCTATTTTAAAAATGCTTTAGAAAAAAGAGGGCTACTCCGGCAACAAATGTAATTGTTAAAACAATCCTCATTAATCGCATTTGTTTTCTACTTATTCTAAAGGTTAAGAAAACTACATCCTGTTTTTCATCTTTTGTTATTGTTCCCATAATTTCTTGATTTAGTTTTTAATGATTATTTACCCTATTAGTTGCAAGATTTGTTAATCACTACACTTTTCAAGAAATATTTTAATGGCTCTAATAATCATTTTGTGTGTCTTCAAAGTAGAGCGAAATAATTTAGCTTAAAGTTAAGTCATACTTTTAGACTATTCAAACGGTATAATTTTCCTCTTTTCAGAGTAGATGCCTGGGCTGCCGTGAGAATACCTGACCTTGAACGGGGCCAGGCTTTGGTATTTGTGATCTGTTTAGAATGCGGGTAATATATGTTTTTTAAGCCTGGGTTGCGGGGGGGGTAGCTTGAACCATATCTATATTATTTGATAAAAATGCTGCAACAATCCTGAAGTAATTATGAGAAAAAAGGAAATCAAAACTCATTTGTACTAGCAATATTTAATCAAATTATGCACAATACATTTCAATGCTTTTTAGAAAGACTCAAGCTCATAAATCAGTATGGTAATCAATACACCCCATAGAAACGCAAAAAAACCGTAACCCCAAAGACCTAATTTTCGCAATAGCCAGTGGTTTATTTTGAATTTTAACGGCAATAACCTATCCATAAATTTTTTTTCGAAATCTACTTTCATTTTACATTTTTTAAATTACACACAATGGCTGGCATGTAAAAAGCGTGCTTAAGTACCCGTCTTATCCTACCAGTTAAAAGGCTTAAGTACGGTAATCGATTGTTTAAATGCAATATCCGGATATGCTTTTTACTTGTGAGTTAGGTGACGATTGCCTTGCGTTTTCGGAACAGGAAGATGTAATTAATCGCGATAGCAATTAAGGAAATACCTAACCATAACAGTAAATAACCGTCTTCCTCATTACCTCTAAAGCCACGGGAAATCCATATTGATGAACTATATATGATAATTAGGAAATGGAAGATAGATTGTCTTAGGTGATCGTAAATTCTGGGACTTTGTAGCTTTTCAATGCTTTGCATTAGAGCATTGGCAAGCCAAAATAAAGGAATGCCGAAAATGATGATACCGCTTAAGAACGTAATGAAGATAGAGGTGTTGATCACACCCTCATATTCTCCTAAAATGCCCATCTCCCGCGCGAGCATTTCAACTCCTACGGTGATGCCGGTCAAAGGAACAAGAAAAGCTACGTTGATTATGGGGGTGATTAATTTTTTCATAAGCAAGACAATTAATACCTCACGCTAAAGTGTATTATACGAAGTATCTTAAAAATAGATATAAAAACCCGGAAAGTTAAAGATTAGAGAATAGTCTAATTAAACCGGAAAGTATTGATTGATATTTTGTATAAAATCATTTATATAACCTAAAGAATAAGAATTCATCAGACGCTTTCTTTTGCTGCTTATCGTGGGTGTTTAAGGCTGAGTGGGGATTAGTTGGAAATATACCCTAATCCTATTAGTTAAGATGCTGTTAGGTTATTTTTTTGTAGCCAAAACAAAACGAAAATGTCCGGTAATTTGACCTATCAAAGAATCACTATCGTCAAATAAAAACCTTTTCTCAATTTCTACATTATCCAAATGTTCGATAACTTTCAAATCTTTTGATTCTATAAAGGATTCAATTTTGCCTTCATCGATTGAAAACAAAAGTTCTTCATTCCCATGATATTCACGCATTGTTTGAGTGAATTTTTTTGCGCCATAATATTTTTTAAAAGCTTCTTCCGATAGTGCGACCGTGTAGTCAAAAGCGATCGCACTTTCGCTATGTGAAGAATTTCTGACGAAATCTAAGGTTTCACCAACAGATTCTTTATTGAGATAATAACTAACTCCTTCCCAGATAAATAATGTCTTCTCGGAATGATCATATCCCGCTTTTTCCAGAGCGCCTTTTAGAGAATCATTATTGAAATCTATGGGCACAAATTTGACATGCCCGGGTATTTCTATTCGCGCTCTTTTAAGAAGTTTCTTCTTACGAATTTGCGTAGGGATTATGTCAAGTTCGAATATTTTTGAGCTGGAATTTATCTTTGCAAAACGATAAGCTCTTGAGTCATATCCGGCCCCGAGCAATACTATTTGTGGAATTTTGTTGTTTAGAGCATTAATAAAAAGACCATCAAAATAGGCTGTTCTTGCAATCATGTATTCATTCAGTCCTGGAAGAAAATTATTCAATTTTTCTTTGGTATTCTCTCGTATCTTCCTAAATCTAATGAAGAACCTAAAATGCGCTGGTAAAAAGAATTTTGCCAGATAGTCAGGTCCAAGTTTTTCATCTCCAAAATCTCTATTTGCTATCGCTCTGCGAAGTGATGCAAACAATGCTGTTTTAGAAGGTTTTTGATCTACGCCTTTGTCGCTCATATTGCTACCCTTTCATATTTGTTAGCTACAACCTATAATTATTATTTTTTTACTTTCATTAATTCTATTTGCATTTATCTAAATTATTCTTCTCAGGATTTAAATCCAAAGGACTTTTAATAAATTGTAATTGTCCCCGGTTTATGCATGTTGAAATTTCATAAATAACTAATGACTCAATTCAGATTATGAATGATAATAACGTATATTATATATTTTTGTAAAGCAGATACTTGATTGCGAATTATCAATAATGTAAATCGTATGAAGTGTTAAATTGGGGTTATCTATTGCCTACCAAACAAGAATGCATCAGACGCTTTCTTTTGCTGCTTGAAGTGGGGTGTTAAGGCTGAGGGGGATTGATTTTAATATATAAGGGTTCGGGGAACTAACTTTGGTTGATGACTGTTAATATAACTAAAACATCTTCTAAAAAACCAAAACCACACCTACCATGAAAATCACAAAACTAATTTTCGCTTACATCATTGGACTGTTTATTACTACATCTGTCATCGCTCAATCAAATGAAAATCAATTGTTCTTCTCTATAAAGCGAACAGTTAAATCCGAAAAAATTGAAAGTTATAAAGAACTCTCAAAAAAATGGGTTTCAGCTTGTAAAGAAAACAATTACCCTTATTCGTTTTCAGTCTGGCGGTCTAATAGCTATGACTTTTACTGGTTTTATCCAGTAGATGATTATAATCAAGTTATAGAATTAAATTCAGAGGCATGGAAAATAGTCCCTAACATGGAAGAAGGATTTCCCGCTAAGTTTTATGAAAATATTGAATACGAAGAAAGTTTCTTTATTCGATGGGTTGATAGCCTAACCTATAATCCTGAAACAAGTGTAGATGGTTTGATTTACGCAGAATGGTGGATTCATTATATGAAATCCAGGACGGGGTCTGAATACAGAAAAGCATTTAAACAAGCTGCTGATATTCGAAAGAAAGCAAATTTTGAATATCCAACAGGTACACTTCAAAGTGATATTGGTATGAATGGCGGGTCATCATACATTTCGGTCTTTTGGGGTAAGGATGTGGCAGATTTATACAATCACCAAGACAAGGGATGGGAATTACTTGGAGAAGAAGTACAACAAATGATTTTGGATTTAGTACCATTAAGAAGAAAATTTGAGAAGATTAGTTTCTGGTTTCAAGAGGGCTTATCATATTCACTTGAATAAATAAAAAAGGATAAGAATCTTTTACAAATCTTATTAATAAACCTCTGCTTAAGAGGTCGGCATTATTTATTAAATCAAAACCTAACCTCCTGGGTATGATCCTCGACATTGGATCAATGATGCGATATGTGGTTATTGGGGTTATTGCTCTTTGGATCAGTCAGCAACCGGAATAAGATATATTGGTGGACTATCTGACAAATACGCATCATCAGTCGGACTTAGTCTGTTATAATCCATTAAGGATCTAAGGGATTTTACATATTCCTCGCCCCGTTCTGAATATTTGGTTAATTGCCCGGCAAGAATATGTCCAGTTATTTTCTCACTCTTTTCCCTGAGTTCTGCTCTTTTTTCACGCAAACTGGCATATGCATTATGAGTATTCAAATTAAGCATATAAGCAGAAATGGATTGTTGTAAAGTTTCAAACGAAGCAATACCGTAATTTCCCAGCTCTTTCCTTTGTTTCTCAGGCGTGATGGCATTTGATCCCCAGGTCCATTGCCCATAAACAGCATTGCCTTGCGCAGCAAAGCGGGAGGTTCCCCAGCCGCTTTCCTCTGCAGCCTGGGCTAATGCCAGCGAAACTGGAACGATATCTGCTTTTTTCCATAATGCATCAATTAAGGCGGATGTAACCTGATCTTCCTTAGCGTCAATCTTGTAAATTTTGGCAAGCTTCAAAATCCATGATTGCTCTTCTTCTGAAATAGCAGTACTTTTCATATGAGAAGATCTTATATCACTCAGTCGAATTCTGTCCACCATGATCAGTTCATTGGCGCGTAGTATCAATGGTGCCAATGTGCGAAAGAACAAGCGTTTTTTATTTTCCACTGTAAGTTCATCTGAACGGCCTGAACCCCATCTCTCACCAATCAATGGCAGGTAAACTCTTGGAACTTCGCGGATTCCGGCCTGCCATGCTTCCGGGGTATAATTAAGTTTCTCAAACAATTCAAACATATCCTTGTAATTCCTGATTTCGACATTGTCTGCAGCAGTGTTGCTCTCCA
>Ga0316187_10002683_pt1 | contig 15484 bp, 15 predicted proteins | sample CroRivburrow1_MG_FD_204927 | JGI IMG/M metagenome (GOLD analysis project Ga0316187, IMG submission 204927) | Coastal sediment microbial communities from Maine, United States - Cross River worm burrow 1 | ecosystem: Environmental > Aquatic > Marine > Coastal > Sediment | place: USA: Maine... | reverse complement strand
TGAACTTCTCGAGGAAGGCGTCAGGAAGTTCGCCGACTCATACGTCGACATGCTGGACACCCTGCGCCGCAAGATCGAAATCATCGCCGGATGAGCGTACGGCTTCGGCTACAGCTGAACGACTACGTGGATGCCGTCGGCGAGCGGCTGGCCGCGTGGGGCGAAGATGACGTCCTCGCCAGAATGTGGGCCCGGGACCACACGCTGTGGTCCGCACAGCCTTTCCCGGAGCTGGCCGATCGACTCGGCTGGCTGGAGCTACCGGACCGACTCACTCGTCTCATTCCCGAACTCGAGGAGTTCGGCCAAGAACTGATCGCGGACGGCATCGCGCACGTCGTCGTCCTCGGGATGGGAGGGTCGAGCCTCGCCTCGGAGGTTTTTGGCGCGACATTCGGTTCGGCACCCGACGCCCCGGACCTGCGGATTCTGGATTCGACCCACCCCGCGGCCGTGCTTTCCACCGCCGAGGCGATCGACCTCGCACGCACGGTGTTCATCGTGGCCTCCAAGTCGGGCACCACCATTGAGCCGCTTTCCTTCATGGAGTACTTCTGGGACCGGGTATCGGAGCTCAGCGACGACCCCGGCCGCCAGTTCGTAGCGACGACCGATCCGGGCAGCGCTCTCCAGGCGCTGGCCGACGAGCGCGGCTTCCGCCGCACGTTCCTGGCGCCGTCGGACGTTGGCGGCCGTTACTCGGCGCTCACGGAGTTCGGAATGGTCCCCGCCGCCGCGATCGGAGCCGACCTGGCGGCACTGGGCGCGGCCGCGCTGCGCGCACGTGACAACAACAGCGCCACCGCAAGCGTCGCCCAGTCACAAGGATGCCGGCTCGGCGCTGCCATGGGCGAACTGGCTCGCGCCGGGCGGGACAAGGTGACCTTCCTCACGAGCCCCGATATCGCGGCGCTGCCCGCATGGATCGAGCAACTCATCGCCGAATCGACCGGGAAGAGTGGGACCGGCATCGTCCCGATCGGCGGTGAATCGCCGGGGTCCACAGCTTCCTACGGAACCGACCGCTTCTTCGTCGTCATCGAGACGTCGGATGGGCCCGCCGTCGACACCACGGCGATCTCGGAACACCCCTACGCCGTTGTCTCCCTCGACTCTGCGACCGACATCTCGGGCCTGATGTACACCATGGAGGTCGCCACGGCTTTGGCAGGGTCCGTCCTCAGGATTCAGCCATTCAATCAACCGGACGTTCAGGTCGCCAAGGAACTGGCGCGCGACGCGATGGCCGGGAACCTCGACACGTCCCAGGTCGTGGAGGTGGACGCCCTGGCCCCGGACCTGGTAGGCCAGATCGCCGACTGGCTGAACTCGGCCACCGCAGGAGATTATGTCGGGATCCATGCCTTCATCGAGCCGACCCCGGCGGCCCGAGATGCGCTCGACTCGGCACGCCTCGCCGTACGGGACACTCGCGGCCTGGCGACGACGGTCGACTTTGGGCCCCGCTTCCTGCACTCCACCGGACAGCTCCACAAAGGAGGGCCCGACAGCGGCGTGTTCCTCGAAATAGTCGACCACCCGACACCGGCCCTGCCGGTCCCGAGAACCGACTACAACTTCGCCCAGCTCGTGACGGCCCAGGCTCTTGGTGACCATCTGGCCCTGAGGCAGCGAGGCCGGCGAGTCTTGCTGATCTGCCTGGGCGATTCGGGCATGGAAGCACTCGATAGGGTCTCCGCTGCAATCGGCGCCGCAGCTCGGAGCGGTCGCTGACGTGATCAAGACGATCTTCTTCGATATTGGTGGCGTGATTCTCACCAACGGGTGGGATCGGCATCAGCGGCGGGCCACCGTAGAAGAGTTCCGACTCGATTACGACGAGTTCCAAGATCGCCACGATTTCCTGGCTCACGACTTCGAGACCGGGCGGCTCGACCTCGACGAGTACCTCACCCGGACCGTCTTCTATCGGGGGCGGGACTTCAGCCGGGAGGAGTTCGCTGCATCCCTCTATGCGCGGTCTGAGGAATTGCCCGGCTCTATCGAGTTCCTCGACGGCTTGGTCTCGACTGGTCTCCAACTCGCGTCCCTCAACAATGAGTCCCTGGAGATCAACGAGCACCGGATCTGGAGGTTTGCACTCAACAAGCGGCTATCGCTTTTTCTCAGTTCTTGCTACCTCGGAGTCAAGAAGCCCGAAGCCGCTATCTATCAACTGGCATTGCGCATCACGCAGCGCCGCCCCGAAGAATGTGTTTTCGTCGATGACCGGGCTCTCAACCTCGAATGCGCCGCCGACATCGGGATAGACGGCGTGCTGTTCAAGGGCGTCGCGGACCTGCGGCGGCAGTTGACGGAGCGCGGGGTTGCCGTTCCCGCGGCGAATTCGTAGTCCGGCCTCAGTCCGTCGAGGCGTTCCAGAACATGAGTGCCGGTGCCACGGCGAGCTCGAGCGTGAAGACACTGGCATCGTCGTAGCGATAGGTGAGGTCACCGTCCATCAGCCGAGCGAGCCGGCGCGACACCGTGAGGCCGAGGCCAACCGAGCCGGGAAGCCCGACGGATCGATGAGCTCGTTCGTAGGCCTCGAAGATCGTTTCGCGGGCCTCGAAGGCGACGCCTTCTCCGTTATCGACGACGTCAATCCAGATTCGCTCATCATCGTGCCTGATGTCGATCGACACGGACTCCCCGCCGTATCGGAAAGCGTTGGTCAGGAGGTTGCGGATGATCTGACGGAACCGTACCGGATCGGCATAGCACGTCGGATTGTGCTCGCTCACCTCGATATCGACGTCGTTCGGCGTGCGCACGGAAGAGACCGCGGCGGTGATTGCCGGGCCCACGGCGATCGGCTCAACATGGATCGGCAGCTTGCCGATATCCGCCCGTGCCGCCACCAGGAGATCCTCCACCAGATCACTCATGTCCTGGGTCTGATCCACCACGAGTCGCAGCAGCTCGTCCCGCTCGGCGTCGTCGATCTCCGGCCAGCGATCCTGCAACTCGTGGCTGATACCCATCGCCACCGTCAGCGGGGTGCGCACCTCGTGACTGATCGACGCGATGAACTCGTCCTTCGAGGAGACGAGCTTCTCGAGGCGTTCACGTGACTCAGCCCGCTCCAGCGTGGCGGCTATGACGCTCGAGATCGCCTGGAAGAAGTGGATATCGTCGTTGTTCAGACCGGGCTCGGACATGTTCGCCGCCGCCAGAAGTCCCGTAGCACCGTTCACGTCCTGCACCGGAAGCAACACAACGTATCCACCAAACGGTGTCGGCACCACGGCCGCCTCTTGCGACTCGGGAACCTGGCTCATCATCCACGCGGAATCGAGCCGATCGAGCAGAGTTCCGGTCAGATCCCGGCTGTCCCATCGCGTGAACACCTTCAGGTTCTCACCGCGGAGCAGAGCGACGCCGTCCATCTTCAGACCTTCTTGGGCGATTCGGACGGCGCTGAGGGAGACCGCATGGGGATCATGCGACTGGAGAGCGAGCTGCGAAAGGGCCGACACGGAAGCCTGCTGCAACGCCCGGTTGCGCAATTGAGTTTCTGCCATATAGCGCTGTGTCACATCGAACAGAGCACCTTCGTAGATGACCGAGCCATCGGGTTGGCTGAGCGCCTTCGAGAAATCACGAACCCAGACTGTCGAGCCGTCGGGGCGGGTCATTTCGAAATCGCGACCGTCGAGATGCCCCACACGCTCCAGCTCGGATCGAGCGGCCGCTCGATCCGACGGGTGCAGATAGATCGCAGCCACGTTCAGGCTGACGAGGTACTTCGGGTGGGGGTATCCGGCCAGCGCCGCCATGGCATGGTTGGCTTCCAGGATCTCTCCCGACGGCCGAACACGGTACATCGCCACCGTGTGGCCTTCGAAGAACCGGCGGTACCTCGCCTCCGATTCCCGCAGGGCCGACTCGGTGGCCCGCTGTTCAGTCAGGTCGTGGAGTTGGAGAATGAATCCGCCGTCGTCAATGTCGTCGATGTAGGCGAGACCGATATCTACGGTGCGCGGTCCATCACCAGCGAGTACCTGCACCTCGCGACGAAGACGTCCCCCACGTACGGAATTGGCATCAATGAGGAACTGGACGACGTCATGACGATCTTCAGGATCGATGATGGAAATCACCGGCCGCCCTCTCAGAAACCCTCCGACAACGTCGAGGAGGTCGCACGAGGCACTGTTCATCTTGACGATGCGGCCGCGAGCGTCGAGCCACGCCGCGGGCATGGCACCTGCAAGAAGTGGTTGCCAACCCGCCTCGGGCGGATCAGCCAGTCCTTGTGTCGGCGGTTGTTCATTCCCCGTCATACCAATGAACTGGTATCGGCGCCGTAGAGGCGACCTGAAGCTCACGGGTGCGAAGCCGCGACCGAATCTTGCCGGTCGGTCGTCCGTCGCCGAGTGGGCCACGCCTGATTAGCCTGCCGAAATGGGTATTCGATATTTCACACCGAAGCTATTCCACTTCCTGGAAGACCTCGCCGAGAACAACGACCGCGAATGGTTCAAGGCGAATCAAGACGCCTACGAGAAGTACGTTCGCGAGCCGGCTCTCGACTTCATCAATGACTTCTCAACGCCGCTCGGCAAGATCTCGCCCCACTTCAGCGCCGATTCCCGCAAGGTCGGTGGATCGTTGTTTCGTATCCAGCGCGACACCCGGTTCGCCAAAGACAAGACGCCATACAAGCCCAACACCGGCATGCAATTCCGCCACGTCATGGCGAAAGACGTCCACTCCCCCGGCTACTACATCAACCTGCAACCCCGGGAGTGCTACATCGGGCTCGGGCTATGGCGTCCGGAGACCAAGGTCGCATATGCCATCCGCGACGCGATTGCAGACGACGCGGCAGGCTGGAAGAAGGCGAGCCGCGGCAAGCGGTTCACCGATGTGCTCACGGTGGGCGGCGATTCGCTGACGCGGCCCCCCAAGGGCTTCGATGCAGACCATCCGCTGATCGAGGATCTCAAGCGGAAGGACTTCATCGCCTCGACGAAGATCACCCAGTCAATGGTCACCTCGGATCACTTCATGGAGGACCTCACCGACATCTTCAAGAGGGCCACTCCATTCATGAGATTTCTCTGTGACGCCGTCGGCGTGAACTTCTAGCGCGGAACCGCCACCGCGATTGCTCCGTTCTCCAGGGTATGAGAAGTTGGCTTCGAATTGGCCTGATCGCGATGGGAGTGGTGATGGTCGCGGCAGCGGCCATCTGGCAGTTCTACGACCCGGGGGCGAGCTACCCGGTCCGTGGCGTCGATGTCTCACATCACCAGGGCCCGATCGATTGGCCGGCACTCGCCGCCGATGACACTTCGTTCGCTTACATCAAAGCGACGGAAGGTGGCGATTGGGTCGATTCCCGATTCGAGGAGAACTGGAGAGGGTCCCGAGAATCAGGAGTGATCCGCGGTGCCTACCACTTCTTCACTTTCTGCCGATCAGGGATCGACCAGGCAGCCAACCTGATTGCCACCGTTCCTGTGGAGCCCGGCATGCTGCCCCCCGCAGTCGACTTGGAGTACACCGGGAACTGCGAAGCCCGGCCCACGGTTGCCGCCTTCCGCGCCGAACTGGCGGCCTTCCTCGATGCCGCTGAGGCGCACTACGGAAGCCGCCTGGTGGCCTACGTTCCACCCGACTTCTACGAGGCCTACCTCGCCGTCGACCCGCCGGACATGGTGTGGTGGGTCCGGTCGCTCGGCTGGGAGCCGACGGGTGAACCGGCGTGGACGTTCTGGCAGTACTTCATCGGCGAGAAAGATGGCGTCGCCGGCCGGGTCGACCGCAATGCATTTGCCGGCACTCTCGATGACCTCGTGGCGCTGACGCTCTCCGGTTAGGTTGCTGCCATGAGCCACGACATCACCGGCATCGCCGGAATCATCATCTGGACCGAAGCCGGGCGCCACAACGACATGGCGGTTTTCTACCGCGACATTCTTGGGCTGACGCCCCGCTCCGACCGGGAAGGGTTCATCAACTTCGAGTGGGGCCGGACCCGCTTGACGATCGCCCGCCACAGCGCCGTTGCGGGGCCGAGCACAGACCCGCTACGAACGATGGTCAACCTCGACGTCCCCGAGATCCACCCGGTCTATGAGCGGCTGGTTGGCGCCGGCGTCGAATTCACGCGTCCCCCCGAGCAGGAACCATGGGGCGGCTGGATCGCCACATTCAACGACCCCGACAGCAACACCATTCAGCTGATGCAGACTGGTTGACGGGAACTGTCTCCTCCCCCTTTTGCACGCCGCTTTGGGCGGGCAACATCTGGGGGCGAGGGGGGTTTGGGTGAGGCCCTTGCTGTCCCATTGGGCACTGTCCTGCCGAAAGCCAAACGTCCCGAGTCGGGTGCCCCGAGGAACGAGGGGCGGAGGGGGAAGCTGAGGCGCGACGGACCGCGTTCGCCGCGAACTACAACGTGGGCGGAATCAACCGCCCCAGCGGACGGTTACGTACGTTGTGACACCCGTCGTTTCGTGGAGCGCTACATGACAGACAACTCCGTGCTCGAGCTCGTTGAGCTCGGCTTTCCCTGGGATGGGATTGATCCCTTCATTTTCACCGTGCATCACGTCGACGACTACCCGGCCGGCAACGAGGCACTGGGGCCCGTCGATCCGCTGGACGGACGCAACATCGGCTCCGACTTCTCGTACCAGGGCGGCTGGAGCATGTACCACGGGAATGTCGTTCCGGGCTTCCCGCAGCATCCGCACCGCGGATTCGAGACGGTCACAGTTGTTCGCCGCGGCTACGTCGACCACTCCGATTCGCTCGGGGCCACTGCCCGCTATGGAGAAGGTGACGTCCAGTGGCTCACAACGGGCTCCGGAATCATGCACTCAGAAATGTTCCCTCTCCTCAAGGAGGAGGGTCGGAATACTCTCGAGCTATTCCAGATCTGGCTCAACCTTCCGCCGGAGTCGAAGATGGTCGACGCGTACTTCGGCATGTTGTGGGGAGAAGACATCCCGACGATTGCCCCCGCTGAAGGAGTATCGGTCGATGTCATCGCGGGACCCATCAACACCGCAACGCCACCCGCTCCCCCACCCGATTCCTGGGCGAGCCGACCCGAATCCCATCTCGCGATCTGGCTGATCAGGCTCGAACCCGGGGCCAGCTGGACACTGCCGACGGCGCCAGGCACCGTCAACCGCATGCTCCACTGCTTCCAGGGCGATTCGGTTCGGGTCGATGGGGTGCCCATCAGCGAGCGAATCGCTGCCCGGCTCCAGGCCGATCAATCGACCCTTGTCACCAACGGTGGCGGCCCGGCCGAGTTCCTGCTCCTTCAGGGCGAACCGATCGAGGCCCCGGTGTTCCAGCTTGGCCCCTTTGTCATGAACTCGCCGGAAGAGTTGCGCTCGGCTGTCGACGACTACCGGCGAACAGAGTTCGGCGGCTGGCCCTGGTCCCGCCGCGATCCGGTCCACGATCGCTCGGAGGGACGCTTCGCTCTCCACGCCGACGGGAAAGTGGAGCACCGCACGCTGCGAGAGGCTAACTAGTCGGACTGGACATGACTAGTGCTGTCTAGCCCGCGGAAACCATGCGATTAACCGTGGCTTAGCTGTGCGTTGAAGACTGCCTAACTGCGTTTGCCTCATAATTGACGACCTGGGAGTCGAGCCCTCTTGGTTCGTTGTCTGGTGAGTTAGGTGTGGTGGTTATGAAAATGCGGGAACTCCCCCGTCGGGAATTCCTGGCGCGAATGGTCGGCGCCGTCGGCGGCGGACTGGCAGCATTGCTGGGAATCCCTGCCGCGGTATTCGTGATCGGCCCCTCACAACAGCGAACGGGGGGCGACTGGGTGCCGCTTGGCGCCGTCGAGGAGTTCCCGCTCGAGAAGCCACGGCTGATGAGCGCCACTGTGGCCAAGCAACAGGGCTGGGTCATCGAAGAGCAAGAGCTCTCGGTGTTCGTCTCAACGGAAGATGGAGTCGACTTCGTCGCCATGTCGGACAGATGTACCCACCTCGGCTGCCGCGTTCGCTACGTCGACGAGATCGATGAGGCCGCGGGCCCCGGATTCTTCTGCCCGTGCCACAACGGCGTATTCGACGCCGAAGGCGGAATTGTCGCCGGCCCCATCCCCACGCCGCTCGACCGGCTCGAGACCAAGGTTGAAGAGGGTCAGCTCTTCGTCAGGGAGTTGTAGCGTGGGCACGCGTGTCGGGGACTGGATTGACCAGCGCAGCGGCTGGCGCGAATCCTGGAACAGAATATTCCTAGCGAGGATTCCGAACATCTCCTGGGGACACACACTGGGCGCGGCCACCCTCATGGCGGTGGTCATCTTGCTCATCACAGGCCTCGTCCTGACCGTCTACTACGTCTCCAGCCCGAGCGACGCCCATCAGAGTGTCCAGTACATAACCAACGTGGTCCCTCTCGGCTGGCTGATCCGGGGACTCCACCATTGGGCGGCGAGTGCGCTGGTCATCCTGTCGGTTGCCCATCTGGTCCGGGTGGTGATCCACGGCGCGTACAAGTACCCGCGCGAATTCACGTGGTTCTCCGGGATCGCCCTGCTGCTCCTGGTATTCGCCTTCGGCCTCACCGGAAGCCTATTGCCGTGGGATCAGCGAGCCTACTGGGCGACCGAAGTTCGCATCGAGGTCTTTGCGACGGTGCCTTTCATCGGCGACTGGCTGGCCCGCTTCCTCCAAGGTGGCGAGCAACTGTCATCTCTCACTCTCAGCCGCTTCTACGCCGCCCACGTCTGGCTGTTCCCTCTTCTTCTGTTCGGCCTGGTGGCTGCGCACCTTCGCCTGGTCGTCCGGCACGGGGTTTCCGCGACGCCCAAAGAGGAGCCGCGGCGGCGTGGTGACTCGCGACGGCGTGAGGAAGCACTCAAGCGTGAGGAAGCACTCAAGCGTGAGGAGGCCTCACTCCTGTGAAGCTGACCGACAAACGCGACTACCTTGAGGAGTACGAGCGCGCTCGACACCGGGGCGACACCTACTTCCCTGAGTATGCGCTGCGGGATCTCAGCGTGGGCCTGGCGTTGTTGCTTCTACTGATGGTGGTATCAGCACTATTCGGGGCGCCGCTAGATGAGCGAGCCGACCCCGCCTCCACCGACTATGTGCCGCGCCCCGAGTGGTACTTCTTCTTCGTCTTCCAGCTGCTCAAGTACTTCAGCGGCGACATGGAGGTAATCGGCATCGTCGTCATCCCGATCCTCGGCGTGCTCTTCCTCACTCTGCTGCCTTTCCTGGATCGGTCACGCCAGCGTCACTTCAGGCGGCGCCCCGTTGTAACTGGGGCGACCGTCATCATGTTGGCGAGCGTTCTCGTGCTCACAGTGATCGCCGTTGTGGAGGCCCCGCCGCGCGCCGACGCTTCCGACCTCACGTTCGCCGCTGCCGGCATCGACGGTCATGGGCTGTTCATCACCTCATGTGCACATTGCCACGGTGATGTCGGCGAAGGGGCCCCCAACCCCGCCCAGCCCGGCGACATCATCCCGCCGATCAGCACGGCGGAGTACCTGGCGAGCCGCGCCGATGACGCAATCAGAACGGTCGTCGCCGCAGGGCTGCCCGCTGCCGGGATGGCGGCTTTCGAAGTGACGCACGGCGGCCCCCTTCATGCCGAGGAGGTCGACGCCATCGTCGCCCACATCAGGTCTTGGGAGTCGGACCCGCCAGTGCAGCTCGACGGTTCCGTCTCCGCTGCGGCGCTTTCCACCAACGCCGAGTTCCTCTACCCCGAATTGTGCGCCGGTTGCCACGGACTCGCCGGCGAGGGCGCGTCGGGAACGGCTCTAGCCGATCCCGGATACCAGGAGGCCCACGACGACCGGCAGATCTTCGACAGCATCAACCTCGGCCATGCGGCGACTGCCATGATTGCATGGGGATCCGTCTTGTCGCACAGCCAGATCACCGGCCTGGTCGACCACATTCGTGTCCTCGGTGGGGCCGAGCCCGCCGGCACGGCCGCAACAGGCACTCCCCGCTACAACGTTGACGTGCTCCCCATATTCGAAGTGCGCTGCGTCGCGTGCCACGGCGCGGCGGGTGGCTGGGACGCCACAACCTGGGCTGGTGCCGTCGAGTCGGGCAACCACGCCCCGGTTCTAATCCCCGGCGACCCGGACAACAGCATTCTCGTGCAGATGATGTCGGGCACCCACACCGACGGGATCCTCATGCCACCCGACGGCAAACTCCCCAACGCTCTTATACAACTGGTAGTCGACTGGATCGAAGGAGGGGCCCTCGAATGAGCGTCCGCACGACCAAGACGCGACGGCCGATCGTCGCCTTCCTAGCCATCGCAGCGGCGACGTTGCTCGGCACGATGATCATGGGCACCGACGCCGCCGTCGCCAAATCGACCTTCCTCGGCAACTTCAACGCCCAATACGGAACGGCTGGAACCGCTCTCGATTCATGCTCGCTATGCCACACGAGCGTGCCGTCGCTCAACTCGTACGGTGCCGACTGGAAGAACAACAACAAGGACTTCGGCGCTATCGAGCAGATGGACTCGGACGCTGACGGCTGGACCAACCTCCAGGAGATCCAGGCGCGCAAGTTCCCCGGTGACGCCGCCAGCAGCCCGGCCCCGACCACGACGACCCGGCCACCGACTTCAACAACGCAGCCACCCACGACGACACAGCCACCGGCGACGACCACGTTGCCGCCGCCGGGAAACGGCCCGCTTCAGTTCAACGTCCGAGAGTTCAGCGTGCCCGGCTCTGTGAATGTCCGGAACGGAAGCGTCACCAACGAGATCAAGATCAAAGCTCGGGTTGAGAACGCAGAGGAGGACACAAACGTCACGGCTGCCTTCAAGCTGTACGCCAACGGACAGCTCGAGCAGACGATCAAAAGCACCCGCAAGGCGGAGGACGACGGCGAGGTCGACTACGAGGTGAAGCTCGACTTCACTTTCAGGGCTGCCCATGCGCCGAGGATTGACTGGTGGCTCACTATCACCGTCGACGGCCAAACGTCAGCACCGGCGACCCGCACCACAACGGTGGTGGGCCCCACACCAACCACGACGACCCAGCCGCCAGGTACCACCCAGCCACCCGGCACGACCCAACCACCCGGCACGACCCAGCCACCGGGAACGACCCAACCGCCCGGCAGCGTCAGTGGAGCAGCCGTATATGCCGCCTCATGCGCCGGGTGCCACGGATCCGACGGCAGCGGTGGCTTCGGTGGCCCGGTCGCCGGCACCTCTATGAGCCTCAAGCAGGTCAAGGCCATCACTCGTGACGGCCTGGGGGGAATGCCGGCTTTCTCGAACCAGCTCTCGACGGCGGAAATCAGCGCCGTGTCGGCGTTCGTGCTCACGCTCGGCGGTGGGCAGCCTCCGGTAACAACCACCACGACGCTTCCGCCCGGCACGACGAGCGGAAGCGCGGCGGGCCTATATCGACAGCACTGTTCCGGGTGCCACGGCGCCAACGCCGATGGCGGAATCGGCGGCTCGCTAGTACCGAGTTCACTCAGCTTCTCCCAACAGATCTCCGTAACCAGCCACGGCCGGGGAACGATGCCGGCCTTCAAAGCTGTGCTCACTCCCAACGAGATCGAGTCGATCATCCGCTACGTCGGGGGCCTCGGAGGTTCCGGGACGACAGTCACGACGGCACTGCCTCCGGAGGGAGAAAGTGGCGCCGCCATCTTCGGCCGACTGTGCACCGCCTGCCACGGGGCCGGTGGAGCTGGCGGTAGCGGTGGCGCCGTCGCCGGCACTTCGTTTCACGGATCAGCGCTCGCCGGCGTGATCACAGACGGAATCGGCACCATGCCCGCTTTCGGCAGCCAGCTCGATTCAGCGCAGTTGAGCCGCCTCGTCTCCTATGTGGAGGGCCTGGGAGGCGGCGATTCCGGTGCCGGGTCCGGCGACCCGGTTGATGGTCTGCTCGGCAGCCCACTGGAGGGATTCGACGGGCACGCCTCCGAGAACGGGGCGGCATCAGGCCAGGGATCGTCAGGTGAATCTCTGGCCGCGATTGGCGCCGAAACCAGGTCGACGTCTCCACTTCCTGTCGGCAATCCAGTCGGCTGGATGCTGGCGCTGGCAATTGCTGCCGCGCTGATTCTCTCCGGATCGACGCTGACCGGCACCCTGCCCAAGGAGGCGGAACCCGAATCCGGCGGGGGCGGATCGCGCCCCACCCACTACGACTCCTTGCGATCCTGACGTTACGTGGTGCCCTCTTCGGCGCCGCGTTGGGGGTGGATGCGCCCTTCCTGGCCGACCAGTGAAAGGCCGGTGCCGGCGCCGTAGCGGACCCGGGTGATTTCTCCGACGATCGAAACGGCAATCTCAGCCGGGGTTTCGGCGCCGATATCCATACCGATCGGACCGTGGATCCGCCCCACCTCGTCGTCGCTCCATCCCTCGGCAAGGAGGCGCTCGACACGCTCGCGCGACGTGCGGCGGCTGCCCAGTGCCCCGATATAGCGGACGGGGGCACTCCGCACCGCACCGAGGACCGGATCTTCAAACCGGCGGTCGTGGCTCAACATCACGACGTAGGTGCGTGAATCCAGTGCGTACCGTTCGAGTACGACATCCGGCCAGCCCACAACCAGCTCGTCCACTCGCGGGAAGCGCTCCTCCGTAGCCCAGGTGGCCCGGGCATCGGCGACAACGACTTTGAAACCGAGGACCGGCGCGATCTCCGACAGGGGTTGGGCTATGTGGCCGGCTCCGAATATGAGCATCAACGGCTGCGGGGCGATCGTTTCAACGAAGACAGCACGATCAGCGTACGTGAGCGTGCGGCTCTGCTCGTTTCGCATCAGCTCGACCGCGTCGGCGGCAACACCGTCCATAACGCCGTCGGGAAGCGAACCGGCGAGCGGGCGTCCGGAATCGTCCAAAACTACTTTGGCGCCGATGTCTGGGCCGTCGACGACGCTGGCGACTGCGCCGAGGTCCTCATTTGCGATGAGAGAGCTGATGGCCTCGAGAAGAGCTTCCATACCTCACCACTTCTCGATGTAAACCTGGATGGTTCCGCCGCACGTGAGCCCCACTTCAAAGGCGTCGTCATCCGCGATGCCGTACGTGACCAGCTTGGGCACACCCGAAGCCATCACTTCCTGAGCGTGCAGTGCTACATCGTTCTCAACACAGCCCCCCGACACCGAGCCGGCCATATCGCCGGCGTCGGAGACAATGAATTTGGAGCCCTCAGCGCGGGGCGCCGATCCGCTGACGTTGACGACGGTGGCAACGGCGACTGCTTTGCCGGCTTCGGTCCATCGTTTGTATGTGTCGAGTGTCTCTCGCATCGCTCACCTCCGGGCGGGCACGGATTCCAGCAGCCGCACAACCTCTCGCAAGTCGAGGATGTTGGCGGCGGACAACATGTCGTCAATGAACGGTAGTGCTGCCTGCATGCCACGCGTCTCCGGAGAGTAGTGGACCCTCCCCGACAACGGGTTCAGCCAGACCACCCGGTGCACGGAGCGCGCAAAACGGGCCATCTCTGCGGACAATAGCGCCGGGTCACCGGTGTCCCAGCCATCGGAAATGATCAGCCCGATAGCGCCGCCCCCCGTCACCCGCCGGCTCCAATTGGCGTTGAAATCGTGGAGCGCTTCACCGATGCGAGTTCCTCCGGACCAGTCGTCGACGGCCTCGCTGACCATTCGCAATGCCGTCTGTGGGAGCTTCTGCTTGAGCTCTCGCGTGATCCGGCTGAGGCGGGTAGAGAAGACAAATGTCTCGACTCTTCCCAGACGACCCTGCGCCGCGTGGAGGAAGTGCAGGAACATCTCTGCATACCGTTCCATCGAACCGCTGACATCTGCCAGGACCACAAGCGGCCGGCGGCGCGGCTTACGGTCGGCCATCGCCAGCTGCATCAGGTCGCCGCTCGGGCCGACCAGCTTGCGCATCGTCCGTCTCATGTCGGGGCGGCTCCCCGTTGGTCCGGCGACCCAGCGCCGCGAGTCGGCCTCGGCAGGCCGCCACACGACGTGGGACATTATTCGGCGCACTTCCTCGGATTCCTCGGGCGTCAAGTCCCGGAAGTCACGTAGCTCCAGACGCTCCTCGGACGATGCTCCGACCACCTCGGGTATGTCGATGTCCTCGAGCGCGGCACCAGCCTCGCCAATGTCAGCGAGAACGGGAACGCTGAGGCGTTCCGTCTCGAGGGTGACGGTCTGGATTTCTTCGCCGGGGCCGGGCTCCACGTCGAGGCGGAGCAGGCCCCGACCGAAGAAGGATTCGAATGCCTCATCGAATATGGGGCGCTCGGTGGGGCGGGCGATCACGATCGCGCCAAAGGCACTCTTGACATCTGCCCGGAGAGCCAAGCCAACGGCGTCAACCGCCGCGGCGAGCTCTGGAACGGCCGAGGGGCCGATTCGCAGTCCTCGAGCGCGCAGGTGCCGCACGAAGTGCAATAGGTTGACTGTGAGGGCGGTCGTCACTCCGTGACCAGCAGCCGATCGAGCCCATCGGCGCGGACCCGGGCGACGTCCTCTTGGTACTTCAAAACGACGCCAAGCGTGTCCTCGACAGTTGCGACGTCGAGTTCGGCCCGACCAAGCACGGTCAAGGCATGACCCCAATCGAGTGTCTCGGCCACTCCGGGAGGCTTGAAGAGGTCGGAATCGCGGAGCTCCTGCATGGCGGCCGCTAGCTGGGCGGCCAGACGCTCGGGAACATCCGGGGCCTTCGCCCTGATGATCGCCAGCTCCCGCTCGTACGACGGATAGTCAATCCAGTGGTAGAGACAGCGCCGCTTCAGGGCATCGTGGATCTCCCTGGTGCGGTTCGAGGTGATTACGACAACCGGAGGCACCGTCGCCTTGATCGTCGCCACTTCCGGGATTGTCACCTGGAAGTCGGACAAGAGCTCGAGCAAGTACGCCTCAAATTCTTCGTCGGCCCGGTCGAGTTCGTCGATCAGCAGCACGGGACGGCGCCCGTCGGCCCCCTGCTCGACGGCCTGCAACAGGGGCCGCGCTACGAGGTACTGACGGCTCATGATGTCGGTCACGTCGGCGGAGGCGGTTCCAGTCGCCTCCATCATGCGGATCGCCAGCATCTGGCGGGCGTAATCCCATTCGTAGAGAGCATGAGAAACGTCGAGCCCCTCGTAACACTGCAGCCGGATCAGGTCCTCCCCGAGGACTTCCGCCAGCACCTTGGCGATCTCCGTCTTACCAACGCCGGCCTCGCCTTCGAGGAAAAGGGGACGCCCCATTTGCAGAGCCAGATGGATCGTCACCGCGAGCGGTCGGTCGGCGATGTATGACGCAGCGCTGAACGCCGTCTGGACTTCTCCAACCGTCTGAGGAATCACATTGGCACTGTAGCTGCGGGTGGTCCCCGGGGCCGCGAGAGATGGCGTCACCTCACCAGAGTTCTAGCTCAGGCCGATCTCGAGAACGACGGCTCCGGCCCCTGCCGCAATCGAGGTACCCGGCACAACGGCAGCCGGAAGCACCAGAGTCGTGCCCTGATAAGCCTCACGGCCGTCGACAAGGGCCGA
>Ga0316187_10002679_pt1 | contig 15493 bp, 14 predicted proteins | sample CroRivburrow1_MG_FD_204927 | JGI IMG/M metagenome (GOLD analysis project Ga0316187, IMG submission 204927) | Coastal sediment microbial communities from Maine, United States - Cross River worm burrow 1 | ecosystem: Environmental > Aquatic > Marine > Coastal > Sediment | place: USA: Maine... | reverse complement strand
GAACAGCTTTACCACCGGTGCCGTATTTGATCTGTCGGGCGGGCGCGCAACGTACTGATACTACATGGGCCGTCCCCATCCATCTTTCCTTTTCAACATCCGGAAACAATTACATGCCTGACAAACTGAGTATCGTTGCCATCTCCGGCAGCTTGCGCGCCAAATCCTTCAACACCAGCCTGTTGCGCGCCATGCGAGACATTGCCGGTGCGAGCATGGCGATAGACATCGCAACCCTGAAAGGCATTCCGGTATATGACGGTGATGATGAAGAAGCATCCGGCGTGCCGCAGATTGTAACTGACCTCGCCGAAAAGCTGCGGGCAGCCGATGGCATAATCATCGCCACACCGGAATACAATTTCACCATACCGGGCGGACTTAAAAACGCGACTGACTGGATCAGCCGCGTAAAGGACCAGCCGTTCGGCAACAAGCCGGTTGGTGTCGTGGGCGCTGCCGCCGGTCCGCTTGGCACGGCACGTTCACAATACCAGTTGCGCCAGAACCTGGTGGGCCTGTCGGCTCTGACCATGTCGAAGCCGGAAGTGTTTGTGGGATCGGCACCGGGCAAGTTTGCCGACGATGGCAGTCTGACCGATGAAGAGACCGGAAAATTCCTGAAGCTGTGGCTGGATGCCTTTGACGCCTGGGTCAGGCGCGGATTTTAGACCGCAAAACGCCCTGTGAGCAAAAGGGACCCGTAAAAGGTCGCTCGCCCGTACTTCCTTTGCAGGATGTACGGGCGAGCATGGTACGCGCTGCTCGGGACGGCGACAGGAGCCACGCGACCAATTCCGAATCTTTTTCGACGCTGGAAATTCCGATGCGCCGTCAGATAAAGGGGTTTGAAGATTGCCATACAACGCTTGGAGCGATTGAAGTTCCCAGTTGTTTTCGGCAGACCCCTCTGCTGCAAAACACAATGCTTGTCATTCGCGACCACAGATTGGCCAAACCTAGGCAATTCTGAGGCCAGCTCACTTCAGGCGGTAATATCAAGCTGGACAACGGACCCATAACGCCTGAATATCTATCAAAAGGCCGGTTTTTTCACCAGCAACTGGTGATGGCGAGCATTTCGGGTATCCCGAAATGATTCGGCACCGGTAAAAAGTGCGCCACAAGTCCTATGGGAGCCAGTTAATGCCACATCGCATCGTTATTGCAGACGATCACCCGTTGTTTCGGGATGCTTTGCGGCTTGCGGTGCAGGATGCACTGGCGGATGTAATTATTGATGATGCAGGCTCCCTGAAGGAGACCCTCGACATTTTGTCTGCAACGGACGATGTCGACCTGGTGTTGCTCGATCTGAAAATGCCCGGCGTGCAGGGATTTTCCGGACTTATGCTGATGCGGGCACAGTTTCCGCTGGTACCGGTGGTTGTGGTGTCCGGCAGCGAGGAGACCAGTGTCATCAGCCGCGCTATCTCGCTCGGGGCGTTGGGATTCATTCCCAAGTCTGCACCGGTTGCAGATATGCAGGCAGCCATTTCCACCGTGCTGAAGGGTGATGTCTGGCTGCCCGAAAATGTGGACCTCAACGCGCACGGCAATACCGAAATAAATGATCTGGCCCACCGGTTGTCCACTCTGACACCGCAACAGACCCGGGTGTTGATGATGCTGAGGGAAGGTCTGCTCAACAAGCAGATTGCCTATGAACTGTCGGTCTCCGAAGCCACCGTGAAAGCGCACGTCTCGGCAATTCTGCAGAAGCTGAATGTGGACAGCCGCACACAGGCTGTTATTGCAGCATCACGCATTGACGGCGATCAGGCTGATGCCGTAGACGCAAGCTTTTCGACCTGAGGCGGTTTATACCAAAGGGGTCAACAAATGCGTCCTTTGGTATTACTCCGCTGCTTCCGATTTCGTCTGCGCCATCATGAGCACTGTGCGCAGCACGGCAGGACGGACGGGCTTTCGCAAATAGGCTACACCGGCGGCTTCAGATGCTGCCTGAACATCCGCGGAGCGCTCCGCCGTGATCAGCGCTGCGGAAAACGTCAAGGCAGCGCGGTCACGCAATTCGTCTATCAGTTCAAGCCCGTTCTCCGAGCCCAAGTGATAGTCCATCAAGACCGCATCATAGGGCCAAATGGTCTGGCCTGCCGCCAGCTTGCGAACGGCGTCGGCTGATGTGGCTGTTGTTACGGTACACCCCCAGCCTTCAAGCAAAGCAGTCATGCCATCAATAATCGCCGGTTCATTGTCAACCACCAGAACCGACAGGCCTGCCAGACTTCCAGAGGCCCGTACCGGTGCGGGTTCGTGTGACAACACTGCTTCCTGCCTACCCTCGGCCAGCGGCAGATCGAGCCTGAACAGGCAGCCCGACCCGGGGTCGGATTTCAGCGTCAGGGGATGTTGCAGAACGCGTGCCATACGTTCAACGATCGACAATCCCAGGCCGAGGCCCTGAATGGGGGAATCTTCCGACTCCAGGCGCTCGAACTCGCGATACACAAGTTGCTGCTTGTCATGGGGAATACCGGGTCCTGTGTCATGAACTTCGACACAGAGCTGGCCGTGGCGGACGCGCGCGCCCATCAAGACCCTGCCTGAAAACGTATACTTGATGGCGTTGCTGAGCAGGTTTTGCAGAATGCGCCTTATCAACCGCCTGTCCGAGTAGACCATCCTGCTGCATGGCATAATGGTCAGATCCAGTTGCTTGTCTTCGGCTGCAACCGAAAACTCGGTGCGCAACTGGTTCAAAATGCCGTTGATCGAAAACGCTGACAGTTCAGGCTTGATTGCACCGGCATCCAGGCGCGACATGTCGAGCAGCGCCGACAGAATTTCTTCCACCGCCTCCAGCGACATGTCGACATTGCGCACCAGCTGGCCGTCGGACCGGGATGCAGTTCGCTCCATCAAGGAAGTGGTAAACAGCCTGGCTGCATTGAGAGGTTGCAGAATGTCGTGTGAAGCAGCGGCGATGAACCTGGTTTTGCCGGCATTGATTTCCACGGCATCGGCACGGGCCTTTTCCAGTTGGGTGTTCAGCTTGGTCAGTTCGGCAGTTCTCTCTTCCACCCGCTGCTCCAGCGCCTCGGATGCATGAACACGCTCGGTGATGTCAGCAAAGGTGATGACCCGACCGTCATCCGGCATGTCGTTGCTGCGCACCTCCAGCACCTTGTTGCCTTGCCTGCTGCGCAAATAGAAGGTTTCGGTCTGATTGGCCAGCAGACGCAGGAGCTGCATGCTGGCGTCGTGCTGGGCCTCATCGCCAAGAATGAATTCTGAATCCAGCCGCTGGACAATGTCGCCAAGCGGCACGCCGACACGGCCCAACTCAGGCGGCAGGTTGAGCAGGTTGCGGAACTGGGTGTTCCAGCACACAAGCGCAAGTTCGTGGTCGAACACCACGATACCCTGTTCCACATGGTCGATCGCCGACTGCAGCAGGTCGCGGTTGTAGACGATGGCATCGGACGCATCATCCAGAAGCCGCATGGCACCGGCTGTGTGACCGGCACCGCGTTGCAGCAAGAGCGCCATCACAACGCGCGCCGACGCTGTACCAATGGCACTGGCCAGCAAACGCTCGGCAAATTTCAGCGTCTCCTGATCCGCCATGCTGCGCGGTCTCAGCTTTCCGGCACCGGCGCTGTCCAGCTCATCAAATGACCGTTTGGTTCGTTCCTTGCCGAGGTATCTCTCAACCGTTGCCCGCAATTGCTTGATGGACACTTCAGGCTGGTTTTGCGCCGGCAGGCTCTCGGCTTGCCCGCGCGGCATGAATGCCTGCGCTTGCATGCGCTCGACCGGGTCAACACCGGTAAACAGGGAAATCAGAACGTACGCCCCGATATTGGCAGCCATCGACCACAGCACGCCATGGGTAAGCGCATCAAGATCGCTGCCGAAGAGGTGCCGCGGCCGCAACATTTCAATGTGAAACGGACCATCGCTCATCAGGCCCGCCGGCAGCCATCCGGCATCGGCAAACAGCGGCACCAGCAAAGTGTATGTCCAAACGACAAAGCCGGCAACAAGACCGAACATGGCGCCGCGGGCATTGCCTTTGGTCCAGATCAGGCCGAGGAAAAACGCCGGCGCAAACTGTGCCACGGCAGCAAATGACACCAGGCCGGTCTGGGCCAGCGCCGCATTGTTGCCGATCATCAGATAATAGGAGTAGGCCAGAACGATGATCACACCGATAGCAGCGCGCCTGATCTGCAGAATGCGCGAGGTCATATCGCCCTGCCACATCTGACCGCTTGCTCGGCGCAGCATCAGGGGCATCACAATCGAATTGCACACCATGATCGACAAAGCGACAGTTTCAACAATCACCATGGCGGTTGCAGCAGACAATCCGCCGATGAACGCCACCATGGCCAGAAGAGGCCTGCCATCCGCGACCGGCAATGCCAGCACAAATGTATCACCGTCAACGGCCTGCCCGTTGAACGTCAGCAGTCCGGCTACAGCGATTGGAATGACAAAGATATTGATCATCACCAAATACAGCGGAAACGTCCACGACGCCTTGCGAACGTCGTCCAGCGAGGTGTTCTCAACAACTGCCAGATGGAACTGGCGCGGCAGCAGGATGACGGCACAGACCGCCAGGAATGTCATGGTCGCAAATCGCGGAGCATCTATCGGCCCGCTGAACAGGGCTGCAATCTCAGGGCTTTGCGATGCCCGCTCATAAAGCTGCGCAGGGCCGCCCATCATCGCAAACGTGATGAAGGCTCCAACCAGCATGAAGGCGATCAGCTTGACCACACTCTCAGCAGCAACCGAAAGGATAAGTCCGTTTTGATGTTCCGTGGCATCGGCATGGCGGGTGCCGAACAGGATGGCAAAAACAGCCATGGAAATGGCGACGAACATGGGGACATCGCCAAAACCAGTTTCAAGAATACCGGTATCAACACCCAAGGGCCCCAGTGCGCTGAGCGAAAGCGAAACCGCTTTCAATTGCAGCGAAATATACGGAACAACACCAATCACCGCGATGAAGGCCGCTATGCCGCCAAGCAATTGGTTCTTGCCATAGCGCGCCGACAGAAAATCGGCGATCGACGTAATGTTCTGGGCCTTGGACAAGCTGACGATACGCCGGACCAGCGGCCATCCCAGACCAATCAGCAGAATCGGTCCGAGATAGATCGGCAGGAAGTAATAACCCGACGTCGACGCCAGGCCAACGCTGCCGTAAAACGTCCAGGACGTGCAGTAGACCGCAAGCGACAGGGCATATACGTATGGCCGTCCCACACCACGCCGCATGCCGGAGGCCGCGCGATCACCATAGGCCGCGATTGCGAACAAAACGCCCACATAGCCCAAAGCAATGAGTATGACGCTCCAGGTGGAAAGCATGACGGTCGTATCCGTGCCTTTCTATACTCGCTCAAGATGAGCAACAGTAGATCAAGTCTAGAGTATCATGGGGTCAAGCGAACCCATAAAGTTCCTCTAACACGTTGAAAGCGATCAGGTTTATTATTTTTGGCTGAATCGGTCAAAAATCATCCTGATCTGCCAGATGACAGACTGCGGGCAATCGAACACGGAAGTGCAATTTTAGGTTGTAATTTGGGCGATTGGGCTTATTTTGCGCCTACTTTTAGTCCATCATCATTGGTGCTGAAAGTTTCAAAATTGTCATCGCCGGGGCGGAGGCATTTGAACAACATCAAGAGGGGAAAATACCGTGCTTAAAGAATTCAAAGTGTTTGCCTTTAAGGGCAACGTGCTTGACTTGGCCATCGGTGTGATTATCGCCGGTGCATTTGGCCTGATCATAAAATCGCTGGTCGACGATGTCATCATGCCGATCGTCGGCGCCATCACCGGCGGCGTCGATTTCTCAAACCTGTTTGCGCCACTGGCCGGTGGCGTGACCGCCAGTTCGCTGGAGGCAGCTCGCGAACAGGGCGCCGTTCTGGCCTATGGCAGCTTCATTACCGCAGTTGTCAACTTCCTGATCGTTGCCTTCATCCTGTTCCTGGTGGTGCGCGCCGCCAATTCCATGAAGAAAAAGGAAGAAGAAGCGGCTCCGGCTGCGCCAGCGGCAGATGTTGTACTGTTGACCGAAATCCGCGATCTCCTGAAGAAGCGCTGAGTCCGGAACTCGAACCGGATCATACCGAACCCCGGCCTGCCTCCAAACGCAGGCCGGGGTTTTTGTTTGCCTGCAGCCATTGCTTGAAATACTGATCACAGATCAACAGCCCTTCAAGAACATGGCAACACTCACATGGCAACTCTCACCCCGGACATGCTGGTTTCAAGTATTCGTCAAAGCCAGCGCGACGAACCGGACAGCGGCATACTGAGCGCGGTAAACCATGGCTTCGGCCGTGAAGGCCTGATTCCGCTGTGGACCGGAGAGGGTCCTCTGCCGACACCTGAATTCATCTGTCAGGCCGCGTCAAAAGCCATGTTCGACGGAGAGACGTTCTACACCTGGCAGCGCGGCCTGCCGCAACTGCGCAGCGCACTGGCAGCGTATCATGAAAAGTTCTGGCCCGGCCCGTTTTCCGCCGAGCGGTTTTTTGTGACCGGCGGCGGTATGCAGGCCATACAGGTGGCTTTGCAATTGCTGGCCGACAAGGACGAGGAGATTGTCATTCCATCACCTGCATGGCCGAACTTTCCCGGCCCCATGCGCATGATGGGGGTAAAGCCGGTTTTTGTGCCGATGTTGTACGACGAACAGAAATGGTCGCTGGATCTCGACAGGATGCGCGATAGTCTGGGTCCCAGGACCAGGGCGATCTGCCTGATTTCTCCATCCAATCCAATTGGATGGGTGGCATCACGCGAAGACCTGATTGCCATTCGTGACATGGCCCGCGAGGCCGGCGTGTGGATACTGGCCGATGAAGTCTATTCGCGGTTCTACTACGGGCCGGACACCGCCGGGAAAGCGCGCTCACCTTCGTTCATGGATGTCTGTGATCCCGATGAACGGGTCATCTATATCAACACCTTTTCAAAGAACTGGGCCATGACCGGATGGCGCATCGGCTGGTTGCAGGCGCCTGAGGCACTGGGTCCGGCCATCGAACGCATCATTCAGTACAATACGTCAGGTACCGCCGCGTTCATGCAGAAAGGTGCGCTGGCGGCGATTGAGAACGGTGAAGACTTTGTGGAAATGCAGATCGAGATGGCGCGTACCTGCCGCAACAAGGTGGCTGACGCACTGGGCAAGTTCAACAATGTGAGTTTTGAAAACCCTCAAGGTGCGTTTTACAGCTTTTTCCGCATTGATGGCCTGACCGACAGTCTTGGCGCAACGCTGCGCATCATCGATGAAGCCAATGTCGGTCTTGCTCCCGGTGGAACCTTCGGTCCCGGCGGGGAAGGTTTCCTGCGCATGTGTTACCTGCGAGATCCGGACAGTCTTGATGAAGCGCTGGTCAGATTGACGGCATGGTTGCGTCAGGCATGACGATTGCTTATCTGATGGGTAAACGCATTTACTAACTGGACACAGCTGTTCATGGCCATTCGTGAAATTGTCAAATTGCCTGACCCGATACTGAAGAAAATCTCGCAGCCGGTTGAGCGCGTGGACGATGAGTTGCGTGTTCTCGTCGATGATATGCTCGCCACCATGTATGATGCTCCGGGAATCGGCCTTGCCGCGGTACAGATCGGCGTTCCCAGACGTCTGCTGGTCGTGGATACCGCCAAGGACGAACAACCGAAACCGGACGTGTTCGACAATATTGAACGCCCGGCACAAGTCCGGGTGTCTTACCTGGACCGGGACGGCAAACAGCACGAAGACGTCTATGAGGGGCTGATGGCCACTGTCCTGCAACACGAAATCGACCATCTGAACGGCATACTTTTCATTGATTATCTGTCCCGGCTTAAACGGGGCACGATCGTTAGGAAGTTTACCAAGCTGGCCCGCCAGCAGCGAGAAAACGTGTGAGCCTGCGCGTCGTTTTCATGGGGACGCCGGCATTTTCCGTGCCGACCCTTGCACGCCTGATAGATGACGGTCACGACATTGCAGCCGTGTACACCCAGCCGCCGCGGGCGGCCGGGCGACGCGGTCTGGAAGAGCGCAGGACACCGGTTCATGAATTTGCCCTGGCATGCGGAATGGAAGTGCGCATGCCGGTCTCGCTGAAGCACGAGGATGAACACAACGCCTTCGCCGCCCTGCAGGCGGATGTGGCAATCGTGGTTGCCTACGGTTTGCTGTTGCCGAACCCGATTCTCGAGGCGCCGCGGTTTGGCTGTCTCAATGTGCATGCATCGCTGTTGCCGCGCTGGCGCGGTGCCGCCCCGATACAACGCGCCATCATGGCGGGCGACATTGCAACAGGCGTTGCCATCATGCAGATGGAACAGGGACTTGATACCGGGCCGGTGGTATATGAACGGCGCGCACCCATAGATGACCGGACAACTGCACAATCGCTGCATGACGAACTGGCGCAGTCCGGAGCCGTCGCAATGAGCGACGTGCTGGCGCAACTGGAAGCGGACGGCAACCTGCAGGCAGTTCCACAGGCAGACGCGGGCATTACCTATGCCGCCAAGATTACCAAGCAGGAAGCGCATATAGATTTCACACGATCTGCGAGTCAGGTGCTGCGCCACGTGCACGGCCTGTCACCGTTTCCCGGTGCCTGGTGCATACTCGACGGTCCGGACAAACCGGTGCGGGTAAAGCTGCTCCAGGTTGAACGGGTGCCGGGCCTGAACGGCATACCGGGTACCGTGCTGGACAAGCGTCTGGCCATTGCCTGCAAGCACGAGGCGATTCGCCCCGTGCGCCTGCAGCGCGAAGGCAAAGCGGTAATGGATCTCGACACGTTCCTGAACGGCATGAAGCCTGATGTCGGATCGAAAGCGGGATGAGGTTAGATTGAATCATTTGATGGCGGAAAATCGGTTCATTCGGCTAGACGCGGCGCGCAGCGGGATGTGGTGCATCGGGCAAGCGGCGCAACGACGCCGATGGGCCGATTTTCCCCACCCGGATGTGAACGATAATGTTGATACCATTGGTGACAGGGCCGGGCGATTTTGCCCTCTGGCGTCGTTGGATCGCACTTGTGGTGGCGCTATACCACGGCGTGCAATCCGCCTAGCCAGCGACCAAAATCGCTGCGGTCAAATGATCCAATTTAACCTCATCTCGCTCTAATGCCGCGCTATCGCATGACCGTTGAGTATGACGGCTCACCGTTTTCAGGCTGGCAACGTCAGGCCGGTCAACCGTCGGTGCAAGCGGCAATTGAAGATGCGGTATCCCGCCTCGGACAGTCCGAACCGACACTGTTCGGTGCCGGGCGGACCGATGCCGGCGTACATGCGCTCGGCCAGGTGGCCCATATTGATCTGGACAAAACCTGGTTGCCGGAAAAACTCATGGCAGCCATCAATGCACAGGTGCGCCCCGACCCTGTCAGCGTATTTGACATCCGGGAAGTTGACGACAGTTTTCATGCCCGGTTTTCAGCATCAGGGCGGCATTATGAATATCGCGTGCGCGACAGCCGGAGCCCGCCCGCACTGGATCGTCACCGGGTCTGGTGGGTGCCGTACCGGCTGGATGAAACTGCCATGCACACGGCAGCCCAGGAGCTGACCGGGCATCATGACTTCACGACGTTCCGGTCCAGCCAGTGCCAGTCGAAATCCCCGATGAAAACACTGGACAGGCTGGACGTCACGCGCGAAGGACGTGATGTGATTGTGCGAGCTTGCGCGAGATCCTTCCTGCACAATCAGGTTCGCTCGCTGGTGGGCACACTGAAACTCGCCGGTGAGGGGAAATGGTCCGCCGGCGATGTCCGTGAAGCACTGCACGCGGCAGACCGATCAGCATGCGGCGCTGTCGCACCACCCCAGGGACTGTATTTGGTAAAAGTCGATTATTCAAAAAATCAATGACGCGACAATCGACAAGGCGATCTCTCCGGCAACCAGCATCACAGCTGTCGTAGCCGACACTTGAAGTGCCGTCCTGACAATGTACCAGTTGAAGTACATCGACCACAACGATACGCTCAGGGCCAGTAGCGCGCCAGTTACACCATCCAAACCGCCCAACTGCCGCAGCAGCAGCGCAAATACAAGGGCAGACATCACATATACAGATGACCAGTTATTGGCCACAATATAGCGGACGTAGTTTTGTTGCCGGTCCAGGAGGCGCGATACGGTTATCATGATCCACGGCCACATGACCCACAAAAGGGCAAGCACAGCAAGATCGGTGAACCAGTGTGGTGCGGATTGCGGCGGCACTGCCAGCCGAGCGCTGGCGGCAGACGAATAAAGATACAGCGGTGCAACCAGAAAGATGGCGGCGAATGAATTCCAGAAACCATCCGAACTCACATCGAGGTCATCGAGACCATCTTCATCCATGCAGACCAGACGCCAGCAGGCTTTCAGCCCGCGTACAGCTTCAAGTGCAAAGTTCACTCATGTGCTCCCGGCAAACCAGTCATCCAGCATCCGCCTGTAAACCCGCGTCAGAGCTTCAAGCTCTGAGACCTTGATACATTCATTAGCCTGATGAATGGTGGCGTTGTTGGGGCCGAATTCAACGACAGGACAATAATTCTTGACGAAGCGGGCATCGGACGTACCGCCGCCGGTATCAAGCTTCGGCTCAATACCGGTCTCCGCTACAACCGCTTTTGCCATGCAGTCAACAAAGCTGCCCGGTTCGGTCATGAAGGCGTCGGCCCCCTCGACAATGGCAATTTCAAAAGTGCCGCCAAACGCCTGCTTGACGGTTTCACATTCAAGCGTCACCCAGTCTTTCAGGCTTTGCCCCGTATGCTCGGTATTATAACGAACATTGAAGCGGGCATTCGCAGAAGCCGGGATGACATTGTTGGCCGGATTGCCGGTGTCGAAGTTGGTCACTGCCAGTGTTGTCGGGCCGAAATGCGCATTGCCCCTGTCGAGTTCATGCGACGAGACCCGGTCGATCAGGCGTGCCAGTGGCGTGATCGGGTTCAACGCCTTGTGAGGATAGGCGGAGTGGCCCTGAACACCGGTCCATGTAACCTCGAAGTGGATGGATCCGCGACGGCCGATCTTGAGTGTGTCACCCAGTTCTCCAGGACATGTCGGCTCACCCACAAGGCAGACATCGGGCACCTGGCGGCGGCGTTTCAGTTCGGCCAGCATCTTAACCGTTCCGTTGATGGCAATGCCTTCTTCATCACCGGTGATGAGCATGGAGATCGATCCCGGCAGTTTTCCCGCATGGTCTGCTGCAAAACCGGTAGCAGCAGCGCAGAATGCAGCCACCGAACCCTTCATGTCGCATGCACCGCGGCCATAGACGGTGCCGTCGTGGATTTCCGCGGCAAATGGCGGATAGGACCACAACTCGTCAGCGCCGGGCGGCACGACATCCACATGGCCGGCAAAGCAGAAATGCGGGCCATCGGTCCCAATGCGCAAAAACAGATTGTCGACATCGGCCGTGCCGTCTTCACTGAACGGCATCCTGATGGCGGTAAAACCTGCCGAAACCATGAGGTTTTCCATATAATCCAGAACGCCGGCCTCGAGCGGCGTAACGGACGGACAGCGGATCAGGTCTTGCAGAATGGGAGTAGGATCAGAAGTGTTGGTCATGTTGCAAGCCTTACCTGAAACAAAACACCCGGCCAAGAGGCCGGGTGATCAACAGTAGTTTGTTTGAGCAGTTATCCTTCTGCAACCGGGTCCGGTCCAAACCGGTTAGGACCGTCAGTTCCCTGCAGCAAACCGCATTCGACGAGCAGCCAGATGCCACCAATAATTGGAACCAGACCGATCAGTATCCACCAGGCTGACTTGTCACGGTCATGAAATCGCTTTCCATAAATGCAAATTGAAGGCCAAATCGCAACAGCCATCATGATCAAAGTTCCAATCCAGTAACCTGCACCCATGGGCATACCGGTTACAGGATCCACGCTCATCAGTCCGGACAGGACCAGCACCAACCCAAGCACAATATTGACAGCGATAATCCCCAGCAAGCCGAGCCAGAATTTGCCGCGACCAATCCGGCCGTCTAGTGACAGAAAAAGTTCCATTGGAATATCAACTCCATTGTTGCCGCCCCGGTAGCCCGAAACTGCCCGGATTCGCGATTAAATGGAAGCTTACCGGCTCAATCCCTCAACAGCTCGTTTATGGACGTCTTTGAGCGGGTGCGCTCGTCAACGCGCTTGACGATGACTGCGCAATACAGCGATGGGCCGGGATCTCCGTTGGGCAGGTTCTTGCCGGGCAGCGTGCCGGACACCACCACCGAATAAGGCGGCACCTCACCATACATGATCTCACCGGTTGCACGGTCCACGATCTTGGTGGACTTGCCGATATAGACGCCCATGCCGAGTACGGCGCCTTCGCGGACAATGCAGCCTTCAACCACTTCTGAACGCGCGCCGATAAAGCAGTTGTCTTCGATGACAACCGGGCCTGCCTGCAGCGGCTCCAGAACGCCACCAATACCGACACCGCCGGACAGGTGCACGCCCTTGCCGATCTGTGCGCACGAACCTACCGTTGCCCAGGTGTCTACCATAGTGCCCTCGTCCACATAGGCACCCAGATTGACGAAAGACGGCATCAGCACCACCGATGGCGCGATATAGGCTGAGCGGCGAACGATGCAGTTGGGCACTGCACGGAATCCGGCGTCACGCCATTGATTGTCGCCCCAGCCCTCGAACTTCGACGGCACCTTGTCCCACCAGGTAGCCCTGCCCGGACCACCGGCAATCGGCGCCATGTCATTGAGCCTGAACGACAGAAGTACGGCCTGCTTGAGCCACTGGTTGACCGACCAGTTGCCGTCGGCGCCCTTTTCGGCCACGCGTGCCTTGCCGGAATCCATCAGTCCGAGCGCTTCTTCAACACTGTCGCGAACCGGACCTTGCGTTTGCGGTGTAACGGCGTCGCGGTCTTCCCAGGCTTGTTCGATTGTGGCTTGCAGATCAGCGTGGCTCATTGGTTCGCTCCTAGGGTCAGGACCCATTAATCTTATCCATTTTGCGGGAGGATATTTTGCTTCTGACAAGGCGAGAGGTCGCAGGAAACCGTCCGGTTTTCAAGACCTTTCAACGCTGTCAGAGGCAAAATAGACCCCGCCCGTTGGGTTTGCAAGAAAACACCCGCCTGAAGTCGAAAAATGCTCGAAAAGGCACAAAGCCTTGCCTTGCGCTTTTTCAACATCATTCGAATGTTTTCTTTCAAACAAAATTGCATAGGATTAATGAGTCCTGACCCTAGATCAGTTGGATTTGATTCCGGCCAGAAACCCGGCCAGGTCAGATGTTGTGTGATGCACATGCGGGGCGCCTTCTGCGTCACCTGTCATGCTGTTTATCTTGTTGCCGTCTTCATTGGCCGCGTCATGCACCAGAACCGTGGTCATGCCAAGATCATGGGGCACTGCCAGATTGCGGGCTATGTCTTCAAACATCGCCGCCCTGCCAGGATCAACGTCATGCTCGGCAATGAATTTTTCATAGGGTCCGCGCTCGGGCTTGGGAATGAAATCGGAGTGCACAATATCGAAAATACCGTCAAACAAGTGGGTAATGCCGATGCGGTGCATGACGTTGGTTGCGTGGGTAACCGTGCCATTGGTGAACACCAGCTTGCGGCCCGGCAGCGCCTCCAGGTTTGCGGCAAGCGCCCCGTTGGGAGGCACCGGCGAGTGATCGATGTCATGCACGTAGTCCAGAAACGCGTCAGGCTTGATGCCGTGCTCGCTCATCAATCCGCGCAGGGTGGTTCCGTACTTGTAGAAAAAGTCCTTCTGAATGCGGCGCGCCTGGGTCCGGTCGACCTTGAACAGGTCAGAGATGAATTCGCCCATGCGCACATCGATCTGGTCGAACAGGCGGCATGATGCGGGATACAGCGTATTGTCGAGGTCGAATATCCAGGTCTCGACATGATGGAAGCCGGGTGCAGACATGTTGTTGTTAAACCTTGCGTTCGGAGATACGGGTACCGACACCGTGCGGTGTCAGCAGTTCCAGCAGTACACAATGCGGCACGCGGCCATCGGTAATCACGACACCTTCAACGCCGCCGCGCACCACAGATGCACAACTTTCCAGTTTGGGGATCATGCCGCCGGAAATGGTACCATCGCTGCTCAGTTCGCTGATTTGAGCGAGTGTCAGCTCCGGCAACAGGGTCTTGTCCTTGTCCAGCACCCCTGCGACATCGGTCAGCAGCAACAGGCGCTTGGCCTTCATGGCAACCGCAATGGCACCTGCAAAAGTATCGGCATTGACGTTATAGGTTTCACCATCAAGAGAGGTCGCGATCGGTGCGATCACCGGCACCGTATCCGAGCGAATAATGGTGTGCAGGATTTCCGGATTGATCTGCCCGGGATCGCCCACAAACCCAAGGTCGACAATTTCCTGTTTGCCGGTATCAGCATTGACACGTGTCCGCTCGAGCTTTTTTGCAACACACAGATTGCCATCCTTGCCGGAGATGCCGATGGCCTTGCCACCGGCGGCCTGGATGTCCGACACCACAGATGAGTTGATCGAACCGGCCAGCACCATCTCAACCACTTCCATGGTCTCTTTGTCGGTCACGCGCAAGCCGTCTTCAAACCGGGATTCGATTTTCAACCGATCCAGCATGGCGCCTATTTGCGGACCGCCGCCATGCACGACAATCGGGTTGAAACCCGATTGCTTCATCTGGACAATATCACGGGCAAACTTGCGCGACAGGTCCGGGTCGACCATGGCGTGGCCGCCATATTTCACGACAATCACCTGGTTGTCATAAAGCTGCATGAACGGCAGCGCTTCCGAAAGAATGCGCGCAATGGTCTGAGGTTGTTGAACTTCCGACATGATTTTAATAGACCCAGAGGATACTGTTCAGGTGCCAGCCCCGCCTTATAGCCGATCAACCGCGCATGTCTAGGAAAACGGTTGCATGGTCATCTGCAGCATTTGAAGGTACTTCAGCTTTGCATCCCGGCGATTTCGGCGCGCAGTTCCGGCATGCCCCAGCCCTTGGCCGATGAGGTAATGATGATGTCGGGAAATGCTGCCGGCCGTTTGGCAATCGCCCTGGCGGCTGCTGCGAGAACGGCGTCACGTTCGCCCTGTTTGATCTTGTCTGCCTTGGTCAGCACGATCTGATAGCTGACCGCCGCCTCGTCGAGCTGGTCCAGGGTCTCCAGATCAATCTGCTTGATGCCATGGCGTGAATCGACCAGCACAAATACCCGGCGCAGGTTTGGCCTGCCCTGCAGATACCCCATGATGATCGACTGCCATGCCTTCACCAGCGTCTTGGATGCCCGCGCATAGCCGTAACCCGGCATGTCGACCAGGGCCACCGCGCCCTCTGCCAGCTCAAAGTAGTTGAGTTCCCGGGTTCGGCCCGGTGTGTTGGAGGTGCGGGCAATGTCCTTGCGGCCGGTGAGTGCGTTGAGCAATGAGGACTTGCCGACATTGGACCTGCCGGCAAAGGCCAC